>Ga0190265_10000079_pt1 | contig 102961 bp, 118 predicted proteins | sample Popmic124T_FD_133135 | JGI IMG/M metagenome (GOLD analysis project Ga0190265, IMG submission 133135) | Populus adjacent soil microbial communities from riparian zone of Indian Creek, Utah, USA - 124 T | ecosystem: Environmental > Terrestrial > Soil > Riparian zone | place: USA: Utah... | reverse complement strand
GAATATGGCGCCTTCGTCGAGCTCGAGCCCGGCATCGAGGGCCTCGTCCACGTCTCCGAGATGAGCTGGACCAAGAAGAACGTCCACCCCGGCAAGATCGTCTCCACCAGCCAGGAGGTCGACGTGGCGGTGATCGAGGTGGACGAGGAGAAGCGCCGCATCTCGCTCGGCCTCAAGCAGGCGCAGGCCAATCCCTGGGCCGACTTCGCCGACAAGCATCCCGTCGGCACCGAGGTCGAGGGCGAGGTCAAGAATTCGACCGAGTTCGGCCTGTTCATCGGCCTCGACGGCGACGTCGACGGCATGGTCCACATGTCCGACATCGCCTGGGGCGTGACCGGCGAGGAAGCCTTGAACCTTCATCGCAAGGGCGAGAGCGTGAAGGCGGTCGTGCTCGACGTCGACGTCGAGAAGGAGCGCATCAGCCTCGGCATGAAGCAGCTCGAGCGCGGCGGGGTCGCCAAGGGCGGCGCCGGCACGGCCGGCGGCACCGGCGTCAACAAGAACGAAACCGTCACCGTCACCGTGCTCGAAGTCCGCGACGGCGGCCTTGCCGTCCAGGTCGGCGACGACGGCGTCCACGGCTTCATCAAGCGCACCGATCTCGGCCGGGACCGCGACGAGCAGCGTCCCGAGCGCTTCCAGGTCGGCCAGAAGTTCGACGCGATGGTGATCGGCTTCGATCGCTCCAAGCAGCCGAATTTCTCGGTCAAGGCGCTTCAGATCGCCGAAGAGAAGCAGGCCGTCGCCCAATATGGTTCGTCCGATTCGGGCGCCAGCCTGGGCGACATCCTCGGCGAAGCGCTGAAGCAGAAGAACAGCTGAGCTGCGGCGGGCGGCGGGATGCCCGCGAGGGCGCCGCCGCCTCGCCGCGCAGGCTGAGCTGGCTGAGCTAGCTTATGGAATTGCACGGATTTCTGGCTCGACCTCCGCTTGATTTTTATCAACATCGGTGCAAGTGTCCGCGGCGAAGGCCTCGTGGGGGCGCGTGGCGTTGCCAGTCGGTCATTCCGGTGGCGAAACAGTTGAAGGGGGAAAAGGCGTGATCCGATCCGAACTGGTCCAAAAGCTGTGCGAGGACCATCCCGATCTGACCCTCAAGGAGGTCGAACGGGTCGTATCCGCCTTCTTCGATTCGATCATCGAGCAGCTGCAAAATGGCGGCCGGGTGGAGCTTCGCGGCTTCGGCGCCTTTTCGACCCGCGGCCGCGACGCCCGCAAGGGCCGCAATCCGCGCACCGGCGAGCCGGTCGACGTCAACGCCAAGCATGTGCCCTATTTCAAGCCGGGCAAGGAAATGCGCGAACGCCTCAACGTCTGACCGTTTTCCCGGCCTGTGCCATTATTCCACGTCATCCCGGACTTGATCCGGGACCCATGAACACGGAGCGCGCCAGCATTCGCAGTCCGCGTTCATGGGTCCTGACTTTCGTCAGGATGACGATATGAGTTGGATTGCGGACGTGGCGGAACCGGTAGACGCTGGAGACTTAAAATCTTCTGCCCGACAGGGCTTGCGGGTTCGAGTCCCGCCGTCCGCACCAGTCGAGAAGCGCCGCGCGGGGCGTCAAGCCGCTTCGGAATCCTTCTCCGCGGTCCATTCGCAGCGGGCGAGGCTGATCGGATCCATGAACATGCCGCCCATGCGCGCGCCGATCTGCCAGCGGACCTGGGCGTGAACCGGGCCGATGCCGGGCACGTCGAGCGAGACGTAGGAGCCGATTCGCACCGGCTCGGCGCATTCCGCCATGAAGCCGCAGGGCGACAGATTGCGGATTTTGATTTCGACTTTGAAGAAGTTCTGAGGGACGAGGTCGGCATTGCCGCTCATGGGTACCCGCGTTGCGCGGCGCGCCTTGAAGCCGGGGACCTGCTCCCTGTCGGCGGAGCCGGCGTCCTGCTCCTCATCGGCGGAACCGGGGATATCGGGAATCCTGTTCATGGGCTCGCGCATAATCGGGATATGTGAAGGCCCGGTAAAAGCCTCCCCGCCTTGTCCGCCCGCGCGATATGGCTATCGCTTCCAGAGGATGGCGACTCGTTTGAAATTGCGCGCCGCGCTGGCCGCCGCGGCGCTCGCGCTGGCCGGCTGCTCGGACGGCAATGACGGCCCGATTCCGGTCAGCGCGATCGGCGCGCCGCCGCGGCCGGCCAACCCCAATTTGCAGCGGACGGACGCCCCCACCGCTTTCCTCACCGAGGCGACCGCGCAGGGCCTGGTCCGGTTCAACGCCGAGGGCGAGGTCGAGCCCGGCCTGGCGCAAAGCTGGATCCTCTCGGACGACGGCCTGCGCTACACCTTCCGCCTGCGCCGGACCTCATGGGCCAATGGCGCGCCGGTCACGGCGCAGCAGGTCGCCGCCAGGCTGCGCGCCGCGCTGAGCCCGGCCAGCCGCAATCCGTTGAAGCCGGTGCTCGGCGCGGTCGCGAACGTGGTCGCGATGACCGATTCGGTGCTCGAAATCTCCCTTCACGGGCCGAGGCCCAATTTCCTCGAGCTGCTCGCCCATCCCGAAATGGGGATCATCCAGGACGGCGGCGGGACCGGGCCCTATCGCCTGGCCGAAGCAAGTCCCCACGGCGTTCGGCTCACCTTGCCCGCGGGCGAGGACGACGCCGCCCCGCCCGCGCCCGAAATTCTGCTTCGCGGCGAGCCGGCGGCGATGGCGATCGCCCGCTTCGCCGAGCGCCGGACCGAATTCGTCACCGGCGGCACGGCGGGCGACCTGCTGCTTGTGCGGGCCACCGACGTGCCTTCGTCGCGTCTTCGTTTCGATCCCGTCACCGGCCTATTCGGCCTCGCCTTCACCGGCGCCGAGGGGCCGCTGGCCGATCCCGCCATCCGGAGGGCGATGACGATGGCGATCGACCGCGACTCGATCGCCGTCGCATTGAGCGTGCCGCGGCTGACGGCGCGGACGAGCCTGGTTTCGCCGGGCGTATTCGAGCTGCCGGTACCGGCCCAGCCCGACTGGGCGGCTTCGCCGCTGCCGGTACGCCGGGAGCTCGCCGCGCGGGCGATCGCCGCGCTCGGCCCGGACACCCAGGTCCGAGTCCGCGTCGCCATGCCCGACGGCCCCGGCTACCGGCTGATCTTCGCCCATCTGCGCCGGGACTGGCACATTGTCGGGATCAAGGCCGTATCGGTCCCGCCCGGCGCCCCGGCCGACCTTCGCTTCGTCGACTCGGTCGCGCCGGCCAATCTCGCCAGCTGGTATTTGCGGCACTTCAGCTGCGGCCTGAGCCCGATCTGCGACCCGCTGGCCGACCAGGCCCTGCTCGCGGCGCGGATGGCGGCCAGCCCGGCGGAGCGCAACGCGCAATTCGCCATCGCCGACCGGATCCTCACCGAGCTTGCGCCGTTCATCCCCCTGACCGCGCCGGTGCGCTGGTCGCTGGTGTCGCAACGGCTGACCGGATTTCGGCCGAACCGCTTCGCCCGCCATCCCGCCGGCGAGCTCATCGCGGAGGCCGACTGACCATGAAGATCGACAGCAGCAGGTTCGAACAGGCGGCCGGCCGGCTGCAGATCGGCCGCGACCCGGCATCGGTCCGCCAGCGGGTCGAGGCGATGGAGGGGTTGCTCGAACGCGCTTTCGCAGTGCCTGGAACGAAGATGCAGGTGGGCCTCGATTCGGTGGTCGGCCTTATCCCGGTGGTCGGCGACCTGATGACCGCCGCGATGGGCGCCTGGCTGATCTGGGAGGCCAAGAATCTGGGAATGTCGAAATTCCATCTGGCACGGATGGCGGGCAATGTCGGCTTCGACACCTTGGTCGGCGCGATCCCGCTCGCCGGCGACCTGTTCGACCTCGTCTTCCGCTCCAACACCCGCAACCTCAGGATCATCAAGCGCTGGCTCGACAAGCACCATCCCGAGACGAAGCTGATCGAGGGCGCGGTGGTGGCGCGGCGGGATGTCTGAGCCAGGGGCCTCCCCGCCGCCAATCGAAGCGGCGGCCCGCGAAGGCCGAGACTCAGTCGATCAATTTCCTGCGGCAGGATAGAATCGACGCCGTGCGTCGATCCTGGACCCCGGCCTGCGCCGGGGAACAGTTAGAGCGGCTCGAAATCGAGGCCGATGTCGGCCGCGGGAGCCGATTGGGTGATTCGGCCGACCGAGATGTAGGACACGCCGGTTTCCGCCTTGGCGCGGATCGTTTCCAAGGTGACGCCGCCGCTCGCTTCGGTGGGCACGCGGCCGGCGACCAGGGCCACCGCTTCGCGAAGCGCGGGCACGTCCATATTGTCGAGCAGCAAATGCGTGGCGCCGGCGGCGAGCGCCGGCTCGATCTGACCGATCCGGTCGACCTCGACGATGATCCGTTCGATCCCTGCCCCCGCGGCGCGGCGCACCGCTTCCTCGACCGAGCCGGCGACCGCGACATGATTGTCCTTGATCATCGCCGCGTCCCACAGGCCCATCCGGTGATTTTGCGCGCCGCCCATCCGGGTCGCGTATTTCTCCAGGACGCGCAGACCGGGGATGGTCTTGCGGGTGTCGAGCAGGATCGCGCCGGTGCCCTGGATCGCCTCGACATAGCGGCGGGTCAGCGTGGCGATTCCGGACAGATGCTGGACGATATTGAGCGCCGAGCGCTCCGCGGCGAGCAAGGCGCGCGCCTTGCCCGACAGACGCAGCAAGTCGGCGCCCGCGGCGACGGCGGCGCCGTCTTCGGTCAGCCGCTCGATCTCCACCTCCGGATCGAGCGCGCGGAAGAAGGCCTCGGCTACCCAAAGCCCGGCGACGACGATCGCCTCGCGGCTGTCCATGGCGCCGGTGAAACGCGCCTCGGCGGGGATCACCGCCGCCGAGGTGACATCGCCCGCCTCGCCCAGATCCTCGGCGAGCGTGTCCGCCACGAAGCGGTCGAGATCGAAGCTGCTCACCCCCCGGCTCTGCCATTCGCCGGGCGCTGAAACAAGCGCGGGCGGCGGGCGTTCGGCGGCGGAAGGAGACGTTCCATGAAGCGCTACGCCTATCTCTGGCTCACCCTCACCTTCTTCCTCGTCTCGTTCGGCCTGCACTGGACGTTCGGCTGGTACGCCTATGTCGACGAGGCCGCCGAACACGGTCAGGCCGCCCAGCTCTCCGGCTACCTCACCGAGATGGGCCGCGACACGTTCGAGAACTGGCAGTCCGAATTCCTGCAGCTGATCTGGCAGGTCGTCGGCCTCGCTTACTTTCTCTATGTCGGCTCGCCCGCCTCCAAGGAGAATGACGACCGGCTCGAGGCCAAGGTCGACGCCTTGCTCAGGCTGAACGGCGGCGAGAAAGCGGAGGCGCTGATCCGCGACCTCGACGCGCATTATCTGCGCGTCGGCGGCCACGCCAAGCCCCATGGGCACGAGGCGGAGCTCGCCAAGTCGGCGGGCCGCGGCGTTCGCCACGTCGCCGCGCCGGCGAAGGGCTGAGGCGTTGCGCGCGAGGGATTTCCTGATCCTGATCAGTGCTTTCCTTCAGGAACCGGGGCGCGCCTCCGGCGGTTTGGAGACGCAATCCCAGGGAGGACAAGATGAGCAGCGACGCCCCCGTGACCACAGACCGCGACAGCGAGGTCGAAGCCGAAGCGGCGCCGCGCGGCGAGAAGGCCGTCGTCGGCCGCACAGTCACCGTCAATCGCCCGCGCGAAGAGGTCTACGCCTTCTGGCGCGACGTCCCGAACCTCGCGACCGTGATGGAGAATATCGAGCGGATCGACACGATCGACGAAGGCCGGTCGCACTGGGTGGTGAAAGCGCCGGCCGGCAAGACGGTCGAGTGGGACAGCGTGGTGACCGACGACGAGCCGGGCCGGCTGATCGCCTGGCAGTCGGTCGAAGGCTCGGACGTCAAAAGCTCGGGCAAGGTCGAGTTCCTCGACGCGGCGCCGGGGCGCGGCACGATGATCCGCGCGACCTTCGCCTACGATCCGCCCGCCGGCGTGATCGGCGAGTGGGTCGCCAAGATCTTCCAGCGCGAACCGGAAATCCAGACTCGGCGCGACCTCAGAAGGCTCAAGCAATATCTCGAAACCGGCGAGATCACGAGCTCGGCGAGCCCCTCGGGCCGCAAGTCCGAATCCGCTACCGAACAGGCCCTCTGAGGAGAATAGAGACGATGCGCGCAATCACCTGGCAGGGCCGGCACAAGGTCCAGGTCGACACCGTCCCCGATCCCGAGATCGTCAATCCCCGCGACGCCATCATCAAGGTGTCCTCGACCGCGATCTGCGGCTCCGATCTCCACCTCTACGACGGCTATATCCCGACCATGCGCGCCGGCGACATCCTCGGCCACGAATTCATGGGCGAAGTGGTCGAAACCGGGCCGAAGAGCACGCTCCAGAAGGGACAGCGGGTCGTCGTCCCGTTCACCATTTCGTGCGGCGGCTGCTTCCATTGCGGCAAGGAGCAATTTGCGGCCTGCGACAATGCCAATCCGGCGACGACGACGGACATGTCGGAGACGCTCTACGGCTATCCGATGGGCGGCGCCTTCGGCTACGCCCATCTGACCGGCGGCTACGCCGGCGGCCAGGCGGACTTTGTCCGCGTGCCCTATTCGGACGTCGGCCCGATCGCCATTCCCGACGGGCTCGAGGACGACAAGGTCCTGTTCCTCTCCGACATCCTGCCGACCGGCTGGATGGCCGCCGAGAACGCGCAGATCGAGGAAGGCGATACGGTCGCGATCTGGGGCTGCGGCCCGGTCGGCCTGTTCGCGGTCCAATCGGCGCTGCTTCAGGGCGCTCACCGGGTGATCGCGATCGACCATTATCCGCGCCGGCTGGAGCTCGCCGGGCAGATGGGCGCGGAGACGCTCAACTATCACGACACCGACATCCGCGAGGCGCTGTTCGAGATGACCGGGGGGATCGGCCCCGACGCCTGCATCGATTGCGTCGGCATGGAAAGCCACGGCATGGGCATCGACAATCTGATCGACACCGTGAAGGCGCACACCTTTCTGGGCACCGACCGCCCCGCGGCGCTCCGCCAGGCGATCCTGTCGTGCCGCAAGGGCGGGCGCCTCTCCATCCCCGGAGTCTATGGCGGCATGGCCGACAAATTCCCGATCGGCGCGCTGATGGAGAAGGGCCTGAGCCTGAAGAGCGGCCAGACCCACGTCCAGAAATATACGCAATTGCTGCTCGACCTGATCGCGGACGACAAGATCGATACGACCTTCCTGATCTCGCACCGCGGCCGCCTCGAAGACGGCCCCGCTTTGTACAAGCACTGGCACGACGACCAGAACGAATACACGAAGATCGTCCTCAAGCCGCAAATGGCATGACCCATTTGCCCCCGGCGAAGCATGTCCTGAGCGCCTGCCTTGCAGGCAGTCGAAGGGGGCCGGGCCCCAATCTTGGACAAAGGGCCTAACTGGACCCCGGCCTTTGCTGCTCATCCAGCAGGTCGCGCGGCTGATGACGGCGCGCAATGCCGGCCGGATCCTGATCGCCGGGTCCGTCGCCGGCCATGTCCCCGGCAGCTTCCACGCCGTCTATAACGGCTCCAAGGCGTTCATCGACAGCTTCGCCGACGCGCTCGGCAACGAGATCCAGGAGAGCGACGTCACAATCACCTGCCTCAAGCCCGGCGCCACCGAAACCGACTTCTTCGAGCGGGCCGAGATGATGGACACCAAGGTCGGCCAGGCGGAGAAGGACGATCCCGCCGATGTCGCCAGGACCGGCTGGGAGGCGATGAAGCACGGCAAGCGCAGCGTCGTCCACGGCTGGAAGAACCAGTTCGAAGTCGCCGCGATGAAGATCGCGGGCGGCGGCGTCGCGGCGGAAATGCACCGCAAGCAGGCCGAACCGGGAACCGCGGAGCCTTCCAGGGATTGAGTGCCTTGTCAGGGGAGCGATCCATGAACCTAGCCGACCGGGATTATTTCCTCGAGCGCGCCGAGGCCGAGCTGGACCTCGCCAACGCCGCGACCCACGCGCGGGCGGCGCACGCCCATTATCATCTCGCCGGCTTCTACCTCGACCGCGCCCATAGCGGAGCGGCCAACGACGCCTGAGCGCCCGGGCGTCGGTTACAAGGATCGTTCCGCCGGGTGGCCTTGAAGGTCAGTCGCCTTCGATCTGCGGCCTACCGACGTCACCCTTGCCGACGGTGTGGGCGGCCATTTCGAGCATGCGGTCGAGCGACTTCTTGGCGCGCAGGCGAAGCCCCTCCTCCATCTCGATTCTCGGTTCGAGGTCGCGCAGCGCGACGTAGAGCTTTTCGAGCGTGTTGAGCGCCATGTACGGGCACATGTTGCAATTGCAGTTCCCGTCCGCGCCCGGAGCGCCGATGAAGGTCTTGTGCGGCGCCGCTTTCTCCATCTGGTGGATGATGTGCGGCTCGGTGGCGACGATCAGCAGCTCCGCTTCGCTCTCCAGCGCATATCGGAGGATGCCGGAGGTCGCCCCGACATAATCGGCATGGTCGATGATGTGGCCCGGGCATTCGGGATGGGCGAGGACCGGCGCGCCGGGATGCTTGGCCTTCAGCTTCAGCAATTCGGTTTCGGAAAAGGCCTCGTGGACGATGCAGACGCCCGGCCAGAGCAGCATGTCCCGCCCCGTCTTGCGCGCCAGCCAGCCGCCGAGATGCTTGTCGGGGCCGAAGATGATCTTCTGCTCCCGGGGGATCTGGGCGAGGATGGTTTCGGCGGACGAGCTGGTGACGATGATGTCGCTCAATCCTTTCACCTCGGCCGAGCTGTTGATGTAGGTCAAAGCGATGTGATCGGGATGGGCCTCGCGGAACGCCTTGAACTGATCGGGCGGGCAGCTGTCCTCGAGGCTGCAGCCGGCATTCATGTCGGGCAGCACCACGATCTTTTCAGGCGAGAGAATCTTTGCCGTCTCCGCCATGAAGCGGACCCCGCAAAAGGCGATCACCTCGGCGTCGGTCGCCTGCGCCTTGCGGCTGAGATCGAGGCTGTCGCCGACGAAATCGGCGAGGTCCTGGATGTCGGGCGTCTGGTAATAATGGGCGAGGATCACCGCATTCCTGTCCTTGCGCAGGCGATCGAGCTCCGCGCGCAGATCGAGGCCCTTGAGGCTGATATTGGGTGCGTTCACTCTTGCTCTCCGGAGACGCGGTTGCCCGCCTGCCTGTCTTCTAGCACATCTTCGGTCGCTCGCGGCCTGTCGAGGAAGCTGGCCTGCTCCTCGCCCGACGGCGCCAGGAACCGCACCGAAACGCTGGCGTCGATCCCGGCGGCGCGCAACGGCATCGCGAAGCTTCGCGCCACCGCGCGCAGCGCCGCTTCGCGGGCGACGCCCATCGGCTGGCGCTCGCGCGCCTGACGCATTAGATCGTCCTGGGCCCGGTGCCGGTTGGTTTCGTCGAGCGTCTCCTCGGCGTCGGTCAGCGCCATCACGATTCCGCCCTCGGAATATTCCTGCACCTGATTGAGGTCGATCTGCGGCCCGGCGATTTCAAGGGGCGGCAGGGTGACCGAAAGCGTGTGGGTCGCCGGATCCCAGCTCAGATGCTCGCGCCGGAGCCGGCGCAGATCGACGCCGTAGCGGACCAGGCCGGGCATGATCAGGGTCTTGCGCGCGGTCAGCCCGAGCCTGCGCTCGCTCGCGGTCACCACAGCGACGAAACGGGCGGTGAACAGGGTCAGCCGGCCCTGCTCGCGGACCGAGATCAGGGTCGAGTCGGCGAGCGCGACGGGATCGGGCCCGGTGCCGGCACCGGCCGAGGGCCTGAGCAACAGGCCAAGGCCGGCTCCGACCAGCAAGGCGAGCAGGGGCGGAAGCCACAGCGGCAGCCTTTTCAGCCGTTCGATATCCATGCCTCGCCTTCGTTTCGAACCAGCCCGCGGCGCGCCAGATCCTCGAGATGGGCGAGCACGGAGCGGCCGGCCGCTCCATGCAGGCGCGGATCCACGTCGCGATACAGGGCTGCGACCATGCAGGGAATATACCCCTCCCCCGCCTCGATGCGCCGCAGGATCTGCTTCTCGCGCATGCGCCGGTGGGCAATCAGCGCGCGGACATGGCGGCGCGGGTTCGCGACCGCCGGGCCGTGGGCGGGATGATAGATGCTATCGTCGCGGGAGAGGAGCAGATCGAGGCTGGCCATATACGCGGTCATGTCGCCGTCGGGCGGCGACACCACGGTGGTCGACCAGCCCATGACATGATCGCCGGTGAACAGGATTCCGGTGCCGTCGAGCGCGAAGCAGAGATGATTGGAGGTATGGCCGGGCGTGGCCAGCGCGCGCAAAATCCACCCCTCGCCTTGCACCGCCTCTCCATCCGCCAACGCCCGGTCAGGCGCATAGGCGAAATCGAAGGCGGCGTCGGCGCGCGGCCCCTCATCTTCGAGCGCGAGCGGCGCGCAGCCGATGATCGGCGCACCGGTCGCGGCGGCGAGCGGCCGGCTCGCCGGGCTGTGATCGCGATGGGTATGGGTGCACAGGATCGCCGCGACCCGTTCGCCCGCGGTGGCGGCAAGGATGGCGTCGACATGCTCCGGAAGGTCCGGCCCCGGATCGATCACCGCAACCTCGCCGCCAGGCGCGCCGGACCCGACGAGATAAGTCTGCGTGCCGGTATAGGTGAAGGGCGACGGATTGGGCGCCAGCAGGCGGCGCACGAGGGGCGCGACGCTTTCGACTTTACCGGTGGGCCAGTCGTCCATGCCGGGCATGTGGCATCGCACGGGCGCGAAGTGAAGGGGAGCCGGCGAGGCCCTCCCCCATCCGGGGGAGGCCCGCGCGAGCCTATTGCCCCCGCAGGCGCGCGATTTCGCGGTCGAGCGCGGCGGTGACCCGGGCGCGCTGCTCGGCGCTCAACTCGCTGTCCTGGGCGAGCCTGTCGCGGCTCCGCCGAAGCCGCTCGGCGCGTTCGGCCGGGCTCGCATCGCCGCGGCTGCACAGGACGATGCGGGTCCGCTCGCCCTCGTCGCCTCCGTTGACGTCGGTGCGCTCGCCGCCCTCGCAATCGGGGACGACGATCTCGCCATCGGCGCCCATGCGACGGACATGGACGCGATGCTCGGAATGCGCGCGATCCGCCGTTTCGCCGCCGCCTTTGTGAGTCCGGATGATGATCCGCTCGGTCTTCGTCCCGCCATCGCCTTCCGGATGCGGATGGGCGAGGCCGGGCGTACCGAGCGTCATCCCGGCGCCGATCAGCATCGCCACCGCGGCACCACCGCCGAGCAGGCGAAGGCGGCTGTTCCTGTGATCCTTCATCATTCTCAATCTCCGTTTCAATTGGTCGGCATGGTTGAGCGGGCAGGCCGCAATGAGGCCGGGCCGGCTCGCGGATTTGATCAGGGCGCGAGCGTAATCGTGGCGCGCTTCCGGCGAGGCGGCGCCCGCGACGGCGGCGTCGCAGGCCAGCTCCTGGTCGGTGCGGAAGGCGCGGAAGGCCAGCCAGGCGATCGGATTGAACCAGCTGAGGGCGAGGATGACGAGCCCGGCATGGTTCCACCAGATGTCGCCGCGACGGTGGTGGACGCTCTCATGGTCGAGCGCGAGCCTCTGCTCCCCGGCCGAATAGCGGGTGGCGAAATCGGCGGGGACGACGATGCGCCGATCGAGCAGGCCGAGCGCGAGCGGCCCGCGCACCGCCGCGCTTTCGACGAGCGGGATGCCGCGATGGGCGCCAAGGCTGCGCGCCGACAGGCTCAATTCGGTGAGGAAGCGGCGGTAGCCGAGCCATTGCCAGACCAGGAAAGCGGCCGCACCCAGCGCCCAGATCGCGAGCAATAAGGGCAGCCATTGCCCAGGGCCGCTGTCCGCCGGCAAGGCCGAGGCCGTCTCCCCCACCCACAGGTCTAAGGTGGGCGGCGCAAGCAGCGTGGGCAGATCGAGCGCCGGCAAAGGCGGCACGACGAGCCGGATCGCGGGCAACAGCCAGAGCGCGTAAGCCGGCCCCGCGCCGAACGCCGCGGCGAAGGGCCGGCGCACGGCGAGAACGACCAGCATCAGCAGGGTCGCCCAGCCAAGGTTGGCGAAGAACCAGCCGGTCATTGCTTCAGGGCCTTGAGCAGCGCCTCGATCTCCGCGATGTCGGCGGGCGAAAGGCGATCGCGCTCGGCGAGCTGGGCGACCAGCGGCGTGACCCGGCCGCCGAACATCCGATCGATCAGCTTGCCCGATTCCTGCGCGACATAATCGGCGCGGGCGACGGCGGGACGGTAGAGATAGCGGCGGCCGTCTTCCTCATGGGCGAGCACGCCCTTGGCGAGCAGCCGCGCAAGCATCGTCTTGACGGTGCGGATGCTCCATCCGCGCTCGGCCGGCGCCCGATCGGCAACTTCGGCCGCGGTCAGCGGCGCCTCGCGCCAGAGCACCTCCATCACCGCATATTCGGCTTCCCCGATCCGCTCCACTCACGCCCTCCTCTTTCGACTACATGAGTAGTCGCTCGCGGGCTGAACGCGGGATGAACGATCGAAGGGACGCACCCTCCAGCTGTCGGCAGGCTTTACAAGCGCGGCGAGAGGTTAAATTCGATTCACCCTAACATGCACGGTTTTCCGCCACTTTCGCGTGCTGGCACGAGGCGTGAATAAGGTAAGCCGTCCACATGGTTCCACTCCACGGGGCGGGCAGAGCGCACTTTTCCGGTCGCGCCGCCCGCCCCAACTTTTTTCATCCCGTCAGATATTTGGCCGTGCCCGCATCGGCGGGCAGGAACGCCTCGATCGCGAGCTCCGAAAGGGTGATGTCGATCGGCGTGCCGAACATGGTCGTCGTGCTGAGGAAGCTGAGCTCGATCTCGCCGGCGCGCAGCACCAGCGGCACGGCGACCCCGCCATAAGCGTCCGCCGGCCGGACGGCGCCGCCCGGAAAGGCGCGAAGCTCGGCGAGCAGATCGGCGAGGCCCTGGTCCGCGCTCGCTTCGATCTGCGCTTCCAGGCGATGGAAGATATGGGCCCGCCATTCGGCGAGATTGACGATCCGCGGCGCCGCGCCCTCGGGATGGAGGCTCAGCCTGAGCACGTTGACCGGCGGCTCGAGCAGATGCGCCGCCACGCCGACGAGCAAAGGCGCGACGCCGGCATTGGCGGCGATCATGTGCCAGTGGCGATCGACGGCCAGCGCCGGAAAGGGCTCGTGCGCCTTCAGCACCAGATCGACCGCCCGCTTGGCCGCGGCCAAAGCGGGATCGTCGAGGGCGCGTTCCGGAAGCGCGGGCGCGAAGCCGGCGGCGACGAGCAGGAGGTTGCGGTCGCGGGCCGGGATGGCGAGCCGATCGGCGAGCCGCATCAGCATCGGCCGGCTCGGCCGCGAACGGCCGGTCTCGAGGAAGCTCAGGTGCCGCGCCGAGATTTCGGCGTCGAGGGCGAGATCGAGCTGCGACAGGCGGCGGCGGCCGCGCCAGGCGCGAAGCTGCTCGCCGACGGGAAGGGTCCGGGTCTGCATGGCGGCCAGCCTAGCGGCTCTTTCGGCCCAATCCCATTACCTGGGGGGTAATCGACACCATGACCTGGCCGGGCGATGATTCGGCATCGATCAGCAAAGGAGACGATCATGAACCCGAACCTCTTCCTCCGCCGAATCCTCGCGCTCGATTCGCTGTCCTGCCTCGCCATGGGGCTGGGCATGAGCCTTGCCGCCGCCCCGCTCGCGCCCTTGTTGGGCCTCGACGAGGGCTTGATCCGCTTCGCCGGCCTGGCGTTGCTGCCGATCGGGGCCTTCATCGGCTGGCTGGCATCGCGGCCGGCGCCGCCGCGCCTGCTCGTGTGGGCGGTGATCCTCGGCAATCTCGGCTGGAGCGCCGAGAGCTTCGTGGTGATTGCCCAGCAGGGACCTGCGCCGCTCGGCACCGCGTTCGTGGCCGCCCAAGCGCTGGCGGTGCTTGGGCTTACCGCTCTCGAATATCTTGGGCTCCGAAGGGCGGCCGTCGCAGCTGCCTGAGCCCCCTGCTCCGTCCGGGCTGAGCCTGTCGAAGCCCTCCCCTTCTTTCAATTGCCGGAAGGAAGAAAGGAAGGCCCCTTCGACAGGCTCAGGGCGAGCGGTGTGGGATAGGTCTTGCGAACGGTATGGGGCAGACTCAGGGCGAACGGGACAAGCAGGGTTCCGGCGCGCGATGGATGCCGCGAGCGCCCTCAGACCTTCGCGACCTGCTTCTCTTCCAGCAATTGCTGAAGCTCGCCGGCTTCGAACATCTCGGTCATGATGTCGCTGCCGCCGAGGAACTCGCCCTTGACGTAGAGCTGGGGAACGGTCGGCCAGTCGGAATAATCCTTGATCCCCTGGCGGATCTCCGGATCCTGGAGGACGTCGACCGTCTCGAACTTCACCCCGAGATGGTCGAGGATCGCGACCGCGCGGCTCGAGAAGCCGCATTGCGGGAACAGCGCCGTTCCCTTCATGAACAGGACGATGTCGTGATTCTTTACAAGCTCGTCGATGCGGGTGCTGGTGTGGCTCATGATATTGTCCTTACTCGGGAATTGCGGTGCTGAGCTTGAGCGCGTGAAGCTCGTTGCCCATCCGTCCGCCAAGCGCCTCGTAGACGCGTTGATGCTGCTTCACCCGCGGCTGGCCGCGGAAGCTCTCCGACACGACCCGCGCTTCATAATGGTCGCCGTCGCCGGCGAGATCGACGATCTCGACTCGGGCATCGGGAATGCCCTCGCGGATCAGGCTCTCGATCTGGCCTGCCGGCATCGGCACCGGCTCAGCTCTGCGCTTCGATGAACTGCCGCCGCGCCTCGACCGTCTTGTGCTCGACCTGCTGGCGAATCGCGGCGTCGTCGATCTCGACCCCGGCGGAGGTCAGGTCGCCGAGCAATTTGCGGATCACGTCCTCATCGCCGGCCTCTTCGAAATCGGCCCGGATCACGTCCTTGGCATAAGCGTCGGCTTCGGCGTCGGTCAGCCCCATCTTCTTCGCCGCCCACTGGCCGAGCAAGCGGTTGCGCCGCGCCGTGATCTTGAACTGCATGTCCTGGTCGCGGGCGTACAGGGTTTCGAAGGCCTTCTCGCGGTCGTCGAACGTGGTCATGGCGGTCCTTGCTGCTGAAACGGTGTCGGGGGACAGATAGGCGGTGCCGGAGGGCGGCGCAACGCCTGCCGCTCGACAAGGCCGGCGCCGCCATGGCAGGAACGCGCAGTGACGCTCTGGATCGCATTGACCCTGCTGGCCGCCCAGCCCCAAGCCGTGCCCGAACCGGCGCCCGGGCCGCCGTCCGCCGCGCCACCCCCTGCCGCGCTGACCGAGGCCGATATCGAAGCGGTGATGGAGCGCGCGCTCGCCCCGACCTTCGAGGCGTTCGCCACCTGCATCTCCGACGGCGTCGAAAATGCGCCGCGGCGGGGATCGGTTTCGACGGCGGCCGCCGCCATCGTCCGCGGCTGCGGGCCGCAGCGCGACGCCCTGATGGCCGCGCATGCCGATTTCCTCGACAATACCCCGCTGAGCGACGCGCAGAAGGCGCAATCGCACGCCGCCTGGGCGGAAAGCGGGCGGACGCTGCAGAGCCAGGTCGAAGCGGCGCTGACCGGCCTGCGCCGCGAGCCGGGCGACGAGGATTAGCCCATCGTCACCACGAGCTTGCCGACCGCCTGGCGCGCGGCCATGTGCGCGATCGCCTCGCCCCCTTGCGCGAGCGGCCAGGTGCGGCTGACCCGGGGCGCGATCTTCCCTTCGTCCCAGAGGCGGAACAAGGTCCGCACGTGGGCCGCATTGGCGGCGGGATCGCGACCCGCGAAGGCGCCCCAGAAGACTCCGCGAACGTCGCAGCTCTTGAGCAAGGTGAGGTTCAGCGGCAGCCGCGGAATCCCGGCCGGAAAACCGATGACCAGCAGCCGCCCCTCCCAGGCGATCGCGCGCAGCGCCGCCTCCGTATAGTCGCCGCCGACCGGATCGTAGATCAGGTCGGCGCCGTGCGGGCCGACCGCCTGCTTGAATTGCTGCGCCAGCGCCTTGGCCCCGTCCTTGTCGAACGGCCCGCGCGGATAGATGACGACGTCGTCCGCGCCCGACGCCCGCGCCGCTTCGGCCTTCTCCTCGGACGACACGGCGGCGACGGCGCGCGCGCCATAGGCCTTGCCGAGCTCGACCGCGGCCAGCCCGACGCCGCCCGCGGCGCCGAGCACGAGCAGGGTTTCGCCTTCCTTCAGGCGGCCCCGGTCGAGCAAGGCGTGGATGGTGGTCGCATAAGTGAGCACAAGGGCCGAGCCGTCCTCGAAGCTGCGTTCCGTCGGCAGCGGCACCGCCGACGCCGCGGCGACCAGGACTTTCTCGGCGAGCCCGCCATGGCCGAGCATCGCGATCAGCCGGTCGCCTTCGGCCCAGCCGGAGACGCCCTCGCCGAGAGCCTCGACCGTGCCGGCGATCTCGCCGCCTGGCGCGAACGGCCGCTCGGGCCTGAACTGATATTTATCCTCGATGATCAGCACGTCGGGATAGTTGATCGCGCAGGCCCTGACCCGGACCAGGAGCTGGCCCGGACCCGGCACCGGATCGGGCAGCTCGGCGAGCTCGAGCGTTTCGGGACCGCCGGGCGCGCGGGAGAGCAGGGCCTTCATCGCGCCGAGGCCGGGAAGGCGGGCAGCTTGGCGACGTCGGCGGGCTCGTGCTGGATGATCATGGTCGCGCGCAGATTGCGGGCCAGCCGGTCGAACCGGTCCATCGAGGCCAGGGTTTCGGCCCGGCTGGTGTTGAACGGCGGCACGCCGCGGCGCTCCACCTGCTCGGTGAAATGATACATGTCGCCCGACAGCAGCACCGGACCCGAGGCCAGGCGGACGAGCAGGGCGCGATGGCCGGGCGTGTGGCCGGGAAGGCTCATCATCGTCACCTTGCCGTCGCCATAGACGTCGTGGTCGCCGCGCGCCTCGGTGACCTGGCCGCCGCCGGTCAGCCAGTGCGCCAGCGGCGCGCGTTCCACGCCCGGATCGGTGCCGCGCAGGGCGGCGATGTCCCCTGCCCCCATGATCAGGCGCGCGTGCGGGAAATCGGCCGCCTGGCCGGTATGGTCGAAATGATAATGGCTGATGCCGACGATCGTCACCTGCTCGGGCCGCACGTTTATGCGCGCGAGCTGATCGACGATTCGGGTGCGAAGGGTCGCGGTCAGCTGCGCCGTGCGCGCCGGATTGCCGACCATGGCGGCGGGAAGGCCGGTATCCCAGAGCATATAGTCGGTGCCGTGGCGAATCAGATAGCAGCTGCCGACGAGGCTCTTCGGCCCCGCCGGATATTCGGACGTGTCGGAGAAGAAGGCGTTGTAGTCGGTAAAGGCGATCTCGCCGCAATCGAGCCGCCACATCTCCATCGGCGGCGGCACGGCCGGCACCTGCGATCCGGTAAGCGCCACCCAGCCCAGCGCAAGCGCGAACATTCGCTTCAGCATCCTTCGTCTCCTCGCGACTCCTTTGGCGAGACATAAGAGGGATCGTGGGCGAAGGGCAATCGATCGCCGCGATCAAGCGCGCAGAGCACCGCGGCGAAATCGGTGCTGCAACGGAAGCCGAGCAGGCGCTCCGCCTTGGACGGATCGTAGATGCGGTCGATAATGGCCGGCAGCGACCAGCCGGCGCGGGCGTAGAGCGAGGGCGCCTGCGGAAAATGGCGCGCGATCACGGCGGGCGCGTCGGTGATCAGCGCCTCGCAATCGGACTTGGCGAAAGGGGGCGGCGCCGAGAGGATGAAGGTTTCGCAGCCGAGCTCGGCCGCCCCGGCGAGCGCGACGACATGCGCCTCGGCGGCGTCCTCGACGGTCAGGCGGCGATTGAGGAATTCGTTGGCCTTGATGTTCGGGCCGGCAAGATCGCGATGGGTATCGTCCTCCTCGGGAAAGAAGCGGCCCGTGCGCAGGATCGCGACGGCCAGGCCGTGCGCTGCGTGGGCCTCGCGGCAGAGCCGCTCCGCCGCGATCTTGGTGACTCCGTAGACGTTGCGCGGCGCGAGCGGCCCGGATTGCTCGTCGAGCCAGGCGGCGCGGGTCGCGCCTCCAGCCTTGCCGGCGCGGATCGGTTCGGAGATCATCAGCGAGGTCGTCGAAGTGAATACGAAGCGGTCGTGGCCGGCCGCCGCCGCCGCCTCGAGCAGGTTGCGGGTGCCCTCGACATTGGTTTCCCAAAAGGCCGCTTCGGGATAGCGGGCGATGTCCGGCTTGTGCAGCGCGCCGGCGTGGATCACGGCCTCGATGCCATGCTCGCCGAAGACGCGGTCGACCAGGGGCCTGTCCGCCACCGAGCCGAGCATGTCGGTGTCCGCGCCCGGCGCGACGTCGAGGCCGACCACCGCATGACCTTCCTCCCGAAGCCGCGGCGCCAGGAAGCGGCCGAGCCAGCCCGACGAGCCGGTCAAGAGGACGCGCATCTTTTTCAATCCGTCATTCCAGCGAAATCTGGAATCTCCCTGCCTTTGCGGTTCCGGAGAGAAGAAATGAGATTCCAGCTTTCGCTGGAATGACGACACATTCTCAAGCCTCGTACTTGGCGGTCGTCTTCGCGGCCACGTCCTCCGCCGTCACGTCCGGCGCCAGCTCGATCAGCCTGAACGGGCTCGAATGGTCGGGCCGGTGGAAGACGCACAAGTCCGTCACGATCATGTCGACGACATTCTTGCCGGTCAGCGGCAAGGTGCATTCGGGGATGAACTTGGGATCGCCGTTCTTGGAGACATGCTCCATGACGACGATGATCTTCTTGACTCCGGCGACCAGATCCATGGCGCCGCCCATGCCCTTGATCATCTTGCCCGGGATCATCCAATTGGCGATGTCGCCATTTTCCGCGACTTCCATCGCACCGAGCACGGTGAGATCGATGTGGCCGCCGCGGATCATCGCGAAGCTGTCCGAGCTGCTGAAATAGGAGCTGGAGGGCAGCTCGCTGATCGTCTGCTTGCCGGCGTTGATCAGGTCCGCATCCTCCTCGCCCTCATAAGGGAAGGGGCCGATGCCGAGCATTCCGTTCTCGCTCTGGAGGGTGACCTCCATGCCGCCCGGAATATTGTTGGCGACGAGCGTCGGGATGCCGATGCCGAGATTGACGTAATAGCCGTCGCGAAGCTCCTTGGCGGCGCGGGCGGCCATCTGATTGCGGTCCCAGGGCATCAGTCATTTTCTCCTTGGCCGGGATCGGTCCAGCGGCGGTCCGCCGGGAAGACGTCGTCGACGCCGCCGCGGATGCCTGGGCCGTAGACGGGGTTGGACAGCATGAACCAGCCATTGCCCCAGAGCCCCGCGAAGGGCGCCGTGACGGCGGCTCGGCGGCGCTCCGAAACAGGCAGGCCGCGGACGTTGAACAGGTCCGAGAAATCGCCGAGCTGGTCGCCGGCGAGCGCGACCACGCACCAGCGCGCCGCGATCCGCGCGCGGCGGCCGTCTTTGGCCGAGCCGGCGGAATCGTCGCCCTTCAGGAACAAAGTTTCGCCGTGACGGGCGGGGCCGAGGCCCGCGCCGGCCAGAGCGGCTTCGGTCTGAGCGGCGTAGCGGGTCAGCCGGTTGGTATTGAAGATCACGGCGACTCCGGCGGCGCGGATCTCGCGAAGCGCGGTCACGGCGCCGGGCATGGGCGAGACGAAGGCCGCGCCGGTCCGCTCCCACCTGGACCAGATTTCCTCGTCATAGGAACGGCCGCGCACCACCTCGTCATATTCGTAGCCGAGATTCTGGATCGCGGTTTCATCGACGTCGAGCACCACGGCGAGGGGCCGGTCGCCGCAGGGGACGAAGCGCGGCGCCGCGAGCGTCGAGCCTTCGGCGAGGACGACGGCGTCGCGCGGCCGCGATCGCGCGGCGGCGAGGACATGGTCGCGGAAGGCATGATAGGCCTGGATGCTGGAAGCTCCGCCCTCGCCCGAGCCGTAGAGCCATTGCATGGCCGGAGGAACGCTGGGCTGGGCGGGCGCGGGGGCGGGCGTTGCGGCCGACGTCGCGGGCGCCTGGCTTGTCGCACAGCCGGGGAACATCACGAGTATTCCGGCGAAGGCCGGGGCCCATCTGCGAAACCGGACTGGGCCCCGGCTTCCGCCGGGGAGCGAGGTGGCCATCATGCCGCTTCCCGCTGGCGCGTGAGGCGGAACTCGATCTTCTTGTCGTAGGGGGCGCCGAGGATCATCCGTTTCACGTAAATCGACGGCAGGTGAATCGCGTCGGGGTCGAGGCTGCCGACCGCCACGATCTCCTCGACCTCGGCGACGCAGACCTTGCCCGCGGTAGCCATCGGCGCGTTGAAATTGCGCGCGGTCTTGCGGAACATGAGGTTGCCGGCCTCGTCCGCCTTCCAGCCCTTGATGATCGAAAGGTCGGCGCGAATGCCACGCTCCAGGATATAGTCCTGGCCGTCGAAGCTTTTGACCTCCTTGCCCTCGGCGACCTGGGTGCCGACGCCGGTCTTCGTGTAGAAACCGGGAATTCCCGCCCCGCCCGCACGGCAGCGCTCGGCGAGCGTCCCCTGAGGGCAGAATTCGACCTCGAGCTCGCCGGCCAGATATTGCCGTTCGAACTCCTTATTCTCGCCGACATAAGACGAGATCATCTTCTTCACCTGGCGGGAGCGGAGCAGCTTGCCCAATCCCTCATTGTCGATGCCGGCATTGTTGGACGCAATGGTGAGGTCCTTCACCCCGGACGCCTGGATGGCGTCGATGAGGCGCTCCGGGATGCCGCACAGCCCGAAGCCGCCGGCGCAGATCGTCATGCCGTCGAAGAGAATGCCGTCCAGCGCGGCGGCGGCATCGGGGTAGATCTTCCTCATGACTCGCTCCCTCGTGTCGAAGGAGCGATAGTCACGCCTCCCGAGCGAGGTCAACCGGAACGGCGAAGCCGGGCCGCCGCCCGCGGCGTCGGTCGCGGCCGATCCGCGCCGTCGGGGTTCGAGCGCAAGAAACGGGTTTGGAATCGTCGACCGGGGCGCCGAGAGGGATGCGGGCGCCTGAAGCGCGGCGAAGAGGAACTTCTCATGAGATTATTGGCGGGCAAGATCGCGATCGTCACCGGCGCGAGTTCCGGCATCGGCCGGGCCACGGCTTTGCTCTTCGCCGGCCAGGGCGCGAGGGTGGTGGTCGCCGGGCGGCGGAGCGCCGCGCTCGATTCGCTGGTCGCGGAGATCGGCGAGGCCGGCGGGGATGCCAAGGCGCTCGCCGGCGACGTGCGGGAGGAAGGCCATGCCCAGTCCCTCGTGGCGCTCGCGGTCGAGGCCTATGGCGGGCTCGACGTCGCGTTCAACAATGCCGGGAGCGTCGGCGAGATGGGCGGCGTTGCGGAGCTGACGCTCGCGGCGTGGAACGACGTGATCGCGACCAACCTCACCAGCGCCTTTCTGGGCGCCAAATATCAGATCCCGGCAATGCTCGACCGCGGTGGCGGCGGCTCGCTCATCTTCACCTCGAGCTTCGTCGGCAACAGCGTCGGCATGCCCGCAATGGCCGCCTACGGCGCGGCCAAGGCCGGCATCGTGGGGCTCGCCAGGACGCTCGCCGCCGAATTCGGCCCGCTGGGATTGCGCGTCAACGCCCTCCTGCCCGGCGGCGTCGACACGCCCGGCGCGACGATGGACACGCCCGAGGCGCTCGCGTTCGTCGAGGGGCTGCACGCGATGAAGCGGATCGCCAAAGCCGAGGAAATCGCGCGATCGGCACTCTATCTGGCCTCCGACCTCGCCAGCTTCACCACCGGCAGCGCGCTTTATGCCGATGGCGGCATCTCCATTACCCGGACCTGACCGCTCCATTACCCGGATCTGACCGCGCACGATGACAGGCGCCGCGTGAGTTGACAGCCGGGCCCCGGACTTGTACTTTGCCTTTCAAAGTGGTTTGGAGATGATGGATGACGCACACGGCACCTGCTTCGCACGAAGATCTCGCTTATGTCCGCCAGCTCGCCGAAAGCGGCGCCAGGGCCCCCTTGATCGGCGGCCGCTTCATGGCTTGGTGGGGCCTGCTGATCTCGATCGCCTGGACCGCGCAGCATTTCGCGGTGAACGGCGAGATCGGTGACGGCAGCTCGATCTTCGGGATCATCTGGTTCTCTTATTCGATCGTCGGCGTGGCCGGGCAGCTGGCCCTCGCCCGCTCCATGCCGCCCAAGGCCGGCGCCGGTTCGGCCGGCAATATGGCGTCGCGCTCGGTCTGGGCCGCGGGCGCCGCTGCCATCCTCTCGATGGTGGTCGGAGTCGCCGCGCTGGCCTCGAGCGGGATCGGCTACCAGGTGTTCGACTGGATCGTTCCGGTCGCCTTCGCCGTCTATGCCTGCGCCCTCATCGTCACCGGCTCGCTCGCCGGCGAGCGCATCGCGGTGCTGGCCGGCGCCGGCGCGGTGGTGATGGTGGGCCTGTTCACCGCCTTCATCCTCCACGCCGACCGCTATCTGTTCGCGGCCGCGGGCGCCGCGGCGACGGTGCTGCTGCCCGGCGTGCTGCTGATGCTGCGCGAACCCAAGACGCAGGCCTGACGCATGGCGGAAGACAGCCCTTTCGACCATAATGCGATCGACGACGTCATCCACGGCCGAATCCGGCTTGGCGTCGTCGCCTATCTGTCGGCGGTCGATTGCGCCCTCTTTTCGGAATTGCGCGACAAGGTCGGCGCCACCGACGGCAATCTCTCCGCGCATCTGAGGAAGCTCGAGGATGCGGGCTATGTCAGCGTGGACAAGAGCTTCGCGAACCGCAAGCCCCAGACACGCCTGTCGCTGACCCGGGCGGGCCGCAAGGCGTGGGGCGCGTGGCTGACTCAGATGGAGTCGCTCAGGAACGCGGCGGGCATCTAGCACCCGTCATTCCAGCGAAAGCTGGTATCTCTTTGCGCATGACCAGCATCATTGTTCCGTGGCCCCTTCCCTCGCTCGGAGAAGGCCCGGTTCATGGCGGGCATTCACCTGCGGGGGCGCACTCGATCGGAACGAGAATATCGGCGCCGAGGTGATGCCTGGACACTCTCGAATTGGCATCGATGGTTTGAGCAGGACGCGCGCCGGCGTGGCGGAACCCACTTGTTCGCTCGGACGCTTCGGCTGTCTGTCGAGCGAGCGAAAGGTCGTAAACCTTGAAGTGCCACCTTGGACGATAAGCCATTTTTCGGCTTCGAGGGCTACCATGTGGCCATGGCCGCCATCGGGGCGGTCATCATATTGGCCTATTGGATTCCCCGATTTCTGTCGGGCCGCGAACCTGCGGCTTCGGCCCTGCTCATCCTTCTGGGCGGCCTCGCCTTTGCGTGCGTCCCCGCGATGCCGGCGGCCTTCGATCCGCGCACGGAGCCCAAAATCTGGGAGCTCGTCAGCGAGTTCGCGGTGATCGTCGCTTTGTTCGGCACCGGCCTCAGGATCGACAATCTGCGCAGTTACCGCCACTGGCGGCCCACCGTGCGCCTGCTTGCGATCGTCATGCCGCTGACGATCGGGGCCGTCGCCTTGCTCGGCTGGGCGCTGGCGGGAATGACGCTCGCGGGCGCGCTGCTTCTGGGCGCCGTACTCGCGCCGACCGACCCGGTTCTGGCCGGCGACGTCCAGGTCGGGCCGCCGACCGAGGGCGGCGAGCATCCCGTCCGCTTCTCGCTGACCGCCGAAGCGGGTTTGAACGACGGCCTGACCTTCCCCTTCGTCTATCTCGGCCTGATCGTCGCCGCCGAGGGGCTCAACCCCGGCAGCTGGGCGCTGGAATGGTTGGCGCGCGACGTCGCCTACCGGATCGCCGTCGGCGTGGCCGCAGGCGCCGCGATCGGATGGCTGCTCGGCCGAATTCTCTTCCTCATTCCAACCCGAAACGTCCTTGCAAATACCGGCTCCGGCGTGCTCGCTTTGGCCGGCGTTCTCATCTGCTACGGTGCGACCGAGCTGATCGAAGGCTATGGCTTTGTCGCCGTATTCGTCGCCGGCCTGGCGCTTCGCCGGGTAGAGGAAAAGCACGCCTTCCACGGTGATCTCCACAGCTTCAACGAAGCGATCGAACATGCCCTGACCGCCCTCCTGCTCATCTGCATCGGGGGCGTGCTTCCGATGCTCTGGCCGGAGCTCGACTGGCGGCATCTGGCGATCGGCCTCGCGCTGATCTTCGTCATTCGGCCCCTGTCCGGCTGGTGGAGTCTGCGCGGCACGGAGCTCAAGCCCCGGGAGCGCTTCGTCGTCGCCACCTACGGCGTCCGCGGAATCGGCTCGATCTACTATCTCGCCTATGCCACCAGCCACGTTGAGTTCGTCAACGAAGGGCAGCTCTGGGCGACCATCGCCTTCACGATCGCCGTCTCGACGGTCGTCCACGGCCTCACGGCCGGCGCGGCCGTGGAACGGGTGACGCAGGAAGAGAAGCGAAAGCCGGCATGATTCCGTGACTGGAATGGCAGGGCGGAAAGGGTCAGCGGAGCTGGCTGTCCTTGCCGCCGCGGCGGTTGACGCCGGTGGCGACGACATGGGCGTCGCGGGCGGACTGGCAGTGCACGCAGGTCCGCGTTCCCGGCAAGGCGATTCGGCGGCGCTCCGGGATTGGCTCTCCGCATTCGTCGCAATGGGTGGCACCCGCGCCCGCCGGAAATCGCGCGCGCGCGCCCCTCACGGCATCCGCGACCGTGTCGTCGATCTGATCCTGCACCGCACCGTCGCGCGCCCAACCGCCGGCCATCTTCACAACCCCCAATGGCGTCCGTCGCCAAAATAGGAAGCCGGGCCGTCCATTCCAACGGGACATCGGGGGCCCTCGGGCGCGATGCCGCGCGGCTTTAGTCTCTGCCCAGCCCAGCCGCGATTGCGATCTTGACCGCCTCGGCGGTGCCGCGAACGCCCAGCTTGGTCAGCATCTGTGCGCGATAGGCCTCAACCGTGCGGACGCTGAGCCCGAGCTCCCAAGCAATGATCTTGTTGGGACTGCCCTTGAGAATTCCGACGAGGATGTCGCGCTGGCGGTCGGAGAGCTTTGCGACCCTGGCTTGCGCCTGCCTGTCGATCGGCTGCACGCCGAGCGCCGGCGGGGGTGCCTCGCAGGCGCTGCGGATGGCGTCGATCAGGTCGGCCGGCGGATAGGGCTTTTCGAGAAAATCGACCGCGCCGAGCTTCATCGCCTCGACGGCAAGCGGCACGTCGCCATGGCCGGTCAGCACCAGGATCGGGGCTTTGAGGCCGCGCTGGCGAAGCGCGCGCATGACGTCGAGTCCGTCCAGGCCGGGCATGCGCATGTCGAGCAACACGCAGCCCAAGTCGTCGGGCAAGTCGGAAGCCAGAAACTCGGCCCCTCCAGTAAAGGATTCCACCCGGTGGCCGGCACGGCGCAACAGACCCGCCGTAGATTGCCGCACGGCATCGTCGTCATCGACAATAGCGATCAGAAATGAGTCGGACATGACGCTTTTCCCTGCGTCCCCGCATATTTCATAATTAACTAAGGTTAACAAGGCAGGACTATTCCCGTATTTGCTCAAATCGGGGCAATCTGAAATGGAAGGCCGCGCCACCGCCCAACGGGCTCTCGGCGCCGATCGTGCCGCCATGCGCCTCGATCAGGCGGCGGCACACCGACAGGCCCATGCCCATTCCGTGTGGCTTGGTGGTCACGAACGGTTCGAACAGCCGTTCCGCCAATGCCGGGGCGATTCCCGGTCCGTTGTCGCTCACGATGACCTGCAAGGTGCCGTCGGCGTGTGCGCTCGTCTCGACCGACAGGCGCAGCACGCCGCTGTCTTGGGCGCTCGCAGCCAGCGCATCGACGGCATTGCGCAGCAAATTGACCAGCACCTGCTGGATCTGAACCGCGTCGACGCAGACTTCGGCGTCGCCGGCGCCGGGCATGCGTTGGACCAGGATGCCGGCGGTGCGCGCGTCGAGCAAGGCCAGGGCCATCGCCGAATCGACCAGCTGCTCGAGGCGCTCGACGGTGCGCGCCGCATTGCCCTGGCCGACGAACTCGCGCAGGCGGCGGACGATCTCGCCGGCGCGCAACGCCTGCCGGGACGCGTCGCGCATCAGCTGCTCGGCTTCGGCGAAGCCATCCTCGCTATAGCCTTCGGCGGCGATGAACAGGCCGTTGTTGAGGAAGTTGACGATCGCGGTCAGCGGCTGGTTGATCTCGTGCGCGATCGCCGCCGCCATCTCGCCCATGTCGTTGACCCTGGCGAGATGCGCGAATTCCTTTTGCAGGCGGCGCAGATTGCCCTCGCTCTCGCGCAGCGCCACTTCGGTGCGCTTGCGGGCGCTGATGTCGCGCATGATGCCGGTGAAGAAGGTGTCGCCGCCCCGCATCCACTCCGCGACCGAAAGGTCCAGAGCGAAGACGTCGCCATCCTTGCGCCTGCCGAGGACCTCGCGGCCGATGCCGATGATCGCGCGGCGCCCGGTTTCGCGGTAGGTTTGCAGGTGATTGTCATGCTGCGAGGCGATCGCGTCGGGCATCAACATCTTGATATTGTTGCCGATCAGCTCGACCGGCTGATAGCCGAACACGCGCGCCACGGACGGGTTTACCGACTGGATGATGCCCTCGGCGTCGATCACCGCCATCGCCTCCACCGCGCTGTCGAAAATCGCGCGATATTGTGCCTCGCCGGTAGTCAATTGGACCTGGGCGGCTTTGCGCTCGGTGATCTCCTCGACCACCGCGACGAAAAATTCCGGGCGGCCGGCGGCGTCACGGACAGTCGATCGGGTCGCCTTCACCCAGATCACCCGGCCGTCCTTGCGCACGTAGCGCTTCTCCGTGACGCTCGCATCGACCTCGCCCGCGATCATCGCGGCCCGATCGGCGGCGTCGGCGGGCCGGTCGAGCGGATGGGTGATGTCGTCGACGCCGAGCCGCATCAGCTCGTCGCGGGCATAGCCGGTGAGCATGCAATAGCGGGCGTTGAGCCTCAGCCAGCGACCATCGGCGTCGAGATGGGCGATGGCGACCGCCGCCTGCTCGAAAGTCGCCTCGAAGCGGCGGTCGGCGTCGACGATTTCGCTTGCCTGGGCGTGGGTGAGGCGTTTGAGCGCCGCGAGCAGGACAAGGGCGCCGGTAGCGGCGACCGCCAGTCCCAGGCCGAACGAAAGGACGTCGCTCATCGCGCTCTCTCCGCCACTCTATCGCAACCTAAGCATACGAACCACAACGGGCGTCGTCGGATCGCGTCATGTGGCGGCCGCCGGGCTGGCCCGAACATGGAGTCTTGCGTCGCCGGATCACGGCCATTCCGGCGCCCGGCCACCGGATTGGGGCAGGAAGGGAGCAATTCCAATCCGGTATTCGCACGAATCGTAGAAATGCGGTAGTCGCGCGGCCCGCGCTGCCCGATTCCGGTTCCAGACGGCTGTTCAGCGCGCGGGCAAGGCGCGTTGCGGCGCATGCGCCGCGCGGGGCCGCCGAAGCGTCCGCAACCAGCGACGCAGACGATCCGCCACCAGCCAGGCGAAGGCGCGTAGCGCGAGGCCGGCAAGGTCCGCCGCTTCGGCGACTCGGCGACGGGGCGGCGACGGCGCGGGCACGATCGCAAGCGCATGGCCCGCGCACGGGAGATCGAACAGCAATTGGGCGGCGCTGCCCGGCACCGGCGCCGGCCGCCGCCAGACGACTCGAAAGCCACGCGGCACCCGCTTCCACGTCCGCCCCGTCCTGAGCAGGTCGCGGCCGCAACGCCGGCAGGCGCCGAATTCGAGGCCCTGGTTGCGGACGCCGGCCTCCGGGGCGCTGTGGGTCGCTATTTGGCAGATCAGGCTCATCGTGCGTCTCCTAGGCGGCGAGCTGGAATTCGAGGCTGAGGCCGGCGAGCTCGCGCAGGCCGGCATCGTCGCTTTCCAGCGCGAGATCGGGATTCCAGATTTCGAAGGCGGCACCGGTGCCGATCACCAGCGCCCCGCCTTGGATCCGGGCGAGCCGGCGCAATATGGGCGACAGCGTCACCTTGCCGCGCCGGTCCAGCTCCAGCGGCTCGACGAAGCCGAAGGCCCGCCGCGCCCGGGCATGGTGGGCGTCTGGATCGGCCAGGGCCTCGGCGAACCTGCGTCGGCGGCAGTCCCGCGCCAGGCCCGGCGTGACGCCGCGGTCGTAGGCGACGAGACAGGGGTCGGATTCATGGCGACCGACGAAGATCAGCCGGGCGTCGGAGCGGCGCAGCAGCGTATCGCGGACGAAACCCGGCAATGTCAGCCGGTCTTCCCCTTCGATCGCGCATAACGCGTTTCCCATGAACAGATGCTCGGTCACTGGATTCCCAATCTCTCCGCTCCCGGCCGAGATGCGTTAACTACGTCAATAGATATGAACGTCGCCGCCCGGCACCGTGTAGAAATACCAGACCGGGTTTTTACTTGGCCTCACAGAGTATTATTCGGAATCTGCTGCAGTAGATTCACCCAATGGCGGAGCGCGGCGCGCAGGCAATATGGTTAATCCGAGGCGGCCCTTTTCGGGCCGGCACGCGAGGAGCCCGAGATGATCGAATATATCCAGGAGTTGGACGAGATGCGCCCGCGGATCACCGTGATCGGGGTCGGCGGCGCGGGCGGCAACGCGGTCGCCAACATGGTGCGCAGCGACGTCAAGGGCGTCAACTTCATCGCCGCCAATACCGATGCCCAGGCGCTGCAGGCGTCGCCCGCCGCGCGCATCCTGCAGCTCGGCCGCAAGACCACCCAGGGCCTCGGCGCCGGCTCGCGCGCCGAGCTGGGGCGCGCCGCCGCCGAGGAATCGCTGCCCGAAATCGAAAAAGCGCTCGAGGGCGCGCATATGTGCTTCATCGCGGCGGGCCTGGGTGGGGGCACCGGCACAGGCGCCGCGCCGGTAATCGCCCGCGCCGCGCGCGACCGCGGCATCCTGACGGTCGGCGTCGTGACCAAGCCGTTCGGCTTCGAGGGCCGGCGCCGCGCCGAGACCGCCGAGCGCGGGCTCGAGGAACTGGCCAGGCATGTCGACACTCTGATCGTGATCCCGAACCAGAATCTGTTCCGCATCGCCAATGCCGATACCACCTTCAAGGACGCCTTCGACCTCGCCGACGAGGTCCTTCAGCAGGGCGTGCGCGGGATCACCGATCTCATCGTCACGCCCGGCCTGATCAACCTCGATTTCGCCGATATCCGCACGATCATGGCGAATATGGGCAAGGCGATGATGGGCGCCGGCGAGGCGACCGGCGACGATCGCGCCATTCGCGCCGCCGAACAGGCGATCGCCAATCCGCTGCTCGACGAAGCGCTGAAGGGCGCCCGCGGCCTCATTATCTCGGTCACCGGCGGCGACGACATGCGCCTGATGGAGGTCGACGAGGTCGCCAGCCATATCAAGGATCTGGTCGATCCCGAGGCCGACATCATCTGGGGCTCGGCCTTCGATCCCGCGCTGGAGGGCCGGATCCGCGTCTCGGTCGTGGCGACAGGCATCGACACGGCGGCCGCTTCGATCGTCCTTGCGACCGGACCGATGGCCGCCTTGGTCGCGGCGACGCCCGCGCCGGCCCTGGCCGCGCCGCCGCCCGCCGCTCCCATCCAGGTCGCTCTGCCGCTCGAGCCGGTCGCCGCCGCGCCGGCCGAGGAGGTCGGCGAAGAGGAGCTGCTGCTCACCGTCGAGCGGATGCTGGTGCTGACGCCTCCCGAAGGCGCCGGCGAAATGGCGTCCATCGACCCGTTCGCGCCGGCGCCCCTCAGCATCGCACGCGGTCCCAGCCTGTTCGAGCGCATGGCGCAGCTCGCGCGCGGCACCGCCCCGGATCTGCGCGACCGGGACGAGGGACTGGCCGTGCCCCAATTCTATCGCGGTCGCGATTGCGAGCGCGAGCGCCGAGCCGCCTGAGCGGACCGGCCTCGCTAGCGGCTGAGCACGACCTCCGCGACGCGCCTCTTGCCGGCGATCCGGTCGAGGTGGACGAATATGTCGACCGTGCTGGTGACATAGTGGCGGATGTCGTCGCGGTTGAGCTGGGTGCCGGCCTGCAGCGCGAGCAGGACGATCTGCTCGACCGCCCGCCCGGCACTGTCGGCATGGACGGTGGTCATCGATCCCGGATGGCCGGTATTGACCGCGCGCAGGAAGGCGAACGCCTCCTCCCCGCGAAGCTCGCCCACGATGATCCGATCCGGCCTCATCCGCAAGGAGGCGGCGAGCAAATCGTTGGCGGTCACCTGCGCCTCGCCGAGCGCGCTTCGCGCCGCCAACAGCCCGACCATATTGTCGTGGCGGACGAACAATTCCGGCGTGTCCTCGATCAGGATCAGCCGCTCGGCAGCCGGAATCTCGCGAATCAACGCGTTGAGGAACGTCGTCTTGCCGGTCGACGTGCCCCCTGAAACCATGATATTCTTGCGCGCCCTGACGGCGTCGGCGAGCATGCCCGAAATGTCGCCGGCGGCGAGCTTGGCCGCAAGCGCCCGGTCGGCGCCCGCGCGCTCGAGGCCCTCGCGGCCGCGCGTCTCCCCGAACGCCCCTGCCGCGACATAATCTTCGAGCTTGAGATCGGGCGAGACATGCTTTCGGATCGCAAGCGCCAGCGGCCCGCGCGTCGCCGGCGGGCCGACCACCTGCACCCGAGCCCCGTCGGGCAGGGTCGCCGAAAGCAAAGGATGCTCGCGGCTGATCCCCTGGTGCGAGAGCGCGGCGATCTGGCGTGCAAGCCGTGCCAGGGTGGGCTCGTCGAGCCGCGGCGCCTCGTGCCGCTCGATCTCGCCGCCGATCGTCTCGACCCACAGCTCGCCGGGCCGGTTCACGTAGATGTCGGTGACGTCGGGCCGGGCGAGCATGCCGGTCAGCGGCGCGAGATAGGAGCGCAGATAGACTCCGCCTTCCTCGTGGGTCGCGTCATTGGCCGGGACCGCGCTCACCGCCGCCCCTCGACTCCGGTGAAATCGAGATCGCGGGCGACGAAGATCGAGATGCTGGTACCCTGGCGCACGGTCAGCGTCGGCGTGATCTGGCTCGGCTGGACGATCTGGGAAACCCCGCTCTGCTGGACCGCTCCGGGGACGACGACCACCGTGCCGCCGGCGGCTCCGGCCGCGAGATTGACGCCGATGTCGAGCGCCGATTGAAGGATCGCGCCGGCGAAGCGTTCGAAGAAATGGCTGTTGACCCGCGCCCTGATGCCGCCGCGGCCGAGCGGATCGCCGGCCGGCGAGCCGATCGCCATGGTGATCCCGTCGGGGCGGATCAGCCGCGTCCAATTGACCAGCGCCCGCCTCTGCCCGGGCTGCGCCTCGGACCGATACTCGCCGATCAGCCGGCTGCCGCGCGGGATCAGCACCTTGCTGCCGTCGAAGCCGCGCACGTCGCGCGAGACGATCGCTCGGGCGAAGCCGGGCCGGGTCGAATCGAGCGCCGTTTCCAGCACCGCCGGGATCAATGTGCCCTGGGCGACCGTCGTGGCGCGGTTGGCGAAGACGCCGGCGCGGGCGCGGCCGCCGCCGAGCGGCGCGCCGGTTCCGGCCGACGCCGAGACCGCCGCCGAGTCACCGCCGCCCTCCGCCCCGGCGACGCCCGCTGCGGCGCCTGCCGCGGCGCCGGCGTCGAACACCAGGGCCGGTTCGTTGCCGACCCGCGCCGGCGGCGTATTTTGCGCTTCGATCGTCGGCACCGGGGTCGGCACCGGATAAGGCTGCGGTACATAGACGATGCGCGGCGCGGGGGCCGGCGCCGGCTGCGGCTGGGACGGGACCTGCTGCGGCTGTGCGACGATCGTGGCCGGCGCCAGATTCGGCACGAACAAGGGCGGCGGCGGCGCCGCCATGCCGAGCTGATCGGCGGCGCGCTCGCGCACCGCCGGCGCGGTCGGCTCGCGGCGGCGCTCGTCGAGGACCAGGAACAAAAGCACGGCCGCGATCGCCGCGGCGGCCGCGATCGCCCAGCCGGGCAGGCCTGCGCGGGGCGGGCGGACGACCGGCATGGCCCCCTCTTCCTCGGGCAGCCGGGCCATGACCCGGGGATCGCCGGCTGGCGTGCGCTCGGCCATTAGCGGGCCCTCTGCTCGACGCGGGTGGCGCGGGCCACATGCCGGTCGATTCGGAAGATGAGCCGCTGAGCGACGCTGTCGATGACGAACATGTCGTCGCGCATCATCCCGTTGACCAGGGATTCGCGGCCTTGCGCGTCGATCGCGTAGACCGCCGGCAGCGCCCGGTCGCGCGGCCATTCGATATAGGTGTGGCGGCCGTCGTCGCTGATCCGGCTCGGCCTCAGCGAGCGGGTGCCGCTGAGCCGGTAGCGGCCCTCGACGACCTGCTCGGCCTCGGCCTGGGCGATGGCGGTCCCCGCCCCCTCCTCGTTCGGATAGGAGAAGCGCACCGTATAGGCCATTTCCGGGGTCGGGCCGGACAAGGGCGTCAGCTCGAACAGATAGACCCGAACGCTGGTCACCACCGTCATGTTGGTCGAAACCGAGGATTGCAGCGGCTTGACGAAGAGATGGTCGCCGCGCCTGTTGGGCGTCGCCTGCCAGGCGGTGCTGTCGCCGACCGCGACATTTTCGATCTGCTCGTCGGGGCCGAATTCGATGGTGAGCTGATAGCCGGTCGCCGCCTGCAGCTGGATCACCTGGGCGGCGTCGTAATCGACGATCTGGATGCGCGGATCCCCGCCGGCCGGGCGCGGCTGGACCTGGGCGCAAAGCGGCGCCGGGGCCAGCGCCAGGACCGCGGCGAGCAGCAGCCTCACAGCTCGGGCTCCGGTTGGGCGGGCCTGGGCAGCTGGGCGGGAACCTGCTGGACCGGCGCGGGCGGCTGCTGGCCGGGCTGCTGGCCCGGCACGATCGGGCCGATCAGGACCGGCTGCGCGGCGCCCGGCGCCGGCCCGGCGGGCTCCGGATTCAGCGCCTCGGCGTCGCGGCGGTAGCGAAGCACTTCGAAGCCGAGCGGATTGACGAACCGGTCCTCCATCCGCATCGGCGCGCCCGAATAGCGGTAACGGATCAGGGCCACCCAGGCGCGGGCGGGCTGGACGGCGCCGCCGGCATCGCGCCGCTGCGTCTCGAAGCGGACCATGGCGACGTTCTGGCCGACCGGCGACACGCTCTTCACCCGCGTTTCGATCACCGTGCTGCGCGGAAGCGCGACCAGCGGGCTTTGCGGATTGTTGGCCTGGATCGAGACGAGATAATTGGAACGGGCCGTCTCGGCCGACCACAAGGCGACCTTGCGGTAATTGCCCTGCAGCGCGTCGATGTCGAAGCTCTCGCGGGCGATGACATATTGGACGAGGAAGCTCTGGGTGAGTGCGGCGTCGCCTGAGATGCGCTCGGGATCGAGAGGGTTGAGGGTCTGCACGAAGCCGGTGTGGCGGTCGACCAGCAACGTATAGGGCTCGACCGTCTTCAGCGGAGTCAGCAGGATCAGCGCGAACGCTTCGAGCACCGCCACCGTCACTGCGGCGGCGGCGACGATCCAGGCGGTCTTGCGCGACTTGCGCAATTCGTCCTGCCGGTCCTGCGCCCAGCTTTCGGCTTCGACATAATAAGCGTCGAGCGCTTCGCGGGCCTGCTTGTTCATGGCGTCCTGTCCCTGCGGCTCGCGCTCGACGAATGGCGGGTGCGCGTGCGCCTGGGGAAGCTCTGCCCGAGCGGCAGCGGCGCCGGCGCGGATTGCTCGCGGTCCATGCCGGGCCGGATCGTGGCCCGCGAGGGCGCGCCGGCGGCGGCGCCGCCTTCGCCCAGGGCGGCGGCGACGGGCGCCGGCGCCTCGCGCCGCTGGGTCGCCGCGACGGCGTCGGCGACCTGCGCGGCGCGCGGCCGATCGGCGTTGGCGGGACTGCGGTCCTGCGCCAGCGCAGGCACCCGCAGCCCCTGGCCGCGCATCGCCTCGGCGAGTTGCGCCGGCGCCGAGCGCCAGGCCGCAGGAAGCCTGAATCCGTAAGCGACCCGCGCCGCGGCGAACAGCATCGCCGCCAGCGCCACCGTGAACACGAGCGCGATCACGAACAATTCGACCGGCGCCCCCGGAGTCGCATAGCCGGCCGTTCGCGTCGCGATGAGATTGGCCAGCCAGGGTTCCATCAGGGCCAGCTCGACTCCGAGCGCGATGCCGGCGCCGAGCGCGCCCAGCGCCGCGCCGCCAAGCACGCGCAGCCAGCCTTCGAACAGCCCCCGGGTCCCGTCGAAAAGCAGGAAGGCGAAGAAGAACGGGCCAAGCGCGAGCAGCAGCCCGGCGATCAGCCGCACCGCCGCCAGCGCTGCGATCGCGCCGGCCAGGAACAGGATTCGGGCGCCGCCGAGGAAGAGCTCGGTATAGCTGGACGGCTGCGCGGGAGCCGCCGCCGCACCGGGCGCCGTGGGTGCCGTCAGCCCGGGCCCGAGCTCCGTATAGACGAGCAGCATTCGGTCGGCATTGTCGAGCCGCGCCACCAGCCCGCCGCCGGCGCCCGGCAGGGCCGCCGGAGCGCCGATCTCGCCGGCCAGCTCGGCTGGGCCCTTGAGGACGACGTCGTAGATCAGCGTCCGATAGGCCGGCCAGCCGGTCGCCAGCGCCACCACGATGCCGATCTTGACCATCGCCAGCACGCCGTCGCGGACCGAAAAGCTCTCCCCGAACAGCATTCGGTAGCCGAAAAAGGCGACGAACAAGGTCAGCAGCCCGGCGAGCACCAGCGACAATGTCGAGCCCGGCGCGGCCAGCGCCTGATAGCCCCCGGAGCCGATCGATTCGGCCTGGCAGTCGACGAAAGTGAGGATTCCGCCCAGGAAGGAGTTTGCGGGGAGGCCCAGGCACGCCATCATGCCACCTCGAGCAGGCGCGGGATCCAGGCGGCGGGATCGTCGCCTTCCTTGGCCCTGATCGCGTCGAGCAGCCGAACCGTCCGCTCGCGCCCGGACAATATGGTGAGCAGGTCGCGCTCGCCGGTCAGATCGAGCCGCGCCACCACGCTTTCGGCGCCATGCTTGATCAGGAAGCAGTGAGCGTTGTCCGGCAGCGTGCGGACCAACTCATATTCGTGGCTGGTGAGGCCGAAGCCGTCGATATAATCGTCCGCACGCGCCTTCGGGTTGGCCATGAAGATCTGGGTCGCCGCCTGCTCGATGATCGCGCTGGCGATTCGGCTTTCGAGCGCATCCTGGGCACTTTGGGTGGCGAAGCCGACGATTCCGTTCCTCTTGCGGATCGTCTTCTCCCAATCCTTGATCCGGCGCACGAAGACGTCGTCGTCGAGCGCCTTCCAGCCCTCGTCGACGACGATGATCGCGGCGCTTCCGTCGAGCCGCTCCTCGACGCGATGGAAGAGGTACATCATCGCCGGCGTACGCATCGCCGGATCGTCGAGGATCTGGGTCATGTCGAAGCCGACCGATTCGGCCGCCAGATCGGTCTTGTCCTGGGGATTGTCGAACAGCCAGGCACGCTCGCCCTCGCCCCACCAGGGCCTCAGCCGCGCCCAGAAATCGGCGCCGTGCGGCCGCTGCCCGCCGCGGAACAATTCGGCCAGGTGGCGAAGCCGGCGATGCTCGACGGGCTGCTGGAAATTGGCGTCGACCGCGTCCTTGATCCGTGCGATCTCGTCGATGTCGGCGCCGCCGGCGAGCAGGGTCAGCCAGTCGATCAGGAATTGCCTGTTGGTCGGATTGTCGTCGAGCTGGAGCGGGTTGAGCCCCGACGGCGTGCCCGGCCGGAGCAAGTCGTAACGGCCCCCGATCGCGCGGATGAAGAGTTCGGCGCCGCGATCCTTGTCGAAGAAGATGATCCGCGGCCGGAACTTGCGGGCCTGGGCGAGCAGGAAATTGAGAACGACGGTCTTGCCCGAGCCGGACGGGCCGATGACGGTGAAATTGCCGAGGTCGCCCTGGTGGAAGTTGAAATAATAGGGCCCGGCCGCGGTCGTCTCGAGCAGCGTCACCGCCTCGCCCCAATGATTGCCCTGCGCCTGGCCCAAGGGGAAATTATGCCCGCTCGCCAGCCCCGCGAAATTGCCGGTCGAAACCAGTCCGCGCCGGGCGATATATTTGAAATTGCCGGGGAATTGCGCCCAGAAGGCCGGCTCCAGCCCGATCTCCTCCCTGACCGCGATGATGCCGAGATCGGCGAGCGCCGCCTGCACCTCGGCGACGCCTTCGTCGACGCCCTGCGGCGTATCGGCGCGGATGCCGATCGACATGTGATGCTCGCCGAAGCCGGCGCGGCCCGCCGCCACCTCGTCCTTGGCGCCGGCGAGGTCGGCGCGCAGGCTCACCGCCTCGTCCTCGGCCGAGCGCATCCGCCTCAGCGCCAGGTTCATCCGCCCCAGCGCCTGCTGCCGCTCGACGAAGCCGAAGCTCTGCGAAACGACCAATTCGAACGGCAGCCGAAGCAATTCGTCGAGCATGCCCGGCGCGGTCTGGCCGGGATAATCCTTGATCGAGACGATCCCCAGGAAGCTGCGCTGCGCCGGCCCGGCCGGTCCCAGCTCGATCGTCTCCTGGCCGAAGCTGATCCGTCGATAGGGCAGATAGGCGCCGAGATCCTGGTGCGGCAGAAGCACCGGCCGCATCTCGCCATTGTAGAGCGATGAAAGGAATTCGAGCGGCTCGGAACAGGTGCCCTGCGCAGTCGGATAGACTCCGAGCAGGCGCGGACCATAGCTGCCGAGCGCCGCCATCAGCGCATCACGGGCGCTGTCGAGCTGGCGCAGATCGGCGGCGCTCGTCGCCTCCTCGCCTTCGCTGGCGCGGCCCATCATCCCGCGAATCCGGTCGAGCCCGCCGACCCGCCCCTGCAGCGGCCGCCGGATCAGGGTCAGGAACAATTCGTTGACGTAGAGCCGCTTGGTGGCGAGCCGCGCCTGCCAGGCGTCGTCCAGCTGCTGCGAGAACAGGTCGCGATGATCGGCGGCCATTTCCGGCTCGATCCGGCGCCGCACGATATGGTGGTAGAGCGCAAAGCGCGACGAGCCGATCGATTGCAGCATCGCATCGCGAAGCCGCTTGCGATAGTTGATCTCGTCCGTATCGGCCGTCTCGAACAGCAGGCCGCGCAGGTGGATGACCTGCATGAGCATGCCGTCGCGCGTCTCGATGCTGTGATCGTCGACGTGCCGGGCGTAGGGCAGATGATGCCCGGCGCTTTTCTCCCGGGCCATCACCCGCTGCTCGGGGCTCAGGGACGATAGGAGTTGCATCGCCAGATCTTGTAATTCTTGACCCGCGGGCAGCGCCCGACCCGGGTCAGCCACAGATCGAAGAAGCGCGGCTCGCGCAGGCACAAAAGCACGCCGACGAAATGGATGACGACCGCCGCGACCAGCGCCCACACCGAGCGGAAGATGAGGAACAATTCGGTCGCGATCACCGCATTGGCGATGAAATAGCTATAGGTGACGCCCGCGAACATCTGCGGCCGCGTCAGCGCCACGAACAGGGTATCCCGCTCGAGCCCGTTCATCCGTCACTGCCCCAAAGTGGCGGTTGACTGGATGCCGGCGACGATCGAGGCGGCCCCGAACAGGATGAAGCAGCCGAGGATGACGGTGGCGCCGTAGCGCCAGTTGATCCGCCCGGTGAGCATCAGCAGGCCGACGGTGGCGACCGCGATTACCGCGACCACCGTGGCGATCGTGCCGAGCAATGTGTCCTGCAGCCAGCGCACCGCCGAGACGATCACGCCCGAACCCTGCGGGTCGCTATACGCGCCTTGCGCCGCGGCCGCGGTCGAAACGGCCGTCGCCCAGGCCGCCGCGACGATCCCGAACATCCTGACTTTCGCGATTTTCTCGCCTGCTTTCATCGCGATTCGCCTCCCAGCGCGCGATACTGCCCCTTCGCAGAGCCAAAGCCAATAGCGCGGTGCCTATTCGCCCCAGCGCCGTGACACGGTCCGGGACGGCTGAAGGCGCGCGTCGACCAGCAGGTTTTCGTCGAATCGCGATTCGCCGACGCGAACCGTCACGTCGAGCGCGAACCAGACGGTCTTGAGCTGCGGCTGAAGCTGAACGTCCAGCGGAACGTTCAATTCGCTCATCGCCTCGATCCGCCAGAACTCGATCTGGTTGCCCCAGCCCGATTGCGGCCGCGACTCCAGCACGCGCCTCGCCTGGTCCACGCCGAGCTGCCCAGGTGCCATCATCGCCAGCAACGGCGCATGTTCGGGCAGCAGCGTATTGATGTTGATCGGCGACAGGTCGCTGGTCGGCAACGCACACAGCCACGGCCGCAGCTGCCGGTAGAGCGCCGGGTTCATCCCCGCCAAAGCCCGCAACTCGCCGGGATCGGCGAACAGGGTATTGCCTGTGCGTGAGGCCGAATCGCCGGTCGCATAAGCCGAGTCTTCGGCTCCGCCCGGTCCCGGCTCGCCGTCGCTGTCGGCCCAGTCGGCGGCCGCCTCCGCGATTCGTCGCGCCTCGGCCTCGGGCACGCCGAGCGCGCCCATCAGCCCGGAGAATTGCGAAACGCCCGACGGCCTCCGCGTAAGCCGCGTGCGCGGATCGCCCTCGACCACCGAATTGACGTTGAAACAATTGCCGCCATCCCGCACCCGCAATTCGGCGATGCCGCCCGGCATTCCGATCCGGCGCACCGCGCCGTTCCAGTTGCCGGCCAGCGTGGTCCGATCGGGGCTTTCGGCAATGCGATCGTCGATCGTGAGAATGGCGAGTTGCTCGACGCCGTCGGCGAAGGCGCGGGCCTGATCGAGCGCGGTGGCGTTCTCGGCGATCGCGCGAGACAGCCGCAGGCTTTCGAGCGCCGCCGCCGCAATCGCGCCTGTGATCGCCACCAGCAGCAGCACCGCCAGCAAGGCGGCGCCGCGCTCACGGCTTGGGACCGGCCGGCTCACAATCCGCTCCCGCCGACGGTAAAGACCATGCGCACCGAGCCATGGGTGTCGCTGTCGGTGACGAGTTCGACCGCCCGCGGCAGCCGGACGGGATCGGTCGGATCCCAGCTCTCGCGCCAATCGCCTTCGCGATCGCGATAGCGCAGGCGGGCGCCGCGGACTCCGTCGATCAACGGCATCGCCACCGCGCGCGCCTCGCCGTCCACCCGGTGGAAAGCGAGGCGCTCGATCCGGGATTCGACCAGCCTGTATTCGATCCGCTGGACCGCGCCGTGCCGGCTCTCGCTCTCCTCGTCGCCGCCGCGCCGGACCAGCGCCAGCAGCAATGCCCCGTCGCCGTCCGAGCCCCGGAAAGCGGGCCGGGGCCGGCCCTCGCCGTCGCGGCGCGGGCGCGCCGCCGCCTGGGCGAGATCGGCGGTCAGAAGCGCGCCGAGCCGGCGCAGCTCGCCAAGCTCGCCAAGTTGCCGCTCCGAGCTCTCCTGAGTCCGCACGGTGACGGTGAGCAGGGTGACGCCGGCCGCCGTGATCATGCCGAAGATCGCCAGCGCGATCAGCATTTCGACCAGGGTGAACCCTCCGCTTCTCCTCATGGCGCGGACCGGCGGAAGACGGTGAGCGCGGCTCGGCCGGTGTCGCCCTCGACGGCGATGTCGATCCGCTGGATCCGGGCTTCGGGCGATCGGGCCACGGCGCGGGTCCAGCGCCAGCGCCGGCCGCCATTGACGATGTCGCCGCCGACGGCGCCGAAGGCGGGCGGCTCCGGGTCGGTGATCGCCTCCGCCGCGAGGTTGCGGGCGACGATCATCGCCATCGCCTGGCTCTCGATCCGCGCCCCGTTCGCCGCGCTGGCCCCGCCGAGCCGCAGCAAAGCGAGCGCCGCCAGGCTGAAAATGGCAAGCGCCACCAGCATTTCGATGAGGGTGAAGCCCCGCTCGGACGATGGGGGCCCGTTCGGCTCGGCCGCGGGCGCGCGCATGCTAGCGGCGGACCCGGACATCGCCGTCGGCGCCGATGTCGATCGCCACCTGCCTGCCGCCGCGGCTGAGGACGAGGTGAGCGGGCTCGGCGAGGCCGGTGGCGTCGAAGCGGACTCGCCCGTCGGCCCCGCCCGACAGTACGGCCGCCGTCCCTTCCGCCCAATCCTGCGCCGCTTCCGCGCGCCACGCGCCGTCCAGCCGTCGCATCATCTGATAGCCGCCGGGCCCTATTCTGACTGCCGCCGGCCGCGCTTCGAGGATCGCCCCGTCGCGTGCCGCCTTGGCCCGCGCCGCAAACGCCTCGGCCTCGCCGACGAGGCTTCCCCCCGTCTCCGGCACCGAGAGCATGACGACGCTCGCCGCCAGGCCGATGATGGCGATCACCACCATCAGCTCGACCAGGGTGAAGCCGCCTTGTCGCCTGCGTCCGCCAGCGCCGATCATGAGCTTCGTCTCTACCACCGAATCGGGCAATTGGCGCGCGCCTATGACCGTATCGCGACAGGCCGGAGCCGCGCCCGCGCCGAATGGAAGCGCGCAAGCAGCTCGCCGGCCGTGGCGTCGGCCACGCCGGCGTCCAGATCGACCATTTCGGAGGTTCGCATCGCCGAGGCGCCGGCGGTGTCGACGAGCAGGCTGGCGAGGCGCAATCGGCGCTGCAGCGGGGTTCGCGAGACGAATATGATCTGGGCCTTTTCGAACGGCACCACCCAGAGCCTGCGCCGGAGCAGGCCGCTCGCCACGAACAAGGCGGTCGGCCCGAGGGCGTGGCCTTGCTTGCGCCAGCGCAGCAGCGCGAACACCGCCCCCGCCAGCAGCACGGCAGCGCCGATCCCCGCCCGCGCGTCGAAGATGAAGGCCGCCCCGGCCGCGAGCGCCGCCAGCGCCAGCCATGGAGACGCCTGGCGGACGAGCGCACGGCGCGGAATGCCGTGAAATTCGGCGCGGGGCGGCGGGGCCGGGAAGCCCGCTTCGGCGAGGATCGGCAGGATCTCGTCCATCCTCGCGAACGGGGCGGCGACCTGGACTCCGCCTTCCTTCTGGTCGGCGCCCAGAGTCTGGAAGGACAGGGCGTACCAGCCGAAGAGGCGGGCGATCGGGCCGCTCTCGATCAGGGCGACCTGGGTCCGCCGGATCGGGATCACCACTTCCGACAGCGTGAACAGGCCCCGCTTGCGCCGCAATCCGGTTTCGGTCCGGGTCAGCCGAAAGCCGTAATCGCGCGCCACGGTGCGCGCCACGCCGGCGACGACGCCGAGCGCGACGACGATCGCGCCAAGGAGGAAGGCCGCCTGGACGGTGGCGAAGCCGGCCGCCGCTTCGGCGCGCTCGGCGGTGACCAGATTGTCCCACTCGACCAGCCCGAACTGGTCGAGCTGCTGCAGCACGGCGCCGATGGCGGCGAGGAACACCAAAGAGAAGCCAAACAGCCCGGAGAGAAGCAGCCGCTTCAGGTCCATCGCGAACAGCAGGGGCTCCTCTGTCTCCGCAGCCACGGCGGAAACGTCGGCAGCGATCCGGGCGGCGCCACGTCGCACATGATCGCGCAAGGCCTGCGCGTCGGTCAAAGCAATCACCTCGAGATTGCCTTCGTCCTTGGCGGCGCCGCCGGTCTCGATCTTGACCTTGGCGGTGCCGAACAGCCTGGCCAGCAGCCTCTGCTCGATGGCGATGTCCTGGACTCGGTCGAAGGGGATGACCCGGCGCTGGCGCTGGAAGATGCCCTTCTCGATGACGATCTCGTCGGCCCCCACCCGATAGGTGAACCGCCACCAGGCGAGGAAGGTGAAGACGCCGCCGATCGCCATGGCGATTCCGACGAACCAGAGGAACTGGGCAAAGCCGCCCTGCCGGCCGGCCGCGGCAAGGCCGATTCCGCCGCCGGCCATTTGCGGCGCCAGCTTCAGCCAGCGCACCAGCAGGGTCGCGGGATGCAACCGCCTCGCTTCGGACAGCCCTTCGGTCACACGAGGTCCTGGCGGATCTTCGCGCGGATCCGGTCGCGCATCGCCTCGGCCAGATCGTGCTTGAGGCCGGGCAGCGGCACCGCCGCGCCGCGGGTGCCGGCGGTGTGCAGGATCAAGGTGGCGAGATCGAAGCGGCGCTCGATCGGCCCCTGGGCGATGTCGATATGCTGGACCCTGCCGAACGGCACCACCGTCCGAACGCGCGTCCAGACGCCGCGACGGATGGCAAGCTCGTCTTCGCCTTCATTATAGCCCCAGGCCCGGTAGCGGCGGCGGGGCAGGATCAAAATGGCGGCAAGCGCGACCACTAGCACCGCGCCGGGAACCGCATAGCGGGGGACCGGCGTTTCCCCGGCGAACGCCATGTCGAGCACGAACGCCCCGATGACGATGAGCGCCGCGACCAAAGCGGCGCGGAGTCTCAACACGTGGACCTGGTCCTCGTGAAGCGGAGTCATCGCCCCCGCGACGTCGCTCGCTTCATCCCCTCGTTCGTCCGGCTGCACGCCTCGCCTCCCTTATTCTGTCGGCGGGTGGTGACATTCCTCGGCGAAGAGGGAAAGAGGATTGCGATGGAGCACAGCAAATGAAGCAGCGTTCGTTCTTCCGCGCCTTGGCGACCGGCGCCGCGTTCATGCTTGCGGCGGTGCTCGCCTTCCTCTGGCTGCGCGCACCCGAAACGCCCGAGCAGGCGCTGCCCGAGGGCTTCGATCCCGGCCAGTTCGTTGCCGGCCAGCCCAAGCTCGACGCCCCCTTCGTCGCGACCGACCTCCAGGTGGTCGACGCGATGCTCGGCCTCGCCCGGGTCCGCGCCGGCGATCATGTGATCGATCTCGGTTCGGGCGACGGCCGCATCCTGATCGCCGCCGCCCGCAGCTTCGGCGCCGGCGGCCTCGGCATCGACATCGATCCGGCGCGGATCCGCGAATCCACCGCCAACGCCCGCGCCGCCGGAGTCTCCGGCCGGGTCAGCTTCGCCCGGGGCGATCTGTTCGAAACGCCGCTCGGCGAGGCCGACGTGCTCACCCTCTATCTGGCCCCCGACGTCAATCTGCGCCTGCGCCCCCGAATCCTCAGCCAGATGCGCGCCGGCGCGCGAGTCGTCAGCCACGATTTCGACATGGGTGAGTGGCGGCCCGACCTGCGCCAGCGAGTCGGCAGCGCCACCGTCTATCTTTGGACGGTCCCCGCCCGGGTCGAAGGGCGCTGGATCCTGACCGAAGGCGGACGCGCCGTCACGATGGACCTCGACCAGCAATTCCAGAACTTCATCGGCACCGCGAATGAAGACCAGCGCAGCGCCCGCATCGAGCAGGGCATGCTGACCGGCGCTGCCATCCGCTTCATCGCGGATCTGGGTCGCGGCCGCCGCACGTTCGAAGGCCGGGTCGAGGGCGACGCCATCGTCCCGACCGACCCACGGGCCGGCTGGCGCATGACCCGCGCGCCTCGATGAATGTCGTGCTTGCAGCTTTGGCGCTCGCCTGGGCGGTGATGCTGCTGTTCGGCGGCATGGAGTTCGACCGCGGCCTGCTCCTCTTCTTCTACGCGGGCGAGGAGCCCCGCCTCGCCGCCATCGCCGCGGTCGTGACCGAGCTTGGCGGCTGGCGGGTCCTGCTTCCCGCGACCGGCCTCGGCCTCGTCTGGCTGGCGCTGCGCCGGCAATGGCGCGCGGCATTCCTGCTTGCCGCGATCACGCTCGGAGGCCGGCTGCTGGCGATGCTCCAGAAGGATGTGGCAGGCCGGCTTCGTCCCGAGGATGAACGCCACCTCGTCGCCGCCCAAAGCTTCGCCTTTCCGAGCGGCCATGCCGCCAACGCGACGCTCGTCTGGCTATGCCTGGCCTTGCTGCTGCCACGCATGCCGCGCGCCCGCCTGCTCGCGATCTGGGCCGCGGTCTGGCTGGCGCTGCTGGTCGGCCTGAGCCGGGTGATGCTCGGCGTCCATTGGCCCAGCGACGTGATCGCCGGCTGGGCGTTCGGCCTGTTCTGGGCCGTCCTCATCCTCCGTCTCGCCGGCCATCCCCTCGGCGAGGAGCTCAGCCCTTCCGAAACACCACCGAAAGATTGTTAGCCGGCATCGGTGTGACCTGGTCGAGGCGCAAGCCGTGCCGCGCCGCTTCGGCGACCACGTCGTCGAGATCGCGCAGCCCCCAATTCGGATCGCGCGCGCGCAGACTTTCGTCGAACGCCTGGTTGCTCGGCGCGGTTTCGACCCCGGCCTGGAGGTAGGCGCCGTAGAGGAAGAGCGGCGCGCCATCGGCGAGCAGCTTGCCGGCGCCGCGCATCAGGCCGGCCGTCGCCGCCCAGGGGCTGATGTGGATCATGTTGATGCACAGGACGGCGTCGGCTTGGGCCACCGCCCAGTCGGCCGCCCGCGCATCGAGCGAGATCGGCGGCAGCAGGTTGAACAACCCCGCCTCCGCCCGCCAGGCCTCGATCGAGCGCAAGGCGGGGGGCTCGGAATCGCTGGGCTGCCACAGCAGGCGTGGAAATTCCCGCGCGAAATGAAGGACATGCTCGCCGGTACCGCTGGCCACTTCGAGGACCAGGCCGCGCTCGGGCAGTATCTCGGCCAGCACCCGCGCGATCGGCTCCGCGTTGCGCGCCACATGCGGCGCCGACCGGCGCGGATCGCCGCCGCCGGACTCAATCTCTAACGGGCTCGGGTCGGTCATTCGGGCGGCGCCGCCTCGCCGCTCTGGTCGGTCCAATTGTAGCGCCACAGGAACAGCCCGATGGAAACCGGCAAGGTCGCATAGAGCATCGCCGCCCACATGCCGTAGCGGGTCGCCGACACCAGGATCGAAACCAAACCGGTCGTCGCCAGGATCAGCCAGATGATCCTCTCGCCCCGCGCGTTGATCCGCGCCTCGGCGTCGAGGCCGGGCTTGCGCAGGACGTCCGAAAACAAGGCCGCCATGGTCAGCGCCATCGCCACGAAGCCGGTGCCGTAGACCGCGAAAAGCCCGGCGACGTTGCCCCGGAACCCGCCGCCCTGCCCGGTGAACCACAATCCGACCGCCGCCGCCATGCCGCGCAAGGGCTGGACGTAGATGAGCGTCAGGAAAATGAGCAGCAACGTCAGAAAGGTCGACAGCAGGTCGCCGTCGCCGCGCAAGTGGCGCCACCGGACATGGCCCGCCCAGAACATCGCGACCACCGCGAAGCCGAAGGCGAAGGCGGGAATGTCGCCCAGCGCCCCGATCAGCTCGTCGAAGCTGGCCGGCGCGCCGGCGCCGCCGATCACCAGCAGCGACACCGAGAAGGCGAAAGCGGCGTCGGTGAAATTGTCCAGCCGGCTGGTCGACATGAACCGAGGCTAGACGCGCCGCCGAAACGAGGCAAGGCGCGCGCGCCCGAGGCCCCGGCGCTAGCTATTCGGCGTCCAGGTCGCGCTCCGGATCCTTGTAGACCAGCACCGGCTTCCTCGCCGCCAGAGTCTCGTCGAGGCGGCGGCGGGGGGCGTGGATCGGGGCCGCCTTGAGGCTCTGGTCGCCGGCCTTCGCCCGCTCCGCGACGCTCCTCAGCGCGCCGATGAATTGATCGAGCGTCGCCTTGCTCTCGGTTTCGGTCGGCTCGACCAGCATCGCCCCGTGCACGACGAGGGGAAAGTACATGGTCATCGGATGGAAGCCTTCGTCGATCAGCGCCTTGGCGAGATCGAGCGTGGTCAGGCCGCCGGCGAAGCCCTTGTCGCTGAACAGCGCCTCGTGCATGCACGGCCCCGACGCCCCGAACGGCGCGTCGAGCACGTCCTCCAAGCTCCTCAGCACAAAATTGGCGTTGAGCACCGCATCCTCGGCGACCTGCCTGAGGCCGTCGGCGCCATGGCTCAGAATATAGGCCAGCGCCCGCGTGAACATCCCCATCTGGCCGTGAAAGGCGGTCATCCGCCCGAAGCTGCGGCCGTGATGCTCCCCTGCGCTTTCCTCTTCGATCAGGGCGTAGGTCTCGCCCTGCTTCTCCACGAACGGCAGAGGCGCGAAAGGCGTCAGCGCTTCCGAAAACACCACCGGACCCGAGCCTGGGCCGCCGCCGCCATGCGGCGTCGAGAAGGTCTTGTGCAGATTGATGTGCATTGCATCGATGCCGAGGTCGCCCGGGCGCACCCGCCCGACGATGGCGTTGAAATTGGCGCCGTCGCAATAGACCAGGCCGCCGGCCGCGTGGACCGCCTCGGAAATGGCGATCATGTCGGGTTCGAACAGGCCGCACGTATTGGGATTGGTGATCATCACCCCGGCGACGTCGGGTCCGAGCCGCGCCTCCAGCGCGGCGAGGTCGACCCGTCCCGCCGCGGTCGCCGGGATGTTCTCGACCCGATAGCCGGCAAAGGCCGCGGTCGCCGGATTGGTGCCGTGCGCGCTTTCCGGCACCAGGATCACTTCGCGAGCGTCGCCGCGCGCCTCGAGCGCCGAGCGAATCGCCAGCAGCCCGCACAATTCGCCATGCGCGCCCGCCTTCGGGCTCATCGCCACGCTGTGCATTCCGGTCAGCTTGACGAGCCATTCGGCAAGCGTGTCGATCAGCTGGAGCGCGCCCTGAACGGTGTCGGCGGGCTGCAGCGGGTGGATGTCGGCGAAACCCGGCATCCGCGCGACTTTCTCGTTGAGCCGCGGATTATGCTTCATCGTGCAGCTGCCGAGCGGGAACAGGCCGAGATCGATGGCGTAATTCTGCCTGCTGAGGCGAGTGTAGTGGCGCACCATCTCGGGCTCGGAGAGGCCGGCGAGGCCGATCGGGCGGTTGCGCTGGAGGCCGGCCAAACGATCCTCCCCGGGACGGGGAGGGGGACCAGCCGAAGGCTGGTGGAGGGGGCTCGGTTCGGGGCTCAGACCCCCCTCCACCGCGCTGCGCGCGGTCCCCCTCCCCATCCCGGGGAGGATTTCCTCGAAATCGACGCCGGTCGCCTCGGTATCGCCGATCTCGAAGAGCAAGGGCTCCTCAAGCGCCAAGGCGCGATTGCCGGTGAAGGTCGCGGGCGCGTCGGTCGCGGCTTCGGGCGGAGTCGGGCGCCAGCCGCTCTGGTTGATCGTCATGCCAGCACTCCTTCGAGCGCCTTGGCGAGCGCCTCCACATCGTCCTGAGTCACCGTCTCGGTGACCGTCACCACCAGCCCGTTCGCGAGGCTCGCCTCGTCCGGATAGAGCCGCCCGAGCGACACGCCGCCGAGCACCCCATGTTCGGCCATGGTCCGCACCGCGGGCCGCGCCTCCTTCGGTAGCCTGAGCGTGAACTCGTTGAAGAAGCTTTCGCTGACGAGGCTCACGCCGGGCACAAGCGCCAGCCGTTCCGCCGCGTCCACCGCCTTGCGGTGATTGATCGCCGCCAATTCCCGCAAGCCCCTCTCGCCGAGCAGGGTCATGTGCATGGTGAACGCCAGGGCGCACAGCACCGAGCTGGTGCAGATATTGGAGGTCGCCTTCTCGCGCCGGATATGCTGCTCGCGCGTCGAGAGCGTCAGCACGAAGCCGCGCTTCCCTTCCGCGTCGACCGTCTCGCCGGCCAGGCGTCCGGGCAGCTGTCGGACATATTTTTCCCGGGTCGCGAACAGGCCCACATAGGGCCCGCCGAAATTGAGCCCGACGCCGATCGACTGGCCCTCGCCGACGACGATGTCCGCGCCCATCTCGCCCGGCGAGCGGATCGCGCCCAAGGCGACAGGCTCGGTCACCACCGCGACCAGCAAGGCGCCGGCCGCCCGGCAGCGCGCGGCGAGCTCCGACATGTCCGCGATCCGACCCAAGATGTCGGGATATTGGACGACGACGCAACTGGTTTCGCCGTCCACGTCCAGCGTGTCGATGTCGCTCGCGGCCGTCAGCTCGGGCGCGGCATGTTGCAGCTCGTCGCCGGTGAATCTCGCCATCGTCCTGGCGACCGACACATAATGGGGATGAAGGCCCGAGGAGAGGGTTGCCTTGCCGCGCCGAGTGATCCTCCGCGCCATCGCGATCGCCTCCCAGCAGGCGGTCGAGCCGTCGTACATCGAGGCGTTGGCGACGTCGCAGCCGTAGAGCCGAGCCACCTGGGTCTGGAACTCGAACAGGGCCTGGAGCGTGCCCTGAGCGATCTCGGGCTGGTAGGGCGTATAGCTGGTCAGGAATTCGCCACGCTGGATCAGATGATCGACACTGGCCGGGATGTGGTGGCGATAGGCCCCGCAGCCGAGGAAGAAGGGCACGTCGCCCGCGGCGACATTGGCTCGCGCGAGCGCACCCATTTGCCGCTCGACGCTGAGCTCGGACGCGTGATCGGGCAGGCCCTCGATCTTCCCCGCGAGCCGCGCCGCCTCCGGCACGTCGGCGAAAAGGTCGTCGATCGAAGCCGCGCCGATCGCGCCGAGCATCTCGCGCCGGTCGGTGTCGGACAATGGCAGATAACGCATTCGAGCTCCTTTTTTGCCGGACTGGGGAATGGGGCTGGGAAATCGAAATCAGCTCACCAGTCCCCAGTCCCAACCCCCCAGTCCCTAATCCGGCTTCCGCATCGAAAACCGCAATCGCACATAATCCGCGCTCCACGTCCCGTCCGGCTGCTGCAGCGCCGGCGCCAGCCGCGCCTCGACGGCGGCGGCGACGTCGTCGCGCTCCCATTCCGGCACCATCGCCACGTCCATCAGGCCGAAACGGAAGGTCTTGACCCAGTCGGCGATGCCGCCGGGCAAGGGCGTCGGACGCTGGATCAGCTCGGCCTTGATTCCGTCGAAGCCGGCGACGTGGTAGAGGCGGGTGAAGTCCGCAACGCTCGCATACCAGGCAGGGTCCTGCGCCGGCATTTCGTAGCCGCGCTCGACCAATTCTTCTCTGAGGCCGCGGCGCAGGATGGCCAGATTGCCCTCGCCGCCCATCTCGCCAGCGAAGCGCCCGCCCGGGCGCAATGCCTTGAAGATGCCCGAGGCGACCGCGTCCGGATCCAGCATCCAGTGCAGGGCCGCGTTCGAGAAGACCGCGTCGAACTGGCCGAACCGCTCCAGCTCCATCGTCTCGGCGTCGGCGACGAAGGCGTCGATTCCGCGCGCGCGCGCCGCCTCGACCATTTCGGGCGAGCTGTCGAGGCCGATCACATTGGCGCCCGCCTCGGCGATCCGGGCGGTCAGCGCCCCGTCGCCGCAGCCCAGATCGAGGATCAGCTCGCCGGGCTGCGCGCCGAGCAGCTCAAGCGCCGCATGGCCGAGCGCCGGCACGAAGGCGGCGTTCCGGGCATAATCGGCGGGCGACCAGCGGGAGGCGGCGTTTACCATCGCCTGGCTCACCGTTCCCCGGCGAAGGCCGGGGTCCAGGCCGGGGTCCCGGCCTTCAGCTTCCGGCTGAAGTCTATCCTGAGCGCCTGCCTTGCAAGCAGTCGAAGGGCCGGGAAACAAGAAGGGGAGCGCCTCACTGCGCGTCGCAATAGCTCTTATACTGCTCGGCGCCCATCAGCGCGCCCAGCTCCGCCGCGTCGCTCAGCGTCAGCTTGAAGAACCAGCCCTCGCCCGCCGCGTCCGTATTGACCAGGCTGGGCTCGTCCACGACCGCCTGATTGCCCTGCGTGACCGTGCCGGAAACCGGCGAATAGACGTCGGACGCCGCCTTGACCGATTCGACCACCGCCGCCTCGCCGCCCTTGGCCAGGGTACGGCCGGCCTCGGGCACCTCGACGAAGACGACGTCGCCGAGCTGCCCCTGCGCGAAATCGGTGATTCCGACGGTGCCCTCGTCGCCCTCGACCCGGACCCACTCATGCTCCTTGGTGTAATAAGTGCTCATGCGGCGGCTCCCTTGCGCTTGTAGCGATGCGGAACGAACGGCAGGGCCGTGACGGTTCCCGTGAAAATCTTGCCGCGCGACGCCAGCGCGACCCGGCTTCCTTCGCCGGCGGAGGCGAGCGGGACATAGGCCATGGCGATCGGCGCCTCGAGGCTGGGCGAGAAGCCGCCGGAGGTGACCTTGCCGACCTCATTGCCCTCGCCGTCGACGACCAGCGCACCCTCGCGGACCGGCTGGCGGCCTTCGACGCGAAGGCCGACCCGCTTGCGGATCGGGCCGTCGGCGAGTTCGGTGGCGATCCGGTGCCAGCCGGGGAAGCCGCCTTCCGCGCGCCGGCGCTTTGAGAGCGCGAAGACGAGGTCGGCCTCGACCGGGGTCGTCATCTGGTCGAGATCGTGGCCGTAGAGCGGCAGCCCTGCCTCGAGCCGCAGCGAATCGCGCGCGCCGAGGCCGATCGGCTTCACCTCGGGCTCGGCGGCGATCCGCTCGGCCACCCGCTCGACCGCCGCCGCCGGCACCGAAATCTCATAGCCGTCCTCGCCGGTATAGCCCGAACGGCTGATCCAGGCCGACACGCCTTCGATCGCGAACAGGCCGGCGGTCATGAAGGTGAGCGACTCGACGCCGGGCACCAGCCGGGCGAGCGCGTCGACCGCCTTGGGACCCTGAAGCGCCAGAAGCGCCTGTTCCTTCATATGATCGAGGATGGCGCCGCGCGGCAGCTGGCGTTCGAGATGGGAGATGTCGCCTTCTTTGGTGGCGCCGTTCACGACGAGATAGAAATGGTCGCCGCGCCGGGTGACCATCAAATCGTCGATGATTCCGCCTTCCTCGTTGAGCAGGAGCGAATATTTCGGCTTGGCGTCCTTCAGCAATTGCAGGTCGGCCGGCAGCAGGCGTTCGAGCCCGCGCTCCGCCTCGGGGCCCGCGACGAGCAGCTGGCCCATATGGCTGACGTCGAACAGGCCGGCGCTCGAGCGCGTCCAAACGTGCTCGGCGATGATGCCTTCATATTGGATCGGCATCGCGTAGCCGGCGAATTCGACCATGCGCGCGCCCTTGGCGCGGTGCCAGTCGTCGAGGGGAAGCTTGAGTTCGGCGTCGCTCATGGCCAGCTCCGGGTCCAGTATCGTGGCCCGATCGCGCGCGATCGGAAGCCGTCCAATACCCCCTCTGTCGCTGAGACCTGAGAGCTTTCGCGGGCCACGCGCCCGCTTACCCCTTCGGTGGAGCCGCCCCTGCGGCGGCCCGCTTTCCAGAGTGTCCTGTCCGCGCGGTCCATGTGCCTGAGAGATTCCGGGGTGGTTGCTCCTTCGGCGGCTTCCCCCGGCTTTCGACAGGGTCGGCACTCTCCCGCGCGTCCACGGCGGCGAGCCGCCGAGACGGGCTTGCTCTGGAGGCTCGGCCGCCCCGAGTCAACGCTCTAGCGGGTGGGCTCCAGCGGACGGGCTTAGCGCGTTGCGTTGTAGCGGAGCTGGTCCTGGCTGAGCTCGAAGCCGACCAGCAGTTCGAACCGCGCCCGCTCGACGGCCGCGCGGACCGCCGGATCGGCCATCGGGTCGACCGCCGCGTCGGGATCGCCCGCGCGCCGTTCGCGGGTAATCCGACGGCGGATGTCCTCGGGCAAGGTCGCCGCGGTGCGAAGCACGCGCGAGCTCGCCGAGCCACGAGTGCTGGCGCGCAACTGGCCGTCCTCGAAGCGCAGGCCGGCGCGACTGACGCGCTTGGCGACGACGTTGGTGCCGCTCTGCACGACGGTGGCGTAATAAGGCAGGACGACGTCGCGGGCGCCGCGCGGGTCGCGGCGCTGCGCGTGGATGTCGAACGTGGCCTGGGTCAGGATATATTCGCCGGTCTCGTCGCAGGTGGAGCGGACGTTGGTGATATTGGCGACCACGTCGATCGCGCTGGCGTCGCGGCTGCCTTCCGGGTTGAACAGGGTGACGTCCCCGGTCGGCGAGGCGATCGCGACCGGCGGGCAGGCGGTGTAGCGGGTCAGGATTCCGGTGGTCGTGATGTCGCCTTCGCGGGCGCAGCCGGCCAGGCCGAGGGCAATCAGGGCGGCGGCGGCCGCTGTCTTGGGGTACAGGCGCAAAGCGAAATCCTTGAATGACTCTGGTGACGGGTCCTAATGCCGCAAGGGTTTCATGCAGGCAAGCAATGCTGCGCCGACGCCGATCCCGCCGGCGGGCACCGGCCACGCCCGGTGGACGCGGCGACCTGTCCGTCGTAGAGCGCAGCGCAAGTGAACCGAGCATGACCGACAAGCCTCCCCTCACCCTCCTGATCGCGGCGCCGCGCGGTTTTTGCGCGGGCGTCGACCGCGCCATCCGCATCGTCGAGCTGGCGCTCGAACGCTATGGCGCGCCGGTCTATGTCCGCCACGAGATCGTCCACAACAAGTTCGTGGTGGATTCGCTGAAGGCCAAGGGGGCGGTCTTCGTGCCCGAGCTCGATCAGGTGCCCGACGGCGTGCCGGTGGTCTTTTCCGCCCATGGCGTACCCAAGGCCGTTCCCGCCAGGGCGCAGGAGCGCGGGCTCAACTATCTCGACGCCACCTGTCCTCTCGTCTCCAAGGTCCATCGTCAGGCCGAACGGCTGATCGAGCGCGGCCGGCACATCCTCTTCGTCGGCCATGCCGGCCACCCCGAGGTGATCGGCACGTTCGGCCAGGTGCCGGAGGGGCGGATGACGCTGATCGAAACCGCCGCCGACGCGCTGGCGGTGGCGCCGGCGGATCCGGACAGCCTCGCTTTCCTGACCCAGACCACGCTTTCGGTCGACGACACGTCGGAAATCGTCGCCATCCTCAGGCGCCGCTTTCCCGCCATAAGCGGCCCGCGCAGCGAGGATATCTGTTACGCGACCTCGAACCGCCAGGCCGCAGTCAAGGCGATCGCGGCGCGGTGCGAGGCGATGCTGGTGATCGGATCGCCGAACAGCTCCAATTCGCTGCGCCTGGTCGAAGTCGCGGAGCGCGAGGGCACCAAGGCGCGCCTCGTCGGCCGCGGCGCCGACATCGATTTCGCCTGGCTCGAGGGCGTGCGCACGCTCGGCATCACCGCCGGCGCCTCGGCGCCCGAGCTGCTGGTGCGCGAGGTGGTCGACACGCTCGCCCAGCGCTTCGCGGTCGCCGAGGAGCCGATCGAGGGCGTCGAGGAGCGGATGATCTTCAAGCTGCCGGCGGGCCTCGAGGCCGCGTGACCGCTGAACCGACCGAGGTCGAGATGTTCACCGACGGCGCCTGCAAGGGAAATCCGGGGCCGGGCGGCTGGGGGGTGATCGTCCGCGCCGGCGGCCGCGAAAAGGAATTGTCGGGCGGCGAGCCGCTGACCACCAACAACCGGATGGAGCTGATGGCCGCGATTCGCGGGCTCGAGGCGCTGACCCGCCCCTGCCGGGTGAAGCTCTGGACCGACAGCAATTACGTCCGCGACGGAATCACCCGATGGATCCATGGCTGGCGCAAGAACGGCTGGAAGACGGCCGACCGCAAGCCGGTGAAGAATGCCGACCTGTGGCAAGCGCTGCTCGACGCGACCGCGCCCCACCGGATCGAATGGCATTGGGTGAAGGGCCATAGCGGCCATTCCGAGAACGACCGCGCCGACGCGCTCGCCTGCGCCGCCGCTTATGCGGCCGCGAAACGCCCCGCTGCATAAGGCGCCGGATCGATCGGGCCGGAACCGGTGCCGAGCAGCAGGGCCGCGGCCATGGCCGCGGCGGCGGGCGCGGTCTGGATGCCGAAGCCGCCTTGCCCCGCGCACCAGAAGAAGCCGCTGCCGCTGTTCGAGAAGCCGTAGACCGGCAGCCGGTCCGGCGCGAAGCTGCGCAGACCCGCCCATTTGCGCTCGACCCGCTCGATCCGCCAGTCGACCACCTTTTCGAGCCGGTCGATCGCGATGGCGACGTCGAGCTCCTCCGGCGCGCAATCGCCCGCTTCGCACAGGGCTTCGTCGTGCGGGCTGAGCCAGAGCCGCCCACCCGCCTCGGGTTTGAAGTAGAAGCGCCCGCCGGCATCGACCACCAGCGGCAGAGCGGCCGGCGCCGGCGGATCGATGCGGAGCTGGATGATGGTGCGGCGATAGGGCGCGATGCCGATCGGGCGTTCTCCGCAACGCCGGGCGATCTCGTCGGCCCAGGCGCCGGCGGCGTTGACCAGCACGTCAGCCTCGAACGGCCCCGCGCCGGTTTCGATATGCCAGCGACCGCCGATCCGTTCGGCCCGTTCCAGCCGCGCGTCGGTGACCAGCGCCGCGCCGCCGGCTTTCGCGCGCTTGAGGCAGGCCGCGTGCAGGCCGGCGACGTCGATGTCGGCGCAACTCGGCTCGGCCAGACCCTCGTTCCACCCCGGCCTCAGGCCCGGAATCGCCCGTTCGAGCGCCGCGCGCCCGAGCCGCTCCATCGCCAGGCCGGCAAAGGCCGAGGCGAGCGCCGCCAGCGCTTTCTCGCCACCCGCTTCGGCAAGATGGATGGCGCCGCGCGGGCGAAGGAAGCCCTGCGCGGCCAGCGCAGGCCCGGAGGCGGCGGTCAGCGGCTGGATCAGCGGCCCGCCATAGCTTTCCGACCAGAAGGCGGCCGAACGCCCGGTCGAATGAAAGCCGGGCTGGCTCTCGGCTTCGAGAATGAGAACGGACGTGTGGCCGGCCAGCTCGGCGGCGAGGCTCGCCCCGGCCATGCCGGCGCCGACGATGGCGATATCGGTCATCGCGCGCGGCGATCGAAGAAAGCATCGATCCGGGCCAGGGCATCGAGACGGACCGGATCGACCTCGCGAAGCACTTCGTGGCCGGAATCGGCATACATGTGCAGTTCCGCATCCGGCAGCTGCGCCGCCACGCGCCGGATCGCGGCCGGACTGACCAGCCGGTCGGCGTCGGTTCCGAGGACGAGAACGGGCGTCTCCATTCCCGCCAGGCGCTGCAGCGTGAACGCCCGCTCGGCCGAGCGGAAAGCGGCGCGCATCCAGCCCCAGCTCGGCGCGCCGAGATTGAAGGCGGGCTCCTCGCCCCACCAGAACAATTCGTCCTCGTAGCGCTCGCGCGAGCCGGTCAGGAAATGCTGGCGGCGCGAGCCGGGCCGATTGAACATGGTCGGCGTCTTCCAGATCGGTTGGGTGCGCAGGCCGAGCCGACACATCGTGTCGGCGGCGTCGGGCGCGATCCAAGCCGGCAGCGGCGCGCTGTTGGGCAGGATCATGGGCGCGACCAGCACCGCCGCGTCGAGCGCGGGCGTTCGCTCGACCATGGTCCTGAGCAGCAAGTGGCCGCCCATCGAATGGCCGACCGCGACGTGCGGGCCGGGTGTGGCGACGCGCCAGCCCGCGATCAGCGCCTCCAGATCGTCGACCCACGGCTCGAAATCGTCGAGATTGCTGCGGACCACGTCTCCCTGCGATCGCCCCTGGCCGCGCCAGTCGAAAGCGGTCACGGCCCAGCCGGCGGCGTGCCAATAAGCGAAGGCCTCGAGATATTTCTCGATGAAGTCGCCGCGGCCACCGGCGAACAGCAGGGCGCCGCGCGGCGCCGCGCGGCCCTTTTGCGGCCAATCCATCCGTCGCACCGCCCAGCCGTCCGGCGCGGTCCAGACCGAGAAAGTGGCGCCCGCCGGGAGAGTCCGCCTCGTTATCGCGTCATTTACCATCGCTCCCGGTTACGGTTTGGAAAGCAACGCCGTCTAGAGGCTTGCGCCATGAACGTGTGGCTCTCCTGGATTTTGCTCGGCGCACTGGCGGCGCTGCTGGTCGTCGCCTGCTGGTACGATCTGCGCGAGCGGACCATTCCAAACGGCCTCAATCTCGCCATCGCCCTGCTCGCTCTGCCCTTCTGGTATTCGGTCGGCCTCGCCGCCTGGCCCGACGCTGCCCTGCAGATCGGCGTCGCGGCCCTGGTGTTCGGCCTCTTCGCCATCGCCTTCGCGATGGGCGCGATGGGCGGCGGCGATGTCAAGCTGATCGCGGCGATCGCCTTGTGGCTGCCGTTCCAGGCGGTGATCCTGCTGATTTTCATCATGTCGGTGGCCGGCGGCGTGCTGACGCTCGCCTTTTACCTGCGCCACCGGATCGCCCGGAGCGGCACGAAGCTCGAAATTCCTTATGGGGTCGCGATCGCGTTCGGCGGTTTGTGGCTGATTAGCGAACGCTTTCTTAACCAGTTTGGCTGAAGAGTGGGCCGGTAACTTTCTAGGCCCATATGGGGGAGGCGACAGTCGCCATGGACGTCAAAAAAATCGTGCTGCTCGTTGGAGCGCTTCTCATCGCGGCGGTCACCGCCGTCATGGCCAAGAACATGTTCTCCGGCGCGTCGGCGCCGCAGGCACAGGCCAAGGAGGCCGTTCCGGCCGGACCCGAAGTCCTGATCGCGACCCGCACCATGCCGGTCGGCACGATCGTCGATGCCGAGGCGTTCCGCTACCAGCCCTGGCCGCAGGGTCTGGTCCAGCCGGCTTATTATATCCGGGGCGCCGAGAATAGCGTCGACCCGCAAAGCCTGATCGGCACCGTCGTCCGCAACGAAATCACCGCCGGCCAACCGGTCACCCAAGGCTCCCTGGTCCGTCCGGGCGAGCGCGGCTTCCTGGCCGCGGCGCTCGGCCCGGGCATGCGCGCCGTGACCGTCGCCGTGTCGGACACCAGCGGCGTCGCCGGCTTCGTCTTCCCCGGCGACCGCGTCGACATGGTGCTGACCCAGGAGGTTCCGGGCGGCGGCGAAGGCGCGCCGCTGCGCGCCTCCGAGACGATCATCCGCAACATCCGCGTCCTCGCCGTCGACAGGCGCCTCAATGCCCGCGACGAAGCCGGCAACCAGGTCGCGCAGAACACGTCGACCGTCACCTTCGAGGCCACGCCGAAGATTGCCGAAAAGATCGCGGTCGCGCAGACCATCGGCCAGCTGTCGCTGGCGCTGCGGTCGCTCGCCGACAACAATGCCGAGCTTGAGCGCGCCATCGCGTCGGGCGAGGTGGAGGTGCCCGAAAATGTCGATCCGCGCGCCGAGCGGCAGATGCTGCTCGCCATCGCGAGCCGGCCCAGCGACACCAACACGACCTATACGGTCGGATCCGACGTCTCCCGCTTTCAGCGCAGAAGCGTGCCCGGACGGGCGCCGGGCGAGGGCAACAGCTCCGCCGCTGCCGGCAGCGGTCGGCCTGCCCCGAGCGGCAATCCCTTCGACAGGCCCGAGGGCCCGACCGTCCGGATCGCTCGCGGCAACAATGTAACGCTCGTTCCGGTGGGAGCACGCTGACATGACGAAGATCAACAGGATGAAGCGGGCCACGATCGGCACCGCCCTCGCCGCGGCGCTGGCCGCGGGGTTCGCGGCCTCCGTGCCGAGCAAGGCGATCGCCCAGCCCGCCGGAGCCGTGGCCCCCACCAACGATCTGACCCTTTCGGTCGGCACCGGACGGATGGTCCGGCCGAACGGTGCGGTCGCCGAGGTGTTCGTCGCCAATGAGGGCGTCGCCGACGTTCATGCCAGCTCGCCCAGCCAGATCTACGTCTTCGGCAAGGCCGCGGGCAGCACCACCGTCTACGCGACCGACCGGTCCGGCCGGATCGTCTTCTCGGCCAATGTCCGGGTCGGCCAGAATCTGGCCTCGGTCGCCGAGATGCTCGATCTCGCCATGCCCGAGGCCGAGATCGTGGCGACGCCGATGAACGGCATGGTGCTGCTGACCGGCTCGGTTTCGCAGCCCGCCGACGCGGCCGAGGCCGAACGGCTGGTCCAGGCCTTCGTCGGCGAAGGCGTCCAGGTGGTTAGCCGCCTGCGCACCGCGACGCCGCAGCAGGTCTTCCTGCAGGTCCGCATCGCCGAAGTGAGCCGCAATCTGGTCCGCGAGATCGGCACCAATTTGCTGAGCCGCGACACCACCGGCGGCTTCAATTTCGGCATCGGCCGCGGCAATCCCGGCACGATCGCCGGCCCGCCGGGCGATCCGACGTTCACGCCGTCCAACCTGGAGACGCTGACCACGATCACCGGCGCCGGCAGGCTGTTCGGCCTCGACATCCTGTCCTCGCTGCAGCTCGGCGAAACCACCGGCCTCGTCCACACTTTGGCCGAGCCGACCCTCGTCGCTCTGTCGGGCGAGACGTCGAGCTTTCTGGCCGGCGGCGAGTTTCCGATCCCCATCTCCCAGTCGCTGGGCACGGTGACGGTCGAATATAAGCAATATGGGGTCGGCCTCGCCTACACGCCGATCGTGCTCGAGGACGGCCGCATCCAGCTGCGCGTCCGGCCGGAAGTGTCCGAGCTTTCGACCGAGGGCAGCGTTCGCCTCAACGGCTTCGTCGTGCCCGCGCTCACCACGCGCCGGGTCGAAACCACGGTCGAGCTCGGCTCGGGCCAGAGCATGATGATCGCCGGCCTGCTCCGCAACCACAACACCAACACGATCGATCGCGCGCCGTTCCTCGGCAATCTGCCGATCCTCGGGGCCCTGTTCCGCTCGACCCGCTACCAGCGCGCCGAAACCGAGCTGGTCATCGTCATCACGCCCTATCTGGTCCGGCCGGTTTCGGCGAGCCAGGTGGCGTTGCCGACCGACGGCCACCGCAATCCGGACGAGGCCCAGCGCCTGCTGATCGGCCAGGACAATGCCAGCATCAGCGGCGAGCAGCGGCCGGGCCCGCGCGCCGCGGCGCCGCGGACGGTCGCGCCCGGGATCGGCCCGGTCGGCGATGCCGGTCCGGCCGTTCCGCAATCGCGCCCGATCGGCCAGGCGCGCGCCTCTTCCGCCTTGCCGCAGCAGCAGGCCCAGGGTTCGGCGTCCGCCCAGCCCGGGTTCAGCTTCTGATGAACGCCCGAGATCGAAAGGACAGATCGACCATGTCTCGCATCATCACGCTCGCCGCGGTTTCGGCTCTGGGCCTCACTGTCGCCGGCTGCGCCTCGCAACCGCGCGGCGGCCTCACCCCGCTCAACAATACCAGCCTCTATTCGCTCCACCAGCCGGTGGTCGAGCGCACCAATTTCGTATTCGACCTCAACACCGACGCCAACGGCGTGTCCGACGCCGAGTTGGAGCGGCTCGCCGCCTGGTTCGACTCGATCGAGCTGCGCTATGGCGATCGCCTGTCGATCGACGACGGCGGCAGCTACGACGCCGCCGCGCAGGCCGACGTCGCCCGGCTGCTCGGCGAATATGGATTGGCCCTCCAGGAGGGCGCGCCGGTCACCCAGGGCGCGGTCGCGCCGGGCCAGGTCCGCGTCGTCGCCAGCCGTTCGAGCGCCAGCGTCGAGGGCTGCCCGAGCTGGGGCGACCCCGGCATTGAATCGCCGACCCGCACGGGATCCAATTACGGCTGCTCGGTCAATTCCAATCTGGCCGCGATGATCGCCAATCCGGACGATCTGATCCGCGGCCGCGACGGCACCAACGCCGGCAGCGGCACCACCGCGGGCCGGGCGATCCGCGCCTATCGCGAGGGTCAGCCGACCGGCCGCGGCGGCCTCCAGCAAACCTCCACGACGTCGGGACAGTAGCATCATGAACGCGCCATTCCACGCATCCCGCGCGGCTTCGCTCCGCGATCCGTTCACCGCCTTCGTCGCCGACGAGGCGACCGCCGAGCTGATCCGCCCGATCGCGGTCGAGCATGGCTGGTCTCCCGAGAAAGTGAACAAGGGCGGGCTCCGCAACGCGGTCCAGTCGCTGTCGGTCGGGTCCAGCCCATCCATCCTGTTCGTCGACCTGTCGGAGAGCGGCGATCCGCTCAACGACATCAACGCGCTCGCCGAGGTCTGCGAGCCCGGCACGGTGGTGATCGCCGCCGGCCAGGTCAACGACGTCCGCCTCTATCGCGATCTCGTCGCCAGCGGCATCCAGGATTATCTGCTCAAGCCGTTCACGCCCGATCAGCTGCGCGATGCCTTCGCCAATGCGCAGCTGACCATTTCCGGGCCGCGCATGATCGAGACGGTCAACGAGAAGCCCAACGTCATGGCCGCCGTGATCGGCGTCCGCGGCGGCGTCGGCGCCTCCACGGTCGCCACCTCGCTGGCCTGGCTGATGGGCGACAAAGCGGGCCGATCCACCGCTTTGCTCGACCTCGACGTCCATTTCGGAACCGGCGCGCTCGCGCTCGACCTCGAGCCCGGCCGCGGCCTGACCGACGCGATCGAGAATCCGAGCCGCATCGACGGCCTCTTCATCGAGCGCGCGATGGTGCGCGCCAACGACAAGCTTTGCGTGCTCTCCGCGGAAGCGCCGATCAACCAGTCGATGATGACCGATGGATCGGCTTTCTACCAGCTGCAGGAAGAGATCCGCCATGCCTTCGAAGGCACGGTGATCGATCTGCCGCGCAACATGGTCGTGCAGTTTCCGCATCTGCTGAACGACGTGCACGTCGTCGCCCTGGTCGTCGAGTTCACCCTCGCCGGCACCAGGGACGCGATCCGCATCCTGTCCTGGCTGAAGGCCAATGCCCCGCAATCGCGAGTGCTGGTGGTCGCCAATCGCAGCCAGGCGCAGATCCAGGAGGTCAGCCGCAAGGATTTCGAGCATTCGATCGAGCGCAAGGTGGACATCGTGCTGCCGTTCGACCCGAAGACGGCGGCCCAGGCCGCCAAGCTCGGTCAGCCGCTGGCCAAGGTCGCCAAGGCGGCGAAGCTGGCCCAGCCGCTCCAGCAGCTGCTCAGCCTGACGCTCGAACAGGCCAGCGGCGCCGAAGTCGCCGAGGTCGCGCCGACCGCCGGTGGCGGCTCGCTGCTCGGCAGGCTCGGCAATTTCAAGTCGCTCGTCGGCAAGAAGCCGAAGGAAGTGTCCGCGGCGGCCTGAGGGCCGTTTCGCGGGCCGCCGAGCCGAGGGAGTCGAGATGCCCGATCTGACCTTGATCCTGATGATCGCCGGCATGGCGGGCACGGCGATGCTCGTCATGGCCGCATTCTCCGGTCCCTCCACGAACAAATTTTACGCGCGCCGGCTCGACGACCTGCGCGAGCGGCACAGCCGCTCGTCGGACGTCGCCGCCCAGGCGCAGATGAAGCGCATCTTCGCGATGCGCCAGAACAAGGGCGATAGCTTCGCCAAGCGCTTCATCCCCAATCCCGCCCTGCTCCAGCTGAGGCTGACCCAGACCGGCAAGAGCTGGACACTGGCGCAATATCTGATGGTTTCGGTCGCGCTGGCGCTCGCCGTGATGGGCGGCCTCTGGTTCAAGAGCGTGCCGATCCTGCTCGCCATTCCCGTCGGGCTGCTGATCGGCATCGGCCTGCCCCATTTCGTGATCAGCAAGATGATCAAGCGCCGGGTCGCCAAATTCACCGCGCGCTTTCCAGACGCCATCGAGCTCATGGTCCGCGGCCTCCGCTCGGGCCTGCCAATTTCCGAGACGATCGGGATTGTCGCCGACGAGCTGCCCGATCCGGTCGGGACCGAGTTCCGCTCGGTCGCCGACAAGATGCGGATCGGCCGGACGATGGACGTTGCCCTGCAGGAAACCGCGGACCGGCTCGGCACGCCCGAATTCCAGTTCTACGTCATTTCGCTCGCCATCCAGCGCGAAACCGGCGGCAACCTCGCCGAGACGCTGTCGAACCTCGCCGAGGTGTTGCGCAAGCGTTCGCAGATGAAGCTCAAGATCCGGGCGATGTCGTCGGAATCGAAGGCCTCGGCCTATATCATCGGCGCCCTGCCCTTCATCGTCTTCGGGCTGATCTGGTTCATCAACGGCAAATATATGCAGGGGTTCTTTCAGGACCAGCGGCTGATGATCGTCGGCGCCGGCGGGCTCGTGTGGATGTGCATCGGCGCCTTCATCATGGCCAAGATGATCGATTTCGAGATTTGAACGAGAGGAACTGAAGCGACATGGCACCTCCGGCCGGCCCGACGATCATGGGGATCGACGTCATCATGGTGGCGAGCGCGCTTTCCGCCGTGGCGACGTTCGCCGTGCTCGTGGCCATTTACGCGGCCACGACGGTGCGCGATCCGATGGCCAAGCGGGTCAAGGCGCTGAACGAGCGCCGCGAGCAATTGAAGGCTGGCATCGTCGCCTCGACCACCAAGCGCCGCAAGAACATCACCAACCGCAACGAAATGGCCGATAAGGTGCGTGGCCTGCTGTCGTCGCTGAAGATGCTCCAGGACACCCAGGTGGTGAAGACGCAGGCCAAGCTGATGCAGGCCGGCATCCGTTCCAAGGATCTCGCCTTCGTCGTCATCTTCGCCCGCCTCGTCATGCCGGTCGTGCTCGGCGGCGCCGCGATCGTGCTCGTCTACGCGGTCGACTATTTCCCCGACTGGAGCGCAATGCGGAAATACGGCTTCGTCGCCGGCGCGCTGATCCTGTCCTACAAGGCGCCGGACCTGTGGCTGAAGAACAAGGTCGACAAGCGCACCAAGGCGATCCGCAAGGGCCTGCCCGACGCGCTCGACCTGCTGGTGATCTGCGCCGAGGCCGGGCTCACCGTCGATGCGAGCTTCGGCCGCGTCGCGCGCGAGCTCGGCAAGGCCTATCCCGAGCTCGGCGACGAATTCGCCTTGACCTCGATCGAATTGGGCTTCCTCACCGACCGCCGCTTCGCCTTCGAGAATCTGGCCAAGCGCATCGATCTCGATTCGGTGCGGGGCGTCGTCACCACGATGATCCAGACCGAGAAATACGGCACTCCGCTGGCCAGCGCGTTGCGCGTGCTTTCGGCCGAGTTCCGTCACGAGCGGATGATGCGCGCCGAGGAGAAAGCGGCGAGGCTGCCGGCGATCATGACCGTGCCGCTGATCCTGTTCATCCTGCCGGTGCTGTTCGTCGTCATCCTCGGGCCCGCGGCCTGCTCGATCAACGACGCTCTGCTCGTCGGCTAGTTCGGCGGCGGAACAATCGCGCCGCGCGCGCGGTTGACCCGCCGAACCATCGACGGAGCAAGACATGCTGGCCTTCACCCAGGAACAATGGCTCATCCTTCTGCTCGCCTTCGTGCTCGGGCTGATCCTCGGCATGGCGTTCCTCGCCAGCCCGAAATGGAAGCAGCGCTACCGGACCGAGGTTGCCCGCCGCGAAGCGATCGAGGCCGAGAACGCCCAGCTTCGCCGCGAAGCCGGCGAGATGGAATCGCTGCGGGGCGCCGCCGCCAGGGACGAAGCCCGCCGCCGCGACGACACCGACCGCCCCGGGCCGCTTTAGCCCTTCGCGAGCGCCGCCTGGGCCGCGGCCAGCCGGGCGATCGGGACCCGGTAGGGCGAAGCGCTGACATAATCGAGGCCGGCGGCCTCGCAGAAGGCGATGCTCGCCGGGTCGCCGCCATGTTCGCCGCAAATGCCGAGCTTGAGGCCCGGGCGGGCGGCGCGGCCGCGTTGCGCGGCGATCGAGATCAGCTCGCCGACCCCTTCGACGTCGAGGCTGACGAAGGGGTCGCGCGCGTAAATGCCCTTCTCCACATAGACCGATAGGAAGCGCCCGGCATCGTCGCGGCTGACCCCCAGAGCGGTCTGGGTGAGATCGTTGGTGCCGAAGCTGAAGAAGTCCGCCTCCTGCGCAATCCCGCCGGCGGCGAGCGCGGCGCGCGGCAGCTCGATCATCGTGCCGACCAGATAGTCGATCCGTTGGCCCTGCTCCTCGAACACGGTGGCGGCGACGCGGTCGATCAGCTCGCGTATGATGCGAAGCTCCGCCTTGGTGCCGACCAGCGGGACCATGACCTCCGGAATGGGGGCGGTGCCGCCCTCCTCCGCCACCGCGACCGCCGCCTCGAAGATGGCGCGCGCCTGCATCTCGTAAATCTCGGGATAGGTGATTCCGAGCCGGCAGCCGCGATGGCCGAGCATCGGATTGAATTCGTGGAGCTCCTCGATTCGGCGCTTCAGCGCCTCGGCGGTTACGCCGGCGGCCGCCGCGACTTCGGCGATCTCCTCCTCGCCATGCGGAAGGAATTCGTGAAGCGGCGGATCGAGCAGCCGGATGGTGACCGGGAGGCCCGCCATGATCCGGAAGATTTCGGCGAAATCGCCGCGCTGCGCGGGCAGCAGATCGGCCAAAGCGGCGCGCCGCCCGACCTCGTCCGCGGCGACGATCATCCGCCGCACGTTCATGATCCGCTCGGCATCGAAGAACATATGCTCGGTCCGGCACAGGCCGATCCCCTCGGCGCCGAATTCGCGCGCGGTTCGGCAGTCGAGCGGCGTTTCGGCGTTCGCGCGGACGCCGAGCCGGCGCTTTGAGTCGGCCCAGACCATGAGCGTGCCGAAATCGCCGACCAATTCGGGCTGCACGGTCGGCACTTCGCCAAGCATGACCTCGCCCGACGAGCCGTCGAGCGTGATCACGTCGCCCTGCGCGATATCGTGGCCGCCGACCCGCATCCGCTTCGCTTTGTAATCGATCGCCAGCGCGCCGGCGCCCGACACGCAGGGCCGGCCCATGCCGCGCGCGACCACGGCGGCGTGGCTGGTCATGCCGCCGCGCGCGGTGAGGATGCCCTGGGCCGCGTGCATGCCGTGAATGTCCTCGGGCGAAGTTTCGATGCGGACCAGGACGACCCTGTCGCCGGCGGCCGCCCACGCCTCGGCGGTGTCGGCGTCGAACACCGCCTTGCCGCAGGCGGCGCCGGGCGAAGCGGGAAGGCCCTTGGCGATGACGTTGCGGTCGGCGCCGGGATCGAGCGTCGGATGGAGGAGCTGGTCGAGCGCCGCGGGATCGATTCGCAGCACCGCCTCGTCGCGCCCGATCAGCCCTTCTTCGGCCATGTCGACGGCGATTCGCAGCGCGGCCTTGCCGGTGCGCTTGCCGCTTCGCGTCTGAAGCATCCACAAGCTGCCGCGCTCGACGGTGAATTCGATGTCCTGCATGTCGCGATAATGGCGCTCGAGCAGATCGAAAACCCGGGCGAGCTCGGCGTAGACGTCCGGCATCGTCTCTTCCATCGACGCCGCCCGCGCCCCGGCCCGCTCGCGCGCGGCCCGGGTCAGATATTGCGGGGTGCGGATGCCGGCGACGACGTCCTCCCCTTGGGCATTGATCAGATATTCGCCGTAATAAGCGCGCTCGCCGGTCGAAGGATCGCGGGTGAAGGCGACCCCGGTGGCCGAGGTTTCGCCCATATTGCCGAACACCATCGCCTGGACGTTGACCGCCGTGCCCCAGTTGCCGGGGATGTGGTGGAGCCGGCGATAGGTCCGCGCCCGTTCCGACTGCCACGAGCCGAACACCGCGCCGATCGCGCCCCAGAGCTGCTCGTGCACATCCTGCGGAAAGGGCCCGGTCCACAGCTCGTCGACCAGGTCCAGATAGCGGCGGGTCAGCCGCTCCCAATCGGCCGCCTCGAGCTCGGTGTCGAGATGGACGCCCTTATCCTCCTTGGCGATCTCAAGCGCCTCTTCGAAGGCGCCGTGATCGAGGCCCAGGACGACGTCCGAATACATCTGGATGAAGCGCCGGTAGCTGTCCCACGCGAAGCGCGGATCTCCCGACGCCGAGGCGAGGCCGCGCACCGTCTCGTCGTTGAGGCCGAGATTGAGGACCGTGTCCATCATCCCCGGCATCGACACGCGGGCGCCCGAACGGACCGAGACGAGCAGCGGATCGGCGGCATCGCCGAAGCTTTTGCCGGTCACCTGCTCGACATGGGCGATCCCCTGGGCGACCTCGGCGGCGAGCGCGTCGCGAAAGCCCGCGCCCTGCCCGTCGTGCAGCGCGCAGGCGGTCGTGGTGATGGTGAAGCCGGGCGGCACCGGCAGGCCGATCGAAGCCATTTCCGCGAGGTTCGCGCCCTTGCCGCCGAGCAGTTCCTTATTCCCCGCCTCCCCATCCGAGGCGCCGCCGCCGAAGCGGTAGACATAGCGGCTCATCGCTGGCCACCTTCGGGCTGGAAGTTGACGAACTTGACGCCACGTCGGGGGGGAATCGCCCCTCCCCGCGGCCTCATCCCTCGATCCTCGAAAAGTCCGCGACGCCATGCACGGCGTCGCGCATCCGGGCGAGGAGATTGAGGCGCACGTCGCGCTTGGCGGGATCGGGATCGTTCACGATGACCTTTTCGAAAAAGGCGTCGACCGGCCCCCGCAGCGAAGCCAGCGCCGACATGGCCCGTTCGAATTCCTCCTCGCGCAACGCCTGGTCGACGCGCGGCTCGGCCGAATCGAGCGCATCGTCGAGCTCGGTTTCCTCATTCTGAGGCGTGTAGGAAAGTGTTTTGTTCCGCACCTGTTCTCCCGCCCAGCCTTCCTTCCTGAGGATGTTGGCGGCGCGCTTGTAGCCGGCGAGGAGGTCGGCGCCCTGGGGCGATTCCACGAAGTTCTGGAGCGCCCCCACCCGCGCCAGCAGCCGGACCAGATCGTCCTCGCCGCCGAGCGCGAAGACGGCGTCGATCAGATCGTGGCGGACCCCGGCCTCCTTCTGCTGAACCTTCAGGCGATCGCCCAGGAAGTCGAGGATCGCCGCCTTCAGGTCCTTGACCTCCTCGATGATCGCGCCGCGCTCGATCTTGGGGGTGAGCTCGGCGGCCCAGCGCACCACCACACGATCGCCGTGGCGGTAGGTGAAGCTGCCCACCTCGGCGGTGATCTCATGCTCGCGATCGTCGCTGTCGAGGAGGTCCGGGAAGCTGACCGACGACAGCGCCCCGAGCCTCGAGACGACGAGCAGGGCCGCGGCCTGGACCAGCACGTCGCCGAGCGGCAGGCGAAGACCCGCTTTGGTCAATATCTGGAGGAAGCCCAGGGCGGCGCGGCGCAGCGCGAAGGGATCGCGCGAGCCGGTCGGCTTCTCGCCGATCGAGAAGAAGGCGACGAGCGTGTCGAGCCGATCGGCGATATTGACCGCGATCGTGACCGGATCGGTCGGAACGTCGTCGCTTGGCCCGGCAGGCTTGTAATGATCGCGGATCGCATCGGCGACGGTGTCGCTCTGATCCTGCGCCCGCGCATAATAAGAGCCGATCACGCCCTGCAGCTCGGGGAACTCGCCGACCATCTCGGTCACCAGATCGGCCTTGGCCAGCCGCGCCGCGAGCCCGACCTCTTCGAAATCGGCCCTGATCAGCCGCTCCTGCACCAGCCATTCGGCGAGCCTGGCGACGCGCTCCACCTTGTCGGATATGGTGCCGAGCTTTTCGTGGAAGACGATCTGATCGAGCTTCTTCGCGTGGCTCGCCAGCGGCACCTTGAGGTCCTGGTCCCAGAAGAATCTGGCGTCGCTGAGCCGCGCTGCGAGCACCTTCTCGTTGCCGGCGATGACGGCAGCCGGATCGGAGGAGTCGATATTGGCGACGCAGACGAAGCGGTTCGAAAGCTTGCCCGTCTCATCCTGACAGGCGAAATATTTCTGGTTCACCCGCATGGTCAGCTGGATCAGCTCCGGTGGGAGCGCGAGGAACGATTCGTCGAAATCGCCCTTGAGCGGGACCGGCCATTCCGTAAGCCCGGCATTCTCGGCGACCAGGGCCTCGTCCGGGACCACCTTCGTCTTGCGCTGGAGCTTCGCGCTCTCCTTGCGGATGATCGCCTTGCGCTCCTCCTGGTCGACGATGACGTGGCAGGCGCGCAATTTCTCGACATAATCGCCGGCGCCGCCGATCGTGATCGGGCCGGGATGGTGGAAACGATGGCCGACCGTCGCCGCGCCCGAGCGAAGGCCGGCGCTCTCGAACTCCACGACCTTGTCGCCGAGCAGTGCCACGATGCCCTGCAGCGGGCGGACCCAACGCTGGCTCTCGGTCGAGATGGACGCATCGCCCCAGCGCATCGATTTGGGCCAGGGGAATGCGCGGACGATGGCGGGGATGGCTTGTGCGAGCAGGTCGGCAGTAGCGCGGCCCGGCGTTTCCACGGTCGCGAAGAAGATGCCGTCCCGCTCGACGAGCTGGTCCCGGCTCAGCCCGGTCTTGCGCAGGAAGCCTTCGAGCGCCTGCGGCGGCGCACTCGCGCGGGGGCCCTTTATGCCTTCGGAGGCGGCCTGCGTTTCTTCGGGCAAGCCGCGCGCGATCAAAGCGAGGCGGCGCGGCGTGACATAGGTTTCGACCGCCTCGGCCTTGAGGCCGGCCTCGGCGAGCTGCTCGCCGAACAGCCGCGCCAGATCCGCGGCGGCCTTGGCCTGCATCCGCGCCGGGATTTCCTCGGACAGGAGCTCAAGCAGGAAGTCGCTCATTCCAGATCCTCCCCGGGACGGGGAGGGGGACCAGCCGAAGGCTGGTGGAGGGGGTTCGCCGCATAAGCAAGGATGGACGCAGCTGCGCTGTCCGGGTCTTTCAGCACGTCCGCCGCCGCGATGCGCAGCACCTGGTATCCTCGCTCCTGCAGAAAGGCGGTGCGCGCATCGTCGCGCTGCGGCCGATCACCCCGGTCATGGGCCTGCCCATCGATCTCGATGGCTAGCCGCGCCGCGCCGCAATAAAAATCGGCGACATAGGGGTCGATCGGATGTTGCTTCCGGAAGGCCACCCCTTCCGGCGATCCACGCAGGCGCTGCCACAGCAACACCTCCGGGAGGCTCATGGTGCGGCGGAGCATTCTGGCAGCGTAGACGGCGGGCCGGCGCAAATTCTCGCCGCCCCCTCCACCACCGGCCTGCGGCCGGCAGTCCCCCTCCCCGTCCCGGGGAGGATTTTGGTGGCCCTTCATCCTTCCCACCCGTTCTTTTCCATCCAGGCCTGGCAGGCGCCTTTCGCGAGGTCGCGGACGCGGCCGATATAGGCCTGGCGTTCGGCGACCGAGATCACGCCGCGCGCCTGGAGGGTGTTGAAGATGTGGCTGGCCTTGATCGCCTGGTCGTAGGCGGGAAGCGGGAGCTTCGCGTCGATGCAGCGGCGGCATTCCTCGGCCGCGGCGCGGAAGCGGTCGAACAGGCTGTCGGTGTCGGCCACCTCGAAATTATAGGCGCTGAACTCGACCTCGTTTTCGAGGAAGACGTCGCCATAAGAGACGCCCCCCTGCCCCTCATTGGCGTCGTTGAAGGCGAGATCGTAGACGCTGTCGACGCCTTGGATGTACATGGCGAGGCGCTCGAGGCCGTACGTCAGCTCGCCCGCCACGGGCTTGCAATCATAACCGCCGATTTGCTGGAAATAGGTGAATTGGGTCACCTCCATGCCGTCGCACCACACCTCCCAGCCGAGCCCCCACGCGCCGAGCGTCGGCGATTCCCAATCGTCCTCGACGAAGCGGATGTCGTGCCTGAGCGGGTCGACGCCGATCGCGGCGAGGCTGCCCAGATAGAGCGCCTGAAGATCAGGCGGGCTCGGCTTCAGGATCACCTGATATTGGTAATAATGCTGGAGACGGTTCGGATTCTCGCCATAGCGGCCGTCGGTCGGGCGGCGACTGGGCTGGACGTAGGCGGCCTTCCAGGGATCTGGGCCGAGCGCGCGCAAGGTGGTCGCGGGGTGGAAGGTCCCGGCGCCCATCTCCAGATCGTAGGGCTGGAGGATCAGGCAGCCCTGTGCGCTCCAATAATCATGGAGCGTCAGGATCAGTCTCTGGAAAGAAAGCGGAGCGCCCAAAATCTCGCCCTTCGCGGGTGCAACAAAAGGTCGCATCGCTTTGGCGCATGGGGCAGGATGGGTCAAGGAAGCGGCAATCGCGGGAGTCGGGACGAATGAGAAAAGGTCTGCGCCGGGTGAGGCTGGCCGCGCTTGCGGGCGCGCTCTGGCTGGCGGCGCCGGTGCCCGGCATCGCCGCGCAGGCCGGCGACCCCGAGCGCGACGGGATCGTGGCGACGATCGCGCAAGCCACGGAAGAGCGCAGCGCCGCGGACTCGCCGGCGGCCCCGGCCGAGGCTCCGCCCCAGCCAGAGCCGCGCCCGGCGATCTGGCTGCTTCAGGACGCCGACACGAAAATCTACCTGTTCGGCACATTTCACATCCTCCCGCCCAGCTTCCGCTGGCGCTCCTCCGCCATCGACGGAGTCATCCGCGACGCCGACGAGCTGGTGCTTGAGGTCGACGAACGCGAAGCGATGGCCGACGGGGCGGCGATGGTCGGCCAGATGATGCTCGGCAAGCAGGCGCCGCTCGCCTGGCGGCTGTCGCCCGACCGGCGCGAGGCGCTCGACGAGATGCTCGCGACGACGGGGCTGCCGGCCGAGACGTTCGACGGGATGAAGACCTGGGCCGCGACGCTGACGATCGCGGTGCTGCAGATGGTGCGCCAATATAGCGGCGCCGATGGCGGCCCGGCCGACATAAGCGAGATGCCGGGCGTGGAGGACCAGCTGGAAGGCGTGTTTGCCGGCTCGGGTCGGCCGATATCGGGCGTGGAAACCGCAACCCAGCAGCTCGGCTTCTTCGGGGCGGTGAGCTTCGCCGAGGAGCGCCAGCTGCTCGAGGAGATGGTCGATGCCCATCGCAGCGGTGAGACGAGCGTGGATATCAGCGAGATCGACTGGGTGCGCGGCGATGTCGAAGCGATCGCGATCGGCCGCGACGTCATGCCGGCTGGGCTCTACGACGCGCTGATCACCCGCCGCAACCGGGCCTGGACCGAGTGGCTGATCCAGCGGCTCGAGCGACCCGGAACCGTCCTGTTCGCGGTCGGCGCCGGCCACATGGCCGGCCCCGATTCGGTGCAGACCATGCTCGCAGCCCGCGGCTTCACCGCGGGGCGCGTCGATTAAGTAAGGTAACCATTCCCTTCTGTCAGGCACTATTGACACTTTTCGCGCGGCCCGGTAGTCATGGGGCACTGACATTATGTCAGGATGAAGCGACAGCGGAGCGTGCGTGAAGAATCGGTTGCGAGTGATGCGGGCTGAGCGGGGCTGGAGCCAGGCGGAGCTTGGCGGCCGGCTCGGCGTGTCGCGCCAGGCGGTCAACGCGATCGAAACCGGCAAACACGACCCGTCGCTTCCGCTGGCCTTCCGGCTGGCGCGGCTGTTCGGGATGGCGATCGAGGAGATATTCGAAGATGGCGAAGGCGGAGACGGCTGGCGTGTCTGAGCCCGATCGGCCCCGGGGAAATGCTGGAGCGGCGGCAGAAAAGGCGCCAGGGCCGGATCCTGATGGCGCTGATGGTGGCGGGCGGAGTCATGGGGCTGGTCCAATCGCTCACCGAGCAGGACGGGGCCGGCCTGCTCCAGGGCGCGATTCCGATCTGGGCCGCGCTCCTGCTCGCGGTCCTGTGGCTCGTGTCGGTCATCGGCGGTTCGCTCTGGTACAAGCGCCATAGCGACGAGCTCGATCAGGCCGCCCAGATCTGGGGCATGGCCGCCGCCGGATCGCTCGTGCTGCTCCTCTACCCCATCTGGTATCTGTTCTGGCGCGCCGGGACGGTGATCGAGCCCAACGGCCACATCATGTTCGGCATCTTGTATGTCGTCATGCTCGCCGCCTATTTGGCGAAGAAATTCCGTTGAACCCCTTCGTTTGAAAGGCAAAGTCCAGTGAAGCATCTGTTCGCCGCCCTCGCCCTCGCCGCCTTGTCGGGGCCCCTTGCCGCCCAGGCGCCCGCTCCGGCCCCCGGAGCACCCGCGCCGGCCGCCCCCGCGGCACCCGTCCCGGCCGCCCCCGCAGCTTTGCCCGATGCCGATCCGGCCTTATTCATCGCCCGCGACGAGGACACCATTATTTACCTGTTCGGCACTTTTCATCTGCTCGACGAGCGCCCCTGGTTCAACGACGAGGTGAAAACCGCGTTCGATGCCTCGGACGAACTGGTGCTCGAGATTCTGTTGCCCGAGGATCCGGCGCAGCAGCAGGCGACGCTGATGCCGGTGGTGATGCGCTACGCGATCGACCCGCAGGGGCGCACCATTTCCTCGCGGCTGACCGCAGCGCAGAACGAAACGCTGAACCGCACCCTCTCCGCAGCCGGCATTCCGGCCGGCGCGTTCGACCGTTTCGAGCCCTGGTTCCTCATGTTGACCCTGACCCAGCTCGCCGCCCAGCAGCTGAACCTTGCGCCCCAGAACGGTCCGGAAACGGTGCTCCGGCGCGCGGCGGGCGCGCGCGATATGACCGAGGCCGAGCTCGAGACGGTCGAAAGCCAGATCCGGATCTTCGACGAAATGTCCGAGGAGGATCAGCTGAAGGGCCTGCGCGACGCCCTCGACGACACGAGCGAGCTTCCCAACAAGCTGGCGCCGATGCTGGCGGCCTGGTCCGCGGGCGACGCCGATCGTCTGGCCGCCCTGATGACCGAGGACATGACCGACGACCGCACGCTCTACGACGCGATCTTTACCAACCGGAACGCCAATTGGGCGCGCTGGATCCGCGAGCGCATGACCCGTCCGGGCACCGTCTTCGTCGCCGTCGGCGCCGGCCATCTGGCCGGCCGCGGCAGCGTCCAGGACCAGCTGAGAACGCTTGGGATAAGGTCCGAGCGCGTGCCGCACGTCGAGGGGGACTGACCTAAAGCCCTCCCGGGAACGGGAGGATCAAGGTGCGACCTTGCGTCGCCGCCCCCTCTCCCTTATAGGCCGCGCCTTCCCCGTTCATGGTCATCCCTGGAGGCGTGAGCGGGATATTTTGTGAACCCGCAATTTGGAGACATGCAATGAGCGAACAGCTTACGCTGTCGGCCGAGACGCGCGAACGGGCTGGCAAGGGAGCCTCCCGCCATCTGCGTCGCGAAGGCCGCGTGCCCGCCGTCGTCTACGGCAATAACGAATCACCCCTCTCGATCCACGTCGAGGAGAAGGCGCTGACCATGGCGCTGCAGGGCGGCCACTTCATGAACTCGGTCATCATGATCGACGCCGGCGGCGCGCCCGTGCGCACGCTGCCGAAGGACGTCCAGTTCCATCCGGTCAGCGATCGGCCGCTGCATGTCGATTTCCTGCGCATCTCGGAGCATGCCAAGGTCACCGTCGCGGTGCCGATCCGCTTCACCGACGACGACAAGTCGAAGGGCCTGAAGCGCGGCGGCGTGCTCAACACGGTGCGCCACGAGCTCGAGCTCGTCTGCGACGCGGCCGAGATCCCGGAAGAGATCGAGATCAGCCTGGCCGGCCTCGACATCGGCGATTCGCTGCACATTTCGGCGGTGACGCTGCCGTCCGGCACCGAATCGGCGATCACCGACCGCGACTTCACCATCGCCACCATCGTCGCCCCCTCTGGCCTCAAGATGGACGCCGAGGACGCAGCCGCCGCCGAAGCCGCTCCTGACGCGGCCGACGTGCCGCTGGTCGGCGAGGAGGAAGGCGAAGGCGAAGGCGAGGCGAGCGAAGGCTAAGCCCTTGTCGCTGGCATCCTGGCTTGGTTCCTTCTTCGGCGTGAAGCCGGCGGAGGTGCCGGGCCAGCCCGCGTCGTCCGGGGCGGAAGACTGGGGGGAGTTCGCGCCCGTGCAGATCTGGGTCGGCCTCGGCAATCCCGGCGCTCAATATGCGCTCCACCGGCACAATGTCGGCTTCATGGCGATCGACACGATCGCCGACGTGCACGGCTTCGAGCCCCCGAAAAAGGCGTTTTCCGGCTGGGCGCAGCAGGGGCGGATCGGGGCCGAGCGAATCCTCCTGCTGAAGCCCGCCACCTTCATGAACGACAGCGGCCGCTCGGTCCGCGCGGCGATGGATTATTTCAAGCTCGAGGCCGGCGACGTCACCGCCTTCCACGACGAGCTCGATCTCGCCCCGTTCAAGGTCAAGGTGAAGGTGGGCGGCGGCACCGCCGGCCATAACGGCCTGCGCTCGACCGAAACCCATATCGGCAACGACTTCCGCCGCGTCCGCATCGGCATCGGCCATCCCGGCCACAAGGACAAGGTGACCAAGCATGTGCTGGGCAATTACGCCAAGGCCGAGCTGGACGACCTCGCCGACCTCCTCGGCGCGGTGGCCGCCGAGGCCGGGTGGCTGGCGCAGAGCGAGGACGCGCGGTTCATGAGCGAGGTGGCGGTGAGGCTGCAGGATCGGGGCTGAGGCGGCCCTGGCCTCCCCCTTGCGTCACCCTGAACTCGGTTCAGGGTCGAGGCCTCCATCCGCACCGCTGCTCAAGACGGGATGCTGAAACAAGTTCAGCATGACGGGTGGGAGCGACTGGGCTAGGCCCGAGCCATGATCGCCCACATCCTGCTTGCCGCCGCGCTGGCGCTCGCCGCCGCCCCGTCCTCCCCCGCCGGCAGCGAGCGCCGCTGCGGGTGGCTGCACAATCCGACGCCGGCCAATTACTGGCTGGTCGACCGCGACGGCGAATGGACGATCAGCGCGCAAGGCGGCTTCCATGCCGAGGGCTGGGACGAGATGCCGGACATGAGCGCGCGCGGCTGGATCCGGACCAACGGCTATTACGGCCATGGCTGCGCCTGCATGGACGTGACGACCGACCGGGCGAGCATGCGGATCACGCGCATCCATTCGGCCGCGCCGGTGCCGCTGCGCCAATGCCGCCGCGACCGGAGGCTGCCGCCGATGTGACGATGGCCGCAAGGGTGGCAAAAGACTATTTGGCGGGGAGACGACTCTTGAACAATTCGGCGAATCGCTTCGTGGGCTCCTCCAGCTGAGGGGCGCCTTTGGCCACTTCCGCAGCCGAAAAATCAATGAGTCGCTCGACGAGGCCTCGATCCACCTGACCGGTATCGACCGCGATGCTGATCCAGTCGAGCAGCAGCCGGTTGGTCAGCAATAAAACGGCCTGGGTATCGTCGTCCAAAGTCATGACCGGCTATGCTGCGAGACTGTTCAGACGGGCACCAGCGCCTTGCCCGACAATCGCAAGGCCCGCCGAGAACGAGACAGCCAGGCGCCGACGCGCCGCGGCCGAGCCGGGGGTCTTCGGAAAAGCGGCCAGAACGTGGTCGGGCAAAGCGCCCGGTGGCTTGGCCTGCGCGAAATCCGCCTCGATCCATTCGGGATTTTCGGGATCATCGATCCTGGATGGGGACATGTCGTTTCAACTCCCTTTCACGCGCTCGCCGCAAACTGATGACACGTAGGCGCCCGCCGCGTTCGACCGCGGCCAGGCAATGCGGCTGGCCATCGATCATACCATATAGCCGATATCTTGGCTCTTCGTAGCGTTCTTGATCATCGACAAATGCGAGCACCGTCATATCGGCGGCTCGGTCCAGCGAAATACCGTGCTTGGCGATATTCGTGGCATCCTTGGCCGGATCAAACTCGATCTCCATTCCGCTAATATGCGTTCGAGACGTGTAACGATCAATCGAGGCTGGCCAAGCGGGCCGTCGGTTCCTAAGGCGCCCCTTTCTATCGAGGCACTGATGGGTTTTCGTTGCGGGATCGTCGGGCTGCCCAATGTCGGCAAGTCCACTCTGTTCAATGCGCTGACGCAGACGGCGGCGGCGCAGGCGGCCAATTATCCGTTCTGCACGATCGAGCCCAATGTCGGGCGGGTCGCGGTGCCCGATCCGCGCCTTCAGGGGATCGCGCGGATCGCGGGATCGAAGGCGATCATCGAAACCCAGCTCGAATTCGTCGACATTGCCGGGCTGGTACGCGGCGCCTCGACCGGCGAGGGACTCGGCAACCAGTTCCTCGGCAATATCCGCGAGGTCGACGCGATCGTCCACGTGCTTCGCTGCTTCGAGGGCGGCGACGTCACCCATGTGGAAGGGCGGGTCGATCCGGTGGCGGACGCCGACGTGGTCGAAACCGAATTGATGCTCGCCGACCTCGAAAGCCTCGAAAAACAAGTCCCCGCTCTCGCGAAGAAGGCGCAGCAGGGCGACAAGGAAGCCAGGGTCCAGGCCAGCGTGCTCGGCCAGGCGCTGGAGCTGCTGCGCGATTCCAAGCCCGCGCGGCTGACGCAGCCCAGGGATCCGGAAGAGAAGCTCGCGCTCGATCGCGCGCAATTGCTGACCGCCAAGCCCGTCCTTTACGTCTGCAACGTCGACGAGGCCGACGCCGCCGGCGGCAACGCGCTGAGCGAGGCCGTCTTCGCCAGAGCCAAGGCCGAGGGCGCGGTGGCGGTGGTCATCTCGGCCGCGATCGAGGCGGAGATCGCGACCATGCCGGGCGGGGACCGAGCCGAGTTTCTCTCCGACCTCGGCCTCAGCGAAACCGGCCTCGCCCGAATCATCCGCGCCGGCTACGATTTGCTCCACCTCATCACCTTCTTCACCGCCGGCCCGAAGGAAGCGCGCGCCTGGACGGTCGAGAAGGGATCGAAGGCGCCGACGGCGGCCGGGGCGATCCATTCGGATTTCGAGCGCGGCTTCATCCGCGCCGAAACCATCGCCTATGACGATTTCATCGCCTGCGCCGGCGAGGCGGGCGCCAAGGAGGCCGGCAGGATGCGGGCCGAGGGCCGGGACTATGTCGTCCAGGACGGCGACGTCCTGCTCTTCCGCTTCAACGTCTGACGAATCGGGCGGCTATTGGCTATTGCCAGGCGGGGCGGGGCCGGGCGCGTTGATATGATAGCCGGCCAGCCGCGCGGCGCCGTTTTCGATCCGGTAGACGAAGCGCTCGTCGCCCCGCCCGCGCTCATATTGGGTGTCGTAGGCAAGCGTCACCAGCACATTGCCGTTGCTCGAATTCCAGTGCCAGTTGGTCTGGTTCGCCGAGCGGAAATTGCCGTAATGAATATGGGTGTTGCCGAGCGTCTGGACCAATTGGGCCTCCGAAACCGTGCTCTTGATCTCCTGCGCGCTGCCCTGGTAGATTTCCGCATAGCGGCCGGCGTCGCGCATCTGGCGGAACTGCGCCACCGCCCCTTCCGCCAAGGTCCGGTCCCCGCCGGCCGAGCAACCGGTGCTCGCCAATGCGAGCGCGCCGGCGGTGAATAGCCCCTTGTGCATCTCATCCCCCCGAATAAAGCCGGCGGGAGTGTAGAGCGGCGGCGCGCTGGCGCCAAGCCCGGCGCCAAGCCCGGGCGGCGGGCTCAGGCGGCGGGCATGGCCAGAGTGAAGCGAGTCTCGTCTTCGGTGGACGACACATGGATCCGCCCGCCATGGGCGCAGGCGATTTCCGAGGCGATGTAGAGGCCAAGGCCGAGCCCCTCGCGATCGGCGCGGCCGGGGGCGCGGAAGAAAGGCTGGAACAGCCGTTCGCGGACCGCGTCCGGGATCGGATCGCCGGCATTGGCGACCGAGAGGATCAGCGCATCCTCCTCGATGGCGGCGCGGACGTCCACCGGCCGGCCGGGCGCGCCGTGGCTGAGCGCATTGGCGAGCAGGTTCGAGAAGAGCTGGGCGAGGCGGGCGCGGTCGCACTCGATCGGCCGGTCGAGGGCGATGTCCACATGGATGGCGCGGTCGGGATGAGCGGCGCGCAGCTCGGCGATCACCTGCAGCAAGGCAGGCGCGAGATCGGCGGGCGCGCGCGCCAGCGGGAGGCCGCCGCCGAGGCGGCCGCGGGCGAGATCGAGGACGTTGTCGATCAGCCCGGCCATGCGCTGGACGCTGCCGCGCATGAGCTTCAGGATCGACTTGCCCTTCTCGTCGAGCGGCGCCTTTTCGAGCAAGCGGGCGCCGCCTTCGATCGAGGCCAGCGGATTCCGCAGATCGTGGCCGAGCACGGCGATGAATTGTTCGCGCAGCTCGGCGGTCTGGCGGGCATCGAGCAATGCCGATTCGCTCCTCGCCAGCCGCTCGCGGGCGTCGAGATGGAAAGCGATCAGGTCCGCGAACAGCCGGAACATGCCGATCGTCCCCGGCGTGTTGACCCGCGCCGGCCTGGGATCGATCGCACACAACGTCCCGAAGAAGTCGCCATTGGCGCGGCGAATCGGAATCGAGACGTAGCTCTGGAACCCGTACAAGGCCGGAGTCGGGTGCCCGCAATAGACCCGGTCCTCGGCGACATGATCGATGATCACCGCCTCGCCGGTCGCGCGGATCTGGTTGCACAGGGTGGTGGCGACGTCGAGCTCGCCGCCGGGCTCGAGGCCGAACGCGATCTCGTCGCGCACGGCGCAGGCGATCCAGCGCGCCTCGGTGACCCGAGCGACCGCCGCGAACCCCATGCCGGTGGTGCGGCAAATGACCTCGAGGATGACGGGGACCGCGTCGATCGAGGCGATCGAGGCAACCGCGCCCTCCACATCTTCGCTCAAACTCTTGCCCCTCGGCTCGTTACGCCCCGGCACCTAAGCGAGTTCCCAAGCGATCTCAACACTTTCCGCCAGCCGATCCGGCCGGCCGCTCAGCGCGGCGCAAGCCTCGCAATTCGGTCCGGCGCCGGCAAAGCGAGCCGCTCCGTCGCGGCGATATACTGTTCCAGCGCATCGACGTCCTGCGGCCCGCCGGTCGCCTCAGTGCCGTCGCGAAAGACGGTGAAATTGTCGCCGCCGGTGGCGAGGAAGCTGTTCGTCGTCACCCGGTAGACGGCGTCGTCGCCCAGCGGCTCGCCATCGAGCCTGGCATCGACGATCCGCCGGCCAGGCGGACGTGTGAGATCGTAGCCGTAGCTGAAGCCGCGCGACACCATCAGCATGTTGGGGTCGGCGACGCTGTTGGCGCCGCTGTCGAACTGCTGCTCCAGCACCGCCCGGATCTGGCGCCCGGTCAGGCTCTTGACGACAAGGTTGTTGCCGAACGGCTGGGCCGCGAAGAGCTGCCCGTAGGTGACGCCGCCATCGGCCGCAGGAACGATGTCGGCTCGAAGACCGGCACCGTTGGTGAAGGCGATTCGGGCGCCGCCGGCCTCCGGCGCGCGGGTGGCGGCGAGATGGGCGTCGGCGACGAGATTTCCGAGCACCGATTCGCCTGCCGGGCTCTTGTCCCGAAGCGCGGCCCCGTCGATCCGTCCGACGATGCGCAGGGCGATCGGCGCGGCGGCGGCGGCATAAAGATCGACCAGCGCCGCAACCGCCGGATCGGCGGGGAAACGGGGGTAGTGCTCGGTGACCGTCACCGGGCCCGAGGATCCTACATAGCTCTCGCCTTGGACGATGACGTTGCCGGCGCGGCGCTCCAGGACCCGCCCCGCCACCGGATCGACGGTCAGGCTGATGTCGGTGACGATGGTGCCGTAGCGGCCGGCGCTGGTCACCAGGAAGGGCCGCGCCGGATCGATCCGCCCATAATCGCAGATATAGGCATTGTGGGTGTGGCCGGAGACGACCAGATCGATTGCGGGATCGAGCCGCGCCAGGATCGGCATGAGATCGCCGTCCATGCCCGCGCAGCTCGAATCGTTATAGCCGACGCTGGTCGAAACGCCCTGGTGGATCAGGACGACGATCGCGTCCGCCCCCTCGGCCCGAAGCCGCGGCACCAATGCGTTGATCGCTTCGGCCTCGTCGCCGAAAGCGAGGCCGGCGACGCCTGCTGGGGTCACATGGGTCGGCGTCTCCTTGAGCGTCAGGCCGATGAAGCCGACGCGGACCTCGCCGGCGCCGGCGCCGAAGCTGCGCATGCCGTAGCCCGGCAGCAGCGTGCGCCCGGTCTGTGCGGTGACGTTGGCGGCGAGAAAGCGGAAGCGCGCGCCCGGGAAATCGGGATCCAGGCGGCACGGCGTCAGCGCGGTATTCCGCGCGCAGCCGCCATTTTGCATGCGCAGCAGCTCGGCCCGGCCGCGGTCGAATTCGTGATTGCCGACCGCGTTGAAATCGAGCCCGATCAGGTTCATCGCGAGGATCGTCGGCTCGTCGAGGAATAGCGCGGAAACCAGCGGCGAGGCGCTGATCAGATCGCCGGCAGAGACGACGGCATTATTGGGATTGGCGGCGCGAAGGCCGGCGATGGCCGAGGCCAGGAACGCGGCGCCGCCGGCGGGGACGCGAACCTCCCCGCCGCCCGGCGCGGGCGCTGCGATCGCCTGCCGGGGCGGCTCGAGCGCGCCGTGAAAGTCGTTGAAGGCGATGATCTTCACGCTGACCGGTGCGATGGCGCACTCGGGCGCCTGGGGCACCGGCGCCGTCGCCAGCTCGGGCGCCCGGGCCGTCGCGCATCCGCACAAGGCGGCCAGCGCCGCCAACGTCATGATCGTCCGCATCATCCTCCACCCCATGATCCTGGCGAACGATCCTTGGCACGCTCGGCCCGGCTTTCCAATTGCTTCGCCCCGCTGCAAAGACGTGCGATGCGACCGCGGGCAGGACGGACGGAGGACGAATTGATCTATTTCGAGGATTTGGAGATCGGCCGGGAAGCCGATTATGGCCGCTACGAGGTGACTCGCGAGGAAGTGCTCGATTTCGCCCGCAAATATGATCCGCAGCCCTTCCACCTTTCCGACGAGGCAGCGGCCAAGACCCATTTCGGCAGGCTCGCGGCGAGCGGCTGGCATACCTGCGCGATGACCATGGCCGTGATCGTCAGGCATCTCTCGACGGGCGAGGGCCAGGCCGGGCTCGGCTCGCCGGGGGTCGACGATCTGCGCTGGCTGAAGCCGGTCTTTCCGGGCGACACGATCCACGTCCGCGGCAAGATCGTCGACAAGACGCCGTCGCGCAGCAAGCCGGAGATCGGCACCTTCCGAACCGAGACGACCGTCTCCAACCAGCATGGCGAGCCGGTGATGCGGATGACCTCGATCGTGCTGATCCGGCGGCGGCCGGCGCAATAGGCATTGCCGCCCGCGAGGCTGCGGGATCGCGCCTAATCGCCCTCGAACGCGACCAATGAGTGGACGGGGAAGCCTTCACGTTCCAGCAGCTTGGCGCCGCCGAGATCGGGCAGGTCGACGATGAAGCTTGCGCCGGTCACCTCCGCTCCCGCCCGCCGGATCAGCCGGGTGGCGGCGAGCGCCGAGCCGCCCGTCGCGATGAGATCGTCGGCGAGGTGGACCCGGGCGGCGGGCGCGCAGGCATCGACATGCATGGCGAGCCGGCCGCTGCCATATTCGAGTGCATAATCCTCGGCGATCGTCGCCCCCGGCAGCTTACCGTCCTTGCGAATCAGCAGCAATCCCGCGCCGAGCCGCTGCGCCAGCGCCGCCGCCAGGATGAAGCCGCGCGCCTCGATGCCGGCGACGAGATCGGGCTTGTCGCCGATGCGCCCGGCGAGCCGCTCGATCGACGCGGCGAACCCGGCCGCGTCGAGCAGCAAGGTGGTGACGTCGCGGAACTGGATGCCGGGCTTGGGAAAGTCGGCAATGGTCCGGATCAGCGCCTTGAGGTCGTCATGCTCGCGGGTCATCCGGCTTTCCTTTGATCATCCCGCGAACGTCGGATTCAGCCGAATCCGGCCGGCCGCGATCGGCGCTTTCGCGGCGGCGAGGCGGGCGGCTCAGTGCTTCCGGCCGGCCCAGACGTTCTGGTAGGCGAGGTAGCCGAGCATGGTCGCGAAGATCAGGAAGACCAAGGTCCAGATTCCGGCGGCCTTGCGCTCCTCCATCCTCGGCTCGGCGGTCCAGGTCAGGAAGGCGGCGACGTCCTCGGCCAATTGCTGGCGCGTCGCCGGCGGATTGCCCGGCCCATATTCGACCTGGCCGTCGGCGGTGATCGGCGGCGGCATCGCGATGTTGAGATTGGCGAAATAGGGATTGAAATGGAGCCCCTGCCCCGGCCGGTTCTCGGCCGGAAGCGCATCGCCATGCCCGTTCCGGTAGGTTGCCGCATCCCGATAGCCGGTCAGCAGCGAGACGATATAGGGCGCCCCGCCGTGCCGCGCCTTGACGATCAGCGACAGATCGGGCGGCATCGCATTGTTGTTCGCCGCGCGCGCCGCGGTTTCGTTGGCGTAAGGATTGGGGAAACGGTCGGCGGGCAGCGCCTTGCGGGTCGCGGGCTCGCCCGTCTCCGGGTTCACGCTGGGCACCTGGATCGCCCACTGATCGGCGATCGCGTCGACCTCGGCCTCGCTATAGCCCAGCTCGTGGAGATTGCGGAAGGCGACGAAACCGAGCCCGTGGCAGGCCGCGCAGACCTCCTTATAGACTTGGAAGCCGCGCTGGAGCTGCTGCCGGTCGAAGCTCCCGAAGGGCCCGTCGAAGGAGAATGAGACGCTCTCGGGATGCTCGTGGAACGCGTGCTCCACCGTCTCGTGCGGCGGCTCCTGGACGTAGGCGATGACGCCCCAGAGCAGCGACCAGGCGGCGACGCCGACGAAGCCCAGGCCGACCAAGATGCCGAGAATGCGAACCATGACCCTTGCGTCCCCTTAAGCTTTGGCCGGCGTGGCGTCGCCGAGGTCGATCGGCGCGGCTTCGGCCTCCTCGCCGTGAAGCACGCTTTCCGAGATCGAATTGGGCAAAGGCAATGTCCGTTCCACCATCGAGAGGATGGGCAGGATGATCAGGAAATGCGCGAAATAGTAGATCGTCGCGACCTGGCTGAGCATCACATAGGGCTCCGCCGCCGGCAGGCCGCCGCAATAGCCGAGCACGGCGACGTCCGCGATCAGCACCCAGAAGAAGATCCTGAACTTCGGCCGGTAGCTTCCCGACCTGACCGGCGACTTGTCGAGCCAGGGCAGGAAGAAGAGCAAGAGGATCGACGAGAACATCGCCAGCACGCCCCACAGCTTCGCGGGCAGGATGAAATCGACGGTGAAGGCGCGAAGGATCGCGTAGAAGGGCCAGAAATACCATTCCGGAACGATCTCGGCCGGAGTTGAGAGCGGATTGGCCGGGATGTAATTGTCGGCATGGCCGAGGAAGTTCGGCCAGAAGAACACCACCGCGGCGTAGAGGGTGATGCAAAGGCCCGCGAACCAGCCGTCCTTGGCGGTATAATAAGGATGGAAGGGCAAGGTGTCCTGCGGAGTCTTCACGTCGACCCCGGTCGGGTTGGTCGAGCCCGGAATGTGCAGCGCCCAGATGTGGAGGATGACCACGCCGGCGATCACGAAGGGCAGCAGATAATGGAGCGAGAAGAAGCGGGTCAGGGTCGCATGGTCGGGCGCGAAGCCGCCGAGCAGCCAGGTCTGGATCGGCTCGCCGATCACCGGGATCGCGCCGAACAGGCCGGTGATCACCTTGGCGCCCCAGAAGCTCATCTGCCCCCAGGGCAGCACATAGCCCATGAAGGCGGTCGCCATCATCAAGAGGAAGATGACGAGGCCGAGCAGCCAGACCATCTCGCGCGGCGCCTTGTAGGAGCCGTAATAGAGGCCGCGGAAGATGTGGATGTAGGTGACGATGAAGAAGAAGCTGGCGCCGTTGGAATGGGCATAGCGCAGGAACCAGCCCGAATTGACGTCGCGCATGATATGCTCGGTCGAGGCGAAGGCGCCGGCGGCCGAAGGCTCGAAATGCATGGCCAGCACGATTCCGGTGACGATCTGGATGACCAAAGCGAGGCCGGCGAGGACTCCGAAATTATAGGCGTAATTGAGGTTGCGCGGGACAGGATAGCCCTTGCCCACCGCATTGTAGACGAGGCGCGGCAGCGGCAGCCGCTCGTCGACCCAGCGCATCAGCGGATTTTTCGGCCGGTAGACCTCAGCCCAGGGAAAGCTCATCTCTTCTCTTCCTCAGCCGATCTGGACGACGGTGTCGGTCTTGAATTCGAATTCCGGCACTTCGAGGTTGCTCGGCGCCGGGCCCTTTCGGATGCGGCCGGCGGTATCGTAATGCGAGCCGTGGCACGGGCAGAAATAGCCGCCATATTCGCCCCTGTTCTCGCCCTCGGCGGCGCCGAGCGGTACGCAGCCCAGATGCGTGCACACGCCGAGCGTGATCAGCCATTGCCGGTGCCCCTCGACCGTGCGGTCGGCCAGCGTCTGCGGATCGCGCAGCGAGGAGACGTCGACCGCGTCGGCGGCGGCGCGCTCGGCGGTGGTCAGATGGCGGATGAAGATCGGCTGCTTGCGCCAGATCGTCTTGATCGCCTGGCCTTCCTCGATCGCGGCGATGTCGACCTCGATCGACGCCAGAGCGAGCACGTCGGCCGACGGGTTCATCTGGTTGATCAGCGGATAGAGCAAGGCGAGCCCGCCGACCCCGGCGGCGCTGACCGCGGCGATGTTGATGAAGTCGCGGCGGCGGATGCCGTCGCCGTCGGCCGCCGGGGCCGCACCCTCGTCCAATTCAACCGCAGCCATAATGTCCTTCAGCGTTTCGAGACGGGCAAAGCAAGACCCGCCGCCCAAAGGCCGTGGGCGGCTTGGGCGGCCTGATAGCCTTGGCGGACGCCCTTTGCCAACAGCGATTTTGACGCGCCCGCGGCGGCTCTCCTTCGCTCCCCGGAAATTCCCGTATGTCCCCCTGCCCCTTCCCCGGAAATGCCCGGGAAGGATAAGGGGAATCATGCGCCTCGCTTTGTATCAGCCCGACCAGGCCGGCAATGTCGGCACGATCCTGCGCCTCGCCGCCTGCCTCGGCGTGGCGGTCGACGTGATCGAGCCCTGCGGCTTCCCATGGGGCGACCGGGCGCTGAAGCGGGCGGGCATGGACTATGCGCAGATCGCCAATGTGACCCGGCACGGGGATTGGGCGGCGTTCGAGGCGGGGCTGGAGGGGCGGCTGGTGCTGTTCACCACCGCCGGATCGGCGGTGCGCCTGCCCGAGGCGCGGTTCGAGGCGCGGGACGTCCTGCTGTTCGGATCGGAGAGCCGGGGCGTGCCGGAGGGGGTGCATGGGCGGGCGGACTTGCGGGTGCGGATCCCGCAGGTGGCGGGGACGAGGTCGCTGAACCTTGCCGTGGCGGCGGGGATCGGGCTGGCGGAGGGGTTGCGGCAGACGGGGGTGTGGGCGGCGTGAACAATGGCGAGATACTTCGATATCGTGCCCGCCCCTCACCTCCAATGCAGCGCAAGCGGACCGCGCGGCTGCCCGTAGCCCGGCACGTTCCCCGGCGGAGGCCGGGGCCCAGGTCGACGCGAAGCGTCGAACGCGCGCTGCCGTGCGCAAATTTGCAGGCCTGGACCCCGGCCTTCGCCGGGCAACAGGTGAGCGCCACGGCCAGCCTACCCCCTCCCCTTTTGCGGCCATCCTGAGTAGGAGGCGGAGCGGGACGACGAGGCCAGAGGTAGTATGATCGAGCTCGACGAACAGCAGCAGGCGGCACGCGACTGGTTCGAATCGCTGCGCGACCGGATCTGCGCCGAATTCGAGGCGATCGAACGCGAGGCGGGGAGCGACGCGGCTTTCACCTATATGCCCTGGGACCGCGAGGATCCCGACGGTTCGCCCGGCGGCGGCGGCGTGCGGGCGCTGATGACCGGCAAGGTGTTCGAGAAGGCCGGAGTCAACGTCTCCACGGTCGGCGGCCGCTTCAGCGACGACTTCGCCGCCACCATCCACGGCGCCGAGGAGGACCCCAGCTTCTTCGCCACCGGCATCAGCCTGGTCGCGCACATGGCCAATCCGCACGTCCCGGCCGTCCATATGAACACGCGCTTCCTCGCCACCACCAAGCGCTGGTTCGGCGGCGGCGCCGATCTCAATCCGCCGATCCCCTATGAGGAGGACACGGCCGATTTCCATGCCCGCCTGCGCGCCGCCTGCGCCGCCCACGACCAGACCTATTACGGCCGCTTCTCGAAATGGGCGGAGGATTATTTCTTCATCCCCCATCGCGGCGTCCACCGCGGCGTCGGCGGCATCTTCTACGACCATCTCGACAGCCGCTACGACGAGAATTTCGCCTTCACCCGCGACGTCGGCGAGGCGTTTCTCGACGTCTTCCCGCGCCTGGTGCGGCGGCGGATGGAAACGCCGTTCACCGATGCGGACCGCGCCGCCCAGCTCGCCTGGCGCGGCCGCTATGCCGAGTTCAACCTGATCTACGATCGCGGCACATTGTTCGGCCTCAGGACCGGCGGCAATGTCGACGCGATCCTGATGAGCCTGCCGCCGCTGGCGACCTGGGCGTGAGCGCGGCGCAATGAGCGACGGGCTGATCCCGCTGCCCCCGGGGCATGTCGGCGCGGTCGTCACCTTTCTGGAAATGACGTCTCGGCCGGCGGCGGCGCCGGCGCCCGATTCGGCGCTGCGCCTGGCGCGGTGGGAGAGCGTCGATCCCGAGCGCTACCGGTCCTTGTTCCGGCGGGTCGGTGGGCGCTGGCTGTGGTTCTCGCGGCTGGCGATGGACGATGCCGATCTGATCGCCCAGGCGGGCGAGGTCCACGAGGTCCGCGACGCCGCCGGCAATGGCGTCGGCATGATCGAGCTCGATCTGCGTCGCGGTGACGAATGCCTGATCAAGTTCCTCGGCCTCGTCCCCGAGCTCGCCGGACGGGGCCATGGCCGCTGGCTGTTGGCCGAGACGCTGGCGCGGGCCTGGGCGCCGGGGGTCGAGCGGGTTCGCGTGCACACCTGCTCGCTCGATCATCCCGCCGCTCTGCCGGCCTATCTCAGGGCCGGCTTCGTCGCGGTCGGCCGCGCCTTCGAAAGCTTCCCCGACCCGCGCCTCGCCGGCCTGCTTCCGCGCGACGCCGCGCCTCAGCTGCCGCTGGTCGGGTGATCCGGCGCCAGCTGGGCGTAGATCCGGGCCGCCAGCGTGGCCAGATAGGCGCTGACGATCATGTTCACGATCGCCCCGATGAGGATGATGAGGACCGCGCTCAGCGTACCCGGATCCGGCCGCCCCGCCGCGACGATGACGAGGCTGCCGAGCACGATCGCCGCGGCCAGGCGCAGGACCAGCACCAGGGCGCCGACCAGGGCGACGAAGCCGAGCAGTCTGCCCCGGCTCGCGGCCGTCAGCCGCCAGCTGCGCGAGATGATCGAGAAGGGCCCGACCGATTCGCTCGCCGCGACGGCCGGCATGAGCAACAGGCGCGAGGAGACGATGAGGATCACCGCCAGCAAGGCCAGCAAGGTGAATAGCACGACCTTCTGCATGACGGAGTTCATGGCGCCCGCGGCCGCCGCCTCCGCCGCGCCCGGGACGGCGATCGTCACCACGACGCTGATGAAGAAGAAGATGGCGACCAGCGCGAGGCAGACCAGCAAGGCGGCCCCCGCCATCGCCGGCAGGCGCCGCGCCGCCCGGCGCAGAGCCTCGCCGACCGACGTCCCCGGCCGAAGCGCCAGATCCGAGATGGCGATGTTGCTCAGCAGGCTGCCGATCACGGCCACGGCAAGCAGCGCCAGCCACGGCCCCGCCTCGGGCCGCTCGCCGATCGAGGCGCGAGGGATCATTGCCTCCATCAGTCCGACCGGCAGCGCCACCAGCATGAAGGCCAGCGGAAAGAGCAGCCGCGCCTCGGCCTTCACGAAGGCTGCGGTTTCGTTCCAGGCCCTGGTCAGAGACAGGCTCGCCATTTGCTTTCCCTTTGAATGAGGGCCGCGTTATGCGCGACCGCGATGGAGCGCGCAACGCACAGCCTGCCCCGCCGGCCCGCGATCGAATGGCGCGTGTCGCCCGGCCTCACCCCTTATCCCGAGGCGCTGGCGCAAATGGAGGCGCGCGCGGCGGCGATTCGGGACTGCGGGGCGAACGAGATGATCTGGCTGCTCGAACATCCGCCGCTCTACACTGCGGGGACCAGCGCCGATCCCGCCGAATTGTTCAACCCGCGCGGCTTTCCGGTCTATGCGGCCGGGCGGGGCGGCCGTTACACCTATCACGGGCCGGGCCAGAGGGTCGGCTATCTGATGATCGACCTCGATCGGCGCGGCCGCGACGTCCGCCGCTTCGTCCACGCGCTCGAAGGCTGGCTGATCGATACGCTCGGCGATCTCGGCGTCGCCGCCCGGCGAGCGCCCGGCCGAATCGGCATCTGGGTGGACGGGAACGGGACTGAGGCCAAGATCGGCGCGCTCGGGCTGCGCGTCCGGCGCTGGGTCACGCTGCACGGCTTCGCGGTCAATCTGGCCCCGGAACTTTCGCACTTTTCAGGGATCGTGCCGTGCGGTATTGCCGATTTTCCGGTGACCAGCCTCGACGACATGGGACTTGCGGACCTGCAACCCCGTTTCGATCTGGCACTGCGGGGCAGGCTCGAAGACTTTCTGTTCTCGCTCGAGGGGGAATAGGCGAAGGGGCGAAAGGGGGAGGCTTGAGGGCCGCTGCCTTTCCGTCTATTGTGCAACGCTGATTTGGGCAAAAAAGGGGCCTACCCGACCAAATCTCAATCTAGGGAGACCTTTTAATGCGTAAGATTCTCACGACTTCGATGGTTGTCGGCGCGGCCCTGCTCGTTTCCGCTTGCGGCGGCGGCGAGAAAGCCACCAACAACACGGCGAACGACATGGTGTCGAATGACGTCATGGTGGACGACATGAACACGACCATGGACATGAACGCCACCGGCGACATGAACATGACGACGGACATGAACTCGACCACCACCACCACGACCACCGAAACCAACACTGCGACGACCAACGCCGCCGAATAATCGGCCCGTCGGTTTTCAGTTGGAAGAGGGCCGCCGGGCGACCGGCGGCCCTCTTTTTTCGCCCGAACCGCGCCGCCGCCGCCACGCGCGCTTGCCCTGACGCCGCTTCGGGGGATAGAGAGGCGACAAGCAAGGAGGGAATTTGACCATGCGTAACACGATTTTCCGCGGCGCCCTGATCGCCGGAGCGACGCTCGCCCTCGCCGCCTGCGGCGCCGGCGAGACGGCCACCGCCAACAGCGCCAACGAGGTCGACGCCAACGCCATCATGGGCGAGCCGACCAACGACATGAGCGCCACCGAAGCCGCCGCCAACGCGGCCGAGCCGCTGCCCGAGCCGGCCAATGACAGCGGCGAAGACCCGCTTGGCGAAACCGACGGCGGCGACACTGGCGGCGAGACGGTCGAAACCAACACGCCGGGCATGTGACCGACGAAGCGGCGATCCCGTCCGCGCGGCCGACGAATCGTGCCGGCCGCGCGACGGGCGCACGCGCGAGCCATAGGGTCCGGCCGCCCTGGCGATTAGGGTGCGGCGACCGATCAGCGGAGGGTGAGATGACGAACAGATTCGGCTTGGGCGCGCGATTGGGCGGCCTGGCCCTCGCCGCCGCGCTCGCCGCAGCGCCCGCGCAGGCGCAGCTCTTCCTCAACACGCCGACCTTTCAGACCGGACCGATCGAGCCCAACGACCCTCTCGTCGGCCTCGCCATGCCGGGCGCGACGGCGCCCGAATATCGCGCCCATCTTGTCTGGAACCTGCGTGCCGGCCTCAACGTCGCCGCGCTGCAATGCCAATTCTCGCCCTATTTGCGCACCGTCGCCAATTACAACGCCTTCTTGGGCCACCATGCGCGCGAGCTCGGTGCCGCCTATACCGCGCTCGAGGGCTATTTCCGGCGCCTCAACGGCCGCACCGGCCCGCGCCAGTTCGATATCTATTCGACCCAGACCTACAATAATTTCTCGACTCTTCGGGCGCAGATCGGCTTCTGCCAGACGGCGGCGCGAATTTCCAAGGAAGCGCTCGCCACCCGCAAGGGCGAGCTCGGCCAGCTCGCTCAGGCGCGAATGCGCGAATTGCGCAGCAGTCTGACCCCAGCCTACGACAATTACGGCTTCACCCGGCAGACGATCCGGCTGACCCCGATCCGGCTCGAGCCGCTTGATTGCTCGCGCCTGCCCCGCGCCGAACGCCGCGCCTGCGAAGGCCGCGATTAGGGCATTGAGCGCCGATCGGCGCGGAAGAGGGTGGACCCCGGGGTCAAGGCCCGGGGGCGACGGCTCGAGTTGTTGCGCCGCGAAGCCTCTAGTTTGACATGCTGGCCAACCCAAGTCCGTTCAGGCTGAGCCTGTCGAAGCCCTCCCGACTTCTCTCTCGGCATGAAGAAGGAAGGCCCTTCGACGATGATCAGGCGGGGCTGTTCCCCGTACATCCCCAGCCATGCCGGGGCATGGCGACCTGATCATCCGGGCGAACGATGTGGTGTTTTGGCGAACGGCGAGGTGCAAGGCCGAAAGGTGAAGTGCTTCGGCGCTGGTGGACCGGAGCCTAAGGCAATCCCAGCAGCTTGTGGGTCTGCAGGCCGAGCCGCCATTTCGGGTGGCGCATCACGTAGTCGATCGCCGCCTGCCGGGCCGCTTCGGCCTCGGCGCAGTCCATCGGCTGGATCAGGAAGTGGCGGAAATCCCAATCGGCCAGCATCTCGGGGTCGATCCCGTCCTGCGGCCAGACCAGCTTCAATTCGTCGCCCTGGCGCTGGACCACCTCGGTCCCCGCCTTGGGGCTGACGCAAAGCCAGTCGATGCCGGCCGGCGCCGCGATCGTGCCGTTGCTTTCGGCGGCGATTTCGAAGCCGCGATCGTGGAGCGCGGCGATCAGCGCGGCGTCGAGCTGGAGCATCGGCTCGCCGCCGGTGACGACGACCAGCCTGGCCGCGCCTTCGCCCCACAAAGCGTCGACCGCGTCGGCGAGCGCGCCAGCTTCGTAGCGGCCGCCATTTTCACCGTCGAGGCCGACGAAATCGGTGTCGCAGAAATTGCATTGCGCGGCGGCCCGGTCCGCCTCGCGGCCGCTCCACAGATTGCAGCCGGCGAAGCGAAGGAAGACGGCGCGGCGGCCCGCCTGCATGCCTTCGCCCTGAAGCGTCAGGAAGATCTCCTTGACCGCATAGCTCACGCTTCGTTCCCGGCGAGCGGCGGGCTTGCCGCATAGATTGTGGGATCGGGCAGGCCCGCCGCGGCGAAGCCCCCGGCACGCAGGCGGCACGAATCGCACAGGCCGCAATGCTTCAGGTCCGGCGTCGGATCGTAGCAGGACCAGCTCATCCCGGCGTCGAGGCCGAGCCGCGCCGCCTCTCGGACGATGTCGGCCTTGGAGAGGGCGATGAGCGGCGTTCGCACGGTGAAGCGGTCGCCCTCGACCCCGGCCTTGGTGGCGAGGCCGGCCATCGCCTCGAAGGCGGCGACGAAATCCGGGCGGCAATCGGGATAGCCCGAATAATCAAGCGCGTTGACGCCGATATAGAGGTCGCGCGCGCCCGCCGCTTCGGCCCAGCCCAGGCAGAGCGACAGGAAGATGGTGTTGCGCGCGGGAACGTAGGTGACCGGGATCGCGCCCTCCTCGACTCCGCTCTTCGGCACGGCGATGTCGGCGGTCAGCGCCGATCCGCCGAAGCCGGTGAGATCGAGCGGGAGCACGATTTGGCGCTCGACGCCGAGCGCCGCCGCCAGGCGCCGCGCCGAATCGATCTCGATCCGGTGGCGCTGGTTGTAGTCGATGGTGAGCGCGAAGAGCCGGAAGCCGTCTTCGCGCGCACGCGCGGCGGCGACCATGGAATCGAGCCCCCCCGACAGGAGGACGATGGCGGCGGGCGCGGTCATGGCCTGCGCGGCTAATCGCGAAGCCGCTCGGGCGCAAGGCGCCGCATAAAGGACGGGCCGCTCCCGAAGGAGCGGCCCAGTTCCAGGCTCTCGAAGCCTGCTAGGGAGGAAAGCGTGCCGCTCGCGGCACAGCCTCCTCTTAGCCGCCATATGGTAAACAGGCCGTTAACGCTGTTTCGCGATCAGCAGGGCCCGATCCGCCGCGCTTCGGCGCGCAGCGCGAACGGCGCGCCGCGATCGAGCCCCTGGCTGTCGATCTGGATCAGCCGCGGCGTTTCGAAGCGGAGCGTGGTCCGGCCACGGCCCGTCCCCGGGCAGGAATAGCTGATCGTCATCGAATCGGCGTTGGCGGCGACCACGTCGCGGCTGCAATTGGCGGCGCCGTGGCGGGGCTGGGTCAACAGGATCGGATTTCCCAGGCAGATCGCGCCGATCCGGCCGTTGCCGGGCCCGCGCAGCTCCCAAAGCCCGCTTTCGAGCCGGGTCAGCATGTTGGCCGGGGCCTGGCTCGCCACCGGCCAGGCGAGGAAGAGGGTGGCGCCGAGCAGGGCCATGGCCCGGCCGGAAATCGCGATACGCGTCACGACAGTACTCCCGATCGCGGCCGAACAGCCGGCCGCACCTTCGCCCCTCGGCCAGGATTATAGCCTAATTGCGGCACCGGAACGACCCTCCTGTGTCAGGCCTCCAGATCGCCGAGCCGGATCGGGAAAACCCGCGAGCAGAATTCGCAATCGACGCTGATGAAGCCGTCCTGATCGGCCATTTCGGCGCGCTCCTCGGGTGCGAAGCGGGCGATCACGCCGCGCACGTAATCGGCGTTGCAGCGGCAGCCCTTGGCCATCGCGACGTCGGCGAGGATGCGCACCTCCTCCTCGTGGAACAGCCGCCAGAGCAGGGTTTCGAGCGGAAGTGCCCGGTCGGCCAACTCCGCCGCGCCGACGGTTTGACCGAGCGCCAGCACATGCTCCCACTCCGGATGATCGAGCCTCGTATGCAACCGCTCGCGCCCTTCCTCGCCCTCGGGAAGATGCTGGAGCAGCATGCCCCCCGCGACTCGGCCATCTTCGCCGACCGCGAGGCGAACCAGGCTCGGGATCTGCTCGGACTGGACGAAGAAATGCTCGACCGCCTCGGCGAGGCTTGCGCCTTCCAGCGGCACGATCCCCTGGTAGCGCTCCTTGCTCAGCGCCTGATCGAAGGTGATCGCCAGATAGCCCTTGCCGAACAGTGAGAAGAGCGACGGCTGGCTCGGCTGCTCGGCAAGCCGCCCGGCATCGAAGCGGACATAGCCGCGCAGCGCGCCGCCTTTATAGTCGGTGACGAGCAGGTCGACGACGCCCGCCTCGGTCTGCGCCTGCATGGTCAACTGGCCGCCGGCCTGCTTCAAGGTCGCGCCGAGCAGGGCGGTGAGCACCAGCGCCTCCGACAGGGTACGCGCGATCGCCGCCGGATAATCGTGCGCCGACAGGATATCGTCCAGCACCGGCCCGAGCCGCACCAGCCGCCCGCGCGCATGCCGCTCCGGCAGCGCGAAGCCGATCGCCGCGTCGAGCGCGGTTTCTTCACTATGCGTGTTTGATGTCATGGCCGCGATTTGGCGACGGCGCCCTGTCGGGTCAATGTCCAGCGCCGGGCGGCCCTCGAATTCAATAGTGATAGCGGCACTGTGCCACTTCCAGCGCCTGGGCAGCGCCCTGCCCGGTGACGCGATAGACCAGCCGGTGCTTCTGGTCGATTCGCCGAGACCACCAACCGCTCAAGTTGCCGCTCAGCGCCTCCGGCTTTCCGATACCTCGGAACGGATCACGCATGCATTCCTTGAGGAGCACATTGACCCGCGCCAAAACCTTCTCGTCTTCGGCCTGCCAGTAGAGATACTGGTTCCAGGCACGTTCGGAGAAGGCAAGCTTCACGGCTCGATCAGATCGCGCTCGATGCCCTTTCCAGCATCCAGATCGGCAATGCTGGCGAGCAATTCCCGAGCATTGGCCGGAGAGCGCAGCAGATAGAGCGTCTCCTCGATCGACGCCCAATCGCTTTCCGAAACCAGCACCGCCCCCTCACCGCGCTGCCGGGTGATCGCAATGGGGTCGCGGTCGGCGACGACCCGGTCGATCACCGACTTCAAATTCTCGCGCGCCTCGGAATAGCTGATTGCTCTCATCGCTTTGATATGGACAGAAGATTGTCCAATGTCAATGGAGCAGGCTCAAGCCGCCTGCGGCACCTCGTAGCGGCGCGCGGCCTCGGAGAGCTTCTCGACGAACTCGGCGATATGCGCTTCCTCGATCACCAGCGGGGGCAGCACCCGCATGACATTGTCGCCGGCCGCAACGGTCAGCAGGCCCTGCTCGCGCAGATAGGCGACGAAGGCGCGGCTGTCGGTCTTCATCTTGACGCCAAGCATCAGGCCCATGCCGCGCACGCCTTCGAAGAGATGGTCGTGATTGGGGATCATCTGCTCGAGCGCGCCGCGAAGCCGCCCGCCCATCCGGGTCACCCGCTCGAGGAATTCCTCATTGGCGACGACGTCGAGCACGGCCTGGCCGGCGGCCATTGCGAGCGGGTTGCCCCCATAGGTCGAGCCGTGGGTGCCGATCACCATTCCCGCCGCCGCTTTCTCGGTGGCGAGGCAGGCGCCCAAGGGGAAGCCGCCGCCGATGCCCTTGGCGGTGGCGAGGATGTCCGGCTCGATCCCATAATGCTCATAGGCGTAGAGTTTGCCGGTGCGGGCGACGCCGCACTGGACCTCGTCATGGACGAGCATCAGGTCGTTCTCGTCGGCGAGCGCGCGCAGGCCCCTGATGAATGCCTCGCTCGCCGGGCGGATGCCGCCTTCGCCCTGGATCGGCTCGACCAGGAAACCGGCGGTGTGCGGCCCCATCGCCTTCCTGACCGCGTCGAGATCGTCGAACTCGACGACCGTGAAGCCGGGCAGCAAGGGCGCGAATCCGTCGCGCATCTTGGGCTGGTTGGTGGCGCTGATCGCGCCCAGGGTTCGGCCGTGGAAGGCATTGGAAAAAGTGATCAGCTCGTGCTTTTCGGGGCGGCCGTGGTGGTGATGGTAGCGGCGCGCGGTCTTGATCGCGCATTCGACCGCCTCGACGCCCGAATTGGTGAAGAAGACGGTGTCGGCGAAGCTCAGGTCGCACAGTCGTTGCGCGAGCGCCTCGCCCTGCGGGCTGCCATAGAGGTTGGAGACATGGATCAGGGTCGCCGCCTGCTCCTGGATCGCCTTGGTCAGATGCGGGTGGCCGTGGCCGAGCAGGTTGACCGCGATGCCGCTTGCGAAATCGAGATATTTCTCGCCGCCCTCGCCATAGAGATAGACCCCCTCGCCTCGAACCGGCCGCACGGGCGAGCGCGGATAGACGGGCATGAGCGGCGTGATGGCCATGAGGGGCTCCTAAGCGAGAGAGGATCAAGTGAAAAAGGCGACCTTTTCAGGCCGCCTTCCACTCCCTTTATAGGGATTTCGGGGGCGCCGCGTCAATCGACGCGGCGCCCCCGCATTCAGCTCTTAGCCGGGACGGCGGTCGCGATCGCGGCGCTCCATGCGGACGCGCTGCTGGAGCCGGTTGACGCGGACCCGAAGCTGGCCGAACTCGCGCGAGTTGATCCCGTTGCGGGCGGCGACGTTCAGGCGCTGACGGATCTGCTGGGCCTCGCGGCGCAGGCTGACCGCCTCGCGGGGCGAGATGATCCGGCGCTGCTGCGCACGGGCGATCTGGTTCTGGGCCTGGTTGAGATCCCGAAGGAGCTCGTTGACCTGGGCCCGGGTCGGGCCGCCGCGGTGCCAGCCGGACCGGGTCTGGGCTTCTGCCGCAGCGGGAACGGCCGCGGCGATCGTAGCGGTCGCGATGGCGACGGAGAAAAGCAACTTACGCATTTTGACTACTCCTTGCTGCTGTATTGCAATGCCGTTTCTAGGCCGGTGCCGATGTGGCGCGGCTGAACGGAGTCGACAGATTCCGTTCATAAATGTCTCAACTTGTATGAACGAAGCTAGCGGCCGCGCCGTGCGGTCGGACGGACGACGGCGCCGCGCAGTGCCTGGGCCCGAAATTCGAGCTCGTTCGCTTCCCAAGGCGACAGGCCGTCCGCGCCGTAGCGCCGCGCCAGCGCCCCGATCGCGCGCGCCTCGCGTCGATAGCCGCGCGCCTCGCGCCCCGAAATGCGGCCGGAATCGCGGGCATCGTCGATCCGGCCGCGCACGTCGCCGAGGTCGCGGTCGATGCCCGGCCCGGGAAGGCGGCTGTCGCCCCGCCCGATCCGATCCATCCGCGGCACATCGCCGTACACGGGGCGGCCCGCAATCTGGGCGGCCGCGGGCGCGGCGAGGGGAAGGATGGTGAGAATGGCGAGCAAGGAAGCAAAGCGCATGAGACGGCCCTCCTGCGCCGGAGGCTAGGCCGAAAAAGCTGTGCGGGCGATGAACGAGGCGGCCGCGGGACCCGCCGCCGGCTCGCGCGGTCCTGCTCAGCGCCCGGTCAATGGGTCCCGCCTCGGCCGGAGCGGAGTCGGAAGCCAATGCATTGGCGGTGTTGGTGTTGGTGCCGCCCATGGCGCTGACGGTCTTCGTGACGGGGTTGCCGGCGCCCTTGGCGTCTTCCGGGGAGTGCTGCGACAACTTGACGAGAATTGCGGCGGCCGCGACTATCGCCACTACGCTGAGGACATTGATGCTGGATAGTATCGAGAGCAACCTGTGGAGAAATCCTTTTCGAGGCACCCAGTACTCCTTCGTATAAATACGACCAGGGAGGCGCTTGCCGTCTATCGTCCTGCCTCTGATGAAATGCTCCGTGAAAACCGTCTTCCCATCCAGCCAGCGCTTGAACAGGTTGATGATCGTGAAGACAATGATCAGCAAGAAAGCAACGGCGTTCTTTTCGTCCTTCCAGCCTAGCTCCTCGAACGCATTTTTGAGTATGTAGCCAAGATAATAAGGCAGGAGGAATGTGAGCAGGGCGAATTCGGCGAAATCCTGGATGTCCGCGATCTTGCGCTGTTCCTCGTCGCTTTCATGCGCCTCCACGATCTGGGTTATGTTGCCGATCTGGCTGCTCATCCTGGTGCGCTGGTCGGCGATCTCGCGCAGATATTCCTTGACGTTCTGGACGTAGCTGAACGCGTCCTGCATCCTGCGCTGGATCAGCTCGGGATAGGCCTGAAATCCCTCTACGCGCGCGACACGGATTTGGTCGGAAAGCCGGGAGAACTTGTCGAAATAGTAAGTGGCCCGCTCCACCTTATACTCCATGTAGTCGTCCGTGCCCCAGTGCCTGTCCGAGGGCTCGTTCGGCCTTGATTGGAGCTTGGCTTGAATGGCCTGTTCAAGGTCGTTCATGCCGCGCGAGATCGCTCTCAGCACATCTCTTGAAGACTGCTCCTTGAGCGGCGTCTCGTTGGAGCCCTTTGTAAAATAGTCGATCGATACCGAAGCGCTGGCGCCGTCCTTCCTGGTTTGTTCGCGCCTGTCGTCCAGATCCTGCTGAAGAGATTTGCCCTTCCCTGAACGGCCCACGCCGGGACCTTCGCGGCCTCCGTCATCAATGGCCTGCGCTCCATCGCCCTGTTGCGGCTGCTCGCCAGCCTCCTGCCTCGCCTCCTCATCGCCCTCCCCTCGCGCCTCCTCTCCATCGTCCTGCTTCAGGATTATGGCGTTCAGGATCCGGTTCTGAAAGATCAGGCCACCCATGCTCTTTTCGATCGAGCCAAGCAGCACGCGCAAGTCCCTCCGCTTCCTGAGAATTTGACCGGCATGCCGGTCGAGCGCGGCGCGCACCGTCGCCATCGTGCACAGCCGATCGACCACGCGGCCGATCTGGCGCTCATCGCTCCGCCGGCAGTGAAGAAAGAAGCGGATCGGGGAGGGCCGCGCCGGCCCGGCCGATTCCCCCTCCGCGTCGGCCGCCGGCGGCAAGGCCATGTAAGTGATGAAAAGCGCCCGGCCGTCGAGCAGACCGGTCGCGGAGAATTCGACGGCCTCGGCGTGCTTGACGTCGGCATCCGGCTGAACAGCGCGCCAGTAGCGGCCGATCTCCCACAGGTACCAGGGATCCCGTCCGCTCTTGGAAAGCGCGTCCGCTTCGTCCGCGATCGCCTTCCGATCCGCCTCGGCGAGCAGATGGCCTTCGGCGCGCACCGGCCGCTTTCGATCGCTGAAGCACGGCCGGAAAAGCCGCTTGTCACCTCCGAACAGCTTCGGGAAATAGCCCTTCTGCTTGTCTCGCGGGCATGAGGTGACGAGGCCCCGGAGATCGACGATCATCTCCGGGGCGGAACGCGGCGTGGGCTTGGGCGGCGGCGGGGCATCGGCCGGAGCCGCCCGTCCATGGCCGCGGACGTCTGGCAGGACGAGATCTTTCAGCGCGACCATATCGAAGTCCACATCGAATGCGTCGAGCAGATTTTCCGACCGCTCGTCTTCGTTCAGCGGTCCCAGCAAATAGTTCAGCGCTGATTTTTTCAGCGCCTCCGATCCATCCGCCGACTCCAGTCGGGCGAACCTCTTCGAAACCTCGGCGCGGTCACTCTCGAAATCGTTGGAATATGTGCGGTCGTCCGCCGTCACGCGATCGTCTTCCAGCATGTTGCGGGAGATATTGATGCTGGTGAGTATGATCAGATATTCAGTGTGGCGTTGAATCCGGACATGGACCAACATCCCCTTCCACCACAGGTAGATGTACTTCATCCGTTCGTTTGGCTGAACGGGGCTGTATTTAAAGTCACGGAAGGGGCTCTTGGCTCCTTCCTCAGGAAACCCCGGTCGCTTGCAAGTCGTCGTCTCGATCCGCGCCACGTCCGGCAAGCCTGTATCGGCTGCAAGCTCCTGCGCCGATCCGGAATACCAATATACTTGGTACCGGACGATCGCCATGGCGCCGATCAACGGGGGGACGAGCCGATAAAAGCGACCGGCCCGGCCGATCGAGGCGCCGTTGTCTTGCCCCATTTTTGCCCCTCCGCTTGTCAGGGCTATCCTCTCTTCGGATGATCTTCAAGCGGAGACGGCATGTCGGGCCTTGATCTTGAAGCCGAGACGGTATCGTCAGGCCTTCAGCTTCCACCCGCTCCTCAGCAAGGCGTAGCACAGCGCCCCAAGCGCCACGTTGATCGCAAGCAATAGCAGCGCGCCGAGCGCCACCGGCGAATCCGCCTCGCCGAGGAAGCCGTAGCGGAAGCCCGAGATGATGTAGAAGAAGGGGTTGGCGTGGCTGATCGCGCTGAACGTGGGCGACAGCGAATCGACCGAATAGAAGGTGCCCGAGAGCAGCGACAGCGGCGCGACCACGAAATTGCTGACGGCCGCGGCGTGATCGAACTTCTCCGCCCAGATCGACGTGACGAGGCCGAGGAAGCCGAGCATCGTGCTGCCCATCAGCCCGAACCAGAGCACCGCCCAGATGTGGCTCGGCATGACGTGGACGCCCGGCCAGGCCAGCATTGCGAGCCAGACCGCGAAGCCGACGAAGGCGGCGCGGGTGACCGACGCGCCGATCAGCCCGGCGATCAGCTCGCCATTGGAGAGCGGCGGCATCAGATAATCGACGATCGTCCCCTGGATCTTGCCGACCAGGAGCGAGAAGGAGCTGTTGGCGAAGGCGTTCTGGATCATCCCCATCACGATCAGCCCGGGAGCGAGGAAATCGGCGAAGGGCACGCCCATCACTTCGCGGCCCGATCGGCCCAAAGCGACGGTGAAGATGACGAGAAACAGGAGGGTGGTGACGGCCGGCGCCCAGATCGTCTGCAACTGGACCTTGAAGAAACGCCTCACCTCCTTCACATAGAGGGTCGCAAGACCGCCCCAATTGACGTTCCGGATGACGGGGACGCCGGGGGCGGTTCGTACCCAATTCGAAGGCTGGTCGCTCACAGGCGCCGTCGCTAGTCGCAGACGCCGGGCTGGGCAAGCCGTGAAGCATTAAGGAACCGACATGTCCTGGACCGACGAACGGATCGAACGCCTCAGGGAGATGTGGACTCGCGGAATGACCGCCAGCCATATCGCCGAAGAGCTTGGCGGGGTTTCGCGCAACGCCGTGATCGGCAAGGCGCACCGGCTCGGCCTGCAATCGCGGCCATCGCCCGTGAAGCCCAACGAGCCCGCGCCAAAGGGGAAGCCCAAGGCCAGGGAAAAAGCCGAGGCCGCGCCGGTGCCCGCGCCGCGGCCAAAGGCCGTCGCGGCGGCGCCCCAGATCGAGCCCGACCCCGACGCCGGGGCGGACGCGCCCGCCGCCGAAGCGGCGCCGCCGGCCGCGCCCGAGCCGATCGTCCGTTCGATCGGACCGGGCGGCTTCGTCCGCCAGGGCCCGAGCGATCAGCAGGCGCCGATCCCGCCGGCGCCGCCGCGCCGGCTGGTGCCGGCCAAGCCGAGCCCCGAAATCGCCGACAAGACCGGCCTGCTCGATCTCAACGAGCGGATCTGCAAATGGCCGATCGGCCATCCCGGCGAGCCCGATTTCCATTTCTGCGGCAATCCGGCCAATCCCGGCTTTCCTTATTGCGTCCAGCATTGCGGAATCGCCTATCAGGCCCAGCTCCCCCGCCGCGACCGCAAGCCGCCGCCGCCGCTTCCCTTCGGCGGCCCGCGCGTGCGCTGACGAGGGGGCTAGAACCTGCGCGAGGGGGACAGCTGCACCTGGCTGTCCCCATTCGTTCAGAACTCCCGAACCCGCGGCGCGACCCGCTCGCGCCCCAGCATCAGCTCGCTCAGCGCCCAGACCATCGCGTCCGCCCGGTCGGGCGAGCGCCCCGGCCCCGCATCGGCCCCGCCCCGCGTCATCGCGCACAATTCGTCCTCGAGCTCCGGGAAGGCGCCGGCGAGCCGCGCCTTCCCCGTCTCGAACAGCATCGCCACCGGCTCGGCCCGGTCGCCCTTGCCGAAGCGCGCGAAGACGGTGCGCACCGGCAGCGCCGGGTCGGCGGCCCTGAGCACGCTCTTCACCATGTCGCCGCCCTGGTTCCGCTCGACGATGACGCAGTCCGCGCCCCAGCCTTCCGCCGCCGCGACCACCTTCCCCGCCCACCCCTCGGGCGAGAGCCCCACGCTCGCTATGGTCGCCGATCACGTAGCCCACCCCGTCGGCCCCCAAAGCGCACGCCACGATCCCGCAGGCATCCCCTTGCGCCGAAGCCGGCGGATCCACCCCGATCACGATCCGCTTGAATCCTCCCCGGGACGGGGCGGGGGCAGCGCGAAGCGCTGACGGAGGGGGGTCTGTGCCCCCTCCACCACCGCCTGCGGCGGCGGTCCCCCTCCCCGTCCCGGGGAGGATCACACGCCCTTCCTCGATCAGCGCCCGCGTCCACAAGGCCCCCTCCGCCTCCCAAATCAGCTCCCCGTCCAGCTCCTCGCGGCCCTTGCGCGAGCCCCGATAATCCGCCTCCATCCGCGCCGTGAAGGCGTCCGGCAGGTTGAGATTGTCCGCCGTCCGCCCCCGCGTCACCGCGACCCCGCCCGCCGCGGCCAGCCGCCGCAGCAGCGGCACCGCCTTGGGCGTCGTCGTCACCAGCGTCCTGGGCGAGCTCCCGAGCCTGAGCCCGAGCTGCAGATTGTCCCAGCTCTCCTCCGGATAGCGCCATTTGGCGATCTCGTCGCACCAGGCGAAATGATGTTCGGGCCCGCGCAATTTCTCCGGACAGGCCCCCGAATAGAGGAACGCCTCGGCCCCCGAGGCGAAACGAACCACGCCGGCGCTCTTGTTCAGGCGCACCCGCTCGCCGGTCCGGGCGACGTTCATCACTCCGCTGACGCCGGTCACCATCACCTTCAGCGCGTCCTCGATCGTCGCCCCGACCAGGGCGATCCGGATCGGCCCGCCCGCCCCGAGCGAAGGATCGCGCGCGAGCGCGCTCACCCATTCCGCCCCCGCCCGCGTCTTGCCGAAGCCGCGCCCGGTCATCATCAGCCAGGTAGCCTGTCCTGAGCTTGTCGAAGGGGCCAGTCCGCTCTCCCAGGGGCTGAGCTGCCCGTCATGCGCCCAGGCCGGCCAGAATTCGTCGAGCGTCCGCCGCTCGGCGATGGTCAGCCGCCTTACCACCCAGGCTCGGTCGGCCGCCTTCATATCCGCCAGCCGCCGCACGGTGCGCCGAAGCGCCCTCTCATAGGCGGTCACCGCGTGGCGTGCCCGGTCATCCCCTTTGAGGAGCGAGGCGCGGCCCCCTCCCCGATCACCGCCAGCGCCGCCTTCGCCTGCGCCACCGTCTTGAGCTTGCGCACCTCCTCGCGCTTAAGCGCCCGCCCCACAACCGTTCGCCCTGAGCTTGTCGAAGGGCTGTCCTTCTTCCTCTTCACCCGGGCCCGCCGCCGATTCAGCACCTCCAGCTTCGCGAGCAGCGAATCGTTGAGCGCCTTCTCGCTCACCCTCCTGGGCGCCTGGCCGGCCTGCCCGGTCCGCCGCCCGATCGGCGCGCGCCGCAGCCGGAGCAGATGAAGCGCCAGCTCCTTGTCGAATTTCGCCTCGGGCACCGGCGTGTCGCCGGGCACATAATGGCCGCCGGTCGCCGCCTCCTCGAGCGACATCGATTCGATCATGTCATAGCCCGCCTGGATCGCCTCGACGCATTGCTGCGCGAAGAGCGGATCGGTGCGCCGATGATAATTGATCGTCTCCGCAGTCACCCCGGCCGCCTTCGCCGACCGCCTGATGTTGCAGCAGGAGGCGAGATGATCGAGAAACACCTGCCTCTTCGCCGCCGTAAACCCGTCCTTCCGCTCCTTGCGCACCTGCACCCGCCGCCTGTTGCCGGCCCGCACCAACGTTCCTTCGCCCATAAGATTCGCCTCCATCCCGCCAAGAGGCTTGTACTGGATTTGTTCCTTTTTGTCAAGTAGATTATCCCAATAGGTTCATTGCCATGCCTTCTTCCGCTTTCGGTGAATTTCTGCCGGTCTTCGTGCCGTCGTTGGAATTCTAGATCCCAAAAAATGTAGGAAGCACGCCAAAAAATTATTTGCTCTGGGCTCCCGGCGCCCCATTGCCTCCTGCAGAGTACAGGCCCATCTTTTTTGCGTGAATGAGGTCATAATCTTTACCGACACCAACGGGTTCATCCAGCTCCGTGACTTTAAAGACATCGCGTGGCGTGAACTGTTTCCAAAGGTGAAGCATGTCGCGATCATGGTGGCGAGGTCAGTTGTCGAGGAATTGGATAAGCATAAGGTGAGCACAAACAGTCGGAGGCGGGATCGTGCTCGCGCGGCGCTCAAGCTCATCGATCAGGCTTCGACTGCCCCTGACAGAACAATCGAACTGCGGACTGAGCCTGTCACTGTCACATTGACTGTGGTGCGGCGGATCAAGCCGGATTGGAGTAGCCTTGTCGATCTGGACCAGAATGCCCCGGACGACAGATTGGTTGCGACAGCACTAACCTACGGGCGGGGTGCGGTGCTGCTCTCTCATGATAGCGGCCCGCGCATTAGTGCTCGAGAAAATGGTTTGGAGGCCCACTCGCCGCCGGATAGTTGGCTGCTTCCGCCCCAAAAAAGCGACGATCAGAGGCGAATTGGGAAACTTGAAAGCGATTTGAAGCACGCACTTACGAGGCAACCTCAGCTTCAGATTGTTTTTCCGCAGTCCGATAGAAAGGACTCGATTACCCTGTATCGATACAGACTCCCGCCGCTTCCCAGAACGTCATCGATACACTGGCTTATTCCCACATCAACGCGAACCCGAGGAGGGATCTCGAGGTAGTCGTTTATCCGTTCGGGACTCCCGCTAACTCACCGCCCGGGTTCACCCAAGACGATGCCTCTCGGTATTATTCTGACTACAACAGATTTCGGGACGATGTTCATACCTATTTCCAGAATCTACACGAGACATTTGCAGTCGTCGCTGGGACCCCGGAATTACGATTCTCGGTCAACAACACCGGTAGCGGATCCGCCTCGAAGCTGGTGGTCAAAATTGCCGTAGAAGGAGATTTTGATCTGGTCGTTGATGATGATCGCAAGTCGGTGGCAGGCTCACTCGACCTCCCGCCTGTGCCTCAGGCTCGGATGGAGTCCCATGATCCCCTAAATGCTATTAGCGCCGGCCTTTTCATGCCGGCCGTGCACGCGCAGCGACCCGTTGACCCAACCGCGATGAGATGGATTGAGCGCCAAATATGGGAGATAGCTACGGATCGTATGGCTGCGAGGACTTTAGGCCAGGCGAAATATATCATGACAGTGTGTTTCTTTGGTCTGGCACTCCGCCATGCAAGGGATTGATAAGCATCTCCGTCAGCGCAGATCACACATCGGCGGTGAGCGCTGTCATGAATGTCCTGATCGAAGACAAAACCACGAACTGGGCCGATCCGGATGTCCTAGACATGCTCCCGGACGCAATCCGTTCCAGCATAAAAGCCATTCCCCGCTAGCCGGCGCCGCATCTCAGCCACCTGCTTTTCGTTTGGAGAGATCGCGATGAAGAAGTCTTGGGGCAAAAACCTACTTAGCGGAGCACTGATGATACTCGCCCTGTGCGCCGTGGCGGCGGTGGTATGGAGTTTCCTGATTGCAAGGCCGCCCGACATGCGAAGCGGGCAGCGCGAGCCCTCCGCGACGATCCTCTTCCTTATCTTTCCAGTGCGGTACTTTTAGGAATCTTCGAGGCCTGCGGCTTGCCGGGGATCGGAGGATATCTTGGGGGCGTCGCCCTGAACGTGCGAAAGCATGGGGAGAAGCATGCAGACTAAGCCTGTTGCGGACGTTGTCCGCTAGTCTAGCTTGGCGCATCGACGACAAAATGACTTGGCCGCTCGCAAGGGACTGG
>Ga0190265_10000078_pt1 | contig 103902 bp, 91 predicted proteins | sample Popmic124T_FD_133135 | JGI IMG/M metagenome (GOLD analysis project Ga0190265, IMG submission 133135) | Populus adjacent soil microbial communities from riparian zone of Indian Creek, Utah, USA - 124 T | ecosystem: Environmental > Terrestrial > Soil > Riparian zone | place: USA: Utah... | reverse complement strand
CGAGCCGATCTCGAGCTTGACCTCCTCCGAGGTCTGCTGCCCGATCATCAGCTTGTACTCGCGCTTGACGTAGTTGATGATCGCCTCGTCGAGCTCGTCGCCGCCGATGCGGATCGACTGCGAGACGACGATGCCGCCGAGCGAGATCACCGCAACCTCGCTCGTCCCTCCTCCGATGTCCACAACCATGTTGCCGGTCGGCTCGCCGACCGGCAGGCCGGCGCCGATGGCCGCCGCCATCGGCTCCTCGATCAGGTACGCCTGCCGCGCGCCGGCGGACAGGCATGCCTCCTCGACCGCGCGCTTCTCCACCCCGGTCACCCCGGAAGGCACGCAGACGACCACGCGCGGATGCGCCCAGCGGTTCTGATGGACCTTCTGGATGAAGTGGCGCAGCATCTGCTCGGTGACGTCGAAGTCGGCGATCACGCCGTCCTTCAGCGGCCGGATCGCCTGGATCGTGCCTGGCGTGCGGCCGAGCATCCGCTTCGCCTCGATGCCGACGGCGTGCACCTCGGCGGTGCGCGAGTCGATCGCCACGACAGACGGCTCGGAGAGCACGATTCCGCGACCGCGCACGTAGACGAGCGTGTTGGCGGTGCCAAGGTCGACGGCCATGTCACGGCCGCCCATTCCAGTGAGGTTGGAGAAGATGCCCATCGGAGGAAGGACCCAGGATACGGGCTGCGCCGCTAGCGGTGGAGAAGCGGCAACGAAGGCTTCAGTCCAAGCAGGGTAGCCAGTGGCAGGCCGACCACGTTCAGATAGTCGCCGTCGATGCGCTCGACCAGCGCCGCACCCCTGGCCTGGATGGCATAGCCGCCCGCCCGCCCGCTCCACTCGCCGCTGCCCAGATACCAGCGCAGGGTCGGCTCGTCGAGCTGGCGGAACGTGACGCCGGTCCAGGCCACGGCGGTGGCCTCCTCCCCGCTCTCGATCAGCGCCAGCCCCGACACGACCCGATGCTCGCGACCCGACAGCTCGCGCAGGAAGCGCTCGGCCTCGGCGGCGTCGCGCGGCTTGCCGTAGACGCGGCCGTCGAGCACGACCTCGGTGTCGCAGCCCAGCACCAGCTCGCCGTCGACGGCGCGCGCCTTGCGCAGCGCGTTCTCGACGACCACCGCGCCCGGCTCGCCCTCGGTCAGCTCGTCGACGTCCGGCACGAGGACCTCGAAGTCGACGCCCACCTGCTCGAGGATCGCCCGCCGCTGAGGCGAGCGCGACGCGAGGATGAGCCGGAGTCCCGCCATCACGGTCGCCTCGGACGCGAGCGAAGGATCCTTGGGGCTATGACCCCAAGGATCCTTCGCTCGTCGGTCGTCCCTCGCTCATCCGAGCTCCGGGAAGAAGATCCCGACCTCGCGCGCCGCCGACTCGGGCGAGTCGGAGCCGTGGACCAGATTGGTCTGGACCTCGAGGCCGAAGTCCCCGCGGATCGAGCCGGGAGCCGCCTCGATCGGATTGGTCGCCCCGATCAGCTGGCGCGCCGCCTTGACCGCCTCATGGCCCTCGAGCACCATCGCGACCAGCGGGCCGCCGGTGATGAAGTCGACCAGCTCGCCGAAGAACGGACGCTCGCTGTGCTCGGCGTAGTGCTGCTCGGCGGTCTCGCGCGACACCGTCATCTGCTTGAGCGCGGCGATCCTCAGCCCCTTGCGCTCGAAGCGGGCGACGATCTCGCCGGTCAGGTTGCGCTCGAACGCGTCGGGCTTGACCAGGATCAGGGTCCTGTCCACAGTGCTCTCTCCTTCGGTTGAGGATTACTGGCGCGGACCGCTCGGCCGCTCGGCCGAGGTTCGCGGCTCCGGGCGCTCCGCCTTCGCGCGCGCCGGCTGCTTCGCCGTCGCCGTGCGAGGCTCGCCGGCAGCTGGCTGGCGCTCGCGCCGCGGCTCGGCCGGGGAGCGATTGCCGGCGCTGGTCGCCGGCCTGGGATCGGCCTTCGCGGCCGGACGTTTCTGGGTCGTGGCGCGAGTCTCAGCGTCGGCGGCCGGTCGCTCGCGGCCGCGGCTCGGGCTCGCGCCGCGGCGGCGCTGCTGCGGCTTTGCGCGCTCGGGGACCTCGGCCTCGCAGTAGGGGCAGATCTTCCAACGCGGATCGAGCGGCTTGCTGCAGGTGCCGCACGGCTCCTTGAGCCTGCGCAGGCAGCTCGGACAGCGCAGGAAGGCCCGCTCGACGGGATACTCGCAGTACGGGCAGGCGTGCTCGTGCGCGGATGCGAGCCGGGCCTCGGCAGCGGCGATCTCGAGCTCGCGCTCGTGGACGTCCTCGAGATACTCCGGCGGGCGCACGACCATGTAGACGATCGTTCCGACGAAGGGGAAGATCGCGGCGAGCGTGGCGCAGCCGACCAGCATCGGGTCGGCGATGCGGCGCTTGGCGTCGGCGTGGGTCCAGAAGATCAGCGCCAGCCAGAGGACGACGAGAAACAGCAGCAGCAGGTTGACCGCGAGGTTCAATCCGTCGTTGGTTATGCCGAAGATCGCGAGGAGCGTCATGGGTGGCGCAGCCTAGAGGAACATCCGGCCGATTCCGTAGCCGATGCCGAAGAAGAGCAGGATGACGGTGGCGACGACGACCGCGACGAGGGCGATCATGGCGGCGAAGCTGGGGCCGTCGTTGGGGTCCATGGGGTGGATTGTCCCACGGGGGTGGTTGGCTCGGGTAGGGCGTGGGTGGTACGCGGCGGGAGACGGATGCCCGTTCCGCTTGGGAATCGCTGGTCGGGCATCCGTCTCCCGCCGCTATGTGGGGTGGCGCGGCTGTTCGTCAGAGATGTGAGGCGCGGGTGTCGTTCGCTTGGCGAACCAGATCCGCGACGAGGTAGATGGAGCCGGTGGCTAGGACGGCGCCGGCCGCGCCGGCGAGGTCGCGGGCTCGTTGGAGGGCTGCGTTGGGGTCGGCGACGATCTCGGCGCCGGGGCCGTCGAGCTGTTGGGCGAGCGATTCGAGCGTGGCCGGAGACAGCGCGCGAGGGTTTGCGCAGCGGGTGAAGATCAGGTGGTCGGCGAGCGGGAGCAGTGGGCGAAGCATGTCGGCGGCGGCCTTGTCCTCCAGGACGCTGATGACCAGGACCAGCGGGCGGCGGTCGCCGAGGACCTCGGGTAGCGCTGCGGCGAGGGCGGTGGCCCCGGCTGGGTTGTGGGCGCCGTCGTAGAGGGTGAGCGGGCGCTCGGCGACGATCTCGAGGCGACCGGGAATGCGGGTCTCGGCGGCCGCCGCCTCCACGGCGGCGAGGTCGAGCGGACGCTCGAGGAATGCTTCCGCGGCGGCGCAGGCGAGGGCGAAGTTGCGGCGCTGGAACGAGCCCCGGGCCCGCAGCGTGAGGGTGGAGGGCTCTGGTGCGCCCGGTGCGACTACGAGGCGGGCGTGGCGGTCTGTGGCGACCTGCTCGGCGACGGCGCGAGCGTCGGGATGGAGGTCGGGGGGAATCACCAGGGTGGCGTGGTCGCGGACGATCGCGAGCTTCTCGGCGGCGATGTCGGCGATCGTCGGGCCGAGCCAGCGTGTGTGCTCGAGCCCGACGCCGGTGAGGACCTGGACCTTGGAGGGAATGACGTTGGTGGCGTCGTAGCGGCCGCCGAGGCCGGCCTCGACGACAGCGGCGTCGACTTGGCTGGCGGCGAGCTCCTGGAAGGCGGCGGCGGTGAGCGCCTCGAACTGGGTGACGACGTCGGCCGGGCTGGGGGCGGCGCGCTCGACGAGGTCGGCGGCCTCGGCGGAGCGTTGGACGGCGGCGGCGAAGCGCTCGGCGGAGATCGGGGCCTCCGCCACCTCGATGCGCTCGCGGAACCGCTCGAGGTGCGGTGACGTGTAGCTGCCGGTGCGGAGGGCGTGGCGCTCGAGGATCGCGGCGATGAAGCGGACGGTCGAGGACTTGCCGTTGCTGCCGACGACATGGACGTGCGCGAAGCGGCGCTGAGGCATGCCGAGCGCCGTCGTGAGGCGGTGCATGCGCTCGAGGCCGAAGCGCATGCCGAACAGCTCCAGGTTGAGCAGATACTCCTCGGCGTGGCGCTCCGACCAGCGAGACATGCGCTCAGCAAAGGCGCTCGAGCTCGTCGCGATAGCCGGCGAGCTTGTCGCGCTCGCCCTGGACGACCGCGGTGGGCGCACGCTCGACGAAGCGCTCGTTGGCGAGCTTGGCCTCGAGCCGGTCGATCTCGGCCGTGAGCCTGTCACGGCGCTCGACGATGCGCGCCGCGACGGCGCCGGGGTCGAAGTCGTCGCTGGCGAGCAGCTGGACGGTGCCGCCGGGGACGGGGACCTCGGCCGCGGCCGCGGCCCCGTCTTCTCGCAGCTCGAGGCGGGCGAGACGGGCGACCTGCGCGGTCGTTCCGTCGTAGCCCTCGGCGAGGAAGCGTGCGGGAAGGACGGCGGACGGCTTGACGCCGGCCTCGTCGCGATAGCGGCGCAGCTCCGTGACGGCCGCTACGCAGCGCCCGACGAGCTCCTCGGCGTCGGTGTCGATCCGCGCGGCGTCGGCATCAGGCCATCGCGCGACGGCCAGCAGGGCGGGAGCCTTCGGGTCGGCGTCGTCCTGCGGCGGCAGGAACGACCAGATCTCCTCCGTGACGTGCGGCATCAGCGGGTGCAGGAGGCGCAGCGTCCGGTCGAGGCAGAACAGCAGCGTCGCCGAGACGGCGGTGCGGTCGCCCTCGTCGTCGTAGAGACGCGGCTTCGCGAGCTCCAGGTACCAGTCGCAGAGCTCGGACCAGAAGAAGTCGTAGAGATCGAGCGCGGCGGCCGAGAGCTCGAAGGCGTCGAGCGACTCGGTGGTCCTGGCCGTCACGCGCTCGAGGCGCGAGAGGATCCAGCGGTCCTCGGGGGGGAGATCCTCGTGCGCGGGCACCGCCCGCTTCGCCGCGGACGCATGGTCGGGCGACGCGACGACGCCCTCCTGGACCCCGAGCAGGATCAGCCGCGAGGCGTTCCAGAGCTTGTTGGCGAGGTCGCGGCCCTGCCTGACGCGCTCCTCGTTGAAGCGCACGTCCTGCGAGGAGGACGAGGCGAGCAGGCCGAAGCGGAGGGCGTCGGCGCCGTAGGCGGGAAAGTCGCCGCCCTCCTCGTAGACGGGTGGGCGCGGGCCGCCGTCGATCAGGTCGAGCGGATCGATGCCGGTGCCCAGCGACTTCGACATCCGGCGGCCGTCGGGCGCCTGGATCACCGAATGGATCGGCACGTCTCGGAAGGGCAGCTCGCCGGTGAACTCGACGCCGAACATCACCATCCGCGCGACCCACAGGAAGATGATGTCGCGCGCGGTCGAGAGCACGTCGGTCGGGTAGAAGGCGCGCAGCTCGGGCGTCTCGCGCGGCCAGCCGAGCGTCGCGAAGGGCCAGAGCGCCGAGGAGAACCAGGTATCGAGCACGTCGGGGTCTCGCGTCCAGCCGTCCTCCTCCGGCGGCTGAGCGCCCACGTAGGTCTCGCCGCCGCGGTACCACACGGGCAGCTGGTGGCCCCACCAGAGCTGGCGCGACACGCACCACGGCCGGATGTTCTCGAGCCAGTCGAGGTACACGCCGGTCCACGGACTCTCCGGGTGGAAGCGCAGCCGCCCCTCCGCGACGGCGGCGATCGCCGGTCCCGCGAGCCGCTCCATGTCGCAGAACCACTGCAGCGAGATCAGCGGCTCGATCCGCATCCCGGAGCGGTGCGAGTGCGGCACGTCGTGGACGTAGGGCTGCGTGCCCGACAGCAGGCCCTCGTCGCGCAGGGCCTTGACGACCGCGCGCTGGGCGTCGTCGGCGGTCATCCCCGCGAAGCGCTCGCCGGCCGCGTCGGTCATGCGGCCGTCCTCGCCGATCACCGAGATCTCCTCGAGCCCGTGCTTGCGGCCGATCTCGAAGTCGTTGGGGTCGTGGCCGGGCGTGATCTTCAGGGCACCGGTGCCGAAGTCCGTCTTGACGTACTCGTCGCCGATGATCCGCAGGCGCCGGCCGACCAGCGGCAGGACCGCGTCCTCGCCGATCAGGCGGGTGTAGCGCTCGTCGCTGGGATTGACCGCGATCGCGGTGTCGGCGAGCATCGTCTCCGGCCGCACGGTGGCGACCGTGACCGATCCCGAGCCGGAGGCCAGCGGGTAGTCGATCATGTAGAGCGTGTCCTGCATCTCGCGCTGCTCGACCTCGAGGTCGGAGATCGCCGAGCGCGTACCGGGGTCCCAGTTGACCATGTAGTTGTCGCGATAGATCAGGCCCTTCTCGTAGAGCGCGACGAAGACCTTGGCGACGGCCTCGGCGTAGGCGGCGTCCATCGTGAAGCGCTCGTCGCCGTAGTCGAGCGACGCTCCGAGCCGCTTGAACTGCTCGGTGATCTGCGATCCGTGGTCCTTGCGCCAATCCCAGACGCGCTCGACGAACTTCTCGCGGCCGACCTGCTCCTTCGTCAGCCCTTCGTCGGCAAGCGCCTGCTCGACCTTCACCTGGGTGGCGATGCCCGCGTGGTCGGTGCCGAAGATCCACTTCGTTCGCCTGCCGCGCATCCGCGCGAGGCGGATCAGCGCGTCCTGGATCGAGCCGTTGAGCGCGTGGCCCATGTGCAGCACGCCGGTGACGTTCGGCGGCGGCACGGCGATCGAGTAGCTCTCGGCCGCCGTCCCGTCCGCCTCGGAGTGAAAGACACCCGCGCTCTCCCAGCGCTCGAAGACGCGCGGCTCGACGTCGCCGGGCTGGTAGCGGGTCCGCTCCTCGAGGTCCTTCAGTCGATCGTTCGGCACAGCCCGGGAGTCTGCCAGGCCCCCTGCGCGACCTGCTTCATACGGGTTCGCCCTACCCTCCAGCGATGCTCAACAGCTCAGACCAGACTCCCGACGAGCGGCAGCGCGGGCTGCGCCGGCGCGCCGCCGCCCGCCGCGCCGTGTCGATCCTCGCCGCGTTCGCCGTCTCTGCGGGCGCCGCCGCCTGCGGATCGGCCGATGGCGGCGGGGGCGATACCAGCGGCGATGAGCAGGCCCTGAGTCAGGAGGAGTACCTGAAGGAGGTCAACGCGGCCCAGACCGAGTTCGCCAGCGACGCGGCGAAGCTCAACCTCGCCGACCCGTCGTCGGCGAGGCAGTTCGGCAACTCGCTCGGGGATCTCGAGAAGCTGATCGAGACGCTGCGCACCCGGCTCGACCAGGTCGCGGAGCCGGAGGCCGTGACCACCGAGCAGGACACGCTCGTGCGTGAGCTGGGCGACTACGGCGACGCCATCCGCCAGCAGAAGGACGCGCTCACCTCAGGCGATCCCGAGCGCGCCGCGGCGGCCGCTCGGAAGGTCGGCAGGGCATCCACCGAGTTCTCGCGCGATTTCGACGCGACGATCGAGCAGATCAACGAGAACCTCGGCCTCGAGGGCGACACCGCCTCTAGCCGGGACTGACGACCCTCAGGCCGACTCGGCGGCGGGCTGCTCGTCGGCCTCGTCGTCGGCGGCCGCCTCGGTGACGAGCGTCGGGCTGAGGCCCTTCTCGATCGTCTCCTTGGTCACGACGCACTTCTTGACGTCGCGCCGCGAGGGCAGCTCGAACTGCACGTCGAGCAGCGTCTCCTCGAGGATCGAGCGCAGGCCGCGCGCGCCGGTCTCGCGGTCGAGCGCCTTGTTGGCGATCGACGCGAGCGAGTCGTCGGCGAAGACCAGCTCGATCCCGTCGAACTCGAAGAAGCGCTTGAACTGCTTGACGAGCGCGTGCCGCGGCTCGGTCAGGATCGTGATCAGGTCGTCGCGCGAGAGCTGGTGGATCACCGAGATGACGGGCAGGCGTCCGATGAACTCCGGGATCAGCCCGTACTCGACGAGGTCCTCGGGCAGCACCTGCTCGAACGCCTTGCCGGCGTCGTGGTCGTGCTTGGAGCTGACCTCCGCGCCGAACCCCATGCCCTTCTGGCCGATGCGCCGCTCGATCACCTTGTCCAAGTCCGCGAAGGCGCCACCGCAGATGAACAGGATGTTCGTCGTGTCGATCGTCAGGAACTCCTGGTGCGGGTGCTTGCGGCCACCCTGCGGCGGCACCGAAGCGACGGTGCCCTCGAGGATCTTCAGCAGCGCTTGCTGCACGCCCTCGCCCGACACGTCGCGAGTGATCGAGGGGTTGTCCGCCTTGCGGGCGATCTTGTCGACCTCGTCGATGTAGATGATCCCGGTCTCGGCCTTCTTGACGTCGAAGTCGGCCGCCTGGATCAGCTTCAGCAGGATGTTCTCGACGTCCTCGCCGACGTAGCCGGCCTCGGTCAGCGCGGTCGCGTCGGCGATCGCGAACGGGACGTTGAGGATGCGCGCCAGCGTCTGGGCGAGCAGCGTCTTGCCGCAGCCGGTCGGTCCGAGCAGCAGGATGTTCGACTTCTCGAGCTCGAGCTCCTGCTCGCCCTCGGCCTGCATCATCTGGACGCGCTTGTAGTGGTTGTAGACGGCGACGCTGAGCGCCCGCTTGGCCGGATCCTGGCCGACGACGTACTCCTGCAGGACCGAGTTGATCTCGATCGGCTTCGGCAGGTTCTCGAGGTCGAAGGTCGATCCGCCCGTCAGCTCCTCGTCGATGATCTCGTTGCAGAGATCGATGCACTCGTCGCAGATGTAGACGCCGGGCCCGGCGATCAGCTTCTTCACCTGGCGCTGCGACTTCCCGCAGAAGCTGCAGAGAAGCTGCTCGTTGGAGTCTGTCGGCCTTGCCATCTCGCTCCTCCCTCAGCCAAGGGCGAGCCCGTTTACTTGACGGGCTCGACCACCTTGTCTATGAGGTTGTACTCCTTCGCCTCCTCGGCGGTCATGAAGTAGTCGCGCTCGGTGTCGCGCGAGACCTTCTCGAGCGGCTGCTTGGTGTGATCGGCGAGGATCTCGTCGAGCCGCTTGCGCGTGTCGATGATCTCCTTGGCGTGGATCTCGATGTCCGACGCCTGGCCCTGGAAGCTGGACGAGACCTGATGGATCAGGATCTTCGAGTTCGGCAGGCTCATCCGCTTGCCCGCCGCGCCCCCGGACAGCAGCAGCGCGCCCATCGACATCGCAATGCCGACGCAGATCGTCTGCACGTCGGGCTTGATGTACTGCATCGTGTCGTAGATCGCGAGGCCCGCGTAGACGGAGCCGCCCGGCGAGTTGATGTAGAGCGAGATGTCCTTGTCGGGATCCTCAGCCTGCAGGTGCAGCAGCTGGGCGACGATCAGGTTGGCGATCTCGTCGGTGACCGGCGTGCCGAGGAAGACGATCCGCTCGTTCAGCAGCCGGGAGTAGATGTCGAATGCACGCTCTCCGCGAGAGGTCTGCTCGACGACCATCGGTACCAGTGGGCTCATTGCTCTCGCTCTGTTTCGTGTGTTCGGCAGGAATCCTCCCGCGCGGCCACTCGAGCAGGCACGGAGGGATGGCTCGCGCCGATTCTAGTCGGTGGCTGCTGCGGCGGGGACGGGCTTGACCGAGTCGACGATCAGGTCGACCGCCTTGCGCATCGCGATGTCCTCGCGCAGCGCGACGTCGCCGCCGCGGGCGCGGGCCTTCTTCAACGACCGCTGCAGCGCCTTGTCGCTGGGCGGCGGCTTGCCCGGCTCGCTCGACGCCTCGCGCAGAACCTCGAACAGCTCGTCGTCGTCGACCTCGATGCCCTCGCTGGCGACGATCGCCGCGAGCGCCGCCTCGCGCCGCAGCGCCCGCTCGGCGTCGGGCTCGGACTCGACGATCAGCTCCTCCGAGGTCTTGTTGACGAGTTGCAGGTACTGCGCCGGCTCGAGGCCCTGCTGCTGCAGGCGGTGGCTGGTCTGGTGCCACATCTCGTGCGCTTTCGCGTGCACGAGGTCGTGCGGGATCTCGACCGTCGCGGTGCGCGCGACGGCGTCGACCGCCGCCTCGCGGAAGTCTCGCTCGACCGTCCCCTGCTTCGCCTCGCCGATCTTCGCCGCGATGTCCTCACGCAGCTCGTCGAGCGAGTCGAAGCCGCCCGCCTCGACGGCGAGCTCGTCGTCGAGCTCGGGCAGCCGCTTCTCCTTGACCTCCTTGACGGTCACCGCGAAGGTCGCGTCCGTGTTGGCCAGGTGCTCGGCCTGGTAGTCCTCGGGGAAGGTGACCTCGACGGTCCGCTCGTCGCCCGCGGAGGCCCCCTCGAGCTGCTCCTCGAAGCCCTCGATCAGGCGGCCCGACCCGAGCTCGAGCAGGAATCCGCGCGCCTCTCCCCCCTCGAACGGCTCGCCGTCGACGCTGCCGACGAAGTCCATCACTACGAAGTCGCCCTCGGCGGCCGCGCGCTCGACGGTCTCCAGCGAGGCGAGCGACTCGCGCAGGCGGTCGAGCTCGGCCTGGACCTCCTCGTCGGTCGCGACCGGCTCCGGGCGCTCGACCTCGACGCCGCGCCAGTCGCCGAGCGTCGCGGTCGGGCGGACGCCCACCTCGAAGCTGAAAGCCAGCGGATCGCCCCTGTCGGGCAGGTCGGAGACGTCGAGCTTCGGATCGCCGACCGGCGCGATGCCGGCCTCGCGGACCGCCTGCTCGTACCAGTCGCCGAGACCCCGGCGGACCGCCTCGTCGAGCACCGTGGAGCGACCGATCTGACGTAGGACGACCTGTGGTGGGACCTTGCCCTTGCGAAAGCCGGGGATCTTCAGGTCACGGCCGATCGCGCCCGCGGCGTCGGCCACCTCCCGCTCGACGGATTCGGGGGACACCTCGACGTCGACGCGCAGTCGCGAGTCGCCGAGGTCGGTGGTCGTTGTCTTGAGAGCGCTCATCGGAGGGTCGAGGACGATAGCGTGGCTCGCCGTGACCACTCGCTCTCATCCGCTGCGGCGCAACCGGCGCGAACGTCTCGCCGCCTGGCTCGTCACAGGACCGCTCGGCCACCTCTACAGCGTCTTGGCGGACCTTGCGCTGTTCGCCGCGCGCCTGATCGCTCGCCGACTGCCGGGCCGGTCATAGTTGAGGTCAGCGATGCCCAGAGCAGCAGAGGAGCTGGCCGAGCTGGCCCGCGAGCACGGCAAGCTCGCGATCGACACCGAGTTCGTCTCCGAGCGGCGCTATCAGGCGCTGCTCTGCCTGGTCCAGATCGCGGTGCCAGATCCCTCGCGGGACGGCGGCGTGCGCACCGACGTGCTCGACCCGCTCGACGAGGACAAGCCCTTCGACCCGGCCCCGCTGGCCGCCGTGCTCGGCGATCCCGCCGTCGAGATCCTGCTCCATGCGGGTCGCCAGGATGTCGCGATCCTGCGCCGTAACTGGGGCGCGGACTTCACCAACGTCTTCGACACCCAGGTCGCCGCCGGCTTCCTCGGAATGGGCAACCAGGAGGGCTACGAGTCGCTCGCGCGGCGCGTGCTCGGGATCGAGCTGCGCGGCGGCGAGGGCTTCACCCGCTGGGACAAGCGGCCGCTGACCGAGCGCCAGCTGGCCTACGCCGCAGACGACGCGCGCTGCCTGCTCGCGCTCGGCGACGCGATCGCACGCGAGCTCGAGGCGGTCGGCCGGCTCCAATGGGCGCGCGAGGAGTGCAGCATCGTCGAGCGGTCCAGCGACGTCCGCTCCCCGCAGCAGGCCTACGACCGGCTGCCGAACACGCGCCAGCTCGACGGGGCGCGCCGTGCCACGGCGTGGGCGCTGTGCGAGTGGCGCGACGCGGCCGCGCGCGAGCTCGACCGTCCGCCCTCCTACCTGCTGCCGGATCAGGTCCTGATCCAGCTGGCCCGCCGCCGGCCGAAGGACAGGCAGGCGCTCGAGCAGATTCGCGGCCTGCCGCAGCAGACGCTGCACCGGCGCGGACGCGAGGTGCTCGACGTGATCGCCGCCAGCGCCGACGCGGAGCCGCCGCCGCGGGCCGACGCCGGACCGCAGCGCGACCCCGTCGACCAACCCGTCGTGTCGCTGGCGCAGGCGCTGTTGCGCCACCGTGCGCGCGAGGCCGGCGTGGCGACCGAGCTGATAGCCACGCAATCGGAGCTGACGGCTCTCGTCGCGGCGATACGCGCGGGTCAGGACGGTGACGGGATCCGCGCGCTGGGCGGCTGGCGACGCGAGCTGGTCGGCGGCGAGCTGTGCGAGCTCGTGCGGGGACGGCTCGCGCTGTCGGTGGGGCCTGAGGGCTCGCTGTCCGTCGAAGACACCGGGTAGCGCCCGGGGACGGCTGCCGGCGGTCAGCGACGGCCCGAGCGCGCGGGCGCCGTCTCACCCGGCACGTCCGTCTCGGTGTGGGTCTCGCGATCGAGCGGGTCGGGGATCGGCTGGCCGGCCAGGCGGCAGGCTCGGCCGCGACAGGTCGAGAGACGGTCGAGCTCGACCTGCAGCGCTCGCCTCGTTGCGGCGTAGCGCCGATCGCGATGGTGCGAGTGGAGCTGATATGGGTCGCGCTCGAGGTCGTAGAGCTCACGCTCGCCGCTGCGATAGACGACGTAGAGCCAGCGGTCGTTGCGAACGGCGCGGTAGGTGCGGACGCTGCGCGTCGGGATCGGGCCGTCCTCGGACTCCTCGGGCTGCAGCGACGTGGCGCGCAGGCCGCCGGTCTCGTGCAGCACCAATCGCTCGGAGCGCAGCCTCGGCTGCTGGGCGAACTCGAGCAGCGAGCGCCCGTCGATCGGCGCGCCGCCGGCCGCGCTCGCGCCGGCGATGCGCAGGATCGTAGGTGCGAGGTCGATGTTCGAGACCGGCTCGTTGCTGATCCGTCGGCCGCCGATCCCGGGGCCGCGGATCAATAGCGGAACCTTCGTCGATGGGTCGTAGGGCAGCATCTTGCCGCTCGGCACGGCGTGCTCGCCCTGCAGGTAGCCGTTGTCGGAGGTGAACAGCAGGTAGGTGTTCGACAGCACTCCCTGCGCGGTCAGCTCGCGGACGATCGCCGCCACCGCCTCGTCGACCGCCAGCAGCGACTCGCGGCGAGCACGAAACTCGGCGGTGATCCTTCCGATCGCCGTCGCGTCGAGTGACCTGAAGCGGCGCATGAAGCCCGGCTTGTCGGAGCGGTCCCGCTCGTTGAAGCCACGCGGGCGAGGTAGCGTCAGCGTCGCGAAGCGGCCGCGATGACGCGGCGCCGAGCGGACGGTGACGCCGGTTCGGCCACGGACGCTGGCCTCCTCGTAGTGCGGGGCCAGGAAGGCCAGCGACAGGAAGAAGGGCTGACCGGCGTGGCTGTCGCGACGGATGGCGTCGAGCGCCTTGTTGCGCAGCATGTCGGTCTGATAGATGGCCGGGTCCTCCGCGGTGAGATCGCCGTAGGTGACCAGTCGCCCGTTCTCGTTGAGGGTGTAGTTCCACATCCGGTAGGTCGTCGGGTCGACCGCTCCGTACCAGTCGGTCCACCCCGGCGGGACGATCGCCGGACGGTCGCTCCCGTAGCCGTTCATGTACTTGCCGATGTGCGTGGTGCGATACCCGGCGCGCTGCATCCAGACCGGGAGCGCGTCCTGGTCGTTGAAGCGGGCGTATCCGCCGGTCGGCAGGTAGAGGCCCATCACACCGTGGTTGTGCGCATAACGGCCGGTCAGGTAGGTGGCCCGCGATGGGCAGCAGACGGGATAGGAGACCGTCGAGTTGGCGAAGCTGACTCCGTGACGGATGAACGCCCGCCGCGTCGCCGGCATCGCGATCAGGTCGTCGACGGTCTGGTCGTCGGTCATGATCACGACGATGTTCGGGCGCGCGCTCTGCGCCATGGCGCCGGAGACGGCGAGCGACAGACCGAGCACGAGCGCGGCGGCGGCCACGGCCGCCTTCAGGAGAGAGGCCACGTTCACCACGGACACGCTAGAGGGCGCGGAGTTTCGCAGCGTCGGTCGACGCGCTCCTACCTGCTCTGGCCGTCTCCCGTGAGCCCGGCGAGCAGATCCTCGACGGCGTCGGTGACGGGCTCGAGCGGCGGAACGGCGTCGCCCACGCCGCCGAGCACCGGATCGAGGACCTGGGTCGCCGGGGCGACGGGCGCCTGCGAAGGCTGGACCGGCGGCGCCGGCGGCGGCTGGATGGGCGCTACGGGCTGCTCCGGAGGGGGGCCGCCCGCGCCACCGTCGCCGGTGGCGGGTGGGGCGGTACCGCCTCCTGCTCCGCCATCGGTCCGGGGCGCGCCCGGCGCGACACCGCCCCCACCTCCGTCCCGACCGCCTCCCCCGGCGGGCGCCTGAATCGGCGCGTCCGGCGGACCGCTCGATCCGCCGTCGCCGCGGCCCGAGCCGTGGCGATCGCGCTCCACCGGCCCGGTCGCGGGCGCAGCCGCGAGCGACACCGGCGCGGCGAGATCGCGGCTGTCCGCGGCAGGAGCCCGATCGGCACGCTGCCGGGCGCCCGAGCTCTCGCCGTCGCGGTCCGACGACGCCGTCGGCAGGCCGGTCAAGCAGGCTGTCGCGAGCGCTGCGGTACCGGCCGCGCAGACGCCCTGCATGGCCGCGGACCCACCCAGCGAGCCGACCGTCGCGGGAGCGGCGGCGAGCCAGCGCAGCGCGCGCTGAGGCGCCGTCGCCACAAGCGCGACGCCGGCGATCGAGCGGCTGCCCGAGTAGTAGCCGGCGAAGGCGGCGACGACAGCCGCGTCGAGCTCGACGCCTGCGCGCGCGGAAAGCTCGTCGAGCGCGTTGCGACGGCCGCGCGACGGCCGTCGCGGCGCGGGCGACACGAGCTCGTCGAAGCTGTCGGCAACAGCGATGATTCGCGCCCCGAGCGGAATCTCGTCCCCGGCGAGGCCATCGGGATAGCCCCTCCCGTCCACGCGCTCATGCCGATGGCGCACCAGCGCGGCGATCTCGTCGTCGGCGGCCGCCGCAACCCGCTCGGCCCCGTCGACGGCATGGCGCCGGACCAGCGCACGCTCCTCCGGCGTCAGCTCGTCGCGTTTCGCGAGCATCGAGCGCGGAACCCCCACCATGCCGATGTCGTGGACCGCGGCGGCGACCTCGATCTGCCGTACCTCGTGCTCGGGCAGTCCGAGCCGCCGCGCGATCCGCTCGGCGTGGCGTGCCACCCGACCGCTGTGGCCGTGGTGGAAGCCGTCACGCGCCTCGAAGACGACGACCAAGCGGCGCAACGCCGCCAGGTCGCGCTCCGCGCTCAGCGGCGTCTCGCACGCGGCGGTCCGGGCGAGCCGGCGCTCCGCGCCGACGCGACGCACCCACGCCCACAGCATCAGGTCGCCGAAGGGAATCTCGCGCGACTGCGGCCGGCGGGTCCAGAGCGTCGCACCGACGCTGCCGGCGGCGACCGAGAGCCCGGTCGCCAGCACGGCGGACAGGAGCACGTCGGCGATCCCGGACAGCGGCGACAGCGCGACGACGACGAGCGCCGGCGCGACGATCGTCAGCAGCGTGGCGAGCAGCGCGTGCGGGAGGAACCGCCGAGAGCCGACGCTCTCCAGTGACTCGAGTGCTATGCCCTCCCGGTACACCCTGGAGCTAGCCTACCGTGCCACCTGGCCGCGAGGGGCGAATGACGGGACTCGAACCCGCGACCGCTCGGACCACAACCGAGAGCTCTACCAGCTGAGCTACATCCGCCAGGACGGAGCCGAGACTAGCAACGATGCGGGTTTGCACCAACAACACGACCACACCAGGAGAGCGCCGAAAGCGGGCGGTACGGCCGCTTCCGGCAAAACGCCTGGCAAAACGGATCGACTGCGATGCGATCGGCGGCCATCGGCCGGCGGTCGGACAGCCGATCCGGGGGTGGCGGATGCCAGTATCGGGTGGCGGTCGCGTCTTCGCTGGCGATGGCGGATTCTGGCTTTCAGCGGTTGCCTCAGACGGGCCTCGACCTGCGGATCGCGGAGGCGATCGCAGGGCAGGTGGTGACGCTCGTTCGGGAGGAGCTGGGAAGCCAGCCGCCGACCGACGAGTGGATCGACGCCAAGGAGGTCGCTCGTCGGTCGGGGTTCTCGCGTGCGTGGGTCTACGCGCACGCGAGGCAGCTCGGCGCCGTCCCCACCGGGGACGGGCCGCGTCCGCGTCTGCGCTTCGACAGTCGGGTCGTGTCGCAAGCGCTGCGCACGATCGGCTCGACGCCGACGGACGCGGCCGGCGGGTCGTCGGACGCGGCTGTCGACGGCGCTCCAATCCATGTTCCGCGTGTACGGGCAAGGCGAACGCGCTCCTGACGACAGGAGCGATGAGCAATGGGACGCCCGATCACAGCAAAGGTCGAAGAGACGAAGCGCAGGGACGGCACGACCTACTACTGGACGCGGCCGATGGTCAACGGAGAGCGGACGACCATCGCGCTCGGCGACGAGCGCGATGGCGACACGCGCCACGCAGTCGACGCGAAGGTCAGGGATCTGCTCGAGGACATTCGGCTCGGGCGGTGGGAGCCCGATCTGCCAGAGGCCAAGTCGGGGCCGTGGGCGGTCGAGCGCGAGCCCGGTTTCGCTGACCTGGGCGAGAGTTTCCTGAAGTTCAAGCGGTCGCAGCAGCTCCGTGAGAACACGATCAAGAACCTGGAGTGGGCGATCCGCGGCCACCTGACGCCGTACTTCAAGAGGAAGCGGCCGAGCAAGATCCGCCAGGCGCACGTGATCGCGTTCAGCGATCACGAGATCGCGCAGAGAGGCCGCATCGCGGCCCTGCGCGAGCGGGGCAAGTACCTGCTCGGCTCCAACGACGGCGCGATGCGAGAGCTGTCGGACCGGTCGATCAACAACATCCTTGCCGTGTTGACCGAGCTGCTGACGTGGGCAGCTCAGCGCGGTTGGGGCGATCCGGCCGACAATCCGGCATCGGGTTGGCGGCTGAAGGTCAAGCCGAGGCTGACCGCCGCGTTGGAGCGCGACGAGCTGTTCGACCTGATCCTCGCCGCCGGCACGCCGCGCCCGCGGCAGCGGCAGGCGGCGGCGATGGCCGCGCGGGTCGACCTAATCATCCGGCTGCGTGACGACGACCGCCTTCCGTGGAAGGCGGTAGCGGAGCTGGCCGGAGTCGCGGAGCCGACTGCGATCTACCACTACAAGCAGCGCAAGGATCTCGCCCGCTTCAAGGGCGACCGGGCACGGGCGGCCGCGGACAAGGCGTTCGTCGCGGCGCTCGCCTACACGGGAGCGCGCGTGACTGAGCTCTGCGACCTCGATGTCGGGGACGTGGATCTGCGCCATGCCAAGTTCCGCATCGCGGACTCCAAGACGGAGGCCGGGGTCCGCGAGGTCGACCTCACGCCGCATCTGGTCGAGGTTGTCGCCGACTACTTCGCGTCGCGCGGGTCGCTCAAGCGAACCGCTCCCGCGTTCCCGGACGGGAACGGGAAGTGGCGCAACAGGAACCAGGCGAACAAGCAAACCATCGCCCCTGCGGCGCGGCTCGCGAACGAGTGGCGCGCCGAGCGGGGCGAGGACCCGCTACCGCACGTGACGCCCCACACGCTGCGCCACACCTACATCACTCTGGCCTTCGAGGCGAACTTCCCACTCCCCTACGTCATGGAGCAAGTCGGCCACGACGACTCGCGAACGACGACGGACATCTACGCGAAGGTCAGCCGTCGGCGCAACCGCGCCGTGCAAGGCGCGGCGTTCGACCGGATGTTGGACGAGGGCCGCGCCGAGCGGCCTCTCGCGCTCGCCGCCTAGACACGGACGGGTGCCGCGGGTCAACCGCCGGCACCCGTCCTGGTCAGTTCCACGTGAGGCCAAGGTCCGCGCGTTGAGCGCGGACCTGCTCGGCGGGCACGCGGAAGTAGGCCGCGAGCGCGCGGTCTGAGAACGCCGCGAGCGGTGCGAACTCCTGGGTCGGCAGGAGCCGAGCGCGAGCGAAGGCGCACGCCGCCTTCTCGGTGTAGGGGCCGGGGTGAGCGCCGGTCTGGACATCACGCGCGAAGGCCGCCAGCCCCGCCGCCCAGCGGCGGTCGGGGTGGCGGCGGCCCAGCGCGTCGATGCCACGGTCGAGTTGCACGTCTCCGTTGTCGGCGACCGCGCCGACCATCCGGCGGTCGTAGAAGACGGTGATCGTCATTTCTCGTCGTCGTCCTCCGGCTCATCGGCTGGCGCGGGGTGTTCGGTGATCCTGCGAGTGGCATCCGCAAGCGAGAACATCACTTGGGAGACGACACGCTGCGCAGCGTCGGGCGGGTCGTTCACGAGAATGCGAACGAAGGTGCGAAGCGCGTCAGCAATGCGTTTCTCGCCTAGCGACATCCCGTAGTCGCTTGCGACGCACGTCAGACAGTGGTCAACGAGAACCGGGACGCCTGTACTCCCGCACCCCTCGCAATCGCTGAGGCGGAGTTCGGGATGCAGGTCCAACTTCTGGCGGTAGGTGGCTTCAAACCACTCGCGGAACTCTGGATGCTGGAACAACACGGAAGCTCCCTTCGTCGGGGCATCCGAAGCAGCGGCGTTCACGGCATGGCCGGTAGCGTCCCGGCCGGTGCCCGAAGGTCGTCTCTTCGGGTGCCACGCCCCTCGGCCTGTTACAGCAGGTCGGGGGGCACTAAATGGCTATGACGCCCGGATGGTAGATCGCGGACACCGCCCCGAACGGCGGTGTCCGCGATTGGTGCAAAAGATTTGCATTTGCACCAGCGGCGACCGCGAGGGGGGCTAGGCCGTCTCACCGATCCAGTCGGCCGCGAGCGGGCAGCGGCCCAGCTCGGCGGCGTGCTGGACGTAGGCCTCCGCGATGGCCGTCAACTCGCGGAGCGCCGCCTCGGGGACGGCGCGCTCGGGCAGTCGGAGGTCGCGGCCGAACTGCTCGAGGTCGAACTGCTCGACGAGGTACGGGCGGCCGGCGGCTGAGAGGGGAACGTCGGTGAGCTGGACCGTGGCGTCGTCGGTGCGTTGGACGACCAGGACGCGGCGGCCGTTGTCGTAGTTGGCGAGTGCGTAGCGCTTGCCGGTCTGTCGGGTCAGCGTGGCGGTCGGACTCATCGGGTGCCTCCTTCGGCGTTGAGACGCTTGTCAGGAAGGCGCGAACCGGCCGCTAGAGGCGCATGACGGAATCCGAAGCCCGGAGGGCGAGGACGCGACAGCGAGGTTCGCCCCGACAGGGGCCGCCCGCAGGGCGGTGCGCAGCACGGGCCTTGAAGTCATGCGCTGCGGCCGTAGCGTGCCCCTGGCAAGTCGTCGAGCAGCCGGATGGGGCTCAGCAGATGTTGATCGTGGCTCGCGGCGGATAGGGCGTGGCGAACTCGACGGCTGGCACGGGAACGCAACCGAGAAGGCAGCCGATTGCGTAGCGAGCGGCGTCTGCCTTCGCGAGCGCGCTGGCGCCTGTGTACGTGATCACGGACGGCCCAACTCCGCCAAACGTGGCTTCGGTCGGCGCGATGCGCTGGGCGATGACCGTGCCGTCGGCCCCGACAGCGAACATGAAGTACGTGGTGTCGTCGGTGTCTGCCATTGCCGTCCATGCGAGGCGCTAGTCAATCCGTAGGTCGACCTCGAAGTTGCAGACGCGAAGGGCTTGCTCCAGTCGCATGAGAAGCGCGCGCTGAGGCCGACGACGGCGGCTGTTGGGGAGAAACCAGCTCTGGAGGTCGCCTGACCACCGCAGTCCGTGACTTCGCAGGATCGGAGCGGCCCCGTCACCTTGGATCGTTCCGCTCAGCAAGGTCCCGTCCGCGAGTGAGTGGGTGACAACCAGGAGCGCCGTGTTGGTGTCTGCCCACCCTGCGGTTGAGCCGTAGCCCTCCAGCTCGCGCGCCTGAATGGCGGCGGCTCCGCCCGCCTTCCGCGCCAGGTCGTTGCGGATCGCGGAGCGCTCGCGGCGAATCTCCGTCCGATCGGACGGGCTCGCTCCGATCAAGCGGTTGATCTCGTCGCTGGCCTCGGCCGCGGTGCGCGGGACGGAGAAGGTTTGGCCTCGCTCGTCCGCCAGGCGGCGGAGAAGGGCCTGTTGACGCTGCGTCGGCTTTCGTTGATCGGTCATGGCCCGCCATGAGCGGGCCGCGCCAGCGGTCTGCTAGGCGTGACAGGACAGGACCGATCAACGACAGCCGGACACGGGCGACCCCTCTTGTCGGGGCCGCCCTGCCGGTGCCGCCTACTTCTTGACCCTGCCGGACTTCGCGGCCTTCACGTCCGGGGCAAGCGCCTCGATCGCGGCGGCCTTGCCGCCGTGTCCCTGCCGGTGATGCGCCCGGCGGCTCTGCGGCAGCTCCTTCTCGTCGGCGAGCTCGTAGGCGATCAGGACCTCAGCCATGATCTCCAAGACCTCGTTGGCGGTCTTGGCCCGCATGATGCGGCCACGCACGAACTCCAGGCACTCCTGCGGCTCGGCGTAGAGATGCTTGCGCCGCACCGTGCCATTCTTCAGCGTCTTGACCTCCTCGTCCTGAAGCTCGGCGAGGACTAGGCGCAAGCCCTGGGCGGGCAGGTTCGGGTAGTCGTTGAGGATCAGTAGTGCAAGCGCCCGTGCGCGGGCGAGGGCACGCTCGCGCCGGGTCTGCGTGAGCCGGCCCGACACGATGCGCTGGCCGAGCCGACCGTTGTGGCGTCGTGCCTTCGTCGCGTCCTCCTCGCGCTGCTCGCGCATCTTGCGGTTGTGATCCTTCGACTTCTCCGACGCGCCCGAGCCCGACGAGCGGGAAGCGCGGTTCGCCTCGCGGGCCGCGTGCGCCGCCTCCGCGCCCTCGACCATCAGCTCCGCCATGTGGGCGCCAAACTCGGCGTCGATGAGGAACGCGCGGTCGACGTCGCGGCGCTGGCCCTTCTGACGATGCTCCAGCAGCACCCCGGCGGCGCGGGCCGCGTCGACATGCTCGTCCAGGGCCACGACCCACGGGTCGTCTGAGCTGACAGGCGATCCGTAGTCGGTCTTGAGCGCCTGAAGGCGCGTGACGAGAGAGTCGCGGGCCTTGCCCGGCGGCACCAGCGCTGAGATCCGCACCTCCCGGCTGTAGCGGGCGGTCAGCTCGACCATCCAGAGCGCCGGGTCGAACTCGATGCTGCACAGGGCGACCAGCACCTCACCGAAGCGCTCCACGAGATCGCGACCCTTGATCTTCTCGTCGGCGACGAGCTGGCAGGCGCACTCGGCGATACGCGGAGCGACCTTCGCGACAGCGCGCAGCTCGCGCTCGGCGGCGACCGGAACGGCGCCGCTGGCGATGTGGAGCTGGACGGCCTCGGGCAGCTCGAGCAGCCGCAGACGCTCGGACACCCATCCGACGTTCTTCTCCTTGCCGATGCGCTTCGCGATGGCCTTGTGCGTCCTCAGGTTCTCGACCTGGGCGAGCCGCCGAAGGCCCTCGGCCTCCTCGATCGGATCGAGGTCGCGACGGTGGAAGTTCTCGGCGAGCGCATCCGCGAGCGCGCTCTCGCGCGGGCGGATGACCACCGGCACCTCCTGAATGTCCGCGAGGGTCGCGGCGCGTAGTCGCCGCTCGCCGGCGATCAGCGTGTAGCCGCCACCGTCGTCCTCTGACACCGTGAGCGATTGCAGGACGGCGCCACGCTCCTTGACGCTGGCGACCAGCTCGGCGAGGGCGTCCTCATCGAACCGCTTGCGCGGGTTGTGATCGTCGTCGACCTTGATGTCGGCGACGGGGACCGTCGCTGTCTTGACCTTGACGTCGGTCATGGTTACTTCCTCCTTCGGGGGTCGCCCTGGCGGGCTCCCGCTTGTGGCCCTCGCCTCGTGCGAAAGCCGGTGCCCCCGCTCCCGCACGCGGAGCGTGCGAAAATGCGGGGAACCGGCGACGCGCGTGCGAGGGTCGAACGGTCCGTCGCTTCGTCTGTGTCCGTTTCATGGCTGCGCCGCCGTGGGCGGACCAACGGCGTCGGCCGAGTCGGTGTCTACGAGCTGGTAGCCGAGGCCATGCCGAGTGACGACCCAGCCGTCAGCACCGACGGCCGCCAACTTGGCCCGCAGGCGGCTCACATAGGCGTCGACCGTCCGCGTCTTCGAGGGCGCACGGAAGCCCCAAACGTCTCGCAGCAGCTCGGCCTTGGACTGGACGCGGGTCGGTGCCGTCGCCAGCTGAGCGAGAAGCGCAAACTCCAGCTTGCTGAGCGAGATCGGCTGTCCGTCCCAGAACGCGGCGCAGGCGTCGAGGTGGACGACGAGCGCGCCGACTCTGCGCGTCCTCGGAGGCGTCGCGCGCGCGTACGCGCGCTCGAGCAGCGCAGCGAGCCGGGCGCGCAGCTCGTCGTAGGGAACTCCGCGCGGCTGGAAGTCGTCTGCGCCGGCCTCGAAGCACCGGAGCAGCAAAGCGCGCTGATCCGTCTTGCCGGACAGGACGATGACCGGAAGGTGCCGGACCTCCAATGTGACCTTGCCCGCCCGGATGGCGGCGATCAGGGTCGGCGCGCTGACGGGTGGGCCGATGTCGGCGGCGATCAGCGCGTCGGGACACGCAGCCGTGAGCTGTTGGGTGGCCTCCTTGTGCGATCCGGCTTGCCGGACGGTGTAACCGTCGTCGGCGAGGCGGTCTGCGAGGCGTCGGCGTTGGGCAGCGTGCCCCTCTGCCAGAAGCAGGGTGAAGCGGCGAGCCATTGCAGTCTCCTTCTCTCGGGCCTCGCCCGGTGCGTGGCCGTCCCGCAGTCACCGGCGCCCCGCAGGGGTGTCAAGCTGATGCGGGCGGCCGACGGGCCGGCGCTGGGCCGACCCGTGCCGTCCGGTGCGGGCTAGGACTGGTCCTCAACGTGGGCGGGGACGACGGTCAGGCCGGCATCCGCGCAGGCCGCGAGGCGCTTGCGACCGTCCGTGACGCGATAGCGCCCGTTGGCGAACTCGACTCGGATCGGGAGATCGAGGCCGCCGGCGATGATCGAGGTCGTCAGGTCCCTTTGGGCCCTCTTCGCGGCCGGCTCTGCCGGGTCGTAGGGATGGTCGACGCGGATCTCCGCGACGGAGAGGATGCGCGTCCGTGAGGGCGCGTCGGCGAGCATGGTCATCTGCAAGACCTCCTATGGAGCGGCGCCGCCCGGTGCGGCACCCGACGCGTCCGCCTAGAGCGCCCCGAAGGGGTGCCAAAATGGCGGCGCTCGGGTCCGCACCGGACGGCTCTTGGTCAGGCAGCGGCGATGGCTAGCTCCGTGTCGGTGACGCTCTTGTCGATCGCCTCCTCGATGCGCTTTGCAAGGGTGTCGATCAGCGCGGCGACCTTCTCCAGCTGCGCCCCTGCGTCGGAGTCGTCGTCGGCCCAGCCTGCGATGTAGGGAACCGAGGCAACGTCGGTCGCGAGGCCGGCGGCGGAGCAGGCGACGTAGGTGGCCGCCTCGACGGCGACCTCCTCCTCATCGTAGGTGAGGGTCGGCCGCGGGTCGGTATCGCCGACGAGGGCATGGCAGAGCTCGTGGATCTCGACCTCGACCTGCTGGTTGGCGGGAAGCGTGCTGAGGACGCGAATCGCTCGCTTGCCGCGGTTGCACGTTCCGAGCGCACCGGCGGGCCGGTCGGGCAGCTCGTCGACGAACTCGATCGTGTAGCCGACCTCGCCCGCGAAGTCCCGAAGGACCGGGATCAGGTGGGCGTGCGAATCGCCGGAGACCGGCTCGCTGCCGGGGGGATCGAGCGGAACCGGCTCAATGTCCGGCAGCGGGTCGGTCTGAGAGACATCGAAGACCTTGACGATCCGAAAGAACGTCCGGCGCTCCTCGGAGTCGTTGCCCTCGGCGTCGTGCGTCTGCTCCTTGACGGACATGGGCGCGGCGATGGCGAGTCCCGTCTCGCCCTTGCGCACGCAGCGGCCGAGTTTCAGCCAGGCGCGGAAACCGGCGATGTAGGTCGGCTCAATCCCGCGCTGGCAGCACTGGAGGGAGAGCAGGAGCGTGTTGTTCAGGCTGTAGTTGTGAAAGACGGCGCGAGTACGTAGCCAGCGCTGCCAACCTGCCGAGCTACGCAGCTCGGCAACGGCGTCTGCCAAGCGTTCGCGGTCTTCGCGGCGGCGCTCCTCGCGCTCAGCCTCGGTCATGGTCCGGCGTCGTCGAGACATGACGACCTCCTTGGGAAGGGCCTCGCCCGGTGCGGGGCCGATGCGGCGGCCTCCGCGCCCCGACAGGGGTGCGATCATCGGCCGTCCGTCGGCTCCGCACCGGGCGGCTCACGATCAGCTCCGCGCGCGCTCGTTCAAGGCGTCGGCTGCCTCCTCCCAAGCCACCTCCGCGAGCGCGTGCTCGAGGAGTGCTGCGCTCAGCGTCGGGAGCGCGAAGCCGCCGCCGCCGACTCCGGTCAGGATCGTTGGGACGACCAAGCCGGGCACGTCGGTCGCGCCCAGGCCGCGCAGTCCGGCGTGATCCTCGGCGGCGGCGCGCAGAGAAGTCTCGATCCCGCCGGGATCGGCCGGCGGTGCCTCTAGTGCGGCTGATCGGAACTGGTCGCGCAGCGCGTCGTCCTCCCCGATCGCCTCGACGACCGTGAGGGTCGGGATCGTGGCGAAACGGCTACGGCTGCGCAGCTCGGCGTCAAGCCGATCGGCGAGCTCGACCGCATCCTGCGGATTCCGCGGCTTGCCTCCTCTGATGATCGCCAGCGCGAGTGCGAGGTCGAAGCTGGTTGGCATGACATGTCTCCTTCGTTGGAGCCGCGCCCCGTGCGCGGCCGTCGACTCCGGCCCCGCACCCGCAGGGTGCGACGATGCCGGAGCCACGGCCGCGGCGGGCGCTGTCGCCCGGCCGTTGTTGGTCGTCGTCTGCGTCGGGCATGACCGCGTTGAGAGCGTCGCGACCTGCCTCCCACATCGAGACGGGATCGTCGCCCTGGTTCTCGACGGCGATCTCGCCGACGGCCGGGAGGGTTGCCGCCGAAGCGGCAACCTCGCGCGCGCTGACGTCGCCGTTGGGACCGGCGGTAACGAGGTAGCAGCGGGTGGGATCTGTGGTCGTCATGGGTTCTCCTCCGGGTTGAAGTCCCGTTTGCGGCGAGCCGGCGGCTCGCCTTCGCGCACGAAAAAGGCCCGCCGCCCGGAGGGCGACGGGCCTTGGAGCCACCGGCTGCTAGGCAGCCTGAGCGGCGGCCTCCTCCTCGCTGGCCGCGGCCGGCTCGGGGTCGCCGGCCTCCGCGCCGGCGGGCGTCTCCTCGTCCTCGGGGAAGTCGAGGAACTCGGTCTTGTCCACGATGTCGTGGTAGTAGTGGCGCTTGCCATCGTCGGTGTCGACCTCGCGGTGCTCGGAGTGCCCGTCGATGCGAACGAGGCGACCCTTGCCCAGATGCTCGACGATCGTCCGGGCGCGGTTGCCCCAGGCGGTGACGGTGAAGTAGTCCGTCTTCTTGCCGGGGCGGTTGGTCCGCGATGCGATCCGCAGCTCGGTCAAGACCTTCGTCTCGTCCCCGACCTGGACATCGCGCAGCTCAGGGTCGTGGGTGAGGCGGCCGGTGAGTGAAAACGTCTTCATGTCTTGCTCCTTCGGTGGTGTGTGTTGACGTAGCCCGCAAAGCACGCTCCGCGTGCCAACCTGGGCGGAGGCGACCGCGCCACCGGACGAGCAAGGCGACAGGGACGGTGTTCCACTGATCGCTTCACGACACAAGCGCTCGCGTTAGCTGACCCTCGGGGTGGCGAAGACCTCCACCGCTGCGCCGAGCGCCGCGAGGCCCGCGACGGCCAAGAACGGACGGATCAGGCCGACACGCTGGCTGCGGCCGGAGATCCACGTCGAAGCCGACACGGCAAGCGCGGCAGCCTCGATCGGCAGGTGAGGCAAGTACGGCAGCAGTCGTCCGCCGAAGTGGCCGAGAGCCACGCCGACGACGAGTGCGTTGAGGCTGGCAACGACCACCAGGACGAGATCGCCGGCTGTGCGCCACGGGCCGGGTCGGCCGCCGGCCGCCCCGGTAAACAGGATCGGCACGGAGAGAACCGCGAGGTTGGTCAACCAAACGTCAAGCGCCTCGGCGGGTCGACCGTGGAAGGTGGGATGCGGCGGCACGGGAAATATGGATGCGCCGAGCGCGGGGATCAGGGCCGTGACGAGCGCAGCTAAGCCAGCGAGCGCGACAAGGACCACGGCGACTGCGCCCGCAGCGGCGAGCTGGGAGCGGAAGCTCCAGCGACCCGCAGCCGGGCGAGACGTTCGCGCTTTCATCGCGGCGCGATCCCGACGTGAACGTGGTCGAAGTGGTTGCCGTAGACCCCGTCGACCTTCCAGATGATCTGAATGCGGAGTCGGGCCGTGTAGACGGTCTGGGCTCCGCCGGATCGCGCGGCCGCGGTGGCGGCTGTCGGGCTCTGGCCGGCGGCACGGAACGCGGCGGCCGCGATGCGGTCGCCGTAGCCGCCGCCCGTGACAGGGAAACCGTTGGCGCTCGAGCAGAGGTCGACGCCGTTGCCGCTCCAGTGGTCTGAGACGTTCCCGCTACCAGTGAGCTGGCTGTGGTTGGTGCCGGTACAGACGACGAGCTTGCGAGGCAGGTAGCTCGTCATGCGGTTGAGGAACGCCCGCATGGCCGGGGTGAGGTCGACGCCGGCTCGGTTCGCGCCTGCGCCGAGCTCCCAGCGGCCGTTGCCGTGGGCGTCGCCGACGAGTAGGCAGTCCGCAGGACTGCCTGCCGTCGGCGGACCGCCGGACACGATCGGCTTGCCGGCGATCCGCGTGTCGCGGCTGCCCCAGCTGTTGACGGTCTTGGTGGCGGTGGCGCGGTCGCCGAAAACGTAGATGTCGATGTGGCGCTGCTTGATCGCGCCGCCGGTGTCGGCGGCGATGAACGGGCCGCGCCAGCCGTAGGGGTTCGGCCATACGTAGACGGGCGTGCCGAGCTTGATGAGCGTCGGGTCGACGGCGATCAGGTAGGCGCGCTTGGCTCCGGCGTTGACGACGATGCCGCCGGCTGTGACCTTACCGCCGTTCCAGACGTTGATGCCGCCAAAGCTCGGCGCGTAGACGGTGGCCAAGACCTTGCCCGCCTGGTCGGGCGGGAGGGTCGTGCCGCCCTCGCGGTTCTGGAGGTCGCGGACCTCCTTGGCCGTCAGGCCGGTGCCTTGGTAGCCGCCGAGGCTGCCGGGGCCGGTCCAGCTACCGGCTGGGCCGCCGCAGCCGGCGGTCGGCTGGCCGGCTTGGACGGCCAGGAACGGCGCGGCCAACAGCAGCGGCAGCAGCACTAAGGCTGCGAGCAGCCAGGCGAGCGGGCCAGGGCCGCGACGGCGGCGGCCGGCGCCGGACGCGGCGATCGCGCGGCCGGCGACCTTCAAGGCGGCGGGAGCGGCCATCGGCCCTCACGCCGCCTCGACCTGATGGTCGCGGGCCTGGTGCCAGGCCGGTGTGCAGAGCAGTTGGAGCGCCCGCCACGGGTCGCCGCCCGCGTCGGCGAGGGCCGCCGCACGGACGGGCTGGTCGCGCTCGGGATCGTTGCTCGCAAGCCAATACTCGAGCGCGCCGAGCGCGATACGGACCTTGCACCGCCCGCGCGGGCTGAGCAGGTAGCAGGACGAGTAGAGGCCCTTCAGCGTCTCGAGCGCGACGATCGCGTCGATGTCGGTGTCGGTGAGGCCCAAGGACTCGCGGGCGGCGAGCAGGTCCTCGCGCGTGTTGCGAAACAGGACGCGCAGCTGCGCGGACTCCGCGAGCGCGCGACCTTGCTCGTTGTCGAGATCCTTGAAGTGCTGGGTAACGATCACCAGCCAGAGCGCGTAGTGACGCGAACGGCGGGCGTACTCGTTCAGCCAAGCGCCGGCGGCCTTGGTGTTGGTGAGCTTCCAGCCCTCCTCAACGACGACGAAGCAGCGACCGGCCCAGGCGCCGTGCTCGTCGAGCGTGCCAGCGACCTTGCGCGCGCGGGTGCGCTGCACCTCGCGGTCGATGTGGTCGACGATCGTCAGCACCACGGCCGGGATCAGCCGCTCCGGCGTCCCGGCGATGTCGAACAGGACGAGCGGCGCGTCGGCCTCGACCGTGGTGGCGGCGTCGGTCATGTGGGCGTTGACGCCACCCTCGATGTAGGGGTGCAGTCGAGCGACGAGCGAGCGGTAGGCGCTCGCGATGGTCGGGTCGACGTCCTCGGTGTCGTCGCCGTCGGCGAGGCGGGACAGCTCCTCGGCGAGCAGCGTCTCGCGCGGCCGCTCGCCGGAGAACGCGCAGCGCGCGTAGACGGCGGTGATGCCGCGGTCGATCAGCGCCTCGTCGAGCGCTGAGAGCTCGCGGTCCTCGCCGTGGCGGTCGCCGATCAGCAGCGCGTGGAGCGCGCGCAGGAACTCGACCTTGGCCGATGGAACATCGGCCGAGTCGGGTGTGTCCCACGGGCAGATCACCGCACCGGAGTCGGTGCCGACGTAGATGCGGTGAGCGCCGGGGACGTGGGAGATCAGGGTCTCGTAGTGACCCTGGCCTCGACTGCTGCCGTCCTCGGAGGCGGTCGAGCTGCGGTCGATGATGAACCCGCGCATCCCTTGGCTGATGCCGCGTGACAGCAGCGCATTGGTGGCGACCGTCTTGCCGCCGCCGGACGGGCCGAGGACGAGGGTGACGTGCGTCTGGAGGATCGGGTCGAACGGATCGACCCGAACGAGGAGGCGCTGCGGGTCGGACCACCCAAGCAGCAGGCCGCCGTCGAAGCCCGACGCCGCTGTGGCGAGTGGGACGCAGTGCGCGATGTTGCGGTGCGCGTAGCGGCGCTGGGCGCGGAGACCGTCGATGCCGAAAGCGAGCGTGGATGCCCAGGCCTTGGGATTGACCCACCTGCCACGTGCGACCCTCGCATCGGTCAGACCAGCGAACTCGCGCGCGAGCGCGGTCAGCGCCTCGTCGAGCGCGTCGGCGTCGCCGCCGAGGTGGCGGGCTGCGTAGTAGACCGACACCCGGTAGAGCGCGGACTGCGCGCTCGACGACAGCTCGGCGTCGAGATCCTCGGCCTCCTGCAGGGCCTCGCGCTCGTCGTGGCCGACTAAGTGGCCGCGGCGCTCCTTGAAGTCGATCGCTGTGCGCAACCGCGCCCAGCGGCGGCGCTCGCGGTGCCGCGATCGGGCGCGGTCGTCCACGGTGACGTGGACGGTGAGCGTCGAGGGGAGCTGTGTCTCGAGCAGGTAGGCGAGCCACCAGGGCGAGGTCACGGCGGGTTGGGTGGCAAGGTGCAGCACCTCCTCGACCGTCCCGTCGGTGTGACGCATGATTCGCCCGCCCTGCTCGGAGACGCGGAACCCGGAGCCGTGGGTGAGGAGGTCGAGCAGCTCGCCGCGTCGGCGGCGGGCATCGTCGGGATCCGTCGAAGACAAAATCCCGGCGAAGCCTTGGAGCAGATCGAAGTCGGGCAGATGCTCAGCGGCTGGGTGAAAGCGCTCCCAGACGATGGCCAGGTGCTCGACGGGAGTCAGCAGTCGGCCGTCGACGCCGAGCGCTGAGAGCGCGGCGAGCAGGCTCTCCGCGTAGCGGAGGCTGTCGCGTGCCGCGCGCTGATGGATCGGCCAGCTGGTGCGCAGGACGCCGCCGGACTGGCGGCGCAGCGCGGCAAGCTGCTCGCGAACCCCACGCTCCGGAAGCCACGGCACGATCAGGAAGTACCGGGCGCTCACAGCGGCGATCGAGTCGGCCGCGGCGTGGACCGTCTCGGCTTGGGCGGCGAGCAGCCGGCCGCGCACGGCGGCGAGCTCGTCGCGGCCGGCGCGGCGGTCGTCATCGACTGCCGCCTCGACGCGCTCGCGGTCGGGCGCGAGCGCGTCGCGGGTCGCGAGCGGGTCGGTCTGGACGAGGAACTGGAGCGCTTGGCCGTCGGGGATCTGGCCACAGAGCCGGCGCCAGCCGGCGGTGATGCGCTCGAGCGCATCGTCGCCCGCGGTGACGGGGTTCGGGACGTGCTCGCACGCGATCGCTCGGACGTAGCGGCCGTCGGTGGTGACGATCAGACCGTCCGGCTCGACGTCGGCGATAGGTACGAGCATGGCGAGGTCGCGAGTGCGTTCCGGGCTACGCATGGTGGCCCTCGATCAGCCCGTCGTCCCAACCGGCGGGGGCGGCGTCAACCGGCAGCTCAGGCGCAGGGCCATCGAGGACGATGCCGCCGTCGGGGAGTTCGCCAGGACGCGGCCGGTACTCCTTGGGGCCGATTGCCCAGCTGGCGAGAGCGAGGAGGTAGCGGCCTGCGCCGAGGGCCTGACCGCTGGCCGCGAACGCGGCCATTGCGGGCAGGACGCAGGCGATCAGCAGGACGCTGACCGTCGCCCGCACATCGAATGGACTGAGCCGAACGAAGCCGTACAAGATGACGGCGCCGGCACCGATGCCGAGCCAGCCACGCCAGGACAGGCCGTAGTAGCGGGTGGGATCATCGAGTCGGCGGAACGTCCGCATCGCCGCCTCCCTTCGGGTCGTGGTCTTGACGAGGGCGTGTGTGGGTGGGCGGCGACGGCTGCGGCGGCCGGCTCGCGGGCCGCGCGGGGTCGGTTGGCGGCGGCGTGCTGGATGGGCGTGGCGGCGGAGCCGCCGTAGGCGGCGTCGCCGCGTCGGGACGGTCGTCTGGGGCTGGCGACGTCGGACCCGGCGATCCCGGTGTCGGCGAGGTCGACTCGGGAGTCGGCGTCGGCGGCGACGTGCCGTTCGGCGACGCTCCCCAGCGGGGAGCGGTGCCGGGGTTCTGCCATCCGGCACGGGCCGACGCGGCGACCCTCGAGGCCACGACTCCAGCAGGTGCGCTCTGCGCGAGCCGTCGAGTCGCCTGCGCACTCGAGGCGAGCGCGCGGCGTCCTCCGGCGCCCGCAGCACCGAGTAGGCCACCACGCGCGAGAGCCCCGCCGCCGGCGAGCGCAGCGAGCGCTCCTGTGCGTGCGCTACCGGAGAGGTGGCTGCCGGCGGTCTGACGCAGCGCGCCGCCAAGTCGGTCTCCGAAGGCGGCGAGCTTGGACGTGGCGCCGCTGGCCGCACCCTGGACGGCCGTGCGTTGTCCGCCGCCTTGCCCGCCCCCTGCGAGTGCGAGCGCTCCGCCGACCTGGCCGACGACGACGCTGGCGAGGGCCATGCCGATCTTCAGGGCGACGGCGCTGGCGGCGATCGAGCCGACGGCGAGCATCAGGCCGCCGATCAGCTCCTTCAGCTTGCCGGAGCCGGCGACGGCTCCGGCGGCGGTGTCGGCGTCGTTCATCAGCAGCGCTCCGATGGCGAACACGACCGTCCAGATCACCGGGATCGCGAGGAGGCCGACGGTGGCGGTGATCCATGCCTGGGTGATCGCCTGGCCGCGCTCGGTCGCGGCGATGCCGGGCATGAGGACGCCGGTCACGTAGAGCAGCGCGCCCGCGACGAGGATCATCAGCTTGAGCACGACTAGGCCGATCAGCAGGGCGGCGGCGATCAGCAACATGAGGGCGCCGAGCATCGGCACGCCTCTGAGGGCTCCGCCGCCGACCATGAACTCGAACTGCTCGTTGAGGCCCTGCTGGACGGCGGGGATGCGGATGATCGAGCGTGTGAGCTGGTTAGCGCCGGTGGCGAGCTGGGACCAGACGAAGGGGTAGAGCAGGACGAGCGCGATCGACGACAGCGCGCGAGTGAACGGCGCGATCGGGTGGTCGTGGCCGACGCCTAGACTCGCCCGGCCGATCGCGACGGTCAGCGTCAGCGGGATCAACGTCACGCCGACCCATGTCAGGACGCCGCGCAGGGTGTTGACGCCGCCAAACGCGTAGCCGCCGGCTCCGTCTCCCCCGGCCGCGTAGTTGGGGATCGAGACGGTCCAGGCGACGAAGTTCAGGGCCTCCTTGGCGAGCCAGTCGGGGATCAGCGCATCTGCGATCCCGGCGAGCAAGTTGGTGACGAACCCGGCGGCTTGGTCGACTCCCCACTCGAGGCCGCCGAGAACTTGGTCCTTGACCCAGCCGAACGGGTCGAGCGCGGCGATCGGGAGGCTCATGCGAGCACGGCGGGAACGCCGACCAGGAGCAGGAGGAGGCCAAGTCCGGCCTTGAACAGCCAGTCAGGTGCCGACCGGACGCCGAAGATCAGGGCGCCGGCCGCGGCGGTCAGGAACAGGCCGATCGCGGTGAGGATCAGCCACTCGGCGTTGTCGGTGAGCTGGGAGACGAGCGCGCGGAAGGCGCCCCCGCCGCGCGGCTGGACGCCGTTGAGGCCGGCCGCCCGCAGGGCGCTGAGCAGGTTGACCGTTACGAGCGCACCCACGGCGGCGGCTGACGCGGCTAGGTGCTGACGGCTGGGGCGCGGCACTCTCCAAGCACCGAGCTGCTGGGGATGGGCCTGGGCGGTGGGCATCGTGTACCTCCTGGTGGCTGACGTCATGGGCGGGCGAGATCGACGACGCGGCCCGCGGGCGCGTAGGGCAGGTCGGGTGACGGCGCGACGAAGAGGGCGAGCCGGCCGCGCACGCGGCCGGGAACGCGGAGCGCGAAGTGCCGGTTGGGGCTTGTCCGGGTGCTGCGCTCGGTGCGCCAGCCGTTGAGCCGGCGGCTGGCGAGCAGCAGCCGGATCAGCTCGGCGGAGGCGGCGGGCGCGGTGACGCGTCCGGCGACGATCCGCCCGGCGGCCGTCCGGCGGACGCGCGCAGTGAGGTCGATGGCGACGGTGGCCCGGACGGCCGACGAGACCGTGGCAGCGCCTGTGTCGTCGAGGTGACGAGCGACGTAGATGCGGCTGCCGTCAGCGGCGCGCAGGCCGCCAACACGCCAACGCCCGGCCGAGTCAGTAGTGACTACGGCCGCACGCGTGGGAACCGCGGTGGCGGTTCGGGACAGCGCGATCAGCTCGACCCGCGCACCGGGGATCGGCGCGGTAGTCCGGTCGGTGAGCTTTCCGACGATCGCGTACCTGGACCGAGGGACGATTTGGCCGTCAGTCCCCTTGAGACGAGCCGTGATCGTGCTCGTGTGCTGCCCGCGGCTCGCGACGAGACGCTGCCAGACAAGCGTGCGGTTGCCGGCCGCGTCCTGCGTGACGACCGCGAACACGCGCAACTGGTCGCCGCGCGGTGATGGCGTGTCGAATGAGAACTGCACCGCAGGGTCGCATTCGGGGCGACAGGAGCCGGGTAGCGCGTCGACTCGGCGACCATCGGCGACGAGTTCGGTCCGCCGAACGCCGCTGCCAGGGTCGTAGATCACGCCGCTCACGCGCCGAGGCCCGACAGCGATGCGATCGAGGCGTGGCGCGAGTACATCGACGGGGCCGCGCGGCGGCGGGCGAAGCCGGGTCGGGGGCGCAGTTGGGGCCGAGCCATCGGAGCGAGTGGCCCGCGTGTCGGCGAGAGGACCTACGACGACGGCGGTCGTCAGACCGGCGAGAGCGAGGCCGGCGACGATCGCTGCGCGGGTGCTCACGAACGGCGACGCCACGCCAGCGCCACGCCCGGCTCTGCTGGCTCGGCGCCTGCGTGGCGACACAGCCGGCTTCTCATGGCGCGGCAGCGTGGCCGCACCGAGGCCGCGGTCGGATGACGTCGTGGCATGCTGAGCGTGTCGCTCGCCGCAAGCCGCACGCTCAAAAAAGGTGTCGGAGTCGACGAGGCCAGCAAGTACCTCGTCGCCCGATGCGATCAGCGCTGCCAATTGAAGTCCTCCCCCGGTTGTGGCGGACGGGGCAAGACCCGCGGCGGCGGAGCGGCTGGCGCGACAGGGCCGGGCGCGTGCGGCGCAGGGACAACTACGGTTTCAGGCGCGGGAACTCGCGCAGCCGGGTGCTGGCGTGCATCCGATTGCGGAGCGGCTGTAGTCCAACTCGCGGGCAAGGCCGTGTCGCCGTGTCGCCACGACGGCAGTGGGCGCGCGGCGGGTAATGACGTACGATCGCCACTGTCGGCGCTTCCCCCGAGCAGGAGAATCGCGGCGGCGACGGCAGCGCCGCCGCCCGTGACTAGGACTCCGGTAAGTGCGCCGAGACGTCGGAGTGACGAAGAATCGCGCTCAGCGGCGGTGTGTGGGGGCGGCGGCTGCGGCATCTATAGACCGCAGAAGCAACCCCCCCGTAGAAGTGGCAGAAAACTATGCCTCCGCCCCAGGTAGCGGGGCGTTGGGCATCAGGGAACGGCGTTAGTGAGGCCAGCGATGCAACGGAACGCGCGTTGTGCGTTGCCGGCGCTATCGATGTACTCGACAGCGGTCCCGGTGTTGTTCAAGGCGACCGTGGCGACGTGCTGCCCGCCCATCGGCGCGGTGTCGCCGGTCAGCTCACCGCCGCTCGGGACTTGCTGGGTGAGCTTGTAGTAGCCGACAAGCTCAGCGAGCGTTGGGAGTTTTCGCCCCTCGTTGGCACACGCGAGGTCGGCGGCTAGCCAGCTGGCCGGCCGGCGTGGTGCCTCCTCGAAGCACCAAGCGCTCGCGGCAACTGTTCCAGTCGGGCAAGTGAGCTTGAGCTTGTCCTGGGTAAGGCCGTTGAGGCTGAACGCCACGGTCGCGGCGGGAACGGTTCCGAGCTTGGACTCCGCGATCTCGCGCGGGCCGAGCGTGGCGACCCGCAGCTTTCGCCCGACGATGGTGTCGTTCGCTATGTCCCGCGCTCGGACAGCGCGGTCACGGAGCTTTGGCGAGGTGACCCCTCCCTTGCGGAGCTGCTTGGTGCCGACGCTGTTCTTGGGAAGTGAGATCACTGCCACGCTCGTCCCACCTAGCGCGACGAACAGCGCGATGAGCGCGACGGCCATCGCGGGGCTTGGACGGCGGATCAGCTTGCGCATGAAGGTCCCTCCGATGGATGGATGGAAGCGACGGATGAATGGTGGCGGATCACAGCCCCTTGACGCGCAGGTTGCGAGCGATCGTGCGACCGGTCGCGAAGGGGAAACCGGCCTCGGCCGGAATGTTTGCCCGAAGCCGGAAGATCACGACACCGCGGACGCTAACCACAGGCTCAACGTGCTGCCAGCGACCGATGGCGTCGGTTCTGACGACCCTGAAAGGTGCCCACTGTCGGCCCGTCCACTTGCGGAGCTCGATCAGTTTGCCCTGAGCCGGGATGGGTCGCCCGCGAATTCGCCCCTTGAACGTGACCGTCTCGCCATTCAGGATGCGCCGCGGCGTAAGGGCGAAGGTGCTTGAAGCCGGAACGGCTACTTTGACGTCGGCGGTTGAAGGCCGGATGCGCGAGGTGCCGTCGTAGCGGAACTGAAGCGTGCGGCTGGTGGTTCCTCGCACCCTGTAGCGAAATCGGCCGTTCTTGTCGGTCCTGGCCATCCCGGTGGCGGCAAGACCCGCACCGGGAAGCTCAGGACGCGCGAAGACGCGGATCGGCACGTCGCCGAGAGGCTGACCATCGGGATTCCTCAACACACCGCTCACCGTCGCGTGGCGACCCCGTCGGACAGTAAGGCGGCCCCGGAAACGCTCGACCGCTCGCCTGACGGTGCGCTTGCGCTTACCGCGGCCGATCCTGCGGTTGACGGTCTTGACTACACGGCGGCCGGCCTTGAGGTTTGTCTTGAATCGGACAGGAAACTGGCGAAGACTGGCCGAGTTGGCGTCCAAGCCGGTCGAGCTCGAGTTACCCGCATGGTCGAATGCCCAGGCACGGAGCTCGTAACTGCCATCTGCAAGTCGCTCATCGTTGACGTAACCAACTAGACGCCCGCCGGTGGTCGGCTTCTTCATATCGACCTCGTGCCACTGATTTGTGCCGACCCGGCGAATCTCGATCTGACCGCCTGCTAGTCCCGACAGGGGATCAGTCACGCTGGCGGACGCGCGAAGCGGCTCGTTGGCGTCGTGGGCGTCGAGGGCGACAACAGGGTTGGCGCGATCCAACCGGAGCAGCGCGGCGCGCGCGTCCTTAATGCTGGCGACGTTGCCGGCTTGGTCCCGCATGACAGCACGCAGCTCGTAGGCCCCGTCGACGGACAGATTGATGACGGGCGCGGCGGTCGGATTTGCTTTGTTGATCGGTTGGCTGACGCAGGGCCCTCCACCAGCCTTGCAGAGCTGCCAGCCACCACCGACGATCGGTGAGCCGCCGTCGGAGACAGACGGCCATGAGACGGCGAAGCCGTTCGTGTTGCGCCAAGCCTCGCCGCCGGCGACGCTTGGCGTCACCTGCGCCGGGGGTGTGTTGTCGACCCGGATGCTGAAACCCGAAGAGGTCGTCGTGCCCGAACCATCGACAGCTACGACATCAACGCGATGGGCGCCGGCCGAAAGCGATGTCGTGGGAATGTTGAACGAGCCGCCCTGGTTGGAGCACGGGACCGGACGGGAGTAATCACAACCGAAATGCTGAGTAGACCACACGGCGCCGTCGATATATAGGTGGACGGTCTTGATGCCGATGTTGTCCATAGCGGAAAAATTCACGGCCCGGACGGTCCGCACCCACTCGTTGTTGGCGATTCCTGACGTGGAAACACTCGGCCCGGCAAAGTCGTTGAGAGTGACGGCCGCGTAGTAGGTGTGCATCGTCGCGCCGCTGCCGCAGCTACCTGCGCCGCATTGCGTGTTCTGCGTAAGGCTCGTCGTGCCCGCGGGTGTCCACAACGGAACGGGACCCGGGTACTCGAATCCGGTCCCGTAGCTCGTTGCTCCAGGCTGCGCGGGGTAGCCCATCAGGCGCGCATAGGAGACGCCGCCCTGGGCGCTGATCTCGATCGCCCACGATGGCGTGTCGCGCGCTGCGCGCCCCGCCCAATCGAGGCGCGTAATGTGCGTCCCGCCGGGCGCCGAGAACCACCAGCGGGAAAACTCGCCGCCCCTGAACGTGCGTCCGGTAGCTCGCGTCGAGATGCCGCGCGTGTTGGGTCCACCGCCCATCGCGCTCGGGCACAGCGCGTAGCTGTTGACGCTGCCGGGCTGAACCCACCAGGCGTTCACGTTATGCGTCGGCGGTGCAGCGTCACAGGACCGGACGGTGTACTGGCCGGCGAAGGCGATCTGCGGAATCGCGACGCTGATCGTGAGGACGATCGCTGCGACGAACGCACGGGCTGACATGGGTGAACTCCTCCTGGTGATGCGCGTGGTTTGCATGGCTAAAGCCCTCCGAATGCCGGGCTAGACGATCCGCCGCCGGTCGTCCCACCGCCCGCGGCGGAGGGCGGTGGAGGCGGCGCGGGAGCTGGAGCTGGGGTTGGACTTCGACTAAGGCCGCTAACCGAGTCGCCCCCGCTTGGGGGTGCCGGCGCGGGATCGGCGGCAACATCCGGCTCCGGCCCCGGCGCCGGATCGGGCGATGCCTGCTGGGGCGACGAGGCTGGCGGGGCCGGCGTGGTCGTCAACGGCTCGACGACGGGCGCCGCGCGCTCCTCAACGACCGTCTCCTTAGGCTCGCCGTTTTCGGGGTCGTGGCCGGGGAGCGTGTCAACGAGCGCCGCCGGCACTCCGTGGTCGATGCACTCCTTGACGCCGACCGCAGCGCCACCCATTCCCGCACAAGAGAGAATGCCAGCGACGAGCATGGTCCCTGCGCCTCGGGTACCACCCGTGGCGGTAACGTGGGCAGCGGCCTCCTGGGCAGGTCCGGCACGTGCGACGAGGTCGGCGATGTACTGCTTGGCGCTCGACAGCGAGGCGTTGACCCGTCCGGTGTTCGGTGAGGCTGTCACTCCGGCTATCGGCGGCATGATTGCCGCGGCCCGATGGCCGAGGCCGCGAATCTCGGCGAGCAGCGCCCGAGCATGCGCGTCGCCCTCGAGCATACGTTTCGCAAGCGCGCGCTCGTCGTCGGTGGCGGTCCCGATCTCGCAAGCGGTGAGCAAGGCACGTTGCTGACGCGAGTGCGCACCGGCATCGTTGGCTGCGATCGAGTCGGCCAGTGCCGCGCCAGCGCTCTTGAGCAGCTTGTAGGCATGGCTGGGACTGACCCCGAGATGGTCAGCGATCTCGGGCATATCGAGCTCAAGCTCCAAGCGGAGTTGAAGCACAGCGCGCGATCGCGGGTCGAGCTGGCTCATCAGCATCTGGACGCGCCGGTCCTCGTCCGCCTCAACCACCGTGACGTCGACCGGGGCCGCGCCCGGATCGGGCCGACGCGCCTCCGCAGAGTCGTGCGGGTCGAAGGGCGTGCGTCGCCGGTGGTCGGCCGAGCGAAGGAGGCTATAGGCGGCGTTGCGAGCGCAGGTGATGAGCATGGCCTCGGTGCTCTTGATCTCAGTGCCCTTCGCCACCTCAGAGGCAAGGCCAAGGAACGCCTGCTGACGGACCACCTCGCGTTTGTCGGCGGATAGCGCGGTTCCGAAGGTAGCGGCGAGGTAGCGGTCGACGGTGGCTGCATGGGCGCGGTACTCCTCCTCCTGGAGCCGGCGGGCCTCATGCTGTTGCTCGCTGCGGCGCGGGGTGCTGTCGGTTAGGAGCGACATGCGTCTCCGACGTAGACGCAACCCCCGCCAAGCTTTCGCATCACCGGCGCCGAAGGGCCACGCCAGGCGCGCGGATCTCGTCCGGAAGGTTGGTCCTGCTGGGTCCTCGCCCCTCACTCGCGGCATCGTTCTCCCGCCGATTCGCCGCTCTCGACGCGGCATCCGCCACTAAGAAACGTACTCGTACTTTGCGCTGAGTCAAATCGAACCGTCGTCTCGCCACTCCGCGCTGGGGTTCGCGTCTCCGCCAGTCATGACCTCAACCGAAAGGACGACGGATGCGAAGCGGAAAGCAGGCGTTCGCCGTGCTGCTGTTCCTGGCGGGCGTGATGGCCGTCGCAGCGGGGCCGCCCTTTGTGGTTGCTGCGATGTACAAGCGCGAACTCGCGCGGCTGTCGGTCGGGGAGGCGATGATCGGAACGGGGGCGATCATCGCCAGAGCGGACCTCAGCGATCCAACCGCCGCGTACCCTCCACGAGCACGCGAGCAGATGCCGAACGGGGCGGCGTGGTGGGCCTTGCTGCTTGCACCCACGGGCGTTTTCGCCCTCGGAGCCGCGTCACTCCTGCGGCCGCTCGACGTGCGAATGGCTCAACACAAGTTGGGCCGTCGTGGGTATGACTTCCGGGGCATCCGGCCGCGTGAGTGGGCGCGACCGCGTGACGTAGAGCCCTTGATCGTCGGCGAGCGATCAGGCAGGCGCATGACGCTTGGCACCCTGGACCGTCGGTTACTGGCCGGGGATCCAGAGGCACATGTGCTGGTCTGCGCACCGCCACGGGCAGGTAAGACCACTGGCTACATCATCCCATGGCTGCTCGAGCACGACGGACCCGCAGTCGTGACGTCAACCAAGCACGATGTTTGGAGAGCGACGGAGCGGCAACGCGCGGAGGACGGCGAAATCTGGGTCTACGACCCTTTCTCGGCCGACTCATGCTGCTGGAATCCCTTGGAGGGTTGTGAGACATGGAGCCGAGCGCTGCGGCAGGCGCATTGGCTCACCGACGCTGCGAGCAAGCCGGGGCCGGGGAACCACGTCGAGGAGTTCTGGGCGGGCGAGGCGAGCAAGCTGTTGGCTCCACTCCTACACGCGGCGGCGCTTGCGGGCCGTGGGGCGTCGATCGGGCGGGTTGTCTCGTGGCTTGAGGCTGAGGACCGGACGGCGCCCGTCGATATCCTCCGCTCCGACGGCGACCCCGCAGCGCGCAGCCAGCTCGAGGGCATCCTTGCTCTCGACTCGCGCAACGTCGGCACGACGTACATGTCAACCGCTCACTTGCTGCAGGCGTATCGGTTCCCAGAGGTGCTGGCGACAGCGACCAACGGGTTCACGCCGGAGCACCTGCTCGACGGCAGCGCCGGAACGCTCTATCTCACGTCGTCGTCGCGGCATCAGAAGATGCTGGCGCCGCTCCTGGTGGCGCTCGTGTCGTCGATCCTCGACGCTGCGATCGAGAAGTCGCGAGCAACCGCCGAGCCACTCGATCCCTTGCTCCGGGTCCTGCTCGATGAGGTCGCCAACTGCGCGCCGATGCGGCCCCTGCCCGGACACCTCTCGGACGTCGCGGCTTACGGGGTTCGGATCGCGACGGTCTGGCAGTCGGTCGCGCAGATGCGCGACCGTTACGGGGAGGCGAAGGACACGATCATGGGAGCGTCGACCGACAAGGTGTTTCTCGGTCCCATCACCGACAAGACAACGCGCGAGGAGATCATCGACCTCCTCGGCCGGCATGAGGTCGACGTCGATGACCACGCAACTCTCGCCGAGAAGGGAACCGCCCAAGACCTGCAGCAGCTCACGTGGGGTCGCGCCCTGGTGGTGTCGGGATCGCAACCGCCAGCAGTCGTTCGCTTTGAGCCACACTGGCGCGACGCGGCAGTGCACCGGGCGGCTTGAGCGCGCGGGGCGATGCGTCGGTCGAACAGAGGCGGCGGGCGGACCATCGCCGCCTTTGACGGAACCAGGGGGTTATTCCCGGTCGGCCCTCGGACGACACCCGCCGCGCGGGTCGGACGTTGGCCGCCATGCCGAGGGGGACTCCACATCAACCCGGCATCGCCGTCGGTGCGGCAACGCCAACACTATCCAAACAGTCCATGGCGCCCTTGATCTGGCGATGATCGGGATCCTCCAGAAACATTACAAGCGCCCGTGATCGAGATTCCTTCACTGCGGCTATGGGGTCGAGCTCTGACTCGTCCGCCGGTTGGCCTACCCATAGGACATAGTCGGGACGAGGTGCCCTCCCCGATGGCTCGGCAGTCACGACCGGCCTGTACTCAGATATCTTAATGGTTCCGTCTCCCGCAGTAGCAGGGTTGACGGTGTCCCCATTCTGGAAGTCGCGGGCAGAGAAGTCGATGTCAGCGACGCCATGCGCGCGAGAGGCACCAAGATTCGCCAGGCATCTCTGAGGGGCGCCTAGGGCCTTTGCAAGATCATCACCTGAGCCAGATGCGGAGCCGTCGTCGCCGCAGCCAGCGATCACCGCCCCAACGATTACCAGAATCAGGCCTAGACGAGTCGCAGGCAGTGGCGCGCCTGAAGCACCAAGTCTCATGCACATGTAAACCGCTCCAAGTCGTCGTCGTACTCCGCCCTGATCTTGAGTGACCCTCGTCCCCCAGGATCCGTAGAGAGGTACCAGAGCTTAGTAGAATTCTGAATGTTATAGGTCTGACCGCGGACGCACGCCCACCACGGGTCCACAAAGCTGCAGTCCATTACTCCATTTCGCATCCCTGGGTTCGAGTGGTTGCAATTTCGGTCCTCGACGCCATAGACCTGCTCATCATCGGCGTTGTCTATATGTCGTCGAACGCCGAAGTAATTTGTCATCGCATGGACATCGTGACCCCTGCAACGGAACGTAAAACGGAGTTTGATTCGTCTTCTATTGCCCTTGAGCCTGATTCCCGCTCTGAAGCTGACGCCAGTACGGCACGAAAAGCGGCCGTCGAGGTCGAGCTGGTTCACTGGATCGGCGTTACCGTAGTCGTACGCCGTAGCCGATCCACCTGCCACGGGATCGACGCTCGTGAATCGACCCAACGCCGGTACGTAGCTTCGCACGCCCATTTGGACGACGCCGGACGATAGCTCGGCCCGGCGCTGCTTGGCGCCGAGCCATCCCCAGCGCTGCGCAGGCTGTTGGCGCGGGTTGCCGAACTCGTCGGCCTCGAATCGGGCATTCAATGCTCTTGCGTCGGGATCGGAAGATGCTGTGGCGATGATGTCACCATGAAGATTCTGAACATTTAGCACAGTGATGTCGCCTTGGGCGTCGTGGGTTCGAGCGGCAGCGAGATCTCCGTCGATCCCCGTGATGTTTCGCCGCCAAGAAATCTCCTCGCCTTGCTGGTTGGTAGTGCCGATCCAGGAGGTAAGGTCGGAAGGGCCTTGATAGTGGAGCGTCTCGACATGCGTTGTGCCCTCGGTCGCGACCGTGTGATGCTGGCGTCCCGCGGGATCGATCACGTAGAACTTGGTGACATCGTCCTGGACGATGGATCGGACCTGATCGTTTGCGTAGTAGGCGTAGCTGAGCACGCCGCCGCCTGAGTGCTGCGAGGGGATGGACGTCATGCGCCCGAATTTGTCGTAGTGAATGCCCGTGCCGGTCAAGCGGTCCGCGTCGTCGTAGGTGTAGGTCTTCGAGGTCCCTGTTGCCCCTGGTTGGCAGTCTCCATTGCCGGCTGGGGGTATGGTGTTCATCGCGGTTCGGTTGGAGTTTTGGTCGAAGGAGTAGGACCTGATCGTGCAGCCGGAGACCGCCATCGGCGAGTCGACGTCATCCTGGACCTTGGTGAGGCGGCCTGCCTTGTCGTAGGTGTATTCCCGGGATGAGAGCTCCCAGCTGTGGGTTCGCCACTGGCCATGAATTGACTTTGTGACCTGCTCGTCTACCCATGTACAGGCATACGCACATGGGTCGGTCCCCTCCGGCCCCTCGGTCTCGACGCATTCGGTCTCGAAGGGGGGGCAGGTGGACTTGCTGTAGGTGAGACGAGTGGCTGCACCTGTGCTGTCGTAGGTGTAGCGAGCCCTCATGTAGTTCGGATACGCCTTCGACAGGATCCGGCCGTCAGCGTCGTAGATAGCGGTGAAGATACCTGCGTGAGAGTCATTCAGCCTCTCCAGCAGTCCTGTTGTGCCGTTGTAGGTACGCGTCTGGCTGCCCTTTCCATCGTTAGTTGTGACCGGGCGGTTGAGATTGTCATAACTGGTCGTCGACGTGGTTCCGTTGGCGTCGGTGTAGCTGGTTGGCCGCCCGACGTTGTCGTAGCTCGTCGTGAGCGTCTTACCAGCGGCTGTGGCGGTCGTCGGTCGTCCGGTCGTCGGGCTGTAGCCGTAGGTCGTGGTAGCCACGGGCACTCCGAGACCTGGGGACTGCCCATTGACTGCTATGTCTCGGTCCGCCGTGATCTCGTGCTGTGAGAGCGCGCGGTTGTAGATGCGAACCTCGTCGATCAAACCTTTGAAGCGGCTCTCTGCGCTTGACGGGAAGCCGCCGATCCTCAGCTGTCCGCTCGAGACCACCGCCGCTCCGTCAATCGGGCCAGACTCGACAAGGGTGCCATCGATGTAGATACGACCGGTGGAGCCGTCCCAGGTTACAGTCAAGTGCGCCCATTCGTCCTCGACCAGGGTCGTTGCGGACGTTGTGAGCATCCAGCCGGCTGATCGCCGTACACTCAGCACCGGACCGGTGGACGGTGATTGAGCCGCGAGTCCCCAGACGGCACCCGTGCCGCCATCCTCCTTGACGAGTACATGCCGCCAACCTGAAGGAAGCTCATCCGGCTTGATCCAGGCCGAGATCGTCATGGATGATGTCAAGTCGAGAGAGTTTGAGTCTGGGACGGTCACGAAATTGTCGACGCCGTCAAACGACAATGCCTGAGCGAACTTGCCCGTAAAGGTTCGCGACGCGCCTGTGATCGTGCCCGTGTTGCCTTTGCCGGAACCGTCGACGGCCGTCGATCCCGTGCCCTCGTCGAACCCATAGGCTGCGACGAGGCCACTCGGACCATCGTTGTTGCCGGCTGTCGAAATGTTCTCGGAGGCCTTACGGCCCGCAGCGTCATAGGTAGTCGTTGTCGTCCGCGTCGCGCCGTTGACCTGCTCGGTAGCGGTAAGCACCTTGCCGTACCGATTATAGGTGTACGTCGTGATCGGCAAGCTCGGCAGGCCCGCGGTGCCGGGCTGTGCGGCCGGCATCGTTCGGCACGGCAAGTTCAACCACTCCGGCCGGTTGCGGCAGGCCGGCTCACTCGCCGACCCGTCGTGGGTGTAGTAGACGGTCCTAGTAGTCCCCGCGTCCAACCCGCTGGACTTCGGCTGACGCGACTCTGTCTCGAGTCCAGCGGAGTTATAAGAGGTCTCGCTCGTGACGTTCAACCCTCCAGACACTGCATCGACGATCGTCGCAGTTGGCTTCCGTAGCGTCCAGTTGTATTGGGTCTTGATGGTGCGAACGTCTGCATCGCCGACAGATGGCTGGAGATAGGCGCCAGTCTTTACCGTCGTCGGCAGATGCGCCGTCTTGTTAGCTGGCAATGTGCTGCCCTCGTCGTACGTCGTGACCGTGTGTGCTCGCGCCTCGACTACCTGGCCGGAATCCAGCTTGACCTCATGCTGTGGGCCCAGCTGCTCGACGAGCCTCAAGCCGTCAGCAGCAAATGTGCGATGAGTCGAGAGCAGACCTGCCAGGGTTGCTGTCGTGGTGGTGCCTCCGCCGGCGGCCAGCGCCGCAGCCCGGTTCGCGGCGGAGAGTTCACGGATCACGTTGCCCTTGACGTCGTGCTCAGCGACGTTGATCCGGCCGCCTGGTTGAGCGGTGTTGACGATCTGGGCATCGTGGTTGAGGTAGTAGATCGTCGCCTTTGACAGTCCCGTCCCTTGCTCCGTGGGAGGGATGATCGCGCTGGCGTCGATGGGTCTGTCCGTTTGCCCCCATGCGCCCAAGGCGCTCGCGGTCATGTTGTAGGGGCCGCCAGCAGCCGTCGATATCCCCTGGGAATAGCGCACCTTCCAAGTCGAAGCACCCGAGCTATCGGCGATCCGCGACACGGTGTCGAGCTTTTCAACCGAACCGAACGGCCCATCGTATGCCAGCGTCCATGGGCTCTCCCCTGACGGGCGGATTGTCGCCAGAGCGTCATCAGAGTTGTAGGTGTAAGTCTCGGCGAGCTCCGGGGCGATTCTCGGGTCAAAGGCCTGAGCAAGCCTGCCGTCGCTACCCACCTCGTACCTAAACGCGGCGACTGCGTCAGAAACCATCACAGAACCGTTAGAGGCGACCTGGGAGATCGACGTCAGGCGCTCGCCACCTACCCCCGCGACGTACGCGTAGGCGAACTCAAGCACGCGACAGCTCAAGGGGAGCGCGGTAGCTGGGAGCGACGGCTGGTTACAGTCGACTCCAGAGGGCGCCGGTGCGATCACGCGCTTGAGACGCGGCTCGTTGAGGTAGACCTCGTAGTTGTAGCTGGCCGTTCCCTGCGAGTCAGGCTGCTCGACCCGCGACGGCACGAACTTGGTCGTGTTGGGCAGCGTCACAAACGTCGTGATGACACCGTCAAGGTCGGTTAGAGTGTACTTATCGTACTGGCCGGGAATCCGGTCGAGGCGCAGTCCCTCGTACCCAACCGGTGGCTTGAACGTAGTGTCTCCCGTCTTCTCAAAACGGATGCGGGCGCCCGCGGGGTCGAACACGTCCACGGCGCCGAGCCCCGGATGGCTGACGACGTTTAGGTAGCTGTAGCCCGACACACCAGCCATCGGAGCGCTCACCGTCCAGCCCGGCCCATACGGTCCAGCGGCGCTGGCATCCGGATGAAGCGAGTTGTAGGCCCGGGTCACGACGAGTGGCTCGGCAAACGTCGAGAGCGTCGCGTCCGTTGCGGTGTAGGAGAAGTTCCCCGACGATAGATCAACCGTTCCCGGCCCAATGCTCGCCGTCGCGTTCCCCGCGCTTACGCCATACTTCTCTAGGTCGACATCAGCGACGCGGGAGCGGAACTCCTGCGACCCACCGGTGAATACGGCTCTTACCTGAAAGCTCGTGGTCGTCGGCGTCAGCAGCGTGTTGTAGAAGGCTGTACCCACATCCCAGATAAGCTTCTTGCTACGGCTGCCCGGCTCGGTCAGTGCGTGTGAGGGCAAATTAGCAGGGTTGCCCTCGTCATCGGCGAGGCTGGAGCTGATCGTCGTCCACTGCCCCAGAGGGCGAAGCCGATATTGAAACGTCACGCCGGTGAACTGGCCGTCATTGTCCCTAGCCTGAAGCGCAACGTGCTTGGAGGTCACCTCGCCGTCGGCAGGGTAGAGAAGCTCGCCAGACGCCACCGAGTTTACGTAAAATGTCTTGCAGCGCTCGTTTCCGGCGCCGTCGATGGCGCACAGACCGATCCTGTGGCGGCCTCCGAATTCGTTGGTATTGTAGTTCCAGCTGAGGGTGCGAGAGCAATTGCCCGCTGAGCACACCGCGTCCTCGAAGTGCTCAGCCTGCCCGTCAACGCGAAGCTCTACGCGCTCGACCCCCGAGGCCGTTACCCCGCTACCGATGTCAGTTGCGGTGAACGAGATCGGATGGCTTCCCGGAGTAAGGACGTCTTGCTGCTCTGGCTGAAGATGGTCCTCCTCCTTGGCCTCCCATAGGCTGCCCGATTGCGTTTCGATGACCGGCGGACCGTTGTCGACGTTGACCGGGAACCAGTAGCCGCTGTTTTGCTGGCCTAGCGCATCAGACGCATACAGCTGGGCCCTGTTGGGGCCATCGGGCATGTTCTTGACGGAGAACTGAACCGAGCCCTGATCGAAGCCCCAGCTTGCGTGGCACGGATCCCATTTATTCCCAATACATCCTGAATCAGCGAGGTTACCGGCGTCGTTATCAGCGTCGCTGTCGACCACGTGGACCTTCTTGACTCCGAGACCGGGATCATTGGCATGCGGCGCGACCAACAGCCTATCCTGAGATTTGACCCATCGCGTCTCATTGTTACGCGGCTCCCAGGAGGGCGCGGTCCCATCCTGCGGAGTCGTCAGGCGCTTCATTGTCACGCCCGAGATGGTCGGCGCCTCGGGGTCGGTAAGGGCCAGGATTGCCGCGCCCATGTAGCCATCTCTCCAGTTGCCGTTGGCTACCGCCGTCGGTGTGTAGAAGCCGAATGTAAGTCCCTGGCTACCCGGACTGCTTCCACCGAAGTGTGTCTTTGTCGAGTACGCATGATCTTGCGTGTAGGTCTCGAACGATGGCCACGAGGCCGAACCGAACGAGTAGATCCCGGTGTACATATGGGGAGACTGGCTCCCCCCTCGCCGGTGGTAGAACGAGTAGAAGCTACCCTCGGCGATCCTAGTAGTCGTTCCAGGTGGGAAGTACCACCATGCGCCGGAGGTCTGTGCGGGGTAAGTCATCTCGGATGCCGGCCGCACATAGATATGCAACCCATCGGCCATCCAATAGTCGTACCACTCCTCATTGCCGATAGCGGCATCACACGACACAGTCTCAAAGCAGTCGTCGCGAGGCGCATATGCGTTCCAGTCGACGCCCGTAGCCAACCAAGTCCAGTCCTGATTCAAACGAGTCAACGCCCATGGGTCCTGGTCGAACCAGGATCGGTAGTTGGGATAGCCCCAATAGTCCTCGATCACAGGATCGACCAGCACCGGGTAGGCGATGTCCGAACCCCGATGACGAAGCGACAGAATCAGCCGCTCGCCATGCACCCCCATCTCCACTGGCACGTCAGTGCCTTGAGCATCGAAAGCCACGGGCGCGCGCACCACCGTCATTCGCCTGCCATCCTGAACCACCACAGCCGACCCACCTGTGGCCTTTCGAACAAAGGCTCCCTTGGGCAGGTCCAAGTCCAGCGTCAGCTCCTCCGCAGCACGAGGCGAACGCAACTGCCAAAACACCTCAACGCCGGTCACCGTAGGAGTAACCACCACATCGGTGTCGACTTGAGCGTTCGCATAGATCACACGGTCGCCGTCCTGGCCTGACAGTCGGCCCTCCGCCGTTCCTGCAGGCGCAACGCTCACTGGACCAACCTCAACACCCTCGCCAAGCTCATTCGGGAGACGCACGTCCACAGCCGCATTGGCCGGAGCAAAGCCTCCCTCAGACTGACCGAGCGAGAGATCGACTATCCGTTTCTCACCGTCGTCATCAGCCGTTCGCACGGGCCAGGGTGACTCGACTAACACCGGGGGCTGACCGTCCTTGCCTTCGAGAACAACTACCCGATCATCGACGACTTCCTGCACGGGCCTGCCACCAGCGATCTCGTCGAGTGCAAATTCCGCATACGCCCCACGCAGTTCCCTGCCGAACTCACGCTCAGCCAGGACTTTGGCATCAGCGTCCGAAAGACCGACGAACCTCGTCCTCGAGTCCTCACGTTCCGCGCGCCACTCAGGTGAGTCGAGACGTCGATTGGCCTCCGCTATCCGCTCCTCGTCCTTGCGGACATTCTCTAACAACTCCCCAAAACCATCCCCCTTTACCAAAGGCGCCGCCCGATCGTCTGTAGATACCTTGATATCGGGATCGGGTCTCGACAGGTCGTCCACCGGACGATCACGCTCTACCGCCACAGCTGCGACAGACAGCGCAGCCACCAAGCCAGCCACGAGCACAGAGGCAAGAACTGGCCTGCGCACGAACCGACTTAGCCGAAGCAACGCACTAATGAACCGCTTTGTGACACGCGAGACACTCGTCGAGATTCCAAACAACGCTGGTCACCTTCCCCTATCAGAATAAGCCGCACGGCTGCGCGACTGCCGGAACGCCGGCCATGGACGCTGCTGCGTTTGGCCAGCCCTAGAACCTGTGCGACGTCATAGACGTTGCGCCACGGATGTAGCGGAGCGACCGCGCAGGATCCCGGCTTTCGTACCTGGAGCTACGCAATCCAAGGCAACCAAGACTTCCCCTAACCCTTTTCTACAGCACGAACACGAACCCATCATCAAGAATCCTAATACAGACTGGCGACGGAAGTCAAACGTCTGTTGCGGGATGTAAGCCACTAGCCGAAGTGGGCGACGTTGAGTAGCGTTGCTGTGCTTCAACGATAGGTCGAGGCTGATCGACCTGGCGCGACAAGGCGAACTCGGCGATGCCCCCGCCACGAGCTTGGCGCAGCATTGAGGTCCGCCGCGAAGGTTCAGCCAGAAGTTTCCTGATGTCCAGCCGCAGCAACCGCGGCTGGACAGATCATCAGGCGGTCCCGCCGCGTGGCCACAAACCAACGCTCGCGGACGAAGTCCTAAGTAGATGGCAAGATCCCGACGCGACTCCTCGGAGCCGGATCCTCAGCTGGTCGCGTTCGGTCGAGCCCTGCGCCAAGCACGCCTGGATGCCAAGCTGACCCAGCAAGCGCTTGCCGATCTCTCGAGGATCAGTCAAGGCGAGATCAGCGTGCTGGAGGCCGGCAAACGAGAGCCTGGACTGCTCGCGGTGGTGTACTTGGCGCGTGGACTGCATTTGACTCCATCGGATCTCGTCAGGAGCCTGCACTAGGACAGGGGCTGACGATCCCGCACGGCCCACGCCGCCACTCTGGCGGGATGGCGCGCGGCGACGAAGGGTCGGCGGTCAACGCACCCGGACCGTCTGGCCATTGTCGAGCCAAACTCGGATGTCGTAGCGGCGTGGGTCGCCACTCGCCCCATCGGCGGGCCGCCCTATGGAGTCAAGGTATGACGGGCTCGACGCGACGAAAATTCGAATTGGGACAGATCCTGGAGCTCCCGGCTCCCACGGATCAGAGACCTTCACCGCGAGCGATCGTCCATCGGGGGTGGTAACGGCAAGATGTTCTACGTTCTCAGCCGCGTAGCCGACCACGAGCGCGGGGTTGGCGGCGCGAATGCCCGCGACAACGGCCGGCGTGCGGTCGAGTTTGCTGGCGATGCGTTCGGCCGTGGCCGGGCATGTCGCGAAGTTCTCAGGCAGTGCGCGACCCGCTCTACGATCACGCTTGCGGGCCACAGTCACGAAGCAAACATTGCCGGTTGTGCTGACGTAGGCGACTCCGTCCATCCCCACCATCCTCGAAATGGGTAGTCGCTGGGGGGTAGTACCAGGCGCGGGTTGGACCGGCAACTTCGCGGGCGGAGGCAGCGCGACCGTTCCACGGCCGGCTGATCGCGGGGGTTCGTGGCGCTGATGGGCTTGCCGAGCATTCAGCACGCGATCAATGGCAGGAATGCCGGTCGTTCCGAAAAGCACGGCGTTCGCGCCCGCGAATCCGAAGGCTAGAAGAAGAAGGCACGCGAAGGCGGCCGCCGCGGTCCGCTGGCGACGCCGCCGGGGCAGGCGTCCGGTCGTTACGTCGCGCTCGATGGCCTTACGGAGATCACGGCGAATCGAGTCGACGTCGCGGCCTAGGTCAATGCGTCGGCGAGGAGTCATGCGCGCCCCCGCTGAGCCAGTCGCGCGAGGCCATCGCTGACACGCTTACGGATCGTCGCTGGCGCGACCTTAGCGTCCGCGGCCATGTCGTCGTAGCTGCGGTCATGGACCACGCGCTGCAGCACCGCATCCCGCTCTCGAGCAGGCAGTCCGTCGAGCATCCGGGTGGCGTCGATCATTGCCTCGGCCTCCTCGAGGGCGGCGTCGGTGAAGTGGTAGCGCTCGATACCGAGCTTGCGGCGTGCGGCGGCCTCGCGGCTCCCTCGACGCCGAGCGTCCACCAACTTGTTGGCAGCGATCCCGAACAGCCATGCGCGTGCCGAGCCCGCGTCGGGCCGAAACCGCAACCGCCCGAGGTAGGCCGCCGCGAAGACCTCGGCGGTCAGATCGAGCGCCATCGCCGTGTCGCCCGTGCGATGCGCCAGGTGTTTGAGGACCTGCCGATAGTGGCGCCGGTAGAAGACGTCGAACGCTTCGGGGACGCCCTCGCGGGCGGCTAGTAGGTCGGCATCGGGTCGCTCTCGCCACCCATCGCCGCAGGCCCGCGTTCTTGCACCGCCAGATTGAGCCCTCACTCCCTCCACCAACTACGCCAGATCCTTCCCGTATGAATGTTGACCCTCCGGTCCACCTCCTTAGTGGACCTCTCCCAAACCGATAAAAAATCCTAATGGCCCGTCCGGTTGGGAACGCGTGGCTATCGGTTAGATGCGCACCCTAGCGCGCCGCATCCGATTGGTGTATCCTCATCAAGTATTCTTGATGAAGCGACGCGCATGATTGGAGGGAGCACCAAGACGCTGTAGCTTTTCAAACCGTTCTCGGTCCGCGTGCGCGCGGATAGCCGAGGACCGGCGCCGACTGGCGGAATGCAGGACTCGCATCACGGACCGAACCCTCCCCGTGAGCCCGTCCTAAGGTCCGGCAGAGCGGACGCTCGCCGGCGGCGGCTGGTCCATCCCTCCGGGCCACCGCCGCCGGCGTCGGCGCCATCGCCAGCCCTCAGACGGTTGACGAAAAGTCAATTCCCTGTTTAGAGTCGGCCATTCGGCGGTCTGCCTGATTGCAGGTCGCTTTGGCCTACTGATGGACTAGACGGGAGGGACATGAAGAAGCGCAAGGCGATGTTCGCGCTCTTTGCGGTGCTCGCGGTCGCAGCGGTCGTGCCGACTCAAGCGAGTGCCTTCGTTAGCTACTACAACTGCACGCTGAAGCCGGTCGGCGAGTGGTGCGACGGGCGGGCAAACGGCAGCTACGACGGCCAGCACAGCTGGGACTTCAACGAGGGCTGGTACCCCGGCTCGCCATCGGGAGTGGTCTGGGTGTGCGAGCACGTCTGGAAGCCGTCAACCGGCAACGAGCTCGGTGGCGGCGGCTGGTGCGCCTACGACTACATCTCGCATTACTACGGCAACGTGACATGCGCGTGTTATGACGCAGAGGTTCGCCAGTACAGCGGCGGCCCCCACAGCGTTAATGGCTTCGCCGACGCGGCTTACTAGGAGGGGCTGCTATGAGAACACGACTCTCCATCTTCGTCACCGTCTGCGCTCTGGCGGTTGCGGGCACCGCGATCGCTCAAGGTGACGAGGAGTCGCCGCCCGGCGATGGGATGCAGCCGATCACGGCGATCGAGCCCGACGCTGCGGCCGTGCTCGCCGTCCTCGATCGGCCACGGGCCTCATCCGACGCCCTGCCGGTTCAGACAGCTGGACGACTCGCTGAGCACGCTAAGTTCGGCATGAATCCCGAGCTTTCGCGTCTGGCGATTGGCCAGGCGACGAACTCTCTCTACCTGATTCCTGCGACCGAACACGTCTGCGTGGCGCTGACGATCGGCGACGGCGTCGGCATGACCTGCCCAGCTACGGACGCTATCGCCAGCGGACAGGCCGGCCCGGTTGTCGGCACGATCAACGAGGGCGGCACGATCGCCATCCTCGGCCTCGTACCCGACGGCGTCGAGAGCGTCACGGTCCGCGAGGGCGAGTCGGGCGGCGAGATCACAGTCCTCGAGACCACCAACAACGCCTACTACACCGTGGTTGATGCTGGAGCTTCCCTGCATAGCGTCAGCTACAACGGGCCCAGCGGCGAGGTCGCGTGGCCGATCCATTCGCCATCGTCCGTCGTCGGGCCGTAATACGGCGGCTAGCGTTCCCCTGCCCTACCGGAGCCTGCGGACTAAGTCCGCAGGCTCCATGTGCAGGGCGCGGGCGAGACAGATCACCCTCAGGATTCCGGGCTCCCGTGCGCCGGCCTCGATGACGCTTATCTCACCCTGGCTGACGCCGGACAGTCTGGCGAGCTCGTCCTGCGAGAGCTTTGCGCGCCGTCGCGCAGCACGGAGGTCCTTGCCGAAGCGGACTAGCTGGGGGTGCGGCCTTGAGGGGTCGGACTTCGCCATCTATGACCACTTCGCTCCGCCGAGCGATTTTGTGGCGTGGCGGCGTAGATCCGCGCAAGTCTGGCGAGGCCATCGCTGACCCGTTTGCGGATCGTCGCTGGCGCGACCTCTGCCTCCGCTGCGATTTCATCGTAGGCGCGATCATGGATCACTCGCGCCAGAACGGCGTCCCGCTCGAGGACTGGTAGATCATCGAGGATTTGCGTAGCGTCGATCATCGCCTCGGCCTCCTCAAGCGCGGCATCCGTGTAACAGCGCCGCTCGATGCCCAGCCGTCGCCGCGCGGCGTCCTCATAGCGACCCTGACGACGTCGGTCGATGATCTTGTTCGCGGCGATCCCGAACAACCAGCCGCGAGCCGGCCCACGCTCGGCGCGAAATCGCAGCCGCCCGAGGTACGCGGCCGCGAAGACCTCTGCGGTTAGGTCGAGCGCCCACGCGGTGTCAGCCACCCGGCTAGCTATGTACGTCAACACTTGCCGGTAGTGGCGTCGGTAGAAGATGTCGAAGGCCTCCGCGATCTCGGCCGAAGTCCCCAACAGCTCGGCATCTGAGCGCTCGCGTCTGAGGTTCCTGTAGCTGCCGGTCACGACTCCCTGCCTACCGTTCACACCGATGCAGCCTTCCACGAACATCCTAATGGAGCGTACGTCGCCGCATTCAGGGACCAGCTCGCTGGACAGCGGAACGCTGCACCCTTGCCGTGACGGGCTCTCGACGCTATCCTTATCAACAATCCTAATGGAGGGACGGCAAGGCCGAGGGATCTCACCAAACTACTTCTAGACGTTCTCCTCGTCCTTGGCGCCAGACCGGGACGAGTTGAGGACAAGCCGGTCGACGGCGGCTACCCCTTCCAACCCCAGGGGGGGCCGCCGTTCGACCGGCGGCTCACGTTGAAGCATGCCATCCCTCGGCATCAGCCTACAAACGGAGCGGAGGACGCCCACCCCGGGGGCCGATGGGAACGGGGTAGAGATTGGCCAGCTGGTGATCGGTCTATGCCCGCGTGTGAATGGTCGCGGGCGAGCATGTGCGCTCACCACGAGGTGTCCGCCTCAAGCGAGAGGTTAGGCGTCTGGTCGAAGCTCGGCGAGTCGAATAGCAGCTCGGCAAGGTGTTGGGTGTGTTGCCAGTCGGCAGCTTGGCGGCCGGTGAGGCTGGCTGAGTCATGGGCGTGGGCGTAGGCGCCGTACTGGAGACGGTAGGACTCCTGGGCGGCGGCGGCTTGCTCCCAGCGCTCGCGATTCGTCGGCCCCTCTGGGCGTTGGCCGAGATGGCGCTCGAGAGTGGGGTCGGCGTCGAGCGCAGCGGTCCTCGTCGCGCGCCAGTGCGCGTTGGCACGTCGGGCTGCCAGCTCGCGCTCGGCCGCGGCGGCGTCGACTATCTCCATCTCGTGCTGCTCGATGACGCTGGCGGGGTCGGTGGCCGCCGCCATATCGGTGCGTTCTGCGACCTCGGCCCTTGCGGTTTCGAGCGCCTGCTCAAGCCGGCCGATACGCCGTTCCAAGGCGGCGCGGCGATGACGATCGCGCCGGCCGAGGGCACCTATCGCATCATGCGCATTGGCGAGGAGCCCGTCGAGGTGGACTGCATGAGCAGCAGCCCGCTCCAGCAGCCCCGCGTCCTGGGCGCGGCGCGCATGTCGGGGGATCGTTGAGAGGAGGGCTTGACCGCGGTCGCGTATTTCGATCAACTCGGCGGTCGTCAACTCGCCAAGTCGGGCGGCGTCGATCTCGGTCACGTCGATTGCGAGCTGTTTGGCACGCTGGACACCGAGCGCGCGCTCCAGGTCCCTGTAAAGCGGCTCGTCTTCGAGGCCTGGGAGCTGCGGGCGATCAAGGTCGACGTCCTGGCCGACGTTGATGTAGAAGCGCGAGCTGTCGGTGTGCCGTGAGGAGGCGACGTAGCCAAGCTCGCGCGCAACATCGGGCGAGGCCAACACGAAGTCGTCGCGGACCGTCATGCCCTGGGCCTTGTGGATCGTCTGCGCGTAGCCGTGTGAGAGTCGGCCGTCCGCGAGGTAGTCGTTGGTCAGGATGACCTCGGGGCCGTGGTCGAGCCGAACGTGAAGTGCGCCTGCGTCACGGTCGATGGCGGTGACGGTGCCTCGGTTGCCGTTGCGTAACTGGTGCTTGCCAGGCCGACTGGCAGCGCGGACCCACTCGTTGCGCAAAGCCAGCACGCGGTCGCCGTCTGCGAACAGCCGGTCGCCGACTGCGAAGGCGGTGGTGTCGTCGAGCTCGCCGGCGGCGACCCTGGCGGCGCGGCCGAGCTGGTTAAGCGCGTGGGCCTCGTCACGGGTGACGGCGAACATCTGCGCCTCGATCAGGCCATGCTCGCTCGTCGCGACATACCAATCCGAGACCAGCTGGTGGAGCTGGTCGTCGGCGCCCTGGCACGGGACGAGGCGGCCGTGCTGCTCGTAGGCGGCGATCCACTCTGAGATGTCGCCGTGGCGGAGCTGGTCGAGCGCTGCCCGATCCCATGCGTGCTGTTGGCGGTGGACCTCCTTCAACTCGATCGCGCCGAGCCGGTCGGCGAGAGCGGCGAAGCCGCCGCCAGCCTCGACGGCAGCTAGCTGGCGCTCGTCGCCGATCAGCACGACCTTGGCGTTGCCTTCCGCTGCGTGGTCGAGCAGCCGGGAGAGCTGGCGCGATCCGACCATGCCGGCCTCATCGACGACGAGGACCGTTCGGTCGGCGAGGCTCCACTCGCCGCCTCGGTCGAGGTCGTGGAGAAGGCCGTGGATCGTGTAGCTGTCGATGCCGCCACGCGCGCGCAGCTCGTCGGCGGCGCGGCCGGCGAGCGCACCGCCAATCACGCGGAAGCTTTCGTGCTCCCACAGCTCGCGGGCCGCGTCGATCGCGGTGGTCTTGCCGGTGCCGGCCCTGGCGCGGACGATCTCGATGCCGTGGCCGGAGGTGACGAGCTGGCGGACCATCTGCTGTTGCTCGTCTGAGAGAACGAGTCCGCCGGGGCGCAGCGCGAACCGTCTGCCGTCGACGCTGGCCGAGCGCACGATGCCTACTCCCTCCCCAATTCTGGCGGCGGCCTGGTCGACCATCTTGGCCTCCAGCGCGAGCATGTCGGGCGTGGTGAAAAGCGTCTCGGGCCGGTCGCCGGTTGAGCGTCCGCGCAGCCGGGCGGCGGCGTTGGCGGGTCCATCGACGGCGACGATCTGGTCGGAGGCGATCAGCCGGTCGGCCAGCTCCTCGATCCGGCCGACCGATCCGCCGCGCCCGTGCGCGGCGGCGAGGTCTTGGACAAGCTCGCGGCGGGTGAATGTCGAACGCTCCCGCGTCAACCCGTGCGGGCCGATCAGCTCCTCAACGGTTGTGGCGATCTCTTGGCGATCGAGGTCGCGGAACGCGACCCGCCCGATGGTGTCGGCGAACTCGTCAGGGCCGAATCCGTGCTCTTGGGCAACGGCGCGCCAGCGGGTGCGTTGCTCGGCGAGGTCGAACTCCCGCTTGCCCTTGCGTGTGTTCAGCGCGGCGATCTCTGCCTCGCGGGCGGTGCCCGCCCGGCCGTCGAGGGCGGCGATGATCTGCGCCCGCCGCTTCGACAGCGCGAGCGACAGCAGGCGCGGCACGCCGACGACCTCGGCCGCGCCCTTGTGGACCTCCGACCACTCGACGCCAAGCTCATGGGTCAGCCGCTCCCGCAGCTCGGCCTGGAAGACGTAGCCGGCGACGACTTGGTGGCGGTAGATGTCCCTCGCGTCAAGCGTCCGCCAACCGTCGGGAACCCCGCGCTCGGGATCACCGCAGCGGGTCATGTTCGCGATCAGGAAGTGGACGTGGATCTGCGGATCCCCAGCGCGGGAGAAGCGGTGCGGAAACGCCGCGCCGATGAACCCCTCCCCTTTCAGGCGGACGTGGCCGCCCTTGCCCGCCCGCGATGTGCAGGCGTGTCGCTCGAGGTAGTCGAGCGCCGCCCGGCCCGCGCCGTGGGTCGCCTCCCAAACCGACGCCGCGACCTCCGGCTGGCCGTAGTCGTCAGCGAGCGCCCAGAGCGTCGAGACGGACTTCGGCACGGCCATCTGGAGGTCGATGCCCCTGACCGAATCCGGCCCTGGTGGGCGGCCGAGCTGGTCGCCGTTGATCGGGTGGCGACGCTCGAATAGGGCTTGCAGCTCGCCGTCTTCGAGCTGACCGGAGAGGCCGAGCTTGGCGGCCCCTTGGCCGGTCCAGGTGCCTGGCGCCTCGCCCTTGCCGGAGTAGTAGTCCTCGGCCCCTTGGGCGACTTGCTGGGTGTAGTAGTCGGGGGTCCGCCAGTGGCCCCCACCTCGTCCGCCGATCTTGCCGATGGTGAGCATCGGAGGGGTAGACGCAACCTGGGTGCAGGTGTGTGATCCGCGAAGCGGCCGAAGGACGCGGAGCGGATAGGAGGACGGCAAGGCGACCGAAGGGAGCCGAGCCGGACGCAGAGATCAGGGGTAGAAGACCGGCGGTGCGCGGGACAGGCGGGCGGGCGGAAGATGAGCGCGGTGGAGCAGAGACCGAGGGGTGGGAGTGCAACACTGGCGAACGTATGTTCGGCTGCGTTCGACGACGTCGCGGTACGCGAGTACGGCTACAAGCCCGGCCAGGCGGACTACCAGCGGCGAACGGCTACATCGACATCGTCGATGACGAGACGGGCGGCGTCATCGGCCCGCGCCCCTGTCCGGACTGCGAGCTGGGCGGGATCGCACCTAGTGAACAGGAGGAGGGCCGGCATGGCGATGACTGAGGCGCGCGAGGGCGAGTCCTACGATGCCTGGCGGAGCCGGCTTGCGGTATGCACGACGACGGCGCTCGAGATGCGCTGCGCGACGTGCTGAACCGCGACAACGTGCCGGTCGTGTGCGGGTCCTACTGCTATGGCGGGTCGGCCGCACCGGACTACACGGAGATCCTTCGCCGACCTAGCTGAGGCGGGCTGGCGACTCCCTTCCTCTACACCGATCCCCAACGAGGCGTATCGGGTGTTCGTCGACGCCTATTGGGGCGCGACCAAGGGAGGCGGTCCGATCGGGGCGTCGACGCACGCCGGCCTGGATGCCGTCGCTCCCACGCTACAAGGCATGGAGCGAGCGCCTGGTGTTCGAGGATGGCGACGCGGCACGTCGACTCCGCGCCGCCCTACTTGAGCAGCTGGGTTGGCTGCACGTACGAGGAGGCGGCGAACCTGATGTTGGCGGCGCTCGGCCTTGACGGGGAGGGCTCCCGGTGACCGTGAGCGTCCTAGCCGAGCAGTTTCTCGACTCGTTCCCGTCCGGGGTCGATGATCTCGAGCCACAGCTTCCATTCCGGGTCCACGGTCTCCAGCAACCCTTCGATGGTGGCCCGGTCTCGGTCGGGGCACACGATTATCCCGTCGTCGCTTCGGGGTTGGTGTCTGTCGATGATCGGGGTGAGGCGGGCGAGCAGTCGGATGTCGCGGTCGGCGTGTTCGCCGGCGTGGACGATCGCGAAGGCTGTGATCTCTTGGGTTATGGGGGGACGGTACGCCCGCGGGTTGGGGAGAGCCAGAGCCGACGAGACCAGTCGGTCCGGGCGGTCGTGGGCCTACCCCGTTTGGGTTCGGCCCACGACTCGTTGAACCGCCGGGAGACGCTGTCCGAGGAGTTCGCGGCGATCACGCGAAGCTTCGAGGGAGAGACGGGCGATGCCTAAGTGCCCGACCTGCGACGACGCGAGGCCAACGACGCGGTGGCTGCTTACGAGAGGGCGCTGCGCGGTGGCTCGCCGAGAGCCGTCATCGCGCATGCGGGAGAGTGCCGCAAGTTGCGCGTTCGGCCCTCAGCCGAGGATGCGTTGGCGGTCGTCGTGGCGTGGGCGAGCGGCATCGCTTCGCTCGGAGTTCGCGGCAATGGATGGCGCGGTTTGTCCTCGACGGCCGTCCGCCGCCTGACGAGATCGAGCAGGACCTCGCGGCTGCCTGCTTGGCTGCGATCGAGCACCCCTCGCCGTGTCGGCCTCGTGCGCTGCGCTGCCTGGCGGCGATCATCGGCCACCGAAGGCACAACCTGACCTCCGACGCGCTCGGCAAGTGGGACACGTCTACACCGTGACCGCCAAGTCGAACAGACGACAGCGAGCCTCATGGGCGAGCGCCTAGCCGCCGTCGCGCTCAAGCTGCTCGGCCACGAGCTGCGCGAGGACGTCGCCGTGACATGGCAGCGGCGCGCAGTAGCAACCGAGAGCCTTCCCGTGCAACTCGGGGAGCGCGGCCCGGAGGTCGGGACGTTCCTCGCGGACGTGACGCTCGTAGAGTGCGATCACTTCAGCGCGGTCGCCGTCGCGGCCGATCTTGTACGGGTTCCCCCACTTCGACCCGCGACCGATGTAGAGGTCGTAGCGCTGGCGATTGCGGTGGACGATGCGAGGGATGCGGCTGTCCTGGGTGTGCGATGCCACAAGGCGACTCCTTGGTCGTTGTCGGTACCCCGTGGCAGTTCTCATCCAACCCGCCCCGGAAGGTACGAGCGCGAACGCGCGGCGCGCGCAGGCAAGTCACCCGAAGGGCGGCCCTCGGCCGAGTCCGCGCAGCGGACTTGACGGCCGAGCACGTCGCGCAAGCTGGCCGGACCTTCCGGGCCGGTTCGTCCTCCCCCGTGTCGATGTCGAAGTGGCGTCTCGAGGATCGCCTCATGCCGCCGCTGGCGGCAGGCAGCGCGAGCGTCAGCGAGCGATGGCGCGTTCGATGAACGCGGCCTTGGCTTCGGTGTAGCCCTCGCGGTCGTCGCGGTAGCGGTCGGCCAGCGCGAGCTTGAGCTGCGCGTAGTCGTCGCGCAGCTCGGGGTTCGCGCGCAGCTCGTCGCGAAACCAAAGGTGAGCGTCAATAACGGCGGGGTCGGTGACGAGGTGAAGGTGATGCGTGCGCTCGGCAGCCGAGGGCCAGCAGAGCCAGCGGCGGTCGACGAGCGTCGCGTTGTAGGCGGCCGGGTACGAATACCCGGCCGCGTCAACGAGGGCGGGGATCGGCTCGTCGAGATCCGCGACGAACGCCATGAGGTCGATCACCGGCTTAGCCGCCAGGCGGGGCACGGCGGTTGAACCGATGTGGTGGATGTCGGCGCCGGGGAGCAGTGGCGTCAGCCGCGCGACCTCGACGGCGGACCGCGCCGGCCAGCGGTCGTCGTAGGGGACGACCACGACAGGCGAGTCGCGGCCTCCCGCGACCGCCAGGTCGTGTTCGGCGGCAGCGCGGCGAGCATCGTCAGGTGGCGCGATCCGGAGAGCGTACCGCGTGCTAGGCAAGCCGCTCGCTGGCAGCAGGTCCACGTCTGAGCCAACTCTCGACGCGGCAAAACGTCCGGCAAAACCCATAGAATCCGATGCAATGCAAAGCGATGCGCGGTCGCTCTGACCGTAGTCGCGGAGCATGGATATGGGGCTCGAAGGGCTTTGGAATGAGGGCGAGCGACGGGACTCGAACCCGCGACCGCTCGGACCACAACCGAGAGCTCTACCAGCTGAGCTACATCCGCCAGGCGCGAGCGAGACTAGCATCCATGCGGGTTTGCACCCAGCGAAATACGAGCGGGCCGGCGGCGGCTACTGGTTCGGCGCGGGCGCCGGCGTCGTCGTGGTCGGCGGCGCGTCGGAGTCCGGGATGACGTCGGCGTTGGGATCCTGGGCGCCGACCTGGTCGAAGTCGAGGTCGTCGCGGTCGGCGTCGCGCGTCTCGCCGGCCTCCAGATCGCTCGTCTCGTCGGAGTCCTCGATGCCGTCGTCGTCCTTGTCGTCGTCCTCGGGCGGAGGCCGCACGGCGGACTCGTCGTCGAAGAACGGATAGGTGCCCTGGGCGGCGGCGAGCGGCACCTTCTCGAGCTCCGCGACGACCGGCGGATGCTTGCGCATCACGTTCTCCTCCTCCTCGTCGTCGTTGTCGGAGTTCTCGTTGTCGAAGTCGTGCAGCTCGCGCTCGTCGCCCTCCATGTCCATCAGCATCAACCAGCGCGGATCGCCGACGGCGATCTTGGTGATCGACGCGCACATGAACGCCGGCCGCTTCGGCGGATCCTCGTCGTCGAGCAGCGCCGTCAGGTCCTCGCCGTCCATCCGGCCCGGCCGGTCGATGCCCATCATCGACAGCAGCGTCGGCGCCACGTCGTGCGTCGATGCGTAGTAGTAGCTGAAGTCGCCGGCCCGGCGTCCGCGCGGATCGCGCAGCAGGAACGGCACGAAGTAGGCGTGCTTGTAGGTCCCCGGGGCCCCGCGGCCGACCCAGCCGTGCTCGCCGAGCATCGTGCCGCCGTCGCTGACGAACCAGACGATCGTGTTGTCGGTCAGGTCGAGATCGTCGAGCTTGTCGAGCAGGCGCCCGACGGCGCCGTCCACCTGCTCGACGCCCTTGGTGTAAGCGTCGCGCGCCATCGCCACGGTGGCGTCGTCGATGTCGGCCGGGACCAGCCACTCCCGCCGCTTGAACGGCTGCGCGAGGCCGGGATCGAGCTCGAGGCTGCGCGTCCACGCGCGCGGCGCATGGAACGCCTCGGCCGGGTCGAAGGCGTCGACGGTGAGGAAGAACTGCCTGCCCCGACGATCGAGCCGCTCCAGCTGGCGCTCGCCGGCTCGCACGGCGCGGTCCATCGCGGCCGCGCCGCGCTCGACGCTGCCGACGAAGTAGCGCTCGACCTCTCGCCGCGTCTGCTCGCGCCCGAGCGTGCCCTCGATCGTCGGCGGCGCGGGATAGTCATCCGGATCGACGTCCGTCGTCCGCTCGACCCAGCCGTCGAAGCGCGGACCGGAGAAGAACGGGTTGTCGGTGATCCAGACCGTCTCGACGCCCTGGCGATCGAGCGCCTCGGCGATCAGCGGCTGACGTACGTAGACGGGGTTCCAGCCGGGCACCGCGGCGAAGCCGTCGCGGCGACGCCACTCGCGATAGGGGAACGAGCGCTTGCCGGTGACCAGCGCGCGACGCGAGATGACGGCCGGCATCGCCTCCGGGACCGCGCGCTCGAAGCGCAGCGAGTCGCCCGCGAGGTCGTCCAGGTTCGGCGTGTCGGCGACCTGGTTGTCGTCGAACGCCCCGTCGAACGCGCCGACGCTGTCGGCGCGGATGCCGCTGGCGACGATCAGCAGCACGTTCGGCCTGTCCTCGTCCCCCTGCGCCTGGGCCGCGCTCGCCGTCAGGGCGCTCGCCGCGAGCCCGCCCAGAGCCGCGCCGCCCGCGACCGCTCCGCCGCGACCGAGCAGGTTGCGGCGCGTCACCCGCTCGCTCATCCGCCCATCACCATCTCGTCGCCGAACTGCGGCAGCGTGCCGCCGGCCTCCTCCTCCAGCACGGCCCACATCCGGTCGACGATCTCGGGGTTCTGGTCGGCGATGTCGACGACCTCCTCCGGGTCCACCTGAGTGTCGAAGAGGCGGATCCGGCGCTTCTCGCTGTGCGCGATCAGCACGTAGCGGCCGTCGCCGCAGATCAGGTACCGGGCGTAGCAGGCGGTGAAGTACTCGCGATCCTCGTACGGCTTCTTGCCGTCGAACAGCCGCGACAGGTCCTCGCCGTCCATCAGGCCCGGCGCTCGGATCCCCTGGAACCCGAGCAGCGTCGGCGCGATGTCGTGGGTCGAGGCGAAGTACTCGCTCTTCTCCCCCGCGAGCTTGCGTCCGCCCGGCTCGCGGATCATGTAGGGCACCTTGTAGATCGGCCAGTTCGGGTAGGCCGCGTGCTTGCCGAGCAGGCCGTACTCGCCGAGCGTCAGGCCGTGATCGCTGAGGTACATCACGGCCGTGTTCTCCATCAGGCCGAGATCGTCCATCTTGTTCAGCAGGCGGCCGATCCAGCGATCGACGAAGGTCAGCTCGGCGGCGTAGAGCTCGCGCACCCGCTCGACGGTCTCCTCGTCGATGCCGAGGTCGAAGACGCGGCTGTAGGGCGTGTCCCAGGGCTGGATCGGGATGATCCCCTGCCGCTCCGACCCCTTCGTGCGGGCGTACTTGGACATGTACACGCGCGGCGGGTCGAGCGACTCGTGCGGGTCGAACGCATCGATGCCGAGGAAGAACGGCCGCTTGTCCTTGAGCTCGTCGAGGCAGTCCATGCCGCTGCGAATCACCCGCGCGGCCGAGTAGTCGCTCTCGCGGCGGCGGTAGAGGTTGTTCCAGCCGACGTACTCGCGCAGCCGCTGGACCTCGATCGAATCCGACAGCTTGGGGAACAGGTAGCGCTCGATCGAGCTGCGCGGCGCGGGTCGCTTGAACGGGCGGTTGAAGGCGCGGTAGGAGGCCTGCGAGTAGTCCGGCCGCGCCATGTTCAGCGTGCGGCGGAAGTTGACGAAGCGCGGCCCGACGAGAAACGGGTTGTCGGTGACGTACGCCGTCTCGACGCCGGCCTCCGACATCACCTCGGTGAACATCGGCTGGTAGGGATAGATGTCGTTCCAGCCGGGCTCCGCGGGCAGCTTCGGCGTCACCTGCCAGTTGCGGAACGGGAACGAGCGCATGCCCGTGATCAGCGCGCGACGCACGCAGCCGGTCGGCATCGCCTCGGGCACCGCGTGCTCGAAGAGCAGCGACTCCTTCGCGAGCGCGGCGATGTTCGGCGTGTCGGCCAGCTCGTCGACGTCGTCGTACGCGCTGACGAAGTCGCGCCGCGTGCTGTCGGTGACGATCAGCACGACGTTCGGCGCGTCCTCCGCGTGACTGACCTGCGGATCGAGGTCGTCGTTGCACGCGCCGAGGCCGAGGGCAAGCGCTCCGGCGCCGCCGGCCTGCAGCGCACGCCGCCGTGTCAGTCGAGTCTGGAGGGCCATTCGCGAGGGCGCAGACTAGCCGTCGCACGCCCGCGAGGCGGCGCACGGCAGGCGCGGGCGGTCGGAGCGCCGCATGTATTGTCGCCGCCCGTGACCGCTCCCACTTTCGATCTCCAATCCCATTCCATCCACTCCGATGGCGAGCTTCCCGTCGCCGAGGTGGTCGCCAACGCGGCCGCCGCCGGCGTCGAGCTGCTGGCGCTGTCGGACCACGACACCGTCGACGGCGTCGACGAGGCGCTCGCCGCCGGCCGCGACCGCGGCGTGTCGATAGTCACCGCGACGGAGATCTCCGCCGTCGACGGCCCATACGAGGACATGCACGTGCTCGGCTACGGCGTCGACCAGAGCGACCCGCTCCTCCAGGAGCGGCTGCTCGACGCCCGCGGCGACCGCGAGCGGCGCGCCGAGGCGATGTCCGACCGCCTCCAGGAGCTCGGCTTCGAGATCGACCCGAGCCACGTCGACGCCCGCCGCGACGCCGGCAAGCCCGTCGGCCGCCCTCACCTCGCCGCCGGCGTGCTCGCCCACCCCGCCAACGCCGAGCGGCTCGCGGACGAGGGCCACGCCGACGTCTCGTCGTTCATCCCGGCGTACCTGATCCAGGGCACGTCCGGCTACGTCGCGCGCTCGCACCCGACGGTCGCCGAGGCGATCGGCTGGATCCACGACGCCGGCGGGATCGCGATCTGGGCCCATCCGTTCTGGGACGTCAAGGACGACGGCGAGGTGCTCGCGCTGATCGACCGCTTCAAGGAGGCCGGGCTGGAGGGCGTCGAGGTCTTCTACGTCACCCACACCGAGGACCAGGTGAGGCTGCTGGCCGACCGCTGCGCCGAGCTGGGACTGCTGGCGACGGGGTCGTCCGACTACCACGGGCCCGACCACCGCCTGTTCAGCGACTTCCGCGCGCACCAGACGCACGGGATCGAGCCGAACCTCGGCCCGATCCCGGATCTCGCGCAGTAGGCCTAGGCCCCGACCGGGGCCAGACCGAACTCCGCTCTGAACTCGTTCGTGTCGTGGAGGTGCGGGAACGGCTCGTCCGGCACGGGCACGCCGAGCGCGTCGGCGAGCGGCTCCCAGCCGTCCCTGCCGAGCTCCCAGACGATCAGGCGGTCCGCCGGGACCTCGTCCTTGATCGTCTCGATGCGGTCGTAGTACATCTGCCGCACCCACTCCTTGTCCTCGAAGCGGCCCTGGAAGTCGCCCTGCCAGATCAGCTTCTCGATGACCTCCCAGAGGACCGGCGACGGCGGCTCGCGGTTGGCGTCCTGCTGAAGCTCACCCGCCATCGCCGCCTGCTTGACCGCGAGGATCGTGTTCTGGCAGCTCTTGTAGAAGCCGTCGAAGTCGCGGTAGTTGAGCAGCACCGGCGTGTCCGGGAACGCGGCGACGACCTCCCGCCAGCGGGTGCAGCCGGGCCAGTCGACGGTCGCCTCCCAGCCGTCGAAGACCTCCTGCCAGTCGACCTGCTCGCCGTCGGCGATCTTCTTCCAGTAGGGCAGGTCGCGCTCCTTGTTCTCGCCCATGATCAGGTCGATCATGTGGAAGCAGGGGTTGGCGCCCAACTGCTCGAGCGCTCCCTTCAGCGACATCGTCCCGGTACGGCCGAATCCAACTCCGATCAGCTTCATCGTTCCTCCTCCTCGGGGCTCATGCCCCAGCCTTTTGTTGCGCCTGTTGCATCGCGGCCATCGCCGCCGCGCGCGCCTGCGCCGGCGAGCGTCGCATCGTCAAGGTGAACGGGATCGCCAGCAGGATCAGCAGCATCGCGGCGCGGAACGCCCAACCGAAGGAGTTGCGCGCGGCGCCCGCGGTGCGCCGGAAGACCTGCTCGTCGAAGCCCGGGCCGGGATCGGCTCGGTCGCTCGATCCCCCGGCGAACACGGCCATGTCGCGCTGCATCAGGCCGCCGAAGACGGCCGGCGGCACCTGGTACTCCTGGGCGATGTCGGCGACGTCGTCGACGGCGGACTCGCCGTGCCAGTGCAGCGTCACCGAGAAGGTCGCGATCAGCAGGGCGATCCCGACCGCGGCACCGAGCTGGCGCGACGTGTTGAGGATCCCCGACGCGAGACCGAGCTCCTGGCCCTGCACGGCGCCCATCGCGCCGACGTTGATCGTCGGGAAGCCGGTTCCCATGCCGATGCCGATCAGCACCAGGCCCGGGAAGACGATCAGGTAGTCGACCCAGCCGTCCCAGAGCGACGGCGTGAAGGAGAACCAGAGCAGGCCGATCGCCATCAGCAGCAGGGCCGGCGCCGCAAGCTCGCGCGGCGGACGGCTGTCGGCCGCCTTCGCCACCTTCGGCCACACGAGGATGCCCGTCACCGGCACCGGCAGCAGCGCCAGGGCGGCCTCGAAGATCGTGAAGCCCCAGAGGTTCACGAACGTCAGCGACAGCAGCAGCAGCGCGCCGAGCGCGCCGGCGCCGAACAGGAACATCGCGACGTTCGAGCCCACGAACTGCTTGTTGCTTTGGAGACTGCGCGTGACCATCGCCCCGTCGCGCCGCTGCGACAGCACGAACGCGACCCCCAGCAGGATCGCCGACTGCAGCAGGAACAGCGTCAGCCCGTCGGTCCAGCCGCGATGGTTGGCGTCGACGAGGCCGAAGGTCAGGCAGAAGACGGCGAGCGCGAGCAGGCTCATGCCGAGGAAGTCGATCCGCGGATCGGCGTCGAGGTCGTAGGTCTCGGGCCAGATCCGCCTTGCGAGCACGATGCCGAGGACGCCGAGCGGCAGGTTGACGATGAAGATCCACTCCCAGCTCGCCAGCTCGACGATCGCGCCGCCGATCGCCGGGCCCGACGCGCTGGCGGCGAGCGCGACGATCGCGATCGTCGCCAGCGCCTTGCCGCGCTCCTGGATCGGGAAGACAGCCGCGGTGATCGCGAAGCCGAGCGGCGCCAGGATCCCGGCGCCGGCGCCCTGGACGACGCGCGAGGCGATCAGCACGTCGGCCGACGGCGAGATCGCGCAGAGGAAGGAGCCGAGCGTGAAGATGCCGAGGCCGAGGATGAAGAAGCGGCGGCGGCCGAACTGGTCGGCGAGCTTGCCGGCGGCGATCAGCAGCGCCGCGAAGGCCAGGTTGTAGGAGTTGACCACCCAGGTGATCGACTCGACGTCGGTGTCGAGCTCCTGTTGCAGCTCCGGGACCGCGACGTTGACGATCGAGACGTCGAGCAGGCTCATCGCCCACCCGATCATCATCACGGCGAAGATCGTGTTCCGCTTGGCGTAGAGCTGCTCTACGGGAGGGTTCTCGCGCCGCTTCGCCACGAGCGGGGAGACTAGAGCCTGCCGGGGGCTCACGCCCCCGGACCCCCGTTGGCGCCTGGCCGGTCCTCGAAGGGACGCTAGTTGGGACTACCCACGGGCACGACGAGCGGGCGGTCCTGCTCGGCGACGGCCTCGACCGACTCCTCGAGCTCGGGCTCCTCGCCGTCGCCGGCGCAGAGGATCTCGAAGCGGCCGGTGCCGATCTTCTCGTCCGGACGCACCGGGACGCCGCGGATCTGGTCCCAGCCGAGCCGCTCGACCTCGAACGGGTTCATCAGGATCGCCAGCGTCGGGTAGTCGCAGGCAAGCTCGTGGCGGTCGATCGCCTTGGAGATCGCCTCGAGATTCTTGGCCTCCGGTGAGCTCATTCGACAGCGAGTATGCCCAAATCGTCGGCGTTCGAGCGCTCCGGGGACGGCTGTAGCCTCGGTCGCTCGATGCAGGCGAACGGCAGACGGCCCGATCGGCTCGGCGAGGAGGGCTTCGACGCCGAGGTCCGCGTTCGCCACTTCCGCTGGGCCGCTCCGGACGGCGGCTTCGCGGTCGTCTCGGTCGAGGCTGGCGACGGCGACGAGATCACCGTCGCCGGTCCGGTCGCCCACCTGTCCGAGGGCGACCGGGCGCGCGTCGTGGGCCAGTGGACCGAGCACGACCGCTACGGGCTCCAGGTCCAGGCGGAGGCCGCCTACGAGCTCGACCCCGACGACGCGGCGGGCGCGCTCAAGTACCTGACGACGATCAGCCGGATCGGCAAGCGCCGTGCCCAGCAGCTCGTCGACCGCTATGGGCCGACGGCGCTCGAGCAGATCGACGCGGATCCGGACGGCGCCTTCCGCTCGCTTCCACGCATGAGCGAGCGGGCGGCGGCTGCCGCGGCCGAGTCCTGGCGCGAGCGACGCGCGCTGCGCGACCTCTACGTCCTGCTCGCCCCGCACGGCGCCGGCTGGCTCGCCGCTCCGCTGCACGAGCGCCACGGGCCGAGCGCGATCGGGATCGTGCGCACGGACCCCTACCGACTGACCGAGGAGCACGGCATCGGCTTCGAGACCGCCGATTCGATCGCGCGCGCCCACGGCGTGGCGGACGACTCCCCCGGCCGCTACCGAGCGGCCCTCGTCCACGTCCTGCAGACCGCGGAGCGGCGGGCGGGCCATACCTACCTGCCGATCGACGAGCTGCTCCACGGCGCCGCGGAGCTGGTCGGACCGCTGCCCGCCGACATGCTCGAGGACCTCGGCGCGACCCGTGCGCTGGTCGTCGAGGACGGACGCGCGGCGCTGCCGGCGACCTGGGAGGCCGAGGCCGCGCTCGCCGACGACCTCGCCGCCCTGGCCGCCGCGCCCCCGGCCCCCCACCCCGACTGGCTGGCCGCGGCGATCGAGGAGCTCACCGACGAGCAGCGCGGGGCGGTCGAGGCGGCGTTCGAGCGCCGGCTGTCGGTCGTCACGGGAGGCCCCGGAACCGGCAAGACGACGCTCGTGAGCACGATCGCCCGGCTTGCCGAGCGCGCCGATCTCGCGCTCGCGCTCTGCGCTCCGACCGGCCGCGCCGCGCGCCGGCTCGAGGAGGCAACCGGCCAACCGGCGACGACGATCCATCGGCTGCTCGAGTGGATCCCGCAGGAGGGCCCGCTCCGCGGCGCGAGCTATCCGATCGAGTGCGACCTCCTCGTCGTCGACGAGTCGAGCATGCTCAGCCTAGACGTCGCTCGGATGCTGTTCGACGCGGTCGACGCCGACACCGCCGTCGTGATGGTCGGCGACGCCGACCAGCTGCCGCCGATCGGCGCCGGCAAGCCGTTCGCGGACCTGATCGAATCGGCCAGCGTGCCGGTGACGCGCCTGACACACGTCTTCCGGCAGTCGGCGCAGTCGATGATCGTCAGCGCCGCCCACGCCGTTCGCCATGGCGAGCCGCCGCCGACCCAGCCACGAGAGGGCCAGCACCACGACTTCTTCCTGATGGTCCGCGACGCCGATCGGGCGGCCGCCGACACCGTGGTCGAGCTTGCCGCCGGCCGCCTCGCCGACCACTACGGCATCGACCCGGTCCGCGAGCTGCAGGTGCTGTCGCCGGTCTACCGCGGCGCGCTCGGCATCGACGCGCTCAACGGTCGCCTGCGGGCCGTGCTGAACCCCTCCGGCGCGGAGCTGCTCGACGGCGACTTCCGCGTCGGCGACAAGCTGATCCAGACGCGCAACGACTACGAGACCGGCCTCATGAACGGCCAGGTCGCGATCGCCGTCGAGTCCGACGAGGACGACGAGCGGCTCGTCGTCGAGGCCGACGACGGTCGCCGGGTCGAGATCCCGCCCGGCGCGGTGCGCTGGCTGCGCCCGGCCTATGCGATCTCCGTCCATCGCTCGCAGGGCTGCGAGATGCCGGTCGTGGTGATCCCGGTCCACTCCGCCTACGGCGGGATGCTGTCGCGCAACCTGCTCTACACGGCGATCACGCGCGCCAAGCTGGCGTGCGTGCTGGTCGGTCAGCGAGCGGCGGTCGTCCGCGCCGCACGCCGCGCGGACGCCTTCCGGCGCCACACGCGGCTCGCTTCGCTGGTCGGAGCTCAGCCTGACGTCGGCAGGCCGAGCGACCGCGTGTAGTGGTCGATCGTCCGCTGCAGGCCGTCGCGGAGCTCGACCTCCGGCGCCCAGCCCAGGAGGTCGCCCGCGCGGGTGATGTCGGGCTGGCGGACCTGCGGGTCGTCGACCGGCAGCGCCTCGTGGTGGATCTCCGAGCGGGCGCTGGTCAGCTCGATGATCAGGTTGGCCATCTCGAGCAGCGACATCTCGTTCGGGTTGCCGATGTTGACCGGCTCGTGAACGTCGGACTCGGCGAGCGCTACGAGGCCGCGAATCAGGTCGTCGACGTAGCAGAAGCTCCGCGTCTGGCTACCGTCGCCGAAGACGGTCAGCGGCTGGTCGCTGAGCGCCTGCTTGAGGAAGGTCGGCACGGCGCGACCGTCGTTGGCGCGCATGCGCGGACCGTAGGTGTTGAAGATCCGAACGATGCAGGTGTTGACGCCCTGCTGGCGCAGGTAGGCCATCGTGAGCGCCTCGGCATACCGCTTCGCCTCGTCGTAGACGCCGCGCGGGCCGATCGGGTTGACGTTGCCCCAGTAGCTCTCGGGCTGCGGATGGACGAGCGGGTCGCCGTAGACCTCGGAGGTCGAGGCGAGCAGGAAGCGGGCGCGCTTGGCCTTGGCGAGGCCCAGCGAGTTGTGGGTCCCGTAGGCGCCGACCTTGAGCGTGTGCAGCGGCAGCCGCGCATAGTCGATCGGGCTCGCCGGCGAGGCCATGTGGAAGACGAAGTCGACCGGCTCGTCGATCTCGTAGTGCTCGGTGATGTCGATCAGCCGGAACTCGAACTCGTCACTGCATATATGCTGGATGTTGCGCAGGCTGCCGGTCTCGAGGCTGTCGACGCAGATCACCCGGTGACCGTGCTCGAGCAGGTGATCGCAGAGATTCGAGCCGAGAAAGCCGGCGCCGCCGGTGACGAGGGAGGTTGGCATGTGGCTGAGGGTACCTGGGGAGCGCGATTCGACGAATTCGAGAGCCTTCACGGGAGAGCGGAGCCATGGTACGGTCGGCTTCAAGAAGGAGGGCCAGGTGAGTCCAAGGGAGGTCACTGAGGACGACAGGACCGCGACCCGCATCCCGCGGGGGGACGTCCTTGCATGGACCGCTCTGGACCTCGCCGACGTGCCCGAGCTGGACCCGGCGGCCTTCGACGTCCGCCTGTTGATCGACGAGACGGCTCGGCGCTTCGCGACCCCGGCGCGCGACAAGGGCCTCTCGCTCGAGGTCAAGACGGCTGCGTCGGTGCCGACCACGGCGCTCGGGGAAGTCGAGTGGCTGCGCACCGTGCTGTACGGCGTCATGGACAACGCCGTGCGCTTCACCGACAGCGGCGAGGTCGTCGCATCGATCACCGCCGATCGCACCGGCGGCCGTCGCGTGCTGTTCCACGCCGAGGTGTCGGATACGGGCTGTGGCATGTCAGCCGACCTGATCGCACGGGTCTTCGGGCCGCGCAACGGCAGCCGCTTCACGCCGCTCGCCGGAATCGACGGCGCCGGCACGCTGAGCGTCGTCCATCGGCTCGTCGAGCTGATGGACGGCCGACTCGGCTGCAGCAGCGCGCTCGGGATGGGAACCACGACGTGGTTCACCGTCCCGCTCGATCTGCCCGACGCCTGAGCGCCGGCGAAGCTCAGCGGTTGTGGAACTCGGCGCTGCCCGGGCCCCGCTCGAGGAAGGTCTCGACCGCGCCCTTGAGATCCTCGGTCGCGAACAGCTCGCCCGCCTCGGTGCGGGTGGCGTGGTCGGCAGCCGCCACGCCGCCCTCGAGGTAGCGCCGCACGACGTGCTTGGTCATGGCGTGAGCGCGCGTGGGGCCCTGGGCCAGCTTCGTCGCCAGCTCGCGTGAGCGCCGCTCGAACTCGTCGTCGGCGTAGACGCGGTTGACGACGTCCCAGCGCTCGAGCCGATCGGCGTCGAACAGCTCGCCGGTCATCACCAGCTCGCGCGCACGGCCGCTGCCGGCGCGCTCCGCGAGGCGCTGGGTCCCGCCCATCGACGGCGTCAGGCCGACTACCGCCTCGACCAGCCCGAACCTGGCCGAGCGAGCGGCGACGATCAGGTCGCAGGCGAGGGCGATCTCGAAGGCCGCCGTCAGCGTCAGGCCGTGTGCCGCGAACACGACCGGCGCGGGGATCGCCTCGATCGGCTCGACGACCTTGGTCAGCAGCTCGTCCCACAGCAGCGAGGCAGCCTCGGGGGTCAGCCCGTCGAACAGCCCGACTTCGACGCCGCCGGAGACGACCTTGCCCTGCGCGCGCACCAGCAGCGCGCGCGGCGGCTCGGCGGCAATCTCCCCCAGCGCGCCGATCAGGTCGTCGATCAGCCGACGGTCGAAGAGGTTCAGCGGCGGGCTGGCCAGGACGATCTCGGCGAGTCCGTCGACTGCGTCGCGCTCGAGGCGAACTAGGCTCGTGGACATCGGCGCAGCGTATAGCCGGCGTGCCTCCACGGCGTCCGGCGGCGCGCGTAGCGTCGCCCGCGATGGCCCCGGTGAGCGCCGCCAACATCCACTTCCCCTCGCGCACGGGATCGCCCGCGCGAGCGCTGGGCGTACGGCTGGCGATCGCGTTGGCGCTCGTCGGCCTCGTCACCGCCGTGGCCTACGCCGACCGCGGCGGCTACCGCGACCTCGACGGCTCGGTCTCGCTGCTCGACTGCCTCTACTACGCGACCGTCTCGATCACGACGACGGGCTATGGCGACATCGTCCCCGTCAGCGACTCGGCACGCCTGCTGACGACGTTCGTGGTCACGCCGCTGCGGGTCCTGTTCCTGATCCTGCTCGTCGGCACGACGCTCGAGTTCCTGGCGTCCGCGACGCGCGCCAACCTGCGACGACGAGTCTGGAGGAGGAAGTTGCACGATCACGTAGTCATCTGCGGTTTCGGCACCAAGGGGCGCAGCGCGCTGCGCTCGCTGACGGGGACCGGCACGAGCCTCGACCAGATCGTGGTGATCGACGAGCGGCCGGAGGCGATCGAGATCGCCACGCGCGACGGCGTGACCGCCGTGCTCGGCAACGCGGCGCGCCGCGACGTCCTGGTCGAGGCGGCCGCGCCGGAGGCCTCGGCGCTGATCGTCGCGACCGACCGCGACGACACCACCGTGCTCGTGACGCTGACCGCGCGCGAGCTCGCGCCGAACGCGACGATCACCGCGGCGGCGCGCGAGGAGGACAACGTGCCGCTGCTGCGCCACTCCGGCGCCGACACGGTCGTCACCTCGGCGAGCGCGGCCGGGCGGCTGCTCGGCCTCGGGACCGGGTCGCCGGAGGTCGTCGAGACGCTCGAGGACCTGCTGTCGTCGGGCAGCGGCATCGACCTCGTGGCGGAGGTCGTCGGCGAGACCGAGGCCGGCCCGATCGAGCAGGCCGACCGGCGCTGCGGCGGCCCGGTGCTGATGGCCTATCGCGAGGGTCGGTCGCTGCGCCGCGGCCAGGAGCTGCAAGAGGTCAAGCCCGGCGACACCGTCGTGCACGTCGTCTGCCGCGACGACGCTCCGTAGGACGCGACGGCTTCACCACGGAGCCGGCCGGTAGTCCTTGAGGAAGCAGCCGTAGAGATCCTCGCCGAGCTCGCCGCGGACGATCGGGTCGTAGACGCGAGCGGCGCCGTCCACCAGGTCCAGCGGGGCGTGGAAGCCGTCGTCGGCGAGCCGCATCTTCGTCGGATGCGGGCGCTCGTCGGTGATCCAGCCGGTATCGACGGCCGTCATCAGGATCCCGTCGTCGAGCATCTCCTGCGCGCTGGTGCGGGTGAGCATGTTCAGCGCCGCCTTCGCCATGTTGGTGTGCGGGTGGCCGGGACCCTTGTAGCCGCGGCTGAATTGGCCCTCCATCGCCGAGACGTTGACGATGTACTTGCGTCGCCCCCGGGCCGCGGCCAGCGCCGGGCGCAGGCGGCTCACCAGCACGAACGGCGCCGTCATGTTGCACAGCTGGACCTCGAGCAGCTCGACCGGATCGATCTCGTCGACGCGTTGGCTCCAGCTGTTCGCCGGCGCCCGGTCGGGGACCAGGCCACCGGCGTCGATCGCCTTGTGGGCGGCGATCCGCTCGGGGGACGCGGAGCGTGCGGTCAACGCGAGCGCGGTCAGTCCCTCCGGCGTCGGCGTCCAGTGATCCGCGGGGACGCCGGGGGTGGCGTCGGCAGCGGGCCCGATCGCCTGGTGCGCGGTCCCACCACGCCCGAAGGTCGTGATCTCCGGTCGCATGCCCGCGGGCAGCGGCGCCGCCTCGGCCTCGGCGAGCAGCGCATACGCCTGCGCCGACCGCCGCACCGTCTGCGCCGCATTGTTGATCAGGATGTCGAGCGGTCCCGCGGCGGCCACCGAGTCGGCCAACGCGATCACCTGCGACGGATCGCGTAGGTCGATCCCCATGACGTGCAGCCGGTCGATCCACTCACCGCTGTCGGGCATCGCCGTGAACCGTCGCACCGCGTCGTTGGGAAAGCGCGTCGTGATCGTCGTGTGCGCCCCGTCGCGCAGCAGCCGCAGCGCGATGTGCATGCCGATCTTCGCCCGCCCGCCGGTCAGCAGCGCCCGTCGCCCGCTCAGATCGGTTCGAGCCTCGCGCCGCTCGTGGTTGAACGCCGCACACCCCGGACAGAGCTGGTGATAGAACGCGTCGACGTCGTGGTAGCGCTCCTTGCAGACGTAGCAAGCACGTGCCTGGATCAACCGGCCCGCGAGCGCGCCCTTCGTCGTCGAGCTCAGCGGCAGTCCCCGAGTCTCGTCGTCGATCCGCCCGGGCGCGGCCGTCGCCGTCGCCGCCGTCACCGCCCGGTCGTTCTCCAGCACCGCCTCACGCCGCTCGAGCTTGCGCCGCCGCTTGACCGTCTTGAACAGCCTCGCGACCGCCTGCTGCACCACGATCGCGTCCGGATGATCGACCGACAGCTCGTCCAGCTCCGCGATCACCCGCAGGCAGACCTCCAGCTCCTCGGGATCGATTCCGTCGCGCACAGCGCCGAAACGCTAGCGCCTTCCCGAGCGCCCCCGGCTGGATTCGAACCAGCGACCTGCGGATTAGAAGTCCGCTGCTCTATCCAGCTGAGCTACGGGGGCCTGGTTGAATGATCGCCCTTGGGCGGGATGTTGTCGACCGACGTCCCGCGAGCGGCGAACGAGAGGCGACGACATGAAGCTCTACACCTGCGGGCAGAAGGGCCGAGGCGCAAGCCTTCCCAGACCGATTGCCCACGCTTGCGGACGCTCGATGAGGGCGCTCGAGGAAACCGGACATGACTACGAGATCGAGGTCGTGCCGGGGTACAAGGCGATGCCGTGGACGCGCAGAGGCAACGCGCGTGCGGAGATCCGGAGGCTGACGGACCAGGACGACGTGCCTGTGCTGGTGCTCGACGACGGCACGGCTATCGCGGGCTCGAGCCGAATCGTGGATTGGGCGAAGGGCAACCCCGCCGCCGGCTAGCTGCTCGCCGGTTCAAATCGGGACGGCCGGATTCGAACCGACGATCCCTGCCACCCAAAGGCAGTGCGATACCAGACTTCGCCACGTCCCGAGGGACTAACTCTACGCCCAACTACTTCGAAGGCAATCCATCCACGCTCCAAGCCGGGCCCGAAAGAGGGTGTCGTTGCACGTGACGGTCATGACGCCGTGCTTCGAGCGCCAGGTCCGTCCCTGTAGCTGATTGCTGTTGGACTTCCGTTGGAGGTTGATCGACTCGGGATCGATGCCTAGCGTGGTCCCCCAGAACGTCCGAAGCTGACCGAGGCTCTGATCGGCGTGGTACTGGATCCAGTACGTCAGCGCCTTGTCTGTCGACCGCGCCATCCAGGACCGCGCCACCGTGATGATCGCTGGATCGGAGTTGGCGATCGACACGACGTTTCGATTCCGCTTGTAGCCCTCCGCCATGTAGAGGCAGACGAAATCACGAAAGGTCGGATCGGCGACCAGCGAGTCGAAGGCTGCCCGCCCCTCCTCGTACGCGGCGTCGCGAAGGCGCTTGTACTTGAGTTGCATCGCCTTGTTCCCAAGCCGCTGTCCGTGAGTCGGGAAGACGGTCTTCGTGCCCGACCCCTCGATCGGCAGGTCGCGCACCCAGTAGTAGACCGTCGAGCGCGAGAGGGCCAGGCGCTCGGCGAGCTCGTCGATCGTCAGGCGCTTCTCGACGCGGAGCTGTCGAGCCTTGGTGCGGAGGTAGGGAACGTGCGCCATGACCAGGCGATAATCGCATAGGTAAAGGATGGATTAAATGCGTGGCGACGGCGGTGCGGGGGTGACCGATAGGGTCCCGCCGCGATGGCCGAGATACAGCCGCTCAAGACCCTGAGGTACGAGCCGTCGGCGGTGGGCGCGCTCGAGGACGTGATCGCGCCGCCGTACGACGTGATCGACGAGGAGCTGCGCGCCGAGCTGGTGGCGAAGTCGCCCTACAACGTCGTCGAGATCGACCTGCCGGTCGCCGACGACGGCGGCGACAAGTACCTGCATGCCGAGACGCTGCTCGACCACTGGCGCCACCAGGGCGTCGTGGTCCAGGAGGAGCAGCCGGCGTTCTGGGCGCTCGACCAGGAGTACGCCGCTCCCGACGGCAGCCAGCAGCGCCGCCGCGGCTTCTTCGCCCGCGTGCGCGTCGAGGAGTACGGCGCCGGGCGGATCCGTCCCCACGAGCGCACCCACCCCGGCCCGAAGGAGGACCGGCTGCGACTGACGCGCGCCACGCGGGCCAACCTGTCCCCCATCTTCAGCCTCTTCCCCGACCTCACCGGCGCCGCCGACGCGGCGCTCGCGGAGGCGGCAAGCGGCGAGCCGTTCGCCACCGCGGCCGACCACGAGGGAACGGTCAACAAGGTCTGGCGAATCGCCGAGCCCGAGCGCGTCGCGGCGCTCCAGGACGCGCTCGCCGGCGCGGAGCTGCTGATCGCCGACGGCCACCACCGCTACGAGACCGCGCGCGTCTACGCGGAGGAGATCGGCGGCGAGGGCGCGCACCGCTACGTGCTGATGTTCCTCTGCTCGCTCGGCGACCCCGGTCTGCTCGTCTTCCCGACCCACCGCCTGCTGAGCGGCCTTCAAAAGGACCGCGCCAAGCAGGAGGCGATCCGCGACACGCTCAAGCGCGACTTCGAGGTCGAGCCGGTCGAGCGCGATCGGCTCGAGCCCGCCGGCGACCCGCAAGGGCGCGTCCAGCTCGGCTACATGGACTCCTTCCACCGCCAGCCCTACCTGCTGACGCTCAAGGACCAGTCGATCGCCGACGCCGCGCTCGCCGACATGCCCGAGCCCTACCGCCGGCTCGACACCGCCGTCCTCGAGGCGATCGTGCTGAAGGGCGCGCTCGGGATGAGCGAGGACGACATCTCCCACCTCGACGGCCTCGACTACTCCAAGAGCTTCGACGACGCCCTCGACGCCGTCGAGAGCGGCCGCTACGACGCCGGCTTCTTCATGCGCGGCACGCCGGTCGAGCAGGTCAGCGAGGTCGCCGAGGCCGGCGTCTCGATGCCGCCGAAGTCGACCTACTTCTACCCGAAGATCCCCACGGGCCTCGTCTTCAACCTGCTGCAATAGATGCGGTGAAGATCTACACGCGCAAGGGGGACGACGGCACGACCGGGCTCTGGTACGGGGGCCGGGTCGGCAAGGCCTCGCCGCGGCCGGAGGCATACGGCTCGATCGACGAGGCGGCCTCGGAGCTCGGCCTCGCCCGCGCCGCGGCGGACGAGCGCTCCGAGCTCTACGCCGACATCCTGCGCTTCCAGAACGAGCTGTTCGTCGCCGGAGCCGAGCTCGCGACCGCCCCGAGCGCCGCGGACCGACTCCAGGACGGCGTCTCGCGCGTGACGGAGGAGATGGTCGCGCAGCTCGAGCACGACATCGACCGCTACATGGACAGCGTCGACCTGCCGCCGAAGTTCGTCATCCCGGGCGGCAACGAGCTGTCCGCGCGGCTCGACGTCGCGCGCGCCGCGATCCGCCGCGCGGAGCGCCGCGTCAGCGCGCTCAACGACGCCGGCCAGCTCGCCGACGACACGGTGCTGCGCTACCTCAACCGGCTCGCCGACGCCGTCTTCGCGCTGGCCCGCTTCGCCGATCGGTCCGATCCCGAGCTGTTCGAGGGCAGGGGCGCCGGATGAAGGCGGTCGCGCGACGCGTCGGCAGCGGCGGGCTCAAGCACCACATAGCGGTCGGCGAGCACAAGCTGACCTCCGACGAGCCGGCCAGCCACGGCGGCAGCGACGCCGGGCCGAGCCCGCAGGAGCTGCTCGCGGCCAGCCTCGCGTCGTGCAGCGCGATCACGATGGAGATGTACGCCAGGCGCAAGGGCTGGGACGTCGGCGACGTGATCGTCGAGGTCGACTACGAGCCGGCACAGCGCGGCTCGCCCACCCGCTTCCAGATGTCGGTGCGGCTGCCCAAGGAGCTGCCCGAGGAGCAGCGCGAGAAGCTGATGCAGATCGTCGCCAAGTGCCCCGTCCACCGCACCCTGGAGGGCGAGGTCATGTTCGACGAGAAGCTCGAGCTGATCTAGGCGGAGCGGCCGCCCTTGCTCTTGGCGAGCCGGCCGACCTCCTTGCCGAACGCCGCGTCGACCTCGCGCGTCATCGTCAGCCCGAACATCGCCTGGACCGCCTTCGCGGCGACCGGCCGCAGGCCCTCGATCGACCGCATGACCTCTGGCCAGCGCTCCTCCGGATAGCCGGCGTCCGCAAACGGCTTCCAGATCTCGTCGAGGTAGAGCTGCACGAATGCGCGCGCGATCGACTCGCAGCGCTCGTTGACCTTCGCCATCACGTTGATCGCGGTGTCGAGCGAGACGCCGTTGGAGACGACCTCCTCGGCGAGGTCGAGCAGTGACGGCACGGGAGCCTCGTAGCGGTCGCCGCCCAACGGCACGAGCGTGCCGTGTCGCACGGCCTGGGCGAGCATCTCCTCGCCGCGATCGTCGCCGAAGCGCTCGATCAGGTCCGTGCGCGTGAAGACCTGGGGCGACTCGGCGGCGAACGGCGCGCGCACCGCCTCGCCGAAGCCCAGCAGCTGCTGGGCTGGCCCCCCGGTGGTCGCCAGCAGACGCTTGATGCCGCGCAGGTTGAAGCCCTCGCCCTGCAGCTGCTGGATCAGCCTCAGCCGCGCGACGTGCTCGGGTCCGTAGTAGCCGACGCGGTCGCGCACCTCCGGCGGCGGCAGCAGCTCGCGCGCCTGATGCGAGCGGATCGTGCGAACGGTCATGCCCGTCTCGCGTCCGAGCTCGTCGATCGTCAGCTGTTGCGCCGATGCCTCTGCGGCGGGATCGCCGTCCACGACGCGCAGCAGTCCAGGGTCCGTGGCCATGATTCGATGGTACCACGGATAGCGTTACATCGAATGGCGTCACATGGTACGGTGAGACAATGATTCGAGACCTCCTGCTCACGGCCGCCGCCGCCCCACCCGCCGGAGGCGCCGCCACCGGCGAGATCGCCCTCGCCACCATCAGCGCCACGATCCTGACGCTCGGCCTCGTCTGGCTCGGCGACGGCCACCGCCGCGGAACGGTGCCGATCCTCGGCAAGCTCGCCGCGTTCGCGACGCGCGTCTCCGGCCAGCCCGGCTGGTCCGCCTTCCCCGCGGCGCTCGCCGGGGGATCGCTGCTGATCGCGGTGATCGGCATGTACTGGGACATCGCCCTGCACGTCGACGTCGGCCGTGACGAGGGACCGCTGGCCAACCCCGCCCACTACTTCATCCTCGCCGGCCTCTACGGCATCTTCAGCGCGGGCTTCATCGCGATGGTCCTCCCGAAGGAGAAGCCGAGCGCGAGCGCGGTCCGGATCTCCGGCGACTGGTACGCGCCGCTCGGCGGCGTGCTGATCTGCGCCTGCGGCGCCTTCGCGCTGCTCGGCTTCCCGCTCGACGACGTCTGGCACAGGCTGTTCGGACAGGACGTCACGCTCTGGGGGCCGACCCACCTGATGCTGATCGGCGGCGCGTCGATGACGCTGGTCGGGATCGCGGTCCTGCAGACCGAGTCGCGCCGCTCGATGAAGGCGGCGGGCGAGACGCTGGACGAGCCGCGCTGGATGCACAAGCTGCGCCTGATCGCGCTGACCGGCGGCCTGCTGCTCGGCATGTCGACCTTCCAGGCCGAGTTCGACTTCGGCATCGGCCAGTTCCGGCTGATCTTCCAGCCGATCCTGATCATGCTCGCGGCCGGTGTCGTGCTGGTCGCCGCGCGCATCTGGCTCGGCCGCGGAGCGGCGCTCGGCGCGGCGCTGTTCTTCCTCCTGATCCGCGGCTCGCTGGCGCTGCTGGTCGGCCCGATCCTCGGCGAGACCACCCCCCACTTCCCGCTCTACCTGGCAGCGGCGGGCGTGGTCGAGCTGATGGCGCTGGCGATCCCGGCCCAGAGGCGGCCGCTGGCCTTCGGCGCCTGGTCCGGAGTGGCGATCGGCACCGTCGGCCTGGCCGCCGAGTGGGCCTTCACCCAGGCCTGGATGCCGCTGCCGTGGACGGCGGCGCTGTTCCCCGAGGGCGCGCTGCTCGGCTTCGCGGCCGCCGTCTGCGCGTCGCTGGTCGGCGCCTGGGTCGGCGCCCACCTCGCCTCGGAGACGATTCCCCGCACTCCGTCGCTGCGCATGGCCGGCGCGGTCGCGGCGGCCGGCATCGGCGCGATGGTCGTCTGGGCGCTCTACACCCCGCCGGGACCGCCGACGACGGTCGCGGTCACGACGCGCGACCTCGACGGCGGCGCCGAGCGCACGATCGCCGCGACGGTCCGCTTCGACCCGCCCGACGCGGCGGACGACGCCGAGTGGCTGACCGTGACCGCATGGCAGGGCGACGGCCTCGTCGTCGACCGGCTGGACCGCCTGCGCGAGGGCGTCTACCGCACCACCGAGCCGATTCCCGTGCACGGCAACTGGAAGTCGATGATCCGGCTCCAACGCGGCAACGCGATCGACGCGGCGCCGATCTTCCTCCCCGACGATCCGGCGATCCCCGCTCCCGAGGTGCCGGCGCCGACCAGCTTCACGCGCGAGCTCATACCCGACAGCCAGGTGCTCCAGCGTGAGCAGAAGACCGACGTCGCGGGGCCGTTGACCGCGGCCGCCTACGCGGTCGTCGCGGCAGTCGCCCTGGCGCTGCTGGCGCTGCTGGCCTGGGGCCTGCACCGGCTCGCGGTGAGCTCCGGCGTCCCTCCGGTGAGGCGATCCACGGTCGGGGCCGACCGACCAGAGATACTGGCGGCTCCGAGATGACGAGCGCTCCCTCCAGCTCGCCGGCCCAACCCGCCGCAGGCCACGTCGACGTGCTGATCGTCGGCGCCGGCCTGTCGGGGATCGGCGCCGCCTACCACCTGCAGACCAGGCTGCCGGGCAAGAGCTACGCGATCCTCGAGGGGCGCGAGGCGATCGGCGGCACCTGGGACCTGTTCCGCTACCCGGGCATTCGCTCGGACTCCGACCTGCACACGCTCGGCTACGCGTTCAAGCCGTGGACCGGCGAGCAGTCGATCGCCGACGGTCCGGCGATCCTCGACTACGTCCGCCAGACCGCGAGCGAGAACGGGATCGATCGCCACATCCGCTTCGGCCACCGCGTGACGCGCGCCGAGTGGTCGAGTGCGGACGCCCGCTGGACGGTCGAGGCGACGCGCGAGGACGGCGAGCAGGCCACCTTCACCTGCGGCTTCCTCTTCGCCGCCGGCGGCTACTACCGCTACGACGAGGGCTTCACGCCGCACTTCGAGGGCCGCGAGCGCTTCGAGGGTCGGATAGTCCACCCCCAGCACTGGCCCGAGGATCTCGACTACGCGGGCAAGCGCGTCGTGGTGATCGGGAGCGGCGCGACGGCGGTGACGCTCGTCCCCGCGATGACCGACGACGCCGAGCACGTGACGATGCTGCAGCGCTCGCCGACCTACGTCGTCTCGGTGCCGTCGAGGGACCCGATCGCCAACGCGCTGCGGCGCTTCCTGCCGGGACGGCTCGCCTACGCGATCACGCGCCGCAAGAACGTAGGCCTGCAGTCATCGGTCTACAAGCTCGCCCGGCGTCATCCGGGACTCGTCAGGCGGTTGATCCGCGCCGGCATCAAGCGCCAGCTTCCCGCGGGCTATGACGTCGACACGCACTTCAAGCCTCGCTACGACCCGTGGGACCAGCGGCTCTGCGCCGTGCCGGACGGCGACCTGTTCAAGGCGATCTCGAAGGGCCGCGCGTCGATCGTCACCGATCGCGTCGAGACGTTCACCGAGCGCGGCCTGCGACTCGAGTCGGGCGCCGAGCTCGAGGCCGACGTCGTCGTCACGGCGACCGGCCTCAACCTCCAGGCGTTCGGCGGCGTGCGGTACGTCGTGGACGGAACCGACGTGGACCTCTCCGAGACGCTGGCGTACAGGGGCATGATGCTCGAGGGCGTGCCGAACTTCGCCTATGCCGTCGGCTACGTCAACGCCTCGTGGACGCTGAAGGTAGACCTGACCTGCGAGTACATGTGCCGCCTGCTCGCGCACATGGACGCCGAGGGCTACGACCGGTGCGTGGCGGTCAACGACGACCCGACGATCGAGCGACGCCCGCTGCTCGACTTCACCGCCGGCTACGTCCAGCGCTCGGTCGACGCGTTCCCCAAGCAGGGACCGACAGCTCCCTGGCAGCTCAGCATGAGCTACCGCGAGGACGTCAAGAGCCTGCGCGAGGGCGACGTCGCGGACGGCACGATGCGCTTCTCTCGCGCCGCCGTCGGCGAGCCCGTCGCCGCCTAGCGCCGGCGCTTCTCCCAGAGCTGGATCTCACCGAGCGATCGATATCCGAGCCGCTCGTAGACGGGACGGCCGAGGTCGGTCGCCTGCAGCGTCGAGGTCGTGCGCCCGCGTTCGCGCGCGTCGGCCATCGCGTGCGCCATCAGCGCTCCGGCGAGACCCCGGCCGCGTGACCGTTCGCGAGTCGCGACCAGCCAGACGCTGCAGTCCTCGCCGTGGTCGAAGGTGACCAGGCCCGAGGCCAGCTCGCCCGCCTCCTCGACGCCGTAGAGGAAGAGGCCGCCGGCCTCGAGGTGCTCGAGCGCACGCGCGAAGGCGTTGCGCAGCCCATAGGCGTCGTCGTTGAGCCTGGCGAGCTCCACGGGATCGACCTCGCGGGTGAAGCCGGGCGGCTCCGGCGGTCGCTCGACCGTTTCGAGGTCGAGCAGCATGGCCTCCGGATCGGAGTCGAGCAGATGGCCGCGATCGGCGAGCAGGGCGGCGGTCTGGGCGTCGGCGTCCGGCACCCAGACGGTCCACGCGTCGATTCCCGCGCCGGCGTAGGCGTCGGAGATCCGGTCGTAGGCGGCGGCGAGCTCGTCGCGGTCCCAGTAGACGACGTCGTTGACCAGCGAGCGGTCCGGCACCGCGGGGGTGATCGTCGTGACGAATCCGTGATGGTCGGTGACCCGCATCCCATCGGACGCGCCGTCGATCGTCCGCGACCATTGGGCGAGGCTCGCGATCAGCCGCTGCCAGCCAACTGCGTCGTCGACGTCGGCCATGGCGCGATCATACGTCGCGTGCCCACCGCCGCAGAGTTGCGCGAGCTGCTCCTGACGCCCGAGCAGGCCGCGGCGATGGACGCGCCCGGCAAGACCGACGCCGCGGTGCTGGTGCCGATCTTCCACCGCGCCGGCGAGCCGGTGGCGGTCTTCACCGAGCGCCGCGCCGACCTGCGCCGCCACGCGGGCGAGATCTCGTTCCCGGGCGGGCGCCAGGACTTCCCCGACGAGGATCTGCGCATGACCGCGTTGCGCGAGGCCGAGGAGGAGATCGGCCTCGCCCGCGACGACGTCGAGCTCGTCGGGGCGCTGCCGCCGGTCGGCACCTTCGTGACCGGCTACCGGGTCTTCCCGTTCGTCGGGCTGATCGAGCCGGGGCGCATCTGGATCCCCCAGGAGACCGAGGTCGCCCAGGTGCTGGAGCTGTCGCTCGCCGACCTGGTGCGCGGCCACGAGCACAAGCGCCTGGTGCGCCGCGGCGTGCCGATCAGGATGCCGACCTACACCGTCGACGGCCATCTCGTCTGGGGCGCGACCGCGCGCATCGTGGCGCAGCTGCTGCAGCGGCTCGAGCCGCTGCTCTAGACGTCCTTCTCCACGGGAACGTCGACGAGGTTGCCCCACTCGGTCCACGACCCGTCGTAGTTGCGGACGTCGTCCTGGCCGAGCAGCTCGTGCAGCACGAACCAGGTGTGCGCGGAGCGCTCGCCGATCCGGCAGTAGGCGATCGTGCTCCCGTCGAGCACGCCCTTGCCGCCGTAGAGCTCGCGCAGCTCGTCGGCCGACTTGAAGGTGCCGTCCTCGCGGACCGCCTGGGCCCAGGGAACCGACGCCGCCCCGGGGATGTGGCCGGCGCGCTGAGCGCCCTCCTGCTCGTAACCCGCCATCGCGATCAGCTCACCGGAGTACTCCTGGGGCGAGCGCACGTCGACGAGGCTGACGTCGCGGTCGAGCGCGGCGAGGACCTCGTCGCGGTAGGCGCGGATCGTGTCGTCGCCGGGCTGGGCGGTGAACGTCGCCGGCGGATAGCTCGGCACCTCGGCGTCGACCGGACGGCCCTCGGAGATCCACTTCTCGCGCGGCCCGTTGACCAGCTTGAGGGCATCGTGGCCGTAGTACTCGAGGTACCAGTAGGTGTAGGCGGCGAACCAGTTGTTGCGGTCGCCGTAGAGGACGATCGTGTGGTCGCTCGATATTCCGCGGCCGCCGAGCAGCTCGCCGAACTCACGCGGCCCGAGGAAGTCGCGCTTGACCTGATCCTGGAGGTCCCGCTTCCAGTCGAGGCCGATCGCGCCGGGAATGTGCGCCTCGGCGTAGAGCGCCGGGTTCTCGTCGACCTCGACGATTCGGATGCCGTCGTCGTGGAGGTGGTCCTCGACCCACTGCGTGCTTACCAGGACGTCCTTGGCGTACTCGCTCATCCCCCTACATGTAGCAGGCGTCGAGAGGAGCGCCGCGAGCTTTGCCCACCGAGCCGAGGAGGGGCGATTCAAGGCCGCCCAGCGTGGGCAATGTGTCCATCACCATGGACTCGTTCGCGACGGCGGACCTCGACGCGGCGGCAGCCGCCGTACAGGCCAAGTTGGACGAACGCGGCGTCGGATTCGGCGCGGAACGAGAGCGATCGCGCTTCGTCGTCGATCCGGTCCCACGGGTTATCGACGCCGCGGAGTGGGACCTGCTGTGTCGCGGCCTCGCTCAGCGCGGGCGCGCTTTGGCCGCTTTCGTCGCCGACGTGTACGGCGAGCGGGCGATCTGCACGGCCGGCCTGGTGCCGGAGCGCGTCGTCGAGACCGCCGAGCACCTCGAGCCCGATCTGACCGGCCGGCCGGCCGGACGCTGCGGCTGGATCGCCGGCCTCGACATCGTCCACAGCGGCGACGGAGCGCCGATGGTGCTCGAGGACAACATGCGCACGCCCTCTGGGATCGCCTACGCGCTCGCGGCGCGGGAGGCGATCGACGCGTGCCTGCCGACGGACCCTCCTCCACGCCGGCTCGACCCGCTGCGCACGCTGCCGCTGCTCGCCGACGCGCTGCGCTCGTCGGCGCCCGAGGACGTCGAGCGGCCAAGCGTGGCGCTGCTGTCCGAGGGGCCTTCGAACGACGCGTGGTACGAGCATCGGGCGCTCGCCGCCGCGCTCGACATCCCGATCGTGCGTCCCGAGGACCTCATGGTCGACGGCGATCGCCTCTACGCCCGCCGCGACGCCGCCGCTCGGCCGATCGACGTGATCTACCGGCGCACCGACGAGGATCGCCTGCGCGATGCGGCAGGCGAGCCGACCTGGCTCGCCGAGAAGCTGCTCGGGCCACTGCTAGCCGGCACGCTCGCGGTCGTCAACCCGCTCGGCAGCGGCGTCGCCGACGACAAGCTCGCGCATGCCTACGTCGAGCGGATGATCCGCTTCTACTGCGGGGAGGAGCCGCTGATCGAGTCGGTCCGAACCTACGACCTCGGCGTTCCCGAGGTTCTCGACGAGGTCTTCCCGCGCCTCGACGAGCTGGTCGTCAAGCCGCGCGGCGGTCACGGTGGCGAGGGCGTCGTCGTCTGCCCGCGCGTCAGCCCGCGGACGCGCGAGGACGTGCGGCGCGCGGTCGCCGCGGAGCCGGATGGCTACGTCGCGCAGGAGCTGATCGAGCTGTCGACGCAGCCGACCGTCTGCGACGGGCGGCTCGAGCCGCGCCACGTCGACCTGCGACCGTTCGTGATCGGCGTCGGCGGCACCGGCGTGACGGCGCCGGTGGCCCTGACCCGCGTCGCGCTGAGGCGCGGCTCGTTGATCGTCAACAGCTCCCGCGACGGAGGAGGCAAGGACACATGGCTGCTGGCCTGACGCCCGACCGCCCGCTGATCGGCGTCACGACCTCCGAGGTGCGCTTCGCCGACCACGTCGAGCAGACGCCGCAGTCCGACCCGCCGCGGCGCGAGATGGCGCTCGGACTGACCTACCTGCGCGCGATCGAGGCGGCCGGCGGGCTGCCGGTCGTGATGCCGCCGCTCGAGCTCGCGGCGATCGATCCGCTGCTCGGCCGGCTGAGCGGCATCTGCCTCTCCGGCGGACCCGACCTCGACCCCGACACCTACGAGGAGCGCCCGCATCCGCAGCTCGGCCCGATCGAGCCCGACCTCGACCGCTTCGAGCTCGAGCTGGCGCGCCAGGCCGACGCGCGCGGGCTGCCGATCCTCGCGATCTGTCGCGGGATGCAGGCGCTCAACGTCGCCCGCGGCGGCTCGCTGCACCAGCACCTGCCCGACCGGCCCGGCGTGACGATCGACCATCGTCAACGCGAGCCGGGCGACCGCTCGGTCCACGCCGTCACGGTCGCCGCGGGCAGCCGGCTGGCGCACCTGCTCGGCCTTCGCGAGACCGAGGTGAACTCATTCCATCACCAGGCGGTCCACCGAGTCGGCAACGGGCTGCGCGCCATCGCCTGGTCGCCGGACGGCGTGATCGAGGGCCTCGAGGCGCCGGCGCGCGACTTCGCCGTCGGGGTCCAGTGGCACGCCGAGAGCCTCGTCGCGCGGCGCGAGCAGACGAGCCTGTTCCGTGGCCTGGTCGACGCGGCGACACGCTTCGAGTCCCAGGACGTCGGGGTGCGCGCGGCATGAGCGGCCGGCTTCCAGGGTGGGCTGTCTGGCAGGGCCGCGACGAGTACACGCTCGGCGCCGAGGAGGAGGTGATGCTGCTCGATCCGCACGACTGGTCGCTCGCGCAGCAGATCGATCGCGTGCTGCCGCGACTGCCCGAGGCGATGCGGGATCGCGTCACGCGCGAGACCCACACCTCGGCGCTCGAGCTGAGCACGGGCGTCCACCGGACGGCGGGCGGCGTCCACGAAGAGCTGCGATCGCTGCGCGGCATGCTCGACCGCGAGCTTGGCGCGCTCGGCCTGCGCGCCGCCAGCGCCGGCACCCACCCCTCGACCGTCTGGCACGAGACCGTGGTGTCGAGCGGTCCGCGCTACGAGGCCGTCTACGGCTCGATGCGCGAGCTGGCGCGACGCGAGCCGACGTTCGGCCTGCACATCCACGTCGGCGTGCGCGGGCCCGCCGAGGGGATTCGGCTGTTCAACCGGATGCGCGTGCACCTGCCGCTGCTGCTGGCGCTGTCGGTCAACTCGCCGTTCTGGCAGGGCCGCGACACCGGGCTGGCGTCGGCGCGCACGCCGCTGTTCCAGGCGTTCCCGCGCGTGGGGATCCCACGTGCCTTCCGCGACTACGAGGACTGGGTCGGCGCCGTCGATTTGCTGATCCGCTGCGAGGCGTTCCCGGAGCCGACCTTCCTCTGGTGGGACGTGCGGCCGCAGCCGCGCTTCGGGACGGTCGAGGTGCGCGTGCTCGACGCCCAGACGACCGCCGGCGAGGCCGCCGCCCTGGCGGCGCTGGTCCAGTGCATCGCTCGGCTGGAGGTCGAGGAGGGCTATGTGCCGGCGACCCTGGTCGGCGCTCAGGAGGCGCTCGAGGAGAACCGCTTCATCGCCGCGCGCGACGGCATGGACGCCCGCCTGATCGACCCCGTCCGCGAGCGGCGGACAGCCGCCAGGGAGCAGCTCGACCGCCTTCTGGCGGCCTGTGCCGTGCACGCCGCCGCGCTCCGCTGCGAGGACGAGCTCGCGCTGATCGAGACGATGGCCGAGCAGACCGGCGCGAAGCGCCAGCTCGCGCTCGCGCGCGACGAGGGCCGCCTGCCGGGACTGGTCGAGGCGCTCGCCGACCGCTTCACGATCGATGCGCCGGTGCTCACCGGACCCAGCTCCGGCTAGCCGCGTAGACGCCGCTCTTCCTCGGCGGCGACCTCGTCGCGTAAGCCGTCCTCGGTCAGCTCGGGGCGCCCCGACGCCCGCCGGCGCTCGTTGTTGGCCTCGAGCATCTGCGCGACGTCGTCGAGCTCGAGCTCGATCTCCTGCTCGATCGAGCGGGTCGGCTTCCAGTCGACCTGCTCGGCGCCCGATCCGGGATACCACTTGCCGATCGCGAGCAGGATGAGGATCCCCGCGATCAGGCTCCCCGTTACAAGCCAGCCAAACTCGTCCATCGGCCGAGTCTAGACTGCCGCGCGTGATCGACTTCGAGCTGACCGACGAGCAGCGGCTGGTGCGCGACACGGCGCGCGACTTCGCCGACGGCGAGATCGCGCCGCGGGCGCGCGAGAACGATCGTTCCGGCCGCTTCGACACGGAGCTCGTCGCGAAGCTCGCCGACATCGGGTTCATCGGCGCGATCCTGCCCGAGGAGTACGGCGGTCGCGGGATCGACTACCGCACCTACGGACTGATCGTCGAGGAGATCGGCCGCGCCGACTCCTCCGCGCGGACGGTCGTCTCGGTCAACACGTCGCTGGTCGGCTCGGCGATCGCGAAGTGGGGCAGCGAGGAGCAGAAGCAGCGCTTCATCCCCGGTATCTGCTCCGGCGAGGCGCTCGGCTGCTTCGCCCTCACCGAGCCCGACACCGGCTCCGACGCCGCCAACCTCTCGACGCGCGCCGAGAAGATCGACGGCGGCTGGCGGATCACCGGCCAGAAGCAGTGGATCTCGCTCGGCAACTACGCGGGCTTCGCGCTGATCTTCGCCCAGACCGACCCTTCGCTCGGCCACCGGGGCCTCGGCGCCTTCCTCGTGCCGACCGCTTCTTCCGGGTTCTCGGCCGCCGAGATCCACGGCAAGCTCGGCCTGCACGCGTCCGACACCGCGGAGCTGGCGCTCGACGGCGTCGAGGTCGGCGACGACGCGTTGCTCGGCGAGATCGGCGACGGCTTCAAGGTCGCCATGACCGCGCTCGACTCGGGCCGCTTCAGCGTCTCCGCGGGCTGCGTCGGCATCTGTCAGGGCTGCGTCGACGCGTCGACCGCCTACGCCAAGGAACGCGAGCAGTTCGGTCGGCCGATCGCCGCCTTCCAGCTCGTCCAGGCGATGATCGCCGACATGGTCGTCGACACCCACGCCGCGCGCGGCCTCGTCTGGAAGGCCGCCTGGCTCAAGGACACCGGCCAGCCGAACACGCTCGAGACGTCGGTCGCCAAGCTCTTCTCGACCGAGGCCGCGATCCGCAGCGCCAACACCGCGATCCAGGTCCACGGCGGCTCGGGCTACGTCGACGACCATCCCGTCGAGCGCTACCTCCGCGATGCCCGCGTCACCACCCTCTACGAGGGAACGTCGCAGATCCAGAAGCTGATCATCGGTCGCCTGACGACCGGGATCGACGCGATGACCTAAGGCCGCAGGGCCGCCCAGGCGGCGTCCGCGAGGACCTGCTCGACGTCGGTCAGCGCGACATCGCGCTGTGGGTCGGGACCGTCGAACATCGCACGGGCGTACTCCTGCGCCGGGCCGAACCAGATCGAGCAGAGCAGCGGCAGCGGCAGGTCGCGGATCTCACCGCTCTCGACACGCGGCCGGTACCAGCGCTCGACGTCGTCGAAGAGACGCAGGTTGAGCGCAACTACGTCCGACCGGTTCACGTCGAGGATCTCCGTCTCGCGCCGCCGCATGAGGAACGCCGCCCGCGCGCGGTTCTCGTCGATCCAGCGCAGATGATGTCCCACCGCCGCTCTGACGCACTGCTCGGCGCTCTTCTCGCGGCGGTCGAGCGTGTTGACCAAGCCGCGCTGGAAGCTCCACAGCGACTGCACGTAGAGCGCGCCCGCGATGCCCTCCTTGCTGCCGAAGTGGTGGTAGATCACCCCGACGCTGACCTCGGACTGAAGCTTGATGTCCTCGATCGTCGTTGCGCTGTAGCCGTGGATCGTGAACAACCTCAGTGCCGTCTCGAGCACCTTCTCGGCGGACGCCGGCGGATGCCGTCGTGTCGGGTCGAACTTCGACTGGCTGCGGTTCCCCACGACAGCCCGATCACGGGAGATGCTCGGCATACCTCAGAAGGTAGAACGTCGCTCTAGAAGGATGTTCTAGAGCGACGTTCCAGCCATTTGGGGTACGGGCTCGGCCGCGGGCCTCGCCTTCGCCGGGATCTGGCTCATCGCGTGCTCGGCGAGCGCGGTGATGGTGAGGCTGGGGTTCACGCCGGGATTCGCCGGGACGGCGGCGCCGTCGCAGACGAGCAGGTTCTCGTAGCCGAAGACGCGCTGGTCGCGGTCGACGACGCCGCTGTCGCGGTCGGCGCCGATCACCGCGCCGCCGAGGATGTGGGCGGTCGTGGGGATGTTGAAGGCCGCCTCGGCGAAGGAGCTTTGCGCGATCCCGCCGGTTCGCTCGGCGAACCACTCGGCGGCCTGGTTCGCGACCGGGATGAAGGTCGGGATGGGCTTCTCGGGGTCCTGCTCGGTTTGGAGCTTCACGCGCCCGTCGCGGGTCGGCTTCGGCCGCAGGGCGATCGCGTTGTCGAGCGTCTGCATGACGAGCAGGATGATCGTCCGCTGCGACCAGCCCGGGGCGCCCATCAGCTTGAGGAAGCGCGCCGGGTGCCGCAGCAGCGTCGCGAGCAGCTTCAGCGGCCGCGTCAGCCGCGTGCCGTCGCCGACCAGCAGCGTGTTGAGCAGCTTCATCGAGCCGCCCGCCCGCCCATAGACGACCGTCTCGATGTGGGTGTCGGGATCCGGGTAGATGCTCGAGGTGATCGCGACGCGCTCGCTGTAGTCGGTCCCGTCGTCGGGCGCGGTGACGGCGAGGATGGCCTCGCTGTTGGTGCGAACGAGGTCGCCGAGCCGCGGCGACAGGTGCGGCAACGACCCGCTGTGACGGCAGTTCGCGAGCAGCGAGTTGGTTCCCAGCGGGCCGGCGGCGATCACGACGCCGCGGGCCGTGTGCACGCGGCGGTCGCGGCGACGGCGCGCGCCCGGTCGCTCGGTGACCACGAAGTAGCCGTCCGAGCCGTCGGCCGCGCCGAGCGGCTGGACGTCGACGACCTCGCGCTCGGCCATCACGTCGACGCCGCGCCGTTCGGCCAGCCAGAGATAGTTCTTCACGAGCGTGTTCTTGGATCCCTGCGGGCAGCCGACCATGCAGCGACCGCAGCGCGTGCAGCCGGTCCGCGGCGGGCCCTCGCCGCCGAAGTACGGGTCCGCGACGGTCTTGCCGGCCTCTCCGAGGAAGACGCCGACTCGCGCGCGGCGGTAGGTGTCGCCGACGCCGAGCTGCTCGCCGAGCTCGCGCAGCAGATCGCCGGCCACGTCGTCGCTGTCGTAGTCGACGACGCCGAGCATCCTCTGCGCCTCGTCGTAGTGCGGCGCCAGCTCGGTCCGCCAGTCGCCGAGATCGCTCCATTGCGGATCCTCGAAGAAGCGCTCGGGCGGCACGTAGAGCGTGTTGGCGTAGCCGAGGCTGCCGCCCCCGACGCCGCTGCCGGACACGACGGTGACGTCCTTGAAGTTGGTCAGCCGGAAGATGCCGCGCATCCCGAGCCGCGGGTTCCAGAAGTAGCGGCGCAGGTCCCATGTCGAGCGCGGGAGCTCGTCGTCGGCGTAGCGGCGGCCGCACTCCAGGACTCCGACCGAGTAGCCCTTCTCGGCCAGGCGCAGCGCCGAGACGCTGCCGCCGAAGCCGGACCCGATCACGAGCCAGTCGAAGTCGAAGTTCTGATCGGAAGCGTCCACGGGGCCAGCCGAGCGCTACGGCTGGCGGCAGTCTACCGCTGTGCTGGCTGGCCAGCCAGCCGTCAGCGAGCGCGGCAGGTCCGGATCGTGCGGTCGTAGGTCGCTCGGCGGCCGTCCGCCGTCGTGACGCGCGCGCGTAGCGCCAGCCTGCGTCCGCGCGGCAGCGCGCGCCGGTCGACGCGCACCGCGAACGGCGTCCGACGCGTCGCGCGCAGCCTGCGCGTGCCGCGGTAGTAGTCGGCCCGCAGCACGTCGTCCAGGTCTCGGCCGATCACCCCGAGACGCAGGTCCCGGTCGACGCACCTCGCCGCGGCCCGAACGCCCGCCCTGCGCCGCTGCTTGCCCTTGCGCCTGGGCTTCGGCGCGGCCTCCTGCCTCGCGGCCAACTTCAACTTCGGCCGGCTGGCGCCGCAGGCCCGCGCGCCACGACAGTCTTGGAGCCTGCGCAGGCGCTTGGCCATCGCGGTCCGGATCGGGGCATAGGAGTCGAGATCCTCGAGGTTGCGCAGCTGGTAGGGGTCCTCGCGCAGGTCGTAGAGCTCGTACTCGCCGGTCGTCTTGTGCTCGATCCAGATGTAGCGCTCGTTGCGCAGCGCACGGAACATCGGCACGCCGTTGGCGCCGACGCCGTTCTCGAGCACGACCTCGCGTCCCCATTCGCTCTGCGGATCCTCCATCACGGGGAACAGCGAGCTGCCGTCGAGCAGCCGCCACGGCTTGGCGTCGGCGGCGTCGACGATCGTCGGCGCCCAGTCGATGTTGGATACCAGCTGGCCGATCCGCTTCCCGCTCGGGACGCCTGGTCCGCGCATGATCAGGGGGATTCGCGCGCCCTCCTCGTAGGGCAGCACCTTCTCCGAGGCAACGCGGTGCTCGCCGTGGAAGAAGCCGTTGTCCGAGGTGTAGATCAGCAGCGTGTCGTCGAGCTCGCCGCTGCGCTGCAGCGCGTTGAGGACCGCGCCGACGGCGTCGTCGACCGAGAGAAGCGACTCCAGCTCCTGCTGGTAGTTCTCCTGGATCGCGGCGACCCACTCCGGCGACAGCCGCGGCCGGTCGGCGAGGATCTGCGGCTTGGCCGTCATGTCGACCTCGTCGAAGTTGGGTGGGCGCGGCAGCGCCCGGCTGGCGAAGTAGTCGCGATGGCGCGGCGCGGGGTGCGGGGTCGCCAGGAACGGTGGGTCGTCGGGGTCGAGCGGGAAGCCGCTGTGCGGCGCCGGGAAGGTCAGCGACAGGAAGAACGGCTGGCTCGACGGTGCGACCTGGTCGATCAGCTCAGCCGCGCGGCGGCCGTAGAAGTCGGTCTGATGCTCGTCCGGATGGTCGGGGCCGGGGCGATTGAAGACCTGGCCGTTCTCGTTCGTCTGCCAGCGCTGGTAGTTGAACACCTGTTCGCCGACGCCCGAGACCCAGTCGTTCCAGCCGGGCGGGACCTCGGTGATGTCGGGGTTCTGGACGCCGTAGCCGTTGAGGTAGCGGCCGACGTGCATCGTGCGATAGCCGGCCTGCTGCAGCCACAGCGGCAGCGAGTTCGAGTGGTCGAAGCTGGTGTAGCCGCCGAAGGGCCCGGCGTTGTGGAGCACGCCGTGGTTGTGCGAGTACTGGCCGGAGAGATAGGTGGCGCGCGACGGGCAGCAGAGCGGATAGCTGGCGATCGTCTGAGTGAACGTCGTGCCCTGGCCCTGGATCAGGCTGACGTTGCGCTGCACCGAGGTCGAGGAGGCCGTCTGGTCGTCGGTCATGACGAAGACGATGTTCGGCTTCGCCTGCGCGGCGGCCGGCGCGAGCAGCGTGGCGAGGGCCGCGAGCAGGACCGCGGCGCGTCTAGAGGAACGCATGGCCCTCGCCGCGGTAGGTCGCCACCTCGTCGACGATCTCGCCGCCCTCGATCAGGTGCAGCGTGTCGAAGCGCTCGCAGAGCTCGCCCGCCTTGGCGTGGCGCAGGTAGACGTTGTCGCCGACGCGCAGCGAGCGCGCCGCCGCGCCCTTGACCGGCGTCTGAACCTCGCCGGCGCCCTCGAGCCCGTCGAGCGACAGGCCGGCCGGAAGGTGGGGCTGGGGCAGCCGGTCCTTGCCGGCCGCACCCGAGGCGATGTACCCGCCGCCCAGCAGCGTGACGGTGTCCCCGCGTGGGCGGCGCACGACGGGCAGCGCGAACATCGCCGCCGGCGCCTGCTCGAAGGCCGAGTAGCGGTCGAACAGCGTCGAGGCGTAGAAGCCCGACCCGGCGGTGACCTCCGTCACCGCGTCCTCGGCCGCCGTGGTGTGCAGGCTGCCGGTGCCACCGCCGTTGACCAGACCGACCGGCACGACCGCGCGCACCGCGGCGACGATCGCGGCGCGGCGCTCGGCGATCTCGGCGACCGAGGCGCGTTGCAGCGCGCGGATCGCCGGCCCCTGCAGCGGCTTGCCGAGCGGGCGGTCGCCGACACCGGCGATGTGACCCTCGTAGCCCATCAGGCCGGCCAGCTCGAGCTGCGGGCGCCGCTCGATCTCGCGCGCCAGCGCCGCGGCCTGCTCCGGCGTGCGGATCGGCGAGCGCTTCGGTCCGATCGTCGCGAGCCCGCCGGGCAGCCGGTAGCCGGTGTCGAACTCGACGCAGAGGCGCAAAGGGGCGGCGGGACTCGAAGCCGCTCCCGCGAGGAACTCGAGCTGCTCGACCGAGTCGACCATCACGATCGGCCGGTCGTCGCCCTCGATTCGCGCCAGCTCGGCCAGCGAAGCGCGATCGGCGGTCGGGTAGGCCAGCAGCAGGTCGCCGAACCCCTGCGCGCGCAGCCACAGCGTCTCGGCCAGCGTGAACGTCATCAGGCCCCTGAACCCGGCGTCGCGGGCAAGGATGCGGTCAAGCAGCTCGCGGCAGCGGACCGACTTGCTCGCCACGCGGATCGGCCGACCGCGCGCGCGGTCGAGCATCGACGCCGCGTTCTGCCACATGGCGTCGAGGTCGACGAGCGCGAACGGGGCGTCGAGCCCCGCGCACGCCCGCTCGTAGGCCTCGTGGCTAGCCACCAGCCGGCAGCAGCGCGGCGACCGATACGAGGGCGATGACGGTGAGGGTGCGACGAAGGGATTTGCGCATGGCTGCAAGCTACCGCGAGATAGGGCCAGGTACGGTTCAGCTGTGAGCAATCCGGACAGCTTCGGCGCTCGCGCGACCCTCCAGGTCGGCGGCACGACACACGAGATATTCCGCCTCGCTGCCCTGCAATCGCAGTTCGACGTCGCGCGCCTGCCGTACTCGCTGAAGATCCTGCTCGAGAACCTGCTGCGCAACGAGGACGGCGAGTCCGTGACGCGCCAGGACATCGAGAACGTCGCGACCTGGGTCGCGTCCGACGAGCCGTCGAAGGAGATCGCCTACTCGCCCAGCCGCGTGCTGATGCAGGACTTCACCGGCGTGCCGGCGATCGTCGATCTCGCCGCGATGCGCGACGCGATGGAGGAGCTCGGCGGCGACCCGACGCGGATCAACCCGCTGGTGCCGGTCGAGCTGGTGATCGACCACTCGATTCAGGTCGACAGCTTCGCGGAGCGGCTCGCCTTCACCAAGAACGCCGAGCGCGAGTACGAGCGCAACCACGAGCGCTACGCCTTCCTGCGCTGGGGCCAGGGCGCCTTCGACAACTTCGCCGTCGTACCGCCGAACACGGGAATCTGCCACCAGGTCAACCTGGAGTATCTCTCGCGCGTGGTGACCGCCCGCGACGGCCAGGCGTTTCCCGACACGCTCGTCGGCACCGATTCGCACACGACCATGGTCAACGGCCTCGGCGTGCTCGGCTGGGGCGTCGGCGGGATCGAGGCCGAGGCGGCGATGCTCGGCCAGCCGGTCTCGATGCTGCTGCCGCAGGTCGTCGGCTTCCGGCTCGACGGCGAGCTGCCGGAGGGAGCGACCGCGACCGACCTCGTGCTGACCGTGACCGAGCTGCTGCGCCAGCGCGGCGTCGTCGGGCGCTTCGTCGAGTTCTTCGGTCCCGGGCTGCCGAACCTGCCGCTCGCCGACCGCGCGACGATCGGCAACATGTCGCCGGAGTTCGGCTCGACCTGCGCGATCTTCCCGGTCGACGCCGAGACGCTGCGCTACCTCGAGTTCACGGGCCGGCCGGCCGACCAGATCGAGCTGGTCGAGGCATACGCGCGCGAGCAGGGGCTCTTCCACGAGCCCGGCGGCGAGGACGCCACCTATTCGGACACCCTGTCGCTCGACCTGGGCACGGTCGAGCCAAGCCTCGCCGGCCCCAAGCGCCCGCAGGACCGGATCGCGCTCTCGGACGCGGCGAGCGGCTTCCTCGGCGAGCTGCGCGATGCAGCCGACGGCAGGGACAACGACCACGGCGGCAACGGCTCGCGCTTGTCGTTCCCGGCCAGCGATCCGCCGTCGTCGATGGCCGGCCAGGACGGTGAGGACGAGGACGAGCGCCCGCACGGCCACAGCGCGGTCGCCGATGCGCCGCCGAAGCGCTCGGCGGCGGTATCGCTCGGCGGCGAGCGGTTCGACCTCGAGGACGGCGCGGTCGTGATCGCGGCGATCACCAGCTGCACGAACACGTCGAACCCGTCGGTGATGGTCGGCGCCGGCCTGCTGGCACAGCGGGCGGTGCAGCGCGGGCTGACCCGCAAGCCCTGGGTCAAGACGAGCCTCGCTCCGGGCTCCAAGGTCGTCACCGACTACCTCGATCGCGCTGGGCTGACCGAGCCGCTCGAGCAGCTGGGCTTCAACCTCGTCGGGTACGGCTGCACGACCTGCATCGGCAACTCCGGTCCGCTGCCGGACGAGGTCTCGGCGGCGATCGAGGCCGAGGACCTCACCGTCTGCTCCGTGCTGTCGGGAAACCGCAACTTCGAGGGCCGCATCCACCCCGAGGTCAAGATGAACTACCTCGCCTCGCCGCCGCTCTGCGTGGCGTACGCGCTCGCCGGCCGGATGGACCTCGATCTACTCGAGGACCCGCTCGGCGAGGACCGCGCCGGCGAGCCGGTCTACCTGCGCGATCTCTGGCCGTCGCAGGCCGAGGTCAACTCGGCCGTCGAGGCGGCGGTCCAGTCGGACATGTTCCGCAAGAGCTACGGCGAGGTCTACGAGGGCGACGAGAACTGGCGCGAGCTCGACACCCCCGAGGGCGACCGCTATGCCTGGGACGACGGCTCGACCTACGTCAAGCGGCCGCCCTACTTCGAGGGAATGCCGGCCGAGGCGCCGGAGGGCTTCGACGACATCGTCGGCGCCCGTGTGCTCGCGCTGCTCGGCGACAGCGTGACCACCGACCACATCTCACCGGCCGGCGCGATCAAGCGCGACGGCCCCGCCGGCCGGTACCTGATCGAGCACGGCGTCGAGCAGCGCGACTTCAACTCCTACGGCTCGCGGCGAGGCAACCACGAGGTGATGATGCGCGGCACGTTCGCCAACGTGCGGTTGCGCAACCGCCTCGCCCCCGGCACCGAGGGCGGCGTCACCGTCAAGGACGGCGAGCAGACGACGATCTACGACGCCGCGATGGCCTACCAGGCCGACGGCGTCCCGCTCTGCGTCCTGGCCGGCAAGGAGTACGGCTCGGGATCGTCGCGCGACTGGGCCGCCAAGGGGCCGCGACTGCAGGGAGTCAAGTTCGCCATCGCCGAGAGCTACGAGCGGATCCACCGCTCGAACCTCGTCGGCATGGGCGTCCTGCCGCTCCAGTTCCCCGACGGCGAGTCGGTCGAGTCGCTCGGCTTGACGGGCTTCGAGACCTTCGATCTCGCGCCACTCGAGGACGGAGCCCGGACGCTGCGGGTGACCGCGACGCCCGATGGCGGCGAGCCGATCGCCTTCGACGCCCGCGTGCGGATCGACACGCCGAACGAGTGGCTCTACTACCGCAACGGCGGCATCCTGCATTTCGTGTTGCGCCAGCTACGCAGCCGTTAGAGCCGGCCGGCGAGCCAGCGCAGCGTGCGCACGTGGGCAGGCAGCTTCCGCGGCTGCCACTCGACGCCCGCCAGCTCCGCCTCGGCACGGTCGAAGGCGTCCTCGATCAGCGCGTCGTGGAGCCAGCGGAAGCAGAGCGGCCAGCCGACGCGCAGCCCGCCGCGCGGACGCCCCTCGAGCGTGTGACGCAGCAGGCTGGTCCCGCCGTCGGGCCCCGCCAGCACCTCGAAGCGGTGCTCGCCGGCGATCGGAAACCTCGACGTGAAGGCGAAGGCGACCAGCTGGCCGGGCTCGTAGCGCACCACTCCGTAGCGCACCGGCCCGTGCCCACCGTCCGATCCGACCGCCAACCCCCGATCGAGCCGCATCGCCGGCCAGCGACGGTTCGGCCACAGCCGATCCTCACGCGAGGACAGCGAGTCGACTCGCTCGCCGACGACGGCCGGAGGCGCCCCAAGCACCCGCTCATGCACGTTCTGGATTCCCCGTCCCATCGCCCCTACCTCCAAAGACTAGAATATCGTTCTAGAACAACATTCTAGCTCCACAAGGTGCATGCGAGGCCGGCTGAGGGCCCGGCTGGCAAGGAAGAGGCGGCCACGCGTACAGCGTACGCGAGGCTGCCGATGACGCCGCCAGGCGGCCCTCAGCCGGCCGCAGCCCGCTCGGCGGCTGCCTCGATCTTGTCCGGATCCGGCTCCCAGTGAGCCTCCGGATCGATCGGCGTGTCGCGCAGGTAGGCCTCGGCGTCGAGCGCGGCGGCGCAGCCCGAGCCGGCGGCGGTGACCGCCTGGCGGTAGGTGTTGTCGATCAGGTCGCCGGCGGCGAAGACGCCCTCGAGGCGCGTGCGGCTGGAGCGGCCGTCGACCTTCACGTAGCCGCTCTCGTCGACCTCGACCTGATCGGCGATCAGCTGAGAGTTGGGGCTATGGCCGATCGCGATGAAGGCGCCGTCGATCTCGAGCACCCGATTCTCGCCCCCCTCGGTGTTAGCCAGCACGGCACGCGCGAGCGCGCCGTTCTCGCCGGCCTCGAAGCGCTCGACGACGTACGGCGTCAGCAGCTCGATGTTCTCGGTCTCGCGCGCCCGGTCGAGCATGATCGCCGAGGCGCGGAACTCGTCGCGGCGGTGGATCACCTTGACCTCGGCGGCGAACTTCGCGAGAAAGGTCGCCTCCTCCATCGCGGTGTCGCCGCCGCCGACGATGATCGTGCGCTTGCCGCGGTAGAAGGCCGCATCGCAGGTCGCGCAGTACGACACGCCGCGCGCCGCAAGCTCCTCCTCGCCCGCGACCCCGAGCTTGCGCGGGTCGGCGCCCATCGCGAGCACGACGCTGCGAGCGCGGTACTCCTCGTCGCCGACGAAGACGCGCTGGATGCCACCGTCGGAGAGCTCGATGCGGCTCGCGTCGTCGGTGACGAAGCGGGTGCCGAATCGCTCCGCCTGGTCGCGGAACTGCTGCATCATCTCCGGCCCCATGATCCCCTCCGGGTAGCCGGGGAAGTTCTCGACGTCGGTCGTCTGCTGCAGCAGGCCGCCCCACTGGAAGCCCTCGACGACCAGCGGCTCGAGGTCGGCTCGCGCCGTGTAGAGCGCGGCCGTGTAGCCGGCAGGACCGCTGCCGACGATGATCACGTCCTCGATTCGCTTCTCCGCTCCAGCTGCGCTCATGAGGCCTCCGCCGTGACGCCCGATACTTTACTTTCTGAAGTATAGCCCTGCCGCTCACCGTCCCAGCGGACGACGGTGCGCCGCAGCTGGAAGAAGGCGACGATACCGGGCGGGATCGGCAGCCAGAAGGCAATCACACGGTAGGTGAGCACAGCGGGGAAGACGATCCCCGCTGGGATGCCGAACAGGACGAAGGCCCCGATCATCCCCGCGTCGACCGAGCCGACGCCGCCCGCCGGCGACGGGATCAGGTTGGCGGCCATCCCGACGAAGAAGCCCTGGACGAGCACGCCGAACGGCACGTGGCCGCCGAAGGCCTCGAAGCTCGCCCACAGCACGCCGATGTTCGCCGCCCAGAACCCGATGGCGCCACTGACGGCGAGCGCGCCGCGACGCGGGTGGCGCACGTAGTCGATCGCCGTGCGGATCCCGGTCGCCGCCGTCGCCGGCACCGGCGCCAGCTTCGTCGCCAGGCGGGGGAATCGGCCGCGCCCGTGAAAGCTCGACAGCCGCCGCTCGAGATCGCCGGGGATCAGCGCGATCAGGCCGGCGACCACCATCGACCCGCCCGCCAGCGCGGCCGGCACGATCGTTCCCGCGACCGGCGCGTCGCCGGCCAGCACGCCGGTCCGCAGCAGCACCCCGAAGACGACCAGCGCCAGCCCGTAGACCGAGTACATCAGCACGAGGAAGGCGACCATCCGACAGGCCGAGCGCCGCCGCGGCATGCCCGCCTTGCGCAGCGCCCAATAGGTGAGCAGGATCCCGCCGGCCCCCGCGGCCGAGAAGATCCGCGTCGCCGCCAGGCCGGCCATCGTGATCTGGTAGCTCGCTTTGGCGTCGAGGCGCTCGCGCACCCCGGCCGACGCGTTGCCTCCGAGCACGCCACGAAACAGCGCCACGTAGGCGCCGAAGGCCGCGACGTTGAAGGCGACCGCGATCGTCACCCAGTACCAGGCGGCGCCGCTGATCCGCGCGAGCTCGCCGTTGAGGCCGACGATCCGCGGAAAGAGGACGTAGATCGCGGCGATCAGCGCCACGACGAGCAGCACGCCGAAGGTCAGGCGGCGCCGGTCGAGCAGCATCGCCCCCATTCCCGATACGCGCTCGTCCTCCTCGTGGTCCTCCTCGTAGACCTCCTCGTCGTCGTGGGTCGTGGCCTCCATCAGACCGCTCCGGGCTCCAGTCGCTGGATCAGCTTCGCGGCGCGCAGCACCGTGGGGGCGGCGAGCGGCGTGCCGCGGCGAACCGCCTCGGACAGCGCGTAGCCGGCAACCAGGTCGACGACGTAGTGCTCGCCGAGATACACCAGGCCGAAGCCAAGCGTCAGCGCGTAGGCCCAGCCCAGCGTGCCCGGCCCCCTACCTACCTCGGACAGCACCCGGGCGGCCATTACCGATGTACCGAAGTGCAGGGATGGCATGGCAGCGAAGGGATTGCCCTCCAACCCATCGTAGAGCGGTCGCCAAAAGCGCTTCCAAAAGCGCTCTCCGGCCTCGACCATGATCCGTCGCACCGGCGCCATCCGGCCGCTCTCCGCCGCGTACCACGGCGGGGCGGTCGGGACGGCCCAGTAGATCACCAGGCCGAGGTCGAAGGTCGCGACGGTCATCGCCGCGCCGCGCACGAAGCGGTCGTGATGGCGCAACAGCAGATAGGCGGCGGTCCCGTGCGGCACGACGAACCAGGCCCAATGGACCATCGCCAGCCCCAGGTCGTGGGGGCGCACCTCGCCGGGCCGCCCGAACGCCCGCTGGAGCCGCGTCGTCGGTGTCTCGCCACAGCCGATCAGGCGATCGACGCGGATCGGATAGTCGACCCGCGTACGCCTCAGGAGGGCGTCGGGATCGTCGTCGGGCATGTCGTAGTGGGCGTAGTAGGCCCACATCTGAAGGGCGTAGATACCGGCGTCGCGCAACCGGGTGCGCGGCGTGGCGAGCGCCAACGCCACGGGCGCCTGAAACGAGAGCGCGGTGACGACCTGGGGCTTCAGGCGCAGACGGTGGCGCAGCAGCGGCGTGGCGATGCCGACCGCGACGGCGCCCCACGCGAGTGTTCGGAGGGCGCGCGAGCTTCGCAAACCGGCGGCAGCATAACGGTCGGCCCAGCCGGCTCCGAAGCGCTCACACGGCGGGCTGGAGGATCCGCACCTCGACGGGAGCGCGCTCGGCGAAGGCCTCCGCGTCGGCACGTGTGCCCAGGTGGCTCCCCCAGTGGGATGGAACCGCGATCCGGGGCTGGATCCGCCTAGCCGCCTCGACCGCCTCGCCGGCGGTCATCACGTAGGTCCCACAGACCGGGAAGAGCCCGACGTCGACGCCGACGACCGCGTCCATCTCGGGGATCACGTCGGTGTCGCCGGCGTGGTAGAGCCGCTCGCCGCGCACGTTGACGTCGAAGCCGACCCAGCCGGCCTCGCGCGGATGGAAGGCGTGACCGTCGCTGTCGCGCTTCGAGGTGTTGTAGGCGGCGACCGCCGTCACGTCGATGCCGTGCAGGTGGTCGAGCTCGATCGTCTCGCCGGGCGCTATCGAGGCGACCCGTCCGCTCGCCCGCTCGGCGACCGCCGCCGGCGCGATCAGCCAGGTGTCGTCGTGCGAGAGCGCCTCGACGTCTCGCGACGAGAAGTGGTCGTAGTGGCCGTGGGTGACCAGGATCAGGTCCGCCGGCGGAGCCCCGGCCGGGACGCGATAGGGATCGATGTAGACGGTCGCCGATCCGACCTCGACGCGGAAGCCGGCGTGCCCGAGCCAGGCGACCGAGTCGATCAGCATTCGGCCAGGATACGGTTGCCGCCGCGGGACGTCCGCGGGCAACTCGACACAGGAGAGCGCACGTGAGCTACGAGACGGTCAAATGGGAGCAGGATGGCGGCGTAGGCCGGATCGTCCTCGACCGGCCGGAGACGCTCAACGCCTGGAACACGCAGTTCGGACACGACCTCAAGGCGGTGGTCGGCGAGGCGGCCGGCGACGACTCGGTGCGCGCGGTCCTGTTGACCGGAGCCGGCCGCGCCTTCTCCTCGGGCGCCGACCTCAAGGCCGGTTTCGACGAGGCCGCCGACGACGGGATGCCGGACATCCGCGGCCGCCTGCACGAGCTCTTCCACCCCAGCCTGGTCGGCCTGCGCACGATGCCGAAGCCGGTCGTCGTGGCGGTCAACGGCCCGGCGGCCGGGATCGGCGTCTCGCTCGCGCTCGCCGGCGACCTCGTGCTCGCGGCCGAGTCGGCCTTCTTCCAGCTCGCGTTCGCGAACATCGGCCTGATGCCCGACGGCGGCTCGACGCTGTTCGTGCCGGCCCGCGTCGGCAAGGCGCGCGCGTTCGAGATGGCGCTGCTCGCCGAGCGCGTTCCCGCCGCGCAGGCGCTCGAATGGGGCCTGATCAACGCAGTGCATCCCGATGGCGAGCTGCTCGGCGCGGCGGAGGCCCTCGTCGAGCGGCTTGCCAAGGGACCCACGCGCGCCTACGCGAGCGCGAAGCAGGCGCTCAACGCGACGCTGTATCCGAACCTCGACGGGCAGCTAGACCTCGAGGCCGAGCTGCAGCACGCGCTCGGTCGTTCGAAGGACTTCATGGAGGGCGGTCTGGCCTTCGTCCAGAAGCGCGCACCCGAATTCACCGGCGCCTGAGGCTATGATTCCGCGCGCTGTGCCCGCCGTCCGTCCTCCCCACCTCCGTCTTGTCCTGCTCGCCTCGGCGATCGGCGTCGCGCTGGCGCTCTGCGTCGCACCGGCGGCGATGGCGGACATGTTCACCCCGGAGTCGGGCGGCTCGCCGAACGCGGACAGCATCGACTCGCTCTACAAGATCGTCTTCTACGTAGGCGTCGCGATCTTCCTCCTCGTCGAGGGAACGCTGGTCTGGGCGCTCGTCAAGGGCCGCGCCCGCCGCGACGGGCCGCAGGAGGGCGCGCAGATCCATGGCAACACACCGCTCGAGCTGGGCTGGACGCTCGGCGCCGCGGCGATCGTCCTGGTGCTCGCGATCGTGACCTTCCTCTACCTAGGCGACATCAAGAACCCGCCGTCGTCCGGGCCGGACGGCCTCGCGCGCGGCGTCGAGGTCGCCTCGATCGACCAACCGGCGCCGCCGAAGGGCTCGACCAAGGCGCTGACGATCGACGTCAACGGCCAGCAGTTCCTCTGGCGCTACGACTACCCCGGCGGCGCCTTCAGCTACTACGAGCTCGTGGTGCCGACCGATACGACGGTCGTGCTCGACCTGACCGCGTCCGACGTCATCCACTCCTGGTGGATCCCCAAGCTCGGCGGCAAGATGGACGCCGTGCCGGGCTACGTGAACAAGACGTGGTTCAAGATCGAGAAGCCGGGCGTCTACATCGGGCAGTGCGCGGAGCTCTGCGGATCCGGTCACGCCGACATGCGCGCGCGCGTCCGCGCGGTGTCCCCCGAGCGCTACACCGCCTTCCTCGAGCGTCAGAAGGCGGACATCGCGGCTTCCCGGGAGGCGCTCGCCCAGCAGCGCGAGCAACGTGCCGAGGCCGAGAACGAGATCCGGTAGGAAGGACCTGAACCACCATGGCCACCACTGATCCCGCAGCCGCCGCCGCCCTCCGTCCGGAGGTGGTCGTGCACGGCATCGCGCCGGAGCCCAAGGGCTGGCTGGCCTGGCTGACCACGACCGATCACAAGCGGATCGGGATCATGTACTTCGTCGCCACCTTCGTCTTCTTCATCCTCGGTGGCGTCGAGGCGCTGATCATGCGGCTGCAGCTGGCGCAGCCGGACAGCACGCTGGTCTCGCCCGAGACCTACAACGGGCTCGTGTCGATGCACGGCACGACGATGATCTTCCTCTTCATCGTCCCGGTCCTGGCGGCGTTCGGCAACTACCTCGTGCCGCTGATGATCGGCGCGCGCGACATGGCCTTCCCGCGACTGAACGCGCTCTCGCTGTGGCTGCTCGTGTTCGGCGGGATCGCCTTCTACGCGAGCCTCTTCTTCGAGCCGCCGCAGGCCGGCTGGACCTCCTACACCCCGCTCTCCGACGACGCCTACATGCCCGGCGGCGGGATCGACGCCTGGATCTTCCTGATCCACCTGACCGGGCTGTCGTCGCTGGTCGGCGCGATCAACTTCGTCGCGACGATCCACAACATGCGCGCGCCCGGCATGAGCTGGGGCCGGATGCCGCTGTTCGTCTGGACGATCCTCGTCTACAGCTACCTGCTGATCGCCGCCCTGCCCGCGATCGCGGCAGCCGTGACGATGCTGCTGACCGATCGCCACTTCGGCACGGCCTTCTTCGATCCGACCGGCGGCGGCGACCCGATGCTCTGGCAGCACCTGTTCTGGTTCTTCGGCCACCCCGAGGTCTACATCATGATCCTGCCGGCGTTCGGGATCATCTCCGAGATCCTGCCGGTCTTCGCGCGCAAGCCGATCTTCGGCTACAAGGCGATCGCGGCGGCGACCGTGGCGATCGCCTTCCTCGGCCTGCTGGTCTGGGCCCATCACATGTTCACGACGCCGACGTCGACCGTCGTGCTGATCTTCTTCATGCTGTCGTCGTTCGCGATCGCGGTGCCGACGGGGATAAAGATCTTCAACTGGATCGCGACCCTGTGGAGGGGCTCGATCGTCTTCAAGGCGCCGCTCTACTTCGCGGCCGCGCTGCCGGCGCTGTTCGTGATCGGCGGCATCTCGGGCGTGATCCTCGCCGTCTTCCCGGTCGACTGGCAGCTGCACGACAGCTACTTCGTCGTCGCCCACCTGCACTACGTGCTGTTCGGCGGCTCGGTGTTCGGCATCTTCGCCGGGATCTACTACTGGTTCCCGAAGATGACCGGCCGG
>Ga0190265_10000077_pt1 | contig 104297 bp, 94 predicted proteins | sample Popmic124T_FD_133135 | JGI IMG/M metagenome (GOLD analysis project Ga0190265, IMG submission 133135) | Populus adjacent soil microbial communities from riparian zone of Indian Creek, Utah, USA - 124 T | ecosystem: Environmental > Terrestrial > Soil > Riparian zone | place: USA: Utah... | reverse complement strand
GGAGCAGGCGCTGTTCCTGCGCGTGAAGGGGCTGGTGAGCTGGGAGCTGGGCCGGCCCGACGAAGGGGCGCACCACCTGGAGGAGGCGGTGCGGCTGTTCTCCGAGGCGCGGGCGGTCGAGGACGAGGGGGCGACGCTGACGCTGCTGGGCCTGCTCTACGCGGAGGAGGGCGAAGCCTCGCCGTGCCTGGGCGCGCTCCTGGCCGGCCTGTCGCTGCTCGCCGGAGCGCAGAGGCCGTGGCTGGCGGCGCGGGGCTGTTTTACGCTGGCCGGCAACCTGGCCGATTCGGGGTGCCGGGAGGAGGCGTGGGGCGCGCTGCGCCGGGGCCTCGAGCATGCCGGGGCGGTGGAGGACCCGGCCGAGGCGGCTTTCCTGCGCTGGCTGGAGGGCACCGCGCTGGGCAGCGTGGGGGAGGCGGCGCAGGCCCGCGAGCTGCTCCGGCAGGCGCAGGCCCGGTACCTGGGCGAAGGGCGGCTCGCGGAAGCGGCGCTCGCGAGCCTGGACCTGGCGCTGGTGCTGGCGGAGGCCGGAACCACCCTGGAGACCGGCCGCCTGGCCGAGGAGCTGGAGGAGCGCTTCCCGGGAGCCCGGGAGGCAGGGGAAGCCGCGACCGCGTTGCGCAGGACGCGCTGGTCCGACCCGAAGGGGCCGAGGCGAAGCGTGGATACCGTCACCTCCCCGCTGCGGCGGCTCTTCCGGATGGGCCGCCACCGCCCTCGCCCGATCCCCTTCGTGTGACCGGCATGAATCCCCCGCTTCATCCCTCTTCCGCAGATCTGCAGCTCTTCCTCTTGGGCAACCTGCTCCCCTCCCGCACCCGCGTGGTCGTGCGCCACCTGCTGACCGGCTGTTCCAGTTGCCGGTCGGAGGCCTGCCGGCTGGTCCAGGACTGCGCGCCGCTGTGGCCCCTCCCGGACGTTTCCGAGCGCTTCTGATCCCCCACATCCCTCTGTAACTCCTGTTTTCCTCCCTCAAGTCCGGCCTGCCCGGCAAGGCCCTGGTCTCTTGAATGACCAGGTTAACGTTTACAAGACCAAAGCATAGACGCGTGGCTGAGCTTGACCGTACAAGAGAGCAGCTGGACGCCGTTTAGACCGGGGACACCCGAGGAGACGAGGATGAGTAAGCACGAGGGAGTCGAGCTGGGGATTGCTGGTGGGGCGCTGGAGGACTTCCGGAGCTGTGATGACGAGGGATTTCGTCCGAGCCATTCCGGCCCGGACTTTTTCAAGGAGGTAGTCCGATGAGCAACGAGAAGCAGATGTCGAGCAGCGAGGCCGTGCAGATCGGCCTGGCGGGCAAGCAGGTGTCGATCGCGAGTCAGGGACGCCCCGGCCGTACCAAGGCCGGAATCACGGACGCCGCCTACTGCCTGGCCTGCGTGCTGGGCTGAGCGGCAAACGAGACAGGAAAGGAGATCCACCATGGCCACCAATTCGTACGCGGACTACATCAGACACTGGGGGCACATCGACGACCGGGTGAAGTCCAATCCCGAGCTGAGCAGCCTGGAGCCGCAGCGGGCACAACTGGAGATCGAGCGGAAGGGGCTCCAGGAGGCGACGATCCGCCAGGCCACGCTCAGGGGCCAGTCCCAGAAGGCGTCGCGCGACACCGACGGCCACGTGGCGCGGGGCAGGGACCTGGCCACGCGTCTGCGCGACGGCATCCGGGCGCACTATGGCCGAGAGGAGGAGAAGCTGGCGGAGTTCGGCATGAATCCCCGCCGGCCGAAGAAGCCGGCTCCGCCGCCGACGGAGCCGCCCCCTCCCCCCGTGGAAATCAAAAAGCCGTCCGAGACGGGCCCCAACCCTTCTCAGACGGCCTCTCCCGGAGCCGTTGGCACGACCAAGGAGTAACCGCAGTATAGCTTGACCGGCCGGGGGCGTGAAAGCGCCCCCGGCATCCGCTCCCGGTGGCTCGCAGCAAGTTGCCCCCCGCCCCTGTCAGCGGCTAGGCTTCCGGCCGGCCTCTTGGCCGTTCCTATCCCTTGGAGGTATTCATGCGCAGATCCCTTCTCGTCACCCTGGCCGCGATCTGCCTGGCGGCAGCCCCTGCCGCCGCCGCGGTCGATCCGAGCCTTCTCGCGGGGCTCACGGCCCGCTCCATCGGCCCCGCGGCCATGAGCGGGCGCATCGCTGCCATCGAGTCCTCGGCCGACAACCCCCAGGTGGTGTTCGCCGGCACCGCCACAGGCGGGCTCTGGAAGTCGGTCAACGGCGGACTGACCTGGCAGCCGGTCTTCGACGACCAGCCGGTGGCCTCCATCGGCGCCGTGGCTCTCGATCCCTCCAACCCCGACGCCGTCTGGGTCGGCAGCGGCGAGGGCAACCCCCGCAACAGCGTCTCGGTCGGCAACGGCATCTACAAGTCTCTCGACGGCGGACGCACCTGGCAGCACCTCGGCTTGGAGAGGACCGAGCGCATCCACCGCGTCATCGTCCACCCGGACGACCCGCGCACCGCCTGGGTGGCTGCCATGGGACAGGCCTGGGGGGAGAACCCCGAGCGCGGCGTCTTCAAGACCGAGGACGGCGGCAAGACCTGGAGGAAGGTGCTCTACGTGGACGAGCGCACCGGCGCGGCCGACCTCGTGGTCGACCCCTCCAACCCGAACAAGCTCTTCGCCGCCATGTGGGACTACCGGCGCTGGCCCTGGCTCTTCCGCTCCGGCGGCCCCGGCTCCGGGCTCTTCGTCTCCGACGACGGCGGCGAGTCCTGGAAGCGGCTCACCGAGGAGGACGGCCTCCCCAAGGGCGAGCTGGGCCGCATCGGCCTCGGGATCGCCCCGTCCGACCCGCGGGTGGTCTACGCCCTGGTCGAGGCGCAGAAGAACGCCCTGCTCCGCTCCGACGACGGGGGCCGCACCTGGCGGACGGTCAACAGCGAGGGGGACGTGTCGCCGCGGCCCTTCTACTACGCGGACATCCGGGTCGACCCGCGGGACCCCAACCGGGTCTACCGCCTGGCCTCGGCCCTCCACGCCTCTTCGGACGGCGGCAAGACCTTCGAGACCATCGCCGGCTTCCGCGAGGTCCACCCCGACCACCATGCCATGTGGATCAACCCGTCCGACCCCCGCCACATCCTGGAGGGCAACGACGGCGGCGTCTACGTGAGCCGCGACCGCGGCGCCACCTGGAGCTTCGTCTCGAACCTGCCGGTGCCGCAGTTCTACCATGTGCGCTACGACATGGCCCAGCCCTACAACGTCTACGGCGGCCTCCAGGACAACGGCTCCTGGAAGGGGCCCAGCGACGTGTGGGAGAACGGCGGCATCCGCAACCATCACTGGCAGGAGGTGGCCTTCGGCGACGGCTTCGACACCGTCCCCGACCCGCGCGACCCCATGCGCGGTTACGCCATGAGCCAGGAGGGCCACGTCATCCGCTACAACCTGCGGACCGGCGAGCGCAAGGACATCCGGCCGGCACCTCCGGCGGGAGAGGACGACCTGCGCTTCAACTGGAACGCGGCCATCGCCATCGACCCCTTCGCGCCGGACACGATCTACTTCGGCAGCCAGTATGTCCACAAGTCGTCCGACCGGGGCGACACCTGGACCACCCTCAGCGGCGACCTGACCACCGACAACCCCGAGTGGCAGAAGGCGGGCCAGTCCGGCGGCCTGACCCCCGACGTCACCGGCGCCGAGAACTTCACCACCCTGATCGCCCTGGCGCCGAGCCCGGTCCAGCAGGGGGTGCTCTGGGCCGGCTCCGACGACGGCCGGCTCCACGTGACCCGGGACGGAGGGAAGACCTGGACGAGCGTGGAGAAGAACGTCCGCGGCGTGCCCGAGAACACCTGGATCCCGCACATCCACCCCTCCCCCCACGACGCGGGCACGGCCTTCGTGGTCTTCGACAACCACCGGCGCTCGGACTGGAATCCCTACGTCGCCCGGACCACGGACTTCGGGCGCACCTGGATCAGCTTGTCCACGAAAAACTTGCGCGGTTATGCCCTTTCGATCGTCCAGGACCCGGTCGATCCCGACCTGCTGTTCCTGGGCACCGAGTTCGGGCTCTGGGCCTCCCTGGACGGCGGTAAGGGGTGGATGAAGCACACCCACGGCGTGCCCACCGTCTCGGTCATGGACCTGGCGATCCACCCGCGGGAGCACGACCTGATCGTGGCCACCCACGGCCGCGGCCTCTACATCCTGGACGATCTCCGTCCCCTGCGGACGATGTCCGAGGCCACGCAGAAGGAACCGATCCACCTCTACGAGATCGGGGACGCGACACAGCACCAGGTGGCCCAGACCGGCTCGGCGCGCTTCCCGGGCGCGGGCGAATTCCGCGGGGAAACCCGGCCCTATGGCGCGCTGATCACCTGGTCGATGAACGTGCCCGGCCTGCCCCATCCGGACGAGGAGAAGGAGCGCGAGCGCAAGGAGGCCGAGCGGGCGGAGAAGGCGGCCAAGAGGGCTGCGCCGACCGAGGAGGGGGGCGGCCAGCCGCTGGTCGCGGACGACCCTTCCGAAGAGGAAGAGGCGGGGGAACGGCCCGGCCGGCGCGGCGGAAAGAAGGGTCCCGAAGCGAAGATCGAGGTCCTGGACGAGTCGGGCAAGGTGATCCGGACCTTTCAGGCCCCGGTCGTTCAAGGGGTGAACCGGGCGGCCTGGAACCTTCGCCGGGACACCTACAAGCGGATCCCGCGCCGGGACGTCTCACCCTTCTTCGAGCCCGCCGGTCCGGAGGTCCTCCCCGGCACCTACCGGGTGAGGGTCTCTTATAAAGACCACAAGTCCGCCGAGCAGACGGTGCGGGTGCTGCCCGACCCGAGGCATGAACGGCTCGACGGCCGGCAGGCGAACTTCCAGGCCCTCGAGCGCGGCGGCCGGATCCAGGAGGCCCTGGCCGAGGCCGTGGAGCGGATCAACCAGACCCGGTCGGACGTCGATGCCGTGACCGCGAAGCTCCGGGCTCGGGAGGAGAAGGAGAAGAAGGAAGGCGATCCCCCAAATCCCACCGCGAACCTGATGAAGTCGGGCCGGGAGCTGCGCAAGAAGCTGGACGAGGTCGAGAAGCGGCTCTGGACCCCCGAGGGGACGAAGGGCATCGTGCAGGAGACCGACGCGGAGAACCGGCTCACCTACGCCCTGCGGGCGATCGGCTCCTCCTGGGACGCGCCCACCCCGGCCCAGCTCGCCTACCTGGAGCGGGCGGAGACCGAGGCCCGCACGGCGCTGGACGCCTTCAACCAGTTGTTCTCCCAAGACGTGGCGGCCTTCCGCGCCAAGGTCAGGGAGCTGGACGTCCAGCTCCTCCCGGAGGCGCAGCCGATCTCGATCGGCGAGTAGGGGCGCCCCTCGTGGGCGCCCAGGATGGACGAGAGATAGAGTAGGGGCATGGAAGACAAGTGGGTCGCGCTCAAGCAGGCGGAGGGGGACCGCCAGATGGTCTACCTCCGCCTGGACGCGATCTCCGCGATCGCACCGGCGGGCCTGGGCAGCAAGGTCTGGGTCCACGGCACGCCGGTGCTGGTCGAGGAGAAGCCGCCGCAGGTCCTCCAGAAGATGAAGGCGGCCAAGCCGCTCTTCGGAACGTCCAAGGATTCAGCCCCGCCGGGCTGACAGGCGCCGGAGGACGTACGGCAGGGCCAGCAGCCCCAGGAGGACGGCGAACCAGAGGGTGGCGGCGCGGATGATCAGGGTGGCCGAGGCGGCCGCCGCGGTGTCGAGGCCCTGGGCATCCAGGAGAGCGGTGAGGGCGCCCTCGGCGGCGAGCAGACCGCCGGGGAGCATGGAGAGCGACCCGAGGCAGGTCGAGGCCGTGTAGTTGAAGATCGCCGGGAGGAGGCCCGCCTGCGGCGCGTACTCCCGGACCACGAGGAAGAAGCCCACCCCCTCCGCCCCCCAGGCCGGCACCGCGAGGGCAAGCGCCATCGCCAGCAGGCCGGGGGAGAGGAGCCTCCGCAGAGTGCCGTAGAGCTCGGACAGGACGTGCACCCGCGGACCCACCACCGGCAGACGCTCCAGGAGCCGGAAGAGGAGGTCCGCCCCCCTCTGCCAGGTGAGGAGGAGGACCGCCACGGCCACCGCCGCCAGACCGGCCGCCGCGATCCAGCGCCCGCCCGGGAAGGGGAGGGCGCCCAGCGCCAGGAGCACCAGCACCCCCAGGAGGTCCGTCACCCGCTCGGCGACGACCGCGGGGACCACCCGCAGGGCCGGGCCGCCCCCCAGCTCCCGCACCAGCCAGGCCTTGCCCAGCTCCCCGGCCTTGCCCGGCGTGACCGAGAGCAGGAACCCCACGAGGAAGACCGCCAGGCTCCGGGCGCGGGCCAGCCGCACGCCGAGGGCTCTCAGGTAGAGCTCCCAGCGGACGAAACGCAGGGCGTAGTTGACCAGGGAGAGCCCCAGCACCGGGACCAGAAGGGCGAGGTCGAAGTCGCGCAGACGCCCGGCGAGCTCGCGGGCGTCCGCCACCAGGACGAGTCCGATCAGGGCCAGCAGGCCCAGGGCGAGGGGGATCAGCAGCCGGCGCCCGAGGTGCTCCAGGCCGGAGCCGGCCGGCTCCGGCTGAATGGCTTCCGGTTGCGCCGCGGGTGGTTCAGGAGTCAGGCGGCCTTCTCTTTCGCGGCTTTCGCGTCGGGGATCGCCTCGGGGTACGTCTCGAACAGGCGCATCCACTTGCTCGTCTTTGCGTAGCGCTCGGTCCGCTTCTTGCCGATCGTGGGGTACCACGCGTAGTCATGGTAGAAGTACGAGCCGAACACGAACAGGTAGACCAGCGGCGTCCGGAAGAGCAGCTTCTGGAGCCCCTTGAGCGGCCCGAACCAGACCAGGTCGCCGAAGCGGGAGACCGCGTTGTCCCCCACCGAGAAGCGGAAGTTCCAGTTCGACACGTCCTCGCCCACGATCTCGATGTCCCGCGGATCGCCGATCCCCAGCCCGGCGTCGTGCGCCAGCCGGATGTAGGGGATCGACATCGGATCGAAGCCCATCATCTTCGCGGCCACGGCGTCGATCGCCACCTGGTCGCCCGAGGCGAGGAGGACGTCCTTCTCCACGGGGATCATGGTGCGCGGTCCCGGGCCGTTGCCGGCGGTGGTGCCATCCATCACCGCGAAGAGGCCGGTGTGGATCTCCTTCTGGATCGTCAGGAGGTCCACCAGCGTCTCGTGGATGAATGAGTGCGTGTAGTGCCGGCGGGTGTTGAGCAGGCCGCCGAAGGCGTTCTTCATCGCCCCGGTCGTGGTGGTGTAGATGTGGCACTTGACCGTGGGCAGGTGGACGACGTTCTTGCCCAGGAAGAACTCGGGGATCGTGATCCCCTCGGGGTAGATCTTGGGCAGGACCAGCATCTTCCCCTTGGGCTGGTACTGGATCCACTTGAGGTCGTCCTCGAAGCAGTTGTAGCGCACCGGGACGCCGTACTTGTCGAGCACCGGCAGGTAGCGGTTGAGGCGCTCCCCCTTCTTGGGGTCGGTGACCACCGTGTTGTTCTGGACGCAGACCTGGTCCGTGTAACCGTCGGCACGCAGCTTCTGGATGGTGCCTTCGAGCTGCCACGGGGTCGTGTTCGCGCCCGGGAACGGGAAGTGCCAGGAGATGTTGTCCTTCAGGATGGTGGTCACGCCGGGCGCGAGGTGCCGTTTCACCTCGGCCAGCTCCATGGTCCGGCCCACGTCCTCCAGGACGGTCTCGGGCCGGGTCTTCAACGCCGCTACGCGTGCTTTCGGGGGCATCAGGTACGTCTCCGGTTCGTGTTTTCGCGAATGACCGCCAGGGTCTTGCCGGCCATTATAAGGCTATCCGGCCATCGGGTATTTCAGAGAGTCGAGCAGCCACTCGCCGTTCTTGCCCACGTCCTCGAGCAGGGCCGCGGTCAGGGCATCGCGGTTCTCGTAGAGCCGGTAACCGTCGCGCGGACGCAGATACCCCTTCGCCTTCGGGTGCTTCTCGAACAGCTCCTCCTCCCCCATCGTCTCCGCCCAGCGGGCGTAGCGCGCCCGGTTGTCCAGGAGCGCCTTGATCAGGAAGGGGATGACGATCGAGTAGTCGGCCTGCAGGCTCTCGGTGGTCTGCATGTAGGTCTCGCGGTCGACCTTGCCCCAGGTCACCGCCTCCGCGGGCGGGCAGGAGGAGAGCGAGCCCTCGGTGATCGGCGCCGTCACGATCTGCACGTCGAACGTGTAGCCGCGGACGCCGGGGAGGCCCAGCACCTGCCCCAGCGCGGGCTCGGGCTGGAGGTTGTAGTTCTTCGCCACGCCGCCTCCCAGGATGAATGTGGCCAGCCCGTGCACCGGGTGGTCGAACAGCCCCCAGCGGTGGTACGCGCAGGCCTCGAAGACCTCGGCGTGCATGTCGAGCTCGAACTCGTACCTATCCATCAGCCCGGCCTTCTCCATGGCCCACATCTTCATCGAGTTGAGGAAGATGCTGCCGTCGGCCGGCGCGCCCACCAGGATGGGGATGGCCAGCCGGTGGCAGGTCGCGAGCAGGCCGGGCGCGATGCCGTTCTTCTCCTCCTGCGCGGCGTAGAGACGGCCCAGGAGGTAGCGCATCTCGGTGCCGGTCATCTTCTTCTGGAACTCCGGCCGGGCGAGGCTGGCGCTCAGGAACTGGTCCTGGTCCAGCAGCACCTGCTCCTCGAAGGCCATGTCCGTGACCCGGATGAGCCGCTGGTCGCGCAGCTCGCCGTCGTCGCCGAAGATGGGTACCTCGTGGATCGGCCCGTCGCGGAAGGCGTCGAGGCTGCGGTGGCCGTCGTGATAGCAGACCGCGTCCGTGGTGCTCAGCAGGGCCACCCAGCCGGTCTCGAGCAGCGGGATGAGCCAGGTCTGGTGCTGGCCCGAGACGGTGACCGGACCGGAGATCGCGAGCGTCATGGGATAGCCGCCGCCGATCGCCTCGTCGAGGATGGTGTAGAGGCGCCGGAAATAGGCGCCGCCGAACGCCGGCAGGCAGTGCCGGAAGACCTCGTCGAGCGTCTCGCACTCGTCGACGCGCCGCACCTCGACACGCCGCCGCGAAGCGCTGATCTCCCGAGTCTGGCAGGGATGGTGGGGATGATCTGGATTTGCCACGGCCCGGATCATGGCAAACCCGACCCGCCCCCGCAAGGTCAGCTCTCCGAGTCCTCCAGGTGCTCGAGCACTTCGCCCAAGTGGGCGAACTCCCAATCCTGCGCATAGTGGTGCAGCCGCAGGAGCAGGAGCTTCTGGTCCAGCGCGTCCTCCGTGAGGACGAGGACCGAGTCGAGCCCGGCCACCGTGCCCACGACGTCGCCCCACCGGGATGCCTCGATGGCCTTCGCCACGAGGGAGCCAGCTCCCGGTTGCGTCATGACCAGGGTCAGGTAGGGACCGGCGGGCTTGACCTCCCTCACGTAGTCGACCACCTTCAGAAACGGGGAGTTTGCCTCGACCGTGGGCAGTTGCCACTGGTCTCCGATGCGCACGGCCCGGATCTCCTTCAGGTCGCGGCTCACGCTGGACTGCGTGGCTGCGATCCCCCGCTCCCGCAGCATATCGACCAGTTCCTTCTGCTGGCTGACCGGCTCCTCCATCAGGATCTCCCGGATCGCCTTGCGGCGCTGCTCTTGGATGTCACGGCTGCTCGGCATGTGAATAGGATAGCCTTAATTTCTACCGGGTGCAAGAGAATCTCGCTGGTACCTCTTGACAAGGGACGGGAATGTTGGCTATCGTATGCACATTCAATGAAGTTGCCCGGGCCATCCCGGTCCTGGACGTTTCCTCCCCGGCAGGGGAAGGAGGTTCCAGATGGCGGACGAACGGGTGTACATGAACACGGTGAACGGGTGGGACAAGATGGACGCGGCGGTGACCGCCAACGCGGAGGAGGTGCCGCAGTTGGAGATCAACCTCGGCAAGCTGCGGCAGAAAAGCGCGCTGGTCCGGAACCTGTACGTGCAGCACGCGGCCCTTGCGGCGGCTCGGCAGGGGGTCACCCAGGAGATGCAGCAGCTGATCGAGGAGGGGGAGTCCCTGGTGCGCTTCCTGAGGGAGGGGGTCAAGGCCCACTACGGGAAGCGGAGCGAGAAGCTGGTCGAATTCGGGGTGCAGCCGCTGCGCAGCAGGACCCGGAAGAAGGCCTCGGAGCCGCCTCCGCTTCCGGAGACCGTCTCCCCCGCCACGGCTCCTGATTCTGTGAAATAGCCTGTCTCTCCGGGGGCGTGCTGCCAACACGCCCCCGGCTTTTTGCCTCTCCCGATGCCCTCCCGAGCCATTCCGAAGTTTTTCGAAGCCGTTCCGAACGGTTCGGATCGATTCCGAGCGCCTCGGAACCGTTCCAAAGTCCTTGGAGCGGCTCCGAGATCCTGGGAGCCGTTCCGGGATTCTTCGATGCGTCCGGAAAGTTTCTGACCCGTCCCGAGATCCTCCGAAGCGGTCCCGAGATCTTCGGACCGGTCCAAAAAGATTCGGAGCGCTTCCGAGCGCTTCCGAGTCGTCCTGAGCTTTTCGGATCGGCTCCGAGCTTCTGGGACCCGTTCCGGATTCCTCGGAACGAGTCCGAGCTCTTCGGATCGGCTCCGAAGTTCTGGGGATCGGTCCGAAGTTCTTCATGCTCTGGAAATGCCGGCGGCTCCGGCGCGGCGAGTATGACCCGCGGCCCGTGCTTTGCATATCACTGAAACGTCCAAGGTCGCGTGGTGGGCTCGGTAAGTCTCCTGGGGTGGTCAGCGGCAGCTCCGTCTTCTCAGAGACCCTGTCTCTCTCAGAGAGACCCTGTCTCTCGTCATCCACCCTGGAAGGCCCGCTTCATTCGGAAGCCCGGGCCCCCCGCAGCGGCAACTTCTACATGGGGGTGAGATGAAAACCGTAACTGCCTTCTGCCTGCCTCTTCTCCTCTTTCTCGTCACGGCAGTCCCGGCCGGGGCCGCCGATCTTGCCTTCTCCACCTACCTTCCTAACGGCTACGGTCCCACCTACCAGGCATGGGCGGTCTCTACGGACGTCAAGGGCAACGTGTATGTGACAGGCTCCTACGCGCCGCTTCCCTACTATCCGAATCCTTGGCCTCAGACGCCTTACGTGATGAAACTGAGCTCGCAAGGCGAGGTCCTCTACACGACGATCTTCCCCGGAAGCGGGGTGTCCGGGGCCGAAGCCATCTTCGTGGACCCCTTGGGACAAGCCTACATTGCGGGATATACGAACGGGGACTTTCCTCAGATCGGCGGGCTCGACCTGGCCTACCGGGGCGCTGGCTACGACGGCTTCGTCGCCAAGCTCGGACCGGGTGGGCAGATCCTCTATTCCACTTCCTTCGGTGCGGCTGGCCATGAGAGAGCTTCAGGCCTGGGGGTGGATTCCAGCGGAGCAATTTACGTGTCTGGATTCACCGACTCCCCCGGCTTCCCTCGGACCGGGCCGAGCCCTCTGCCGGAAGGTGAAGGGATTGAGGTCTTCGTGGCCAAACTCAAGCCCGGCAAAGCGGAGCCGGTCTGGTCGTTCACCTTTGGCGGCTCCGGCGCGGATGCACCCAACAGATTGGCCGTCTCCCCCTCCGGGCGTTCTTATCTGAGCGGCTACACGGAGTCCTTCGACTTTCCGACTCTCGAGGCGTACCAGACGGAGCACGGCGGAGGGGCGGACGCCTTCCTCGTGAGCTTCGGAGCGAGTGGCGACCGGGTCTTCTACTCGACCTTGCTGGGCGGCAGTGGCCTCGACTACGGAATGGACATAGCCGTGGATGCCGCGGGCAACGCTTGGTTGGGCGGGTACACCAGTTCCGCCGACTTCCCGGTTCTCCGGCCGCTTCAGGCATCGAAGGCAGGGTCCATAAGCCATTACAGTGACGGATTCGTCAGCGGCTTCTCCTCTACGGGCGCGCTCACGTTTTCCTCTTACTTCGGGGCTTCGGAGATCGACTATGTGAAGAGCCTTGCGCTCGACCGGTCGGGCAACCTCCACATCGCTGGCGCCACCAACTCGGCACTTTTTCCGCTGAAGGATCCAGTGCAGGATCAATGTGGGCCAGTTCAAAGCGGGAGGTACTGCCCTTTGGATGTCTTCGTTGCCCGGATCGACCCGCGGACTCCTAAGCTCCTGTTCTCCACCTATTTGGGAGGCTCGGTACGGAGCATCTCCGAAATCGAACCTGATGACTTCCCCTTGGGTATTGCAGTGGACTCCCAAGGAGCCGCCGTTGTGGTTGGTGGGACTTACAGCCGTGACTTTCCCCTGGTAAACCCGATCTTCACCCGCAATGAGGCGCCCGTCCATTTCGCCTCCTTCGTGACCCGTATCCTGCTCACCAATCAGCTACCCGTCTGCTCCGCCGCGACCGCCAGCCCATCCGCGATCTGGCCGCCGGACCGCCGGCAGGTCCGGATCTCGACCCTGGGGGTGACCGACCCCGACGGCGACCCGGTCACCCTGAAGATCACCCGCATCCTGCAGGACGAGCTGTTCACGGCCCGGATGCCGGACGCCGGGAGCCTGGGAACCGCGAAGCCCTGGGTCCGGGCCGACCGCATGGACAATGGCGATGGCCGCGTCTACCACCTCTTCTTCGAAGCCACCGACCCTGCCGGCGCATCGTGCACCGGCGAGGTCAAGGTGTGCGTGTCTCTCCAGTCTGGCGGCACCTGCCGCGACGGCGGGGCGCGTTTCGATTCGACCCTCCCCCGTTGAGAACGACCGAAAACGAAAGGAGGACGCTTTGAACCAGAAATATCTCGGAACGGTCCTCGGACTGATCCTGGCGGGTGGGATCCTCTTCAGCGTGCCCAGGCTGACCGCTCAGTCTCCCCCGAGCCTCGCCTTCTCGACCTACCTTGGGGGAAGCTCCGAGGACTCCATCGAGGGGGTGATCACCGATGCGTTGGGAAACGTCTACGTGGCGGGCTGGACCTGGTCAGGGAACTTCCCGGTCACCCACGCGTTGGGGAATCCCAGCGACGGTGTCAACGCGTTCGTGGCAAAGCTCGATCCCTCAGGCCGCCTCGTGTTCTCGACGCTGCTCGGCGGCAGCGATTTTGATCGGGGGGTGGACATCGCCCTCAGTCCCGGAGGAGAGATCTGGGTGCTGGGGGAGACATGGTCGTCTGACTTTCCGCGCACGGACGGCCCGCCGGCGCCGACGATTGGGGACGTGTTCGTGACCCGGCTGGCGCCGGGAGGCGCAGCCATCCTCTCTTCCACGGTCGTGGGCGGCTCCGCTGGGGACGTCCCTGTCTCCCTTGCGCTGGACGGACTGGGGAGGCCCATCGTGGTCGGAGGGACGTGGTCCCACGACTTCCCGATGGTCCATGCCCTCTTCCCCCACCGCCACGACATGGACGATGGGTTCGTGATGGCGCTGGAGTCCGACGGCTCGGGTCTGGAGTACTCCACCTACCTGGGTGGCAGCGCGCTCGACGCCATTCGGGGTGTGGCCGCGGATGCCGCGGGACACGCCTATGTCACGGGCTTCACCTTGTCGCAGGATTTTCCCGTGGCTGCGGCCTGGCAGCCGCACCACGCCGGGGACACGGATGCCTTCGTCGTCAAGCTGTCCCCTTCCGGCCATGCGCTCGTCTACTCCACCTTCCTGGGAGACCGTCTCGGCGACCAGGCCTACCAAATTGCGGTGGGGGAGGAGGGGGATGCCTGGGTTGTGGGTGTCACCTTGGGTCTTTTCCCGTTGGTGGATCCCTTCCAGCCGGCGTTCGGGGGTGGGACCGACGCCTTCGTGGTCCGGCTGAGCGCCGCGGGGGGGTTGGTCTCCTCCTCGTTCCTCGGCGGCTCCGGGGGCGAAACGGACTTTGCCATCGATGTCGGCGCGGACGGCGTCTATGTGGCGGGGCGCACTCACTCGGCCGATTTCCCCTTGGTCGATCCGGTGCAGGCCGACTGCGCGCCAGGGGGCTCCGCCTGCGAGGGGGACGCTTTCCTCACCAGGCTTAGTCCTGACGGGAGGGCAATCGTTCAATCGACCTATCTGGGGGGCGGCATCCCGGCAAAGAGCACCGAGCCCTCCACCGACTTGGCAACCAGCGTCGCTGCCGACCGCCGCGGCGGCGCCTACATCGCAGGCCAAGCTCTAACGCTCGATTTCCCGGTGGTTTCGGCACACCAGCCGGGCCACGGCGGCGGTCTGCGGGACGCCTTTGTCGCCCGAATCGTGGCGAACCTCTACCCCCCCGACTGCTCAGGAGCCACGGCGAGCCCGTCCATGATCTGGCCCCCGGACCGGCGGCAGGTGCGGATCTCGACCCTGGGGGTGACCGACCCGGACGGCGACCCGGTCACCCTGAAGGTCACCCGCATCCTGCAGGACGAGCTGTTCACCGCCCGCATGCCCGACGCCGGGAGCCTGGGGACCGCGAAACCCTGGGTCCGGGCCGACCGCATGGACAACGGCGACGGCCGCGTCTACCACCTCTTCTTCGAAGCCACCGACCCTGCCGGAGCGAAGTGCACCGGTGAAGTGAAGGTGTGCGTGCCCCTGCAGTCCGGCGGCACCTGTCGCGACGGCGGCGCGCGGTTCGATTCGACCCTGCCCCGATAGCAAGGAGGATGCATGTCTCGAAACGTAGTATCCCGATGGACTGCCGCCGTGATCTCAGCGTTGCTCCGACGCTTCCAAACAACCCTCTCCGCAATCGCCTTCATGGCTGCTTTGGCCCTGCCGCTCGCCGCGACTCCGCCTGACTTCGTTCCGGGCGTCGTGGGGGCGCCTTCGGGCGCCGCCGCCGACTCCTCCATCGCGTTCTCCACTCTTCTCCCTAACGGCTCCGGCCCGACCTATGAGGTCGAAGCGGTAGCCACCGACCCTTCCGGCAACGTGTACGTGACGGGCGCGTACGCTCCCTTCCCCTTCGACCGTCCTTTCGTGATGAAGCTGAGCCCGGCGGGAGAGGTCCTCTACACGACGATCTTCCCCGGCACGAGCTCTGCCATCGCCACGGCCATCGCCGTGGACGGTCAGGGCCAGGCTTACATCGCAGGCTTTACCGATGGCAACGGAGTGCCTCAGATCGACGGTCTGGACGCTGCATATCGGGGCACCAGCCGTGACGCGTTCGTCGCGAAGCTCGGCCCTGGGGGAGAAATCCTCTATTCGACCGCGCTGGGAGGCTCCGCCATGATTGGGGGCAATTCCCCAATCGACGTCGCCATGGCCGTCGGATTCGACTCCCAGGGTGCCATCTACGTCGGCGGGTACACCGTAACCCTGGACTTCCCTCGGGTCGGCTCCCTCTCCATCGCGGCCGGGGGCGGCCCTGAGGCCTTCGTGGCCAAGCTGGTGCCGGGAAACCCGGCGCCGGTCTGGTCCACCCCCTTCGGCGGAGCCAGCTTTGAGGTGCTCTACGGTCTCGACGTGGACTCCGCGGGCAACCTCTATCTCGCCGGCTACACGCGTTCCGCAGACTTCCCGACCGTCAACGCAATTCAGGACGAGCACGCCGGGGGTGCGGACTACGACATCTTCGTCATGAAGCTGACCTCCGCCGGGCAGGTGGTCTACTCCACCTATCTCGGCGGGAGCGGCAACGACATCGGCTGGGCGATCGCCGCCGACGCAGCGGGCAATGCCTGGCTGGGCGGCTCCACCGAATCACAGGACTTCCCGCTGAAGAACCCCCTCCAGGACACTTTTGCTTGGAGCGAGGGCTTCGTGGCCGGGCTGGGGCCTGCCGGAGCGCTGCTCTTCTCCACGTTCTTCGGCGGCAGCGCCTTCGATCACGTGTCGGGGATCGACGTGGACCCGTCGGGTCTCCTCCACATCACGGGCGACACCGAATCGGTCGTGTTTCCCTTGAAGGAGCCGATTCAGGAGAGCTGCCTGCCGGAGGATGTCCCCATCGGAGTCCGCTGTATCAAGGACGCGTTTGTCGCCAGAATCAATCCGCGAGTTCCCTCGCTCCTCTTCTCCACCTACCTGGGCGGCTCGGTCAGGGGCGCTAGCCATGACCCGGAGGATAGCGCCTTGGATATCACCGTCGATCCCGGGGGCAGAGCCACGGTGGTCGGCAGGACCTTTGCCAAGGACTTTCTCCTGGTGAACCCGTTTTTCTCGAAGTACGAGGCAACCTCGGAACCGCCCTCTTTCGTGACCCGCTTCCAGGTGACGGACAACCGCGCACCGGTCTGCTCCGGCGCTACTGCCAGCCCGTCCGTGATCTGGCCCCCGAATGGCAAGATGGTCCCGGTCTCCATCCTCGGCGTCACCGATCCGGAGGGGGAGCCCGTCGCCCTGAAGATCACCGGAATCACCCAGGACGAGCCCGGAGCCAGCTTCTCGGGCATCGGCTCTTCCGTCGCCCGGGTGAAGGCGGAGCGGGCCGGCAAGGGGGACGGCCGGGTCTACCACATCCTTTTCGAAGCCACCGATCCCTCCGGCGGGTCGTGCGCCGGCGAGGTGACGGTGTGCGTGCCGCACGACCGGGGGAAGGGCAAGGGGAGCTGCGTGGACAGCAGCCGGAAGTGAAGGCTACGCCCCGAAGAATTCCCGCACCGTCCCGCACACCCGCTCGTGCTCCTCGTTGGTGAGCTCGGGGAAGATGGGCAGGCAGAGCACCTCTTTCGCCGCGGCCGTGGAGACGGGGAGGTCGCCGGGGTCGAGCCGGATCTTCCCTTCCATCGCAGGCTGGTGGTGGAGCGGCGAGGGGTAGTGGACGGCCGAGGCCACGCCTCGCGACTTCAGATGCTCCATCAGGTCGTCCCGGCGGGAGGTGCGGATCGTGTACTGGTGGTAGACCGAGAGCGCGCCGGGCGGGTCCGGGATCAGGCGGATGTCCCCGACACCATTGAAGGCTCCGTGGTAGCGGCAGGCCAGCTCCCGGCGGCGGGTGTTGTCCTCCTCCAGCAGCTCCAGCCGGCAGTTGAGGACCGCGGCCTGGAGGCTGTCGAGACGGCTGTTCGTCCCGACCTCGATGTGGTTGTAGCGACCCGCCTGGCCGTGATTGGCGAGCAGGTGGACCTTTGCGACCAGATCCTTGTCGTTGCCGGTAACCGCGCCGCCGTCCCCGAAGCAGCCCAGGTTCTTGGTGGGGTAGAAGCTCCAGGCGGCCAGCCGGCCGAAGCCCCCGACACGCTTCCCCTTCCACGCCGCACCTTGCGCCTGGGCCGCGTCCTCGATCATCCAGAGGCCGCGCTTTTCACAGAGGGCCAGGGTGGCGTCCACGTCGATCGGCCGGCCTTAGAGGTGGACCGGGATGAGCCCCACGGTGCGGTCGGTGACCCGCCGCGCCGCGTCCTCCGGGTCCAGGTTCAGGGTCTCGGGATCGACGTCGGCGAAGACCGGCACGCCGTCCAGGAGGAGGACGGCCTCGGCCGTGGCGAAGAAGCTGAAGGATGGGACGATCACCTCGTCGCCGGGCCTCAGCCCCAGCGCCCTCAAAGCCAGTACCAGGGCGTCGGTGCCGTTGGCGAGCGCGGTGCAGGCCTCCACTCCCAGGTACCGGGCGAAGGCGGCCTCGAACTCCCGGACCTCGGGTCCCAGAATGAACGAGCTCTCGGAAAGGACGCGCCGCCAGCGCTCTTCCAGCTTGGAGGCGATGCGGCGATGGACGCGGGGCAGGTCGAGGATGGGAACGTTCACGGGCGGCATTCTACCCCGGCGGCTCACCCTCCGACTCCCTCTCCCCCGGCACGGGGGAGAGGGCCGGGGAGAGGGGGGATGGGATCAACTTATAGACCACGATCTCGTCTCCTCCCATCGTGATGTTGTCCGGGATCTCCAGCCGGTGGACCGGGACGAAGCGGGGGTCGGAGTCCAGCCCCCGGAGCCACTTGGGGAAGACCACGACGTAATCCGGACGCCTGCGGGCGATCGCCTCGGCCATGGCCTGCTGCCAGGGGAGGCCGGTCTCTTCCATGATCCGACTCACCTCGTCCCGGATCTCGGGGTTGGCGATGCCCGCCAGGTCCACGACCCGGTTCGGGAGCAGGAACTTGATCGCGCCGATGTCGTTGACCGCGAGCACGGCCTGGGGCGGCACCCGCTCCGCGAGCCAGCGGGCGATCTTCACGTCGCTGTCCTCCACGTTGGCCACGTTCCGGGCATAGCGGACCGCCCCCTGGGCGAAGCCCCAGAGCGCGGTGGCCAGGATCAGGCCGGCGAGCAGCGCTCCGAGAGGTCGCCTCCTCAAGGCCCGGGCCGCGGGCTCCAGGCCGAGCGCTCCCAGGACGATCACCACGGGCAGCAGCGGGAAGTAGTAGCGGCCGAAGTTGCCCATCAGCCGGGTCGGACCCGGAGCCATCAGCGAGTAGGCGAGGGGCAGCCCCACCACCCAGAGGGCCGGCAGCAGCCCCTTGTCTCTCTTGGAGCCGAGCCGGGCGATCAGGGTGACGATCCCGGCTCCGGCGAGCAGCGCCAGGAACGGCTGCGAGCGGAAGTAGACGCCGATCACCGTGTGTACGTATCCAAGGTCAGGGATCAGCCGCCGCAGGTCTCCCCCCTTGGCCCCGAAGGTGGTGGGGAGGAAGGAGCCTCCGGCCCAGCGGTAGGCCAGCAGCGGACCGATCAGGGCGAGCGCGGCCAGGACGATGCCGGTCAGGAGCGGACGCAGAGGAGGCCGTCGCCAGATCAGCGGGCCATCCTCCCCATCACGTTCGAAAAGCAGGACGCGGTCGACGAGCGCCAGGACCAGGAGGAGCAATCCTTCGGGACGGGCCAGGGATGCCACGGCCAGGACCGCCGCCGAGAGCGGAGGGCTCCCGGGCCGCTCCCTTTCCCGGATATGGAGGAGGATCCCCCAGAGGGAGAGGAAAATGAAGAGCGGAACCTCCATGCCGGAGAGGGCCGACCAGACGAGCCAGCTCGTGGTCAGGGTCAGGACCGCGGCGAGACCCGCGAGCCCGCGGCCGAGCCCCAGCTCCCGGGCCAGGCGCCAGGTGACCGCTACCCCGGCGGCGTGGAAGGCGATGCCCAGGAGCTTGGTCCAGGCCAGGATGCTCCCCGGCAGCAGGAAGAGCAGGGAGAGGAGCGCCGTCCAGAGCGGGGCGGTCGAGCCGGTGACCAGCTCGCCCGGGTTGTAGGAGAGGCCGCTGCCCGCCGCCAGGTTGCGGGCGAACTGGAGGTGGATCCAACTGTCGTCCAGGGGGAAGCCGAGCCCGCCCACGAGGAAGAGCTCGGCGCCCAGGTAGACAAGACATGCCGCAATGGCGGCTGGAATCAGCCAGCGCGGCGAAGAGGAAGAGTTCTCGTCCAAGTCGGGGTTGAGCATACCTGAGCCTATTGACTTATTATCATGCGCGCCGATGCCTAGACGGATCTGGAGTCCCTTTCAACGCCGCATGCGCGCGGCCGCCCGCGCCGCGCTCTACGGGAGCCTCGTCCTCGTGGGGGGGATCGCCTGGGCTCTCGTCGCCTGGCTGAACCGGCCGCTCCAGGGCACCGTCCTGGAGCGCTGGGTCGAGACCGACTACCGCAGCCTGCCGGAGGTCCAGCTCCTCCGGGACTACGTGCGGATCGATACCAGCGAGGCCACCGGCGACGAGATCGCGGGCGCCCGCTTCCTCGCCGCCCGGTTGGAAAAGGCCGGCATCCTCTCCCGCCTGGAGATCGTGGGCGAGGGCAAGGCCAACCTCTACGCCCTCCTCGAGGGGAAGGACCCCCGGCCCCTCGTCCTCCACAACCACATCGACGTGGAGAGCGTGAAGCCGGAGGAGTGGTTCCATCCGCCGTTCGAGGCGTTCATCGAGCCTCCCTGGATGTTCGGCCGCGGCGTCTTCGACATGAAGAGCGTGGCCGTCGCCCAGCTCCTGGCCATGATCGACCTGAAGGAGAGCGGCCGGTCCGGCCGGCAGTTACAGAGGTCGGTCCTCTTCCTGGCCACCAGCAGCGAGGAGCGCGGCAGCCGGCTCGGCGTGCGCCGCATCCTGGCCCAGAACCCGGAGATGGTCCGCGGCTTCTGGGCGGTCCTCACCGAGGGGGGCGTGGTCGAGGCGCGGGCGCGGAACGACATCAAGTTCTGGGGGACCGAGATCGGCCAGAAGCGCTACGTCGACCTCCTGGTCCGCGCCCCCGAGCGGAAGCCGCTCGACGAGCTGCGCGCCAGGCTCAAGGAGGCCGGCTTCACCGAGACGGACCTGAAGGTGGTCCCCGTGGTGCGGGAGGTCCTGAAGACCTACGCGCCGACCCGCGACCGGGAGGACTTCCGCGAGATGCTCGCGGACCCTGACGGGACCATCGCCGACGTGGAGAAGTTCCGCAAGCTGCCCGACTACCTGCGCTCCTTCTTCCGCAACGAGGCCGTGCCCTTCCAGGTGAAGGAGGCCCCCGGCGGAGGTTGGCAGCTCCTGATCAAGATCCACCTCCTCCCCGGCGCGAAGCTGGAGGGGGAGCTCCCCAAGCTCGTCCCGGCCTGGATGCTCGCCGGTCTCAGCTACACGCTCGACGAGCCCCCGGCCTCGCCGAGCAGCCCCACCGGCCATCCCGTGTTCCAGGCGGTCACCGAGACGCTGGCGGAGCGCTACCCAGATGCGCCCACCGGACCCTACTTCCTCCCGTGGACGGCCACCGACTCCCGCTTCTTCCGGGCGGCCGGCGTGCCCTCCTACGGCTTCTCCCCCTTCCTCATCATGAACACCGACACGTTGCAGGTGGACAAGGCCAACGAGCGCTTCGCCCTGCCCGGTTTCGTGGAGGGCGTGGGGGTCTACCGCGACCTCGTCCGCAGGCTGGTCCTCGCCGAAGGACAGTGAGTGACACTTGGTGTCACCGGCGGCGCTTCGGCGCTGTCACTTTTTGTCTCGCCGAATGAAGCAACGCACGAAGAATCAACAACTTAGCACCTGGCATCGACCCTGCTATCTCTCCTTGACGAACGGAGATGGAACCCCAAGGAATCATCCGGGGGGACAGGATTTCGAAACCCAGGGAGGAGACCGCACATCATGTTGAGCAGAATCCGGAACCGCCAGAAGGGCTTCACGCTGATCGAGTTGCTGATCGTGGTCGCGATCATCGGCATCATCGCGGCGCTGCTGATCCCGAACTTCCTCGACGCTCTGCAGAAGGCCAAGCAGAAGAGGACCGTGGCCGACATCCGCAACACCGGCACGGCCATGTTCTCCTGGCTGACCGACCAGGTCGGCGCCGCGGCCGCCGGCGCCTCGGCCTCCGACGTGAACCTGGGCTCCTACGGCAGCGCGCTGACCGGCCCGGTCGTGGGCAGCATCCTGGTCCCGCAGTACATGCAGGATGTCCCGAACGCGGACGGCTGGAAGGAGCCGTACGATTACTACCTGAAGACCGCCTCCCCGCTCGATCCGCAGGTGATGGCGATCCGCAGCACGGGCCGCAACAAGAGCGTCGACGGCAGCGACACCTACTCCGTGACCTCGTTCGACCCGACCGACTACGACGAGGACATCGTCTGGGCCGACGGCTTCTTCGTCCGCTGGCCGCAGAAGAGGTAACGCAGGACGCAGGACGCAAGCGAAACAACACTCCCTCCTCAGACGGGGCGCCCCGGTTGGTGGCGCCCCCTTTTTTTATGTAGGCTTGCCCGCCCCATGCTCCGCATCGCGCTCACCGTTCTGCTGATCGCCTTTCTGGGCGTAATGACCGCGACCGCCCTCCGTGCCCGGGAGCCGGAGCTCTCCGAGCCCGCCCGCTGGCTCCAGGGCTACCTGCGGATCGACACCACGAACCCTCCCGGCCGCGAGCACCTGGCTGCGGCGTACCTCGGCGGCATCCTCCGGAGCGAGGGCATCCCGTTCCACGTGGCCCGCACCCCGGAGGGGCGCGCCAACCTGTGGGCGCGGCTCTCCTCGCCACGCAGCAACGGCCGGGCCGTTCTCCTCCTCCATCACATGGACGTGGTGACCCCGGGTCCGGGCTGGACGGTCCCGCCCTTCTCCGGCGAGATCCGCGACGGCCGCATGTGGGGCCGCGGCGCCCTCGACGACAAGAGCCTGGGCATCGCCCAGCTCGCCGCCTTCGTGGACCTGAAGCGGCGCCGGGTCCCGATCGAGCGCGACGTGATCTACCTCGCGGTGGCCGACGAGGAGAGCGGCGGCCTGCGCGGCACCTCCTGGCTGCTGGAGAACCGGCCGGAGATGTTCCAGGGGGTCGAGGCCGTTCTGGGCGAGGGGGGGCGTGCCCAGTCCGTGAACGGCCGGCTCCTCTGGTGGGGGATCGAGGTGGCCCAGAAGCGCCCGCTCTGGCTGGAGGTCTCCACGTCCGGACGCGGCGGCCACGCCTCCGGGCTCAACCCGCAGAGCGCCACCCACCAGCTCGTCCAGGGGCTCGCCCGGGTCCTGCAGCGCCCGGTCCGCTGGCGGGTCACGCCGCCGACCCGCGCCTACCTGCGCGCCATCGCCCCGCTTCACAACGATCACTGGAAGCGCGTCCTGGGGAACATCGACCAGGTCGTCAAGCCCGAGGGGCCGAGCGAGTTCCTGCTCCCCGGCATGGCCAACCTGTTCGTGGACACGGTGCAGGTGACGGTGCTGAGGGGCGGCGAGCGGATCAACGTCGTGCCCGACCGGGCCTCGGCGCAGATCGACGCCCGGCTTCTGCCCGACACCGATGCCCAGGCCGTGCTGCGCGGGATCGAGGAGGCCCTGGGGGACGGCTTTGAAGTCGAGGTGCTGGTGACCTCGCCGCCGGCGCCGCCCTCCCCCGCCGGTGGCCGGCTCTACGGCGCGCTGCGGCAGGTGCTCTCGCCCGAGGCGCCGGTAGTCCCCACCTTCGTGCCCGGCTTCACGGACTCGCGCTTCTTCCGCGAGCGGCGCATCCCTGCCTATGGCGTGACCCCCTTCGCCCTGGCCGGGGACGACCTGCGGGGGATCCACGGAACGGACGAGCGCATCCCCTTGGACGAGCTCGACCGCGGTGTGGAGAGGATGCGCCGCATCGTCGTGGGCTATACAGGCCCTGCCGCAGACTGACACCCTGTGTCCGCGGCTGACGTTTTTTGTCGCAACCGGCTGTCTCGCGAATATGCCAAGTCGTTGAGCACACTGGACTTGAAGCTCCGGGCAGACTGGCATATCCTTTGCCCTAAGGGAACTCGTAATCCTTTCCTGGAGGGTGCCGACATGCGCAGGGTGACGGCCGGACAGAAGGGCTTCACGTTGATCGAGCTGTTGATCGTTATTGCAATCATTGGAATCATCGCGTCGATGCTGATCCCCAACATGCTGGACGCGATGAACAAGGCCAAGCAGAAGCGGACCATCGCGGACGTACGGATCACCGGGACGGCCATGTTCTCGTGGCTGACCGACCAGGTGGGGGCGGCCGCGGCGGGGCAGTCCAACTCCAACGTGGTCCTGTCTTCGTACGGCTCGCCGAAGCCGATCGCGACTCTGGAGAGCCTGCTGTCGCCGCAGTACCTGCAGGTGGTGCCGCCCATCGATGGCTGGAAGTTCCCCTATGAGTATTACCTCAAGGAGGGGGCCAGGGTGCACGAGCGCCAGGTCATGCTGATCCGCAGCCGCGGCCGGAACAACTCCTTCGACTCGAGCAGCGAGTACACGGTGACCTCGTTCGACGCCACGGACTATGACGAGGACATCGTCTGGGCGGACGGATTCATGGTCCGCTGGCCGCAGAAGGGCTGAGGGGGTTTTTGCGCGGCCGGACCGCTGCCAGCCTGCCTGTCCTGCTGGGAGCGGCCTGGCTGCTGAGCCTCTTCGCTCCCCTGCTCTCCCCCGGCAACGTCCTGGCGAACCGGGACGTTCCGCTGTTCCACCTCCCACTGAGGGCCGCGTTCCGCTGGCTGGCCGAAGAGGGCCTGCCGGTCTGGAATCCGTGGCTCAACGGCGGCCAGCCGGTGCTCTCCAACCCGAGCTACGCGGCGTTCTACCCGCCGAGCTGGCTCGTGCTCGTCATCCCTCCGGCCTACGCCCTGAGCCTGCTGGTCGTGCTCCACGCGGGCATCGCCTTCGCCGGGGCGTGGTGGCTGGCCCGGCGCCTGGGCTCGGGGCGTGGCGGCGCGGCCCTGGCCGCCATCGGCTTCACCGGCAGCGGCGCCCTGCTCTCCCTGATCAGCGCCCTGACCCTGTTCTCCAGCATGGCCTGGTTCCCCTGGTTCCTGGGCTGGTCGGACGAGGCCCTGCGGGCGGAGCCGGGGAGATGGCGCCGGCCCGCGCTCCTGGCCGGGGTGGCCCTCTCGCTCCAGCTCCTGAACGGCGAGCCGGTGACGGTGGTGGTGAGCGGTCTCGGCCTGCTGGTGCTCGCAGCGGCAGCGGCCGTCCGAGGCGGGGCGCGGGTCCTGCCCCGGACCCTGGTCCCGGTGGTGGTGGCGGTGTTCCTGGCCGCGGTCCAGTGGCTCCCCACCGGGGCGCGGTTCGCCGGCTCTCCCCGGGCCGGAGGCCTGGAAGCCGGCCGGGCCTCGGTCTGGTCGGCGCCGCCGGCCCGCCTGGTGGAGCTGGTCTTCCCGCGCTTCTTCGGCGATCCCATGCGCGACCAGGAGGGGCTCTACTTCGGCTGGAACCTGCACGACCGGGACTTCCCCTACGTCCCCTCGGTTTATCCCGGGCTGCTCCTGGCGGTCCTGGGGATCTCGGCCCTGGCACGCTGGCCGGTGCCGCGGAGGTCGGCCTGGGCGATGGCTTTCGCCATCGGCGCCTTCCTGGCGCTGGGCCGGCACAACCCGCTCTTCGAGCCGCTGCGCGAGGCGGTCCCGCTGCTGGCCATCCTCCGCTTCCCGGAGAAGTTCGCCCTTCTTTCCGTGGCCGCCCTCACCTTCTGCGGCGCCCTGGGATGGGACTGGCTGATGCGCGAGCGGCGGGAGGGCCGGCCCGAGCGGGCCGACTTCCCGCTCGCCGTGGCCCTGGTCCTCTTCGCCACCGCAGGGGTGCTCACCGGCCTGCTCTACCGCATCCCCCGGCTCGCCGGCTGGTTCGTCCGCAGCTATGGCGAGCCCGGCCTGACCCCGGAGGGGGTGGCCCGCGGCATGGCCTACCTGCGCGGCGAGGGGTGGGCCGCCCTCGCCGCGGCCGGGGCCGTAGCGGCGCTGCTCGCCCTCTGCCGCTGGCGGCGGCCGTCCGCCCGGCTGCTCACGGCCTGCGCGGCGGCGCTCCTGGCCGCCGACCTCTGGCACTACGGGCACGGTCTCGTGGAGACCGTGCCCGCCGCGGAGATCCAGGGACCGCCGCCTGTGGCTGTTCCGCCGGAGAGCCGCCTGTTCGTGCAGGAGAGCCCCGGGGACGAGCCCGAGTTCGTGCCGCGGCGGGGGGGAGACCCGACCAGGGCCGCCTTCCGCGCGCTGGTGCAGCGGATGGAGCCGTACAGCGCCGTGCTCTGGCGCATCCCCTACGCGCTCAACGAGGATTTCGACCTCATGCTCACTCCCTGGGGAGCGCGCGCCCTGGAGACCCTCCACCAGGACTGGAGCCGCCCGTCCAACGCCGCGTGGCGCTATCTCGGCGTCTGGAACGTGAGCAAGGTCCTCCTGAGAAAGGAGCCGGCAGCCTGGGCCGCCGAGGTGAAGCGGGACCCGGACGCTCCCCTGATGCGGGAGCTGTCGAACCCCTTCCTCCTCCCCCGGCACCGCTTTGCGCCGAGGGTGACCTTCCACCCGGATCCCGCTTCGGCCCTGGCCGCGGCGCGGGCCGCGGGCTACGCCGTCATGCGGCACGAGCACGCCGTCCGGCCCGGGGAGCCGGTCGAAACCGCCTTCCCGCGTCCGCCCGAGCCGCTGGAGCTCGAAGAGCGGGGAGGCCGGCTCCGGATGCGCTACCGCTCGGAGTCCGGGGCGTTCTTCGTCTTCGCCACCACTTTCGACGAGGGCTGGCGGGCCGAGGTCGACGGCGAGCCCTTGGAAGCTCTCCCCACCGCCGCCTGCCAGATCGGGGTGGAGCTGCCCGCAGGAGAGCACGTCCTGGACCTGCGCTACCGCGATCCCATGGTCACCCTGGGGGCCGCCATCACCCTCGCCACCCTGGCCGTGGTCGCCGCGGCACTGCTCCGGGAACGGCGAGCCGGGTAGAATTGCCCACACTGTGCTCCCCTTCTGGCCACCCTTCTGGTTGACTGCGGCTTTCGCGGCTGCGCTCGGGCTCATCGCCGGCAGCTACCTGAACGTCCTCATTCACCGGTTGCCGCTCGGGATTTCGACAGTCACGCCGCGCTCCCGCTGTCCGGCCTGCGAAACGCCGATCCGCGCCCTGGACAACCTGCCGGTCCTCTCGTTCCTGCTGCTGCGCGGGTGCTGCCGGTCCTGCGGAGCCAGGATCTCGTGGCGCTACCCGCTGGTCGAGGCGGCCACGGCCCTGCTCTTCGTGGGCTGCGTCATCGCCTACGGCCCGACCCTGCAGGCCCTGATGGCCGCGACCTTCTGCTGCCTGATGGTCGCGCTGGCGATGATCGACGCCGACCACATGATCTTGCCCGACCGGATCACCTGGCCGGGGATCGCCCTGGGCTTCCTCTTCCACGCGGCGTTGGTGCTGCACCTGAACCTGCCCTGGAGACACATGCTCGGGCCGCTGTTCGGGTGCCTGCTCGGTGGCGGCCTGCCGCTGGCCATCTACGGCGTCTGGTGGCTGATCCGGAGGGAGGAGGGTCTCGGCCTGGGCGATGCCAAGATGATGGCGCTCATCGGCACGTTCCTGGAGTGGAAGGCCCTGCTCGTGGCGTTCTTCTTCGCGGTGCTCGCCGGCGCCGTGGTGGGGCTCGTGCTGATGGGCCGCTCGGGCGAGGGCCTGCGCACCCGTCTGCCGTTCGGCGTCTTCCTGGCCCTTGGCGGGCTGATCGCCCTGTTCGCCGGCCCGGCCATCATCGGCTTCTACCTGCGGCTCTTATGAAACCGGCGGCGAGATCAACGGCGAGACCGGGCCGGATGGGGCTGCGGCGAGAGATCCTGATCCTCCTGCCGGTGGCGCTGCTGCTGCTGGCCGTGCTCTCCACCTTCACCCTGCTCTCTTTCCGCAACGCCCTGCGCCTGCTCGCGGACGAGCGGCAGGACGAGGCCGCCCGGCTGGCACAGGCCGTGGCCGGCCGCCTGGCCGGGTCGCGGGATCTCCCCTCCCCGGAGGAGCTGCGCGCCCTCGCCCCCCAGGCCCGGGGCGTGGCGGTGATCGACGCCCAAGGCAGCATCCTGGTGTCCACCGGCGACGTCCATCCGCTGGGCGACAGTCCCGGGGAGCCCGGCGAGGCACGGTCCGGCGCGGTCACCGGCTTCGCTCCCCTGGGGCCGGGCCGCCGGGTGCGTGCCGACCTCGCGGCCGAGGTCCTCACCGCCCAGGAGCGGTCGGCGGACCTGCTGTCGGTGGTCGTGCTCAGCCTCAACGCCGCCCTGCTCCTCCTGGTGCTCTCCTTCCTGCGCCACCTGATGGCCCCCTGGGAGACGCTGATCGAGCGGGCCAGACAGATGGGGGCGGAGCAGGAGGCCGGAGAGGGGGAGATCGAGTTCCTCCTCGCCACCTTCGAGCGCGCGATCGCTGCCAGTACCGCCAGCACTGCCCGCCGGCCCGAGGACGACATCGCGGCCCTGGAGCGCACCCTGTCCGCGAGCCTCCAGAGCGGGCTCCTCCTCCTCGACCGCGCCGGCAACGTGCTCGCCCTGAACGCGGTCGCCGCCGGCCTGCTCGGCATCGAGCCGCCTCCGCCCGGGACCCCTCTCGTCCAAGCCCTGGGAAGCCAACCCGAGTTGCGCGACCTTCTGGGATCGGCCGTAGCTGACCAGAGCGCGCCCAAGCGCCGGGAGCTGAACGTGCAGACGGGGGGCGAGACCCGCGCCCTGGGTCTCACGGTGCACCCGCTGCGCCGCGACGACGGCGGCATCCGCGGCTGGCTGGTCCTCTTCGCCGACCTCACCGAGGTGCAGCGCCGCGCTGAGGAGAGCCGCCTGGCCGAAAGCCTCGCCCGCCTGGGCGAGATGGCCGGCGGCGTGGCCCACGAGCTGCGCAACAGCCTGGCCACCCTGCGCGGCTATCTCACCCTGATCGAACGGCGGCCGGACGAGGAGTCCATCGCCGACTACCTCGCCGAGATCCGCCACGAAGCGGATCACCTGGAGCGGGTCCTGGAGGACTTCCTCGCCTTCGCCCGGCCGGGCACGGCTCGCCTCCAGGAGCTGTCCCTTACGCAACTCGCGCGCCGGGCCGCCTCCGATCCCTCTCTCGCCGGGATCGAGGTCCGGGTGCGGGCGGACGCGGATGTGCGCCTCCGGGGCGACGCCCAGCTCCTCGAGCGGGCCGTCCGCAACCTGCTGCACAACGCCGCGCAAGCCGAGCGCGAGGCCGGCGGCCAGGGGCCGGTGGAGCTGGGCATCGAGACCGGACCCGAGGGGGTCGAGCTCACGGTCGAGGACCGCGGCCCGGGCCTGCCGCCCGAGGTGCGGGAGCGCCTCTTCCATCCCTTCGCGACCGGACGGCGGGGCGGAGTCGGGCTGGGGCTCGCCCTGGCCCACCGGATCGTCACCCTGCACAGTGGGAAGATCCGGCTGGAGGACCGTCCCGGGGGAGGGACGCGGGCGGTGCTCCTCTTCCCGCCCTCCTGAACGTTCTCCCTGCCGCCTGCCACGCCGAAGATCCTTCTCCGGTTTCCCCTCACCGTCCGCTTTTTGTTCTTGAACTTTTTCGATCGCTTCGCGTATCATCTCTCTATGAGGAGATTCGCCGCATGATCGACGCAATAGACCTCCAGATCCTGAACATCCTTCAGTTCAACGCGCGGACCCCGAACGCGGAGATCGCCCGGCAGGTGGGGATGGCGCCCTCGGCCATCCTGGAGCGCATCCGGAAGCTGGAGCAGCGGGGGGTGATCCAGGGGTACGAGGCCCGGATCTCTCCCGAGGCTCTCGGGGTGGGCATGCTGGCGTTCGTAGCCGTGCGCTCGGACGAGCGGGCCGGAGAGGAGTGCGCGGGCGAACGGCTGGCGAGCATCCCGGAGGTGCAGGAGGTGCATCACATCGCCGGCGAGGACTGCTACCTGATCAAGGTCCGGGTGAAGGACGCGAAGACGCTCGGCCGTCTCCTGCGGGAGCGGATCCAGGCCATCGGATCCGTCCGGTCCACCCGCACCACCGTCGTCCTGGACACGCTGCGCGAGAGCACGCGCATCCCCCTCGACGTGCCGGAGACGGCGTTGGAAACCTCCCCCGCGGAGGAAGAAGAGGAGCTGGCTTATGGCTGAGACACAGAAAGTATCCGCCATGAAAGTGGCGTTGGCACTGGCTACCGTGTACGTCATCTGGGGATCGACCTACCTGGCGATCCGTTTCGCGATCGAGACCCTGCCGCCGTTCTGGATGGCGGGGGTCCGTTTCCTGGTCTCGGGCGTGCTGCTGTACGGCTGGGCTCGCTGGCGTGGAGCCTCGCGGCCGAGCCGGGTCCACTGGCGCTCGGCGGCTCTGATCGGCGCCCTGCTCCTGCTGGGCGGCAACGGCGGCGTGGTCTGGGCCGAGCAGCGGGTCGACTCGGGCCTGGCGGCGCTGCTGGTCTCCACCGTGCCACTCTGGATGGTCGTGTTCGAATGGCTGCGCAAGGGGGGCACCCGTCCGACCCTGGGGGTCGTGGCCGGATTGGCGCTCGGGTTCGCCGGGCTCGTGATGCTGGTGAGGCCCGGGAGCGGAGGCATTGACCCAATCGGGGCGGCGGTGCTGCTCCTGGCCTGCGTGAGCTGGGCCTGGGGATCATTGCGCTCCCGCCACGTGACGCTGCCCGAGTCGCCCCTGCTGGCAACCGGCATGGAGATGCTGTCGGGCGGCGTGTTCCTGATGGTGGTCGGGCTGCTCACCGGAGAGGCCGGCCGGCTCGATCTCGCGGGCGCCTCGATGAAGTCGGTGCTGTCGCTGGGCTACCTGATCGTGTTCGGGGCCCTGGGCTTCACGGCCTACATCTGGCTGCTGCGGGTGACCTCGCCGGCGCTGGTTTCCACGTACGCCTACGTCAACCCGGTGGTGGCCGTGTTCCTGGGCTGGGCCCTGGCGGGCGAGCCGCTGACCGGCGGGATGCTGGGCGCGGCCGCCGTGATCCTGACCGGCGTCGCCCTGATCACGGTTTTCCGCAACCGGCCCGCGCCGCAGCCTCAGGAGGAGGAGGACGTCTGTAGGAACAAACCCCTCTCTCCATCCGTTGCAGTAGACTGATCTCAGGCCGGGCTGATCCGCCCGGCCTTTCCATGTACAGCCCATGAGACCCCACGAGCGCATCCGCAACTTCTCGATCATCGCCCACATCGACCACGGCAAGTCGACCCTGGCCGACCGCATCCTGGAACAGACCCGGGCGCTGTCGGAGCGGGAGATGATGGACCAGGTCCTGGATGACATGGACCTCGAGCGCGAGCGCGGCATCACCATCAAGGCCAGGGCCGTGCGCCTCTTCTACAACGCGCGGGACGGCGAGACCTACCAGCTCAACCTGATCGACACGCCCGGCCACGTGGACTTCGCCTACGAGGTGTCGCGCAGCCTGGCCGCCTGCGAAGGGGCGCTGCTCGTGGTGGACGCGGCGCAGGGGGTCGAGGCCCAGACCCTGGCCAACGCCTACCTGGCGATCAACGGCAACCTGACCCTGGTCCCGGTCATCAACAAGATCGACCTCCCCGCGGCCGACCCCGACCGGGTCAAGGAGCAGATCGAGAACGTCGTGGGCATCGACGCCCACGACGCGGTCCTCACCTCGGCCAAGGCGGGGATCGGGATCGAGGACGTGCTCGAGCGGGTGGTGCGCGACGTGCCGCCGCCCGAAGGCGACCCCGGCGCGCCGCTCAAGGCCCTGCTCTTCGACTCCTGGTACGACCCCTACCGGGGGGTCGTCTGCATGCTGCGGGTGGTGGACGGTACGCTGCGCACGGGGGACAAGGTGAAGTTCATGTCGTCCGGCCGAATGTACCAGGTGGACGAGCTCGGCATCTTCAGCCCCAAGCCGGCGCAGGTGGGCCAGCTCTCGGTGGGCGAGGTGGGCTTCCTCTACGCCGGCATCAAGGATCTGATCCAGGCGCAGATCGGCGACACGGTCACGCACGCCGACCGGCCGGCAGCCGAGGCCTACCCCGGCTTCCAGGAGATCAAGCCCATGGTCTTCGCCGGCCTCTACCCGGTGAGCGCCGACGACTATGAGGGCCTGCGCGACGCCGTGGACAAGCTGCGCCTGAACGACGCCTCGTTCTCGTTCGAGCCGGAGAGCTCGGGCGCGCTCGGCTTCGGCTTCCGCTGCGGCTTCCTCGGCCTGCTCCACATGGAGATCATCCAGGCGCGGCTGGAGCGCGAGTTCAATCTCGACCTCATCACCACCGCGCCCGGGGTGCGATACCTGGCGCACTCGACCGACGGCAGCGTGGTGGAGGTGGACAGCCCGTCGAAGCTCCCGGCGTCGGGCAAGCTCGACTACCTCGAGGAGCCGTACATCCAGGGCACGATCGTGACCCGCTCGGAGTACGTGGGCGCGCTCCTGGCTCTCGCGGAAGAGCGCCGGGGGGAGCAGCGGAGCCTCCAGTTCCTGACCACGGACCGGGTGCTGATCGAGTACGACTTTCCGCTCGCCGAGGTGATCCACGACTTCTACGACCGGCTGAAGTCGGCGTCGCGGGGCTACGCCTCGTTCGACTACCAGTTGGCGGGCTACCGCCGGAGCGAGCTGGCGAAGCTGGACATCCTGGTCAATGGCGAGCCGGTGGACGCGCTGTCGCTGATCGTCCACCGGGACAAGGCATACGCCCGCGGCAAGCTGCTGGTGGAGAAGATGAAGGAGCTGATCCCGCGGCAGCTCTTCGAGGTGGTGCTCCAGGCTGCGATCGGCTCGCGGATCATCGCCCGAGAGACGATCCGCGCCATCACCAAGAACGTGATCGCCAAGTGCTACGGCGGCGACATCACGCGCAAGCGCAAGCTGATCGAGAAGCAGAAGGAAGGCAAGAAGCGGATGAAGCGGGTGGGCCGGGTGGACATCCCGCAGGAGGCCTTCCTCGCCGTGCTGCGCGTGGATTGACGCGCTTCAGCCTCTCTTCCTGCCTTTCAGCCCACCCCTCCGCTCCTGCCGAAGCAGCTCCTGGTAGCGCCGCAGCACCTGGTGGGCGGCGATCAGGGAGTCCAGGAAGGCGACGAGGTTGTCGCGCTGGGTCTCGGGCAAGGCTTCCAGGGCATCCAGCCTCTCCCGGAGGCGGAAGTCCCGCCGGGGCTCGCTGCTGCTCCGGCCGGTCAGCAGGTAGTCCAGGCTGACGCCCAGCGCCTCGCCGAGCCGGGACAGCAGGTCGGGGCGCGGGAGGTAGACCCCGCGCTCGTACTTGCTGATCTGGGGTCCCTGGGTCCCGATTCGATCCCCGAGCTGCCGCTGGTTCAAGCCCCTCGCCCGCCGCAGGCGGGCGATCCTGTTCCCCAGACTTTCGCCGACGCTTCCGTCCATCCGCATCCCTCCTTGTCAGGGTGGACACACACACCCGATGCCGAAGTCCATTCTTCGGAATATCAGGACAATTGTCAACACCTCCTGCATCAGATGCCCTGCCGAGGAGAGCTGGCCCACGCCTCGCGACTCTCCGCCGGGACGCATAGACGCGCCAGGGACGTGTTTGAGCGCAACATCTGTTTCCTTTTGCCGTGAAAAGTATCTACACTAGGCGCGCACAGCAGGTATGTGCGGCGGGCGGCCAGGGTCATGATGGCTCTGACACGTCCCGCGGCAAGGAGGACGACAATGTTCCCTAGAAATCTGCACCGGGGCGTCATGGCAATCGTGTTCGCGGCGGCGCTGGCGCTCGCCAGTGCGCGTCCGGCGGCGGCGGAAGGGTTTAGCTGGCGCGAGGCGTGGGACTGGATGGGAAGGGCCTGGAGCGGCTTCACGCTCCTGCAGCCCGCTGCCGAGGCCTCAAGAGATTGCGGGCTCGAAATCGATCCCAATGGTCGTCCCTGCCTCCCGCCGGGCGCCGTGACTGACCCGAACCCGATCCCGCAAGGGGACTGCGGGCTCGAAATCGATCCCGACGGACGGTGTCGGGCCTAGGTCAGAGCGGGCGGGGATGGCTTTTTTCCGTCATCCTCGCCCCGCGTTGCGCCCTGCCGCGTCCAGGTGTGAGAGAATGCAGTGGGTTTTCTGCTTTGCCGCAATCTGGAGGAGACACATGACCGAGCATCCCCCCAGCCAGTGGCTGACCGATTTCATGCTGGGCCGGCTCGCGCCGGACGAGACCCGGCTGGTGATCTTTCATCTGCTGCACGGCTGCCGTGCCTGCCAGGAGGAGATCGCCCCTCTGGCCGAGGCGATGTTCCGGCCAGGCCGCGGGGAGGTGCCGCCGCTCGACACGGACAACGACTACGACGACCCTGTCGGCCGGACCTTCGCCAAGGTTCTGGGCTGGAAGCAGAATCGGGACCGGGAGCGCCACGAAGGAGAGCTGAAGGCCTCGCAGCTCCTGTGCGGGCGTGCCCTGCCCGCGGAGCCGGGCTTCTGGACCTGGGGCCTCTGCGAGGTGCTCCTGGAGAAGAGTTGGAACCTCCGCCATGACAACCCCGGGGAGATGCTGCGGCTCGCGGACCTGGCGCGAGAGGGGGCCGACCAGTTGGACCCGGACGAGCACGGCAGGGAGGCGACCTTCGATCTGCGGGCGCGAGCCTGGGGAGAGTATGCCAATGCCTGCCGGGTCGCGGACGACCTCGTCCAGGCGGAGCGGGCGATTGGCGAAGCGCTGGAGCTGCGCAAGAAGGGCAGCGGCTCCGAGTTGATCCGCGCCCGGCTCGCCGAGCTGACCGCGGGCATCCTCTGCCACCAGCGGCGGTTCCCCGCCGCTTTCCAGGCGCTCGACCTCGCCTGCTCGATCCACCGGCACAACGGGGACCTCCAGAGCGCGGCGCGCGTCCTGGTCAAGCGGGGCATCTACACTGGCCGGAGCGGCGATCCCGAGCAGGGTCTCCAAATCCTTGCCCAGGCCCTCCAACAGATCGGGGAGGAGGGCGACCCGAAGCTGCGTTTCCTCGTCCTGCACAACATCCTGCTCTTCCGGGTGGAGAGGGGGGAATTCCGGTCTGCCAACCTGCAGCTCTTCGAGATGCGGCCCCTCTATGCCTCCCACGCCGGTTCGGTCGACCTCGTCAAATTGAGAGGTATCGAGGGCAAGATCGCCGCCGGGCTCGGCGAGTTGGACCGGGCGGAGAGGGCTTTCCAATATGTGCGGGAGGAGTTCGAGAAGCGTGGACAGGTCTACCACGCCGCGACCATCGGACTTGAGCTCGCGATGATCTGGCTCCAGCAGGGACGGACCGACGAGATTAAAGCCCTGGTGACGAACATATTGGAGGTCTTCCGCTCGCGCTACGTCGCCCGCGAGAGCATCGCCGCGCTCCTGATGCTGCGGGACGCCCTGGAGCGCGACCGGGCGACCCTCGAGCTCATCACGCTCGTGGCCGGCGTGATCGAGCAGCACCAGAGCGAGAATTCGGAAGACGGCCCATCGCCCGGGCTGTAATGCCTAGTCCTCTGTCACGGCAGGATTGACGGGATGAGGTGGATTTAGGGAGGGGCTTGCCGCCCACCCGGGAGGGGGCAAGCCCCAATACTGTCCAGTTTAGACCCGTCACATATGAAGCCCGGTGGGCCGTCCGTAGACCGCCACTGGCTACGGATGTCGGGTAGAGATGCCCCAGTCCGCTGGCACAAACCTTCCGGGTGTACAAGGTCGGGGCGTCTCTTGGCTTCAGGCACCACCGAATAACGGGCGTCGTAGAGATCGTTGCCCGGTTTTCACGCCTGTGGCATAGGCGTGGTGCTGGGGTAGACCCGCCTGCCGTGGGGAGACGCCCCGACCCTGTACACCCGGCAGGTTCGTGCCAACGGACTGGGGGCGTCTCTACGGCCTCTATGGTCTGGACGCGGGAGGCGGTCAGCCTAACTGGACAGTATTGGGGCAAGGGGGCAAGCCCCTCCCCTACAATGACAAGGTACCCGCAAGGGGCGACGGGACGTAGCCCGGGACCAGAGCGCCGCTACCAGCGACTTTGGCGGAACCCTGAGATGATGCCGCCGGGACCGAAAATGAGCGTCTTACCCTCGGGGACTTGCCTCGCGCCCTCGGGGAACTTGCCTCGCGCCCCCGGGGACTTCAAGTCCCCGAGGGCGGGACGCGCCAAGTGGGAACGCTGACGTCCGCGCCGGCATCTTTCCTCTGCAAAGGTCGGCAGGGATGACGGCGCTCCCCGGGAGAGAGTCTCTCCGGCGGCAGGGAATGACTGTGGGGGACAAGCCCCTCCCCTACATCATCCTCATCCATCAATCGTGCTATGACAGGGTAACTAGGATCTGTCGTCGCGGCTTTCGGGGGTCCCGGAGAGACGCGCCATCTCGTCCCGGACCACCTCGCGAATGGCCTTTTGCAGCTCGTCCGGACCTAACGCCCCCAGGAGCGCGGCCGGAATCCTCAGGGTCGAGGTGGGAGAGATCCCGAGCTGCTTCAGGAGCTCCCCCGGGTCCTTCGGCGGAAAGGCCTGGAGGAACAGGCTCGACGGCTCGACGCCCAGGACGCGGGCAATGTCCTTGACGTGCGAGACCCTGAGCTGGATGCGCCCCTTGAAGATGCTGTTCAGATAGCCCTGGCTCATCCCGAGCTCGCGCTCGATCGCCCGCCGGGACTTGTCGGACAAGCGGATGGCCTGGTCCAGGACGGTGAGAAGCTCACTGTTCATGATGAAGGTATTTTACCTGAACATCAGAGGTTTTGGCCACACCGAAGCATCGCCTTCCAAGGAAACGAGGAACACTGCTCCACAGTGCCTGCCTGGTGTCAGCGCCTTTTCTGCTGCCCGATCCACCAGTCGACGTGCCGTTCGAGGACACTCAGGGGTAGCGAGCCGCTGCCGAGCACCGCGTCGTGGAAGCGGCGCAGGTCGAACCCGGACCCCAGCTCCCGCTCGGCGCGGCGCCGCAGCTCCCAGATCTTGGCGCTCCCCATCTTGTAGGCCAGCGCCTGTCCCGGGATGGACGTGGCGTAGCGCAGGGTCTCGGTGTCGATCTGGACGTCCGACTCCAGGAGCCGGTCGCGCATGTAGGCGATCGCCTTCGGCCGCGGCCAGCCCAGGGCGTTCATGCCGGTGTCCACCACCAGGCGGTTGGAGAGGAACATGTCCATGGCGAGCCGGCCGTAGAGGGCGTACGGGTCGTCATAGAGTCCCATCTCGATCCCCAGCTCGGAGGCGTACTCGCCCCACCCTTCCACGAAAGCCGTGTGGTAGAGGATCTTCCGCAGCTCGGGCAGGGAGCCGTTCTCGAGCTGCAGGGCGATCTGGAAGTGATGGCCGGGCAGGAGCTCGTGGTAGATGAGCGCCGCGGCTCCCACCAGGGGCCGCTGGTCGAGCCGGGAGCCGTTGAACAGGTACCAGCCGGAGGGATCGGCCGAGCTGGGCTGCTGGTAGAGGCCGAACGTCCAGGACCCTTCGAGCGCGGGGTCCAGCCGCTTGACCCCATACGGCGCTTTCGGGGTGCGGAGGAAATACCGGCCGATCAGCGGCTCGATCCGCCGGACCGGCGCCATGAGGCGCTCTCCGACCTCCTCGGGCGTCTTTGCCAGGAACCGGGGGTCGGAGCGCAGGCGGTCGTTGAACTGGCGCTGGGTGCCCTCGAACCCGACCTTGCGGCGGATCTCCGCCATGCGGGCCTCGATCCGCGCCACCTCCTCGAGACCGCGGCGGTGGACCTCCTCGGGCGTGACGTCCAGGCCGGTGTGCTGGCGCACGAAGAAGCGGTAGGCCTCGGGTCCGCCCGGGTACTGGCCCAGACCGACGCGGTCCGGCGCGGCCTTGCGGTAGTCCCCCTCCAGCAGGGATGCGAGCTTCTCCAGCGCGGGGTTCACCTCGGCCTGGACGAGCCTCGCCACCTGGGCACGGAAGGCCTTGGCCTGTTCCGGAGTGATCTGCTCCAAGCGGCTCTCCAGGCGGGCGGGAGCGACCGTGAACAGGCTGCGCTCCGAAGGCTGGGCGAAGGCGCGGATGAGGGGGACCATCTGGTCGACCGTCTCCCTGGGGATGAGGAACCCTCGGGTCCGCTGCCACTCCGCCCGGGCCTGGATCTGACCCACGTACCGCGGGTATTGCCGCAGGAGACGGAGGTAGCGGTCGAGGTCCTCTCGGGACGAGAAGGAGTGGCGCGTGAAGATCTCGTGGACCGAGGGTAGGGGGAAGGTGTAGGGGGTGATCTGCGCGGTGACGGCGAGGTGGTCCGCCGCCTCGACCGCCTTCTCCAGCTCCCACCGGAGAACCGCGTGGGTGAGCCAGTCCCCATGCTCCAGGGACGCGGGGTCGATCCGCGCAAGGCGCTCGAGCAGGCCGCGGTAGAAGGCGGTCTCCTTCCGGTCGCTCTCCGCGGAGATCTCGGGGAGGTCCTGGACGGGCAACCCCTTTTGCAAACGGACGGCGGGCTGGTGGTCGAGCTGGTATTGCCAGCAGTCGGCCACGATTCGATCGAGGGAGTCCGCTGGAGGGGAGGGAGATTCAAGGACGAAAAGGACGGCAAGGACAGCAAGGACGAACTTCATTCAGGGCTCCGTGGTGAACTGGGTCTTGATGCTGGTGCCGATGCTGTTAACCGGGCGGTCGAGACGGAAGAGGGGCAGAGGCTCCTCCTCACCCAGGACGAGGGCCGCGACGTGCTCCCCCACGGCCGGGCCGAGCTTGAAGCCGTGCCCTGAGCCTCCCCCTGCGATCCAGACGTTGGACGCTTCTGGGTGGCGGTCGATCAGGAAGTGGCCGTCGGGGCTGTTCTCGTACTGGCAGACCCGGGATTCGAGCAGCGGCGCGCCCGCCAGGGATGGGAAGCGGAAGGCCAGGTGGCGCCGCGCGCGCTCCATGCCCTCCGGGGTCGGGACGCGGTCTCCTGAGGTGGGGTCGAACGGCTCGCCGCGGGTGTCGTCCGCGATCTTGAAGCCGCGGTGGTCGTTCCCCGGGATGCCGTAGAAGTTCCGCTCGCCGAGCTCGATCCAGACCGGGAGACCGCGCAGGAACCCCGGGGGCGTGCCGAAGAAGCAGACTTCCTGGCGGGTTGGGCGGACCCGGACCTCCGGAAAGAGGTTGGGGAGCCAGGGGCCGCAGGCGAAGACGTACGCGTCGGCTTCGAGGCCCGCGACCACCATCCTCCCATTGCGGACCGGGCCGGGCTCGACCTCCATCTCCAGGACTTCTCCGGCGACCCCCGCCGCGACCCTCGCCAACACTCTGCAAGCCCTGCGGGCCATGAGGTAACCCGCGGTCTTCTCGAAGAAGACGCTCGCGATCCCGTCGAAGCTCACCTGGGGGAAACGCTTCCGGGCCTCTTCCAGCCCGATCTCCCCGGCAGAGAGACCGGCTTCCTCCAGCAGGGGGAGCGAGGATCGGACATAACCGTCTTCCCCGGGGGCGCACAGCCAGAGCGCTCCGGTCGGATGGTAGAGGGGATACCAGAGGGGAATGCTCCAGCGCCGTTCGGCCTCGCGCCAGGCATCGAACGAGCGCGCCGCCCACTGGACGTAGATCCGGTCCGGCCCGTAGATACCCCGGATGATCCGGGTCTCGCCGCCGGAGCTGGCACGGGCGTTCCCCGGACCCCAGGCGTCGACCAGGGTGACCCGGCACCCGCGCTCCCGCAGACGGAGAGCAGTCCAGCCGCCGAAGGAGCCGGCACCCACGACCGCGACGTGAGGGAGGGAGGACACGGCGGCCTCGGAGCATATCCGATAGACTCCCTCCGTTGGCGGGCTCGCGGCCCGGAGGAGTCTCGTGTGATCAGCGAAAAGTCCAAGTCGGAGCTTATCGACCAGGTCGTAGAGCGGGTCCGCGCCCGCCTGAACGGCGGCAATTCCGCCCATTCGGTGATATCGGTGATAATGGCCGAGCGGTTCGTGCGCCAGTTCTACGCCCACGTCCCCCCGGCCGACATCCTCGGGGATGCTCCGGACAACCTGGCCGGCGCGGCCCTCGCCCTCTGGGACTTCGCCCAGGAGCGGACCCCGGGCGCGCCCAAGATCCGGGTCTACAACCCGCGGTTCGAGCAGCACGGATGGGAGTCGTCCCACTCCGTCGTCGAGATCGTCAACGACGACATGGCCTTCCTGGTGGACTCGGTGAGCGCCGAGCTTCGCCGCCTGGACGGCGAGGTCCAGCTCCTGATCCACCCGATCGTCCACGTGGAGCGGGATGCGGACGGCCGTCTCCTGAGCCTGCGCGAGCCCGGGGCGGAGGGGCCGGCCGAGTCGCTGATGCACGTCCGGGTGAGCGCCCAGTCCGCGGCCCGGCACGAGAAGGTCCGCCATGCCCTGGAGCGCGTCCTGGCCGACGTGCGCTCGGCGGTGGATGACTGGAACACCATGCGCGCGCGCTGCTGGACCATCGTGGCCGAGCTGGAGAAGGCCCCGCCACCGCTCCCGCGCAAGGAGATCGCCGAGGGCATCGCCTTCCTCGAATGGCTCGTGGACAACCACTTCACCTTCCTCGGCTTCCGCGAGTACAGCTTCGAGGGGGAGGGGGAGGACGCCGTGGCCCGGGTGCTGACCGACACCGGGCTCGGCATCCTGCGCAACGAGGGCTACCCCATCTTCGACGGCCTGCGCAACCTGGGCACCCTGCCCGAGGAGGTCCGCCATTTCCTGCGCCAGCCGGCGCTCCTGCTGATCACCAAGTCCAACCGCCTGGCCACGGTCCACCGGCCGGTGCCCATGGACGCGGTGGCCGTGAAGCGCTTCGACAGCCATGGCAGCGTCACGGGCGAGCGGATCTTCGTCGGCCTCTTCACCGCCACCGCCTACTCGCGCAACCCGCGCACCATCCCGATCCTGCGTCAGAAGGTGGAGAGCTCGCTCGAGCGCGCCGGCTTCACGCCCGAGAGCCACGACGAGAAGGCCCTGCTCAACATCCTGGAGACCTACCCCCGGGACGAGCTGTTCCAGATCGGCGAGGAGGAGCTTTTCCGGATCTCCTCCGGCATCCTGCCGCTCGAGCAGCGGCCGCGCATCGCCCTGTTCGTGCGCCGCGACCCGTTCGAGCGCTTCGTCTCCTGCCTGGTCTTCGTGCCACGCGACCGCTATGACACCGAGCTGAGGATCGCCTTCCGGGACATCCTCGCCCGCGCCTACCGCGGCAAGGTGACCACCCATCACACCCACCTGACCGACGAGGCCCTGGCCCGGCTCCACTTCCACGTGGCCACGACCCCCGGCCGGATCCCCAACGTCGATCCCGAGGACGTGGAGCGGCAGCTCACGGAGGCGGCGCGCTCCTGGGGAGAGCGGCTGGAGGAGGCCCTGGTCGAGAAGCACGGCGAGGAGGAGGGGCTCCGGCTCGCCCGGCGCTACGCCCGCGCCTTCCCGGCCGCCTACCACGAGCTTTTCGGTGGAGCCGAGGCGGTGTTCGACATCGGGCACCTGGAGCTTGCCCTGGCCACGGGCGACCTGGCCTTCGACCTCTACCGCTCCCCCACCGCCGGACCGAGCGGGATCGGCCTCAAGATCTACGGCGGCGCCGCCACGGTCCCGCTCTCCGACGTCCTGCCCATGCTGGAGAGCATGGGGCTCAAGGTCCTGGAGGAGATGCCCCACGAGATCCGCCCCTCCGAAGCCGGGGGACCGGTCGCCATTCGCGATTTCAGCCTGATGACGGAGGACGGCGCTCCGGTCGACCTCGGCCGGGTCAAGCAGCCCTTCGAGGAGGTCTTTGGCAAGGTCTGGCGCGGCCAGATGGAGAACGACGGCTTCAACCGGCTCGTCCTGCGCGCCGGCCTGGTCTCCCGGGAGATCACGGTGCTGCGCGCCTACTGCAAGTACCTGCGCCAGGCCGGCATCCCCTTCAGCCAGGCGTACATGGAGCGCACCTTGGCGCGCAACCCGGAGATCACCCGGCGCCTGGTCGACCTCTTCCTGACTCTGTTCGATCCGGCTCGCCAGACTTCTCAGGAAGCAGCCGGGGAGCGGGCCGCCGCCCTGGTCTCGGAGATCGGGGAGCTTCTGGACCGGGTGACCAACGTGGACGAGGACCGCATCCTCCGCCGCTACCTCAACCTGATCGAGGCCACGCTGCGGACCAACCACTTCCAGAAGGACGCGGACGGCAATCCGAAGAGCTACCTCTCCCTGAAGCTCGACTCCCAGCGCATCGAGGAGCTGCCGCTGCCCCGGCCTTTCCGCGAGATCTTCGTCTTCAGCCCCCAGGTCGAGGCCATCCACCTGCGCGGCGGCCGGGTGGCCCGCGGCGGCATCCGCTGGTCGGACCGGCCGGAGGACTTCCGCACCGAGGTCCTCGGCCTGATGAAGGCCCAGGTGGTGAAGAACGCCGTGATCGTGCCCGTGGGCTCCAAGGGCGGCTTCATCGTCAAGCGGCCGCCCGCCGGAGGGCGCGAGGAGCTGCTCCGCGAAGGCATCGAGTGCTACAAGACCATGATGCGCGGGCTCCTCGACCTCACCGACAACCTGGTGGGGAGCAAGGTGGTGCCGCCGCCCGACGTGGTGCGCCGCGACGACGACGATCCCTATCTCGTGGTGGCAGCGGACAAGGGGACCGCCACCTTCTCGGACATCGCCAACGGCGTGGCCGCGGAGTACGGCTTCTGGCTCGACGACGCTTTCGCCTCGGGCGGCTCCTCGGGCTACGACCACAAGGGAATGGCCATCACCTCCCGCGGCGTCTGGGAGTCGGTCAAGCGCCACTTCCGGGAGATCGGCAAGGACACCCAGAGCGAGGACTTCACCGTCATCGGCGTCGGCGACATGTCCGGCGACGTCTTCGGCAACGGCATGCTGATGTCCCCGCACATCCGCCTGCTCGGCGCGTTCAACCACCAGCACGTCTTCGTCGATCCGGACCCGGACGCGGCGCGCAGCTTCGAGGAGCGCAAGCGGCTCTTCCACCTACCGCGCTCCACCTGGGCGGACTACAACAGTTCGCTGATCTCCGCGGGGGGCGGAGTCTTCGAGCGCAGCGCCAAGACGATCCCGGTCTCGCCGCAGATGGCGCGGGCCTTCGGCCTTTCCGGGGAGCACGTGAGCCCGGCCGAGCTGATCCAGGCCCTGCTCAAGGCCGACGTCGAGCTGCTCTGGTTCGGCGGCATCGGCACCTATCTCAAGGCCCGGACCGAGAGCCACGCCGACGTGGGCGACCGCGCCAACGACTCGCTGCGGGTGGACGCCGCGGACCTCCGCGCCCGGGTCATCGGCGAGGGGGCGAACCTCGGGATGACTCAGCGCGCCCGCGTCGAGTACGCCCTGCGCGGCGGCCGGCTCAACACCGATTTCATCGACAACTCGGCCGGCGTGGACTGCTCCGACCACGAGGTCAACATCAAGATCCTGCTGGGCGAGGTGGAGCGCTCGGGAAAGCTGACCCGGCCGCAGCGCGACGAGCTGCTGCGCGAGATGACGGACGAGGTCGCCGCCCTGGTCCTGCGCGACAACTACCTCCAGACCCAGGCCCTTTCCGTGACCCAGCAGGTGAGCGCGCACCTGCTGGAGCGCCTGGCGCGCTTCATCAAGGCCTTGGAGAGGGGCGGCCGTCTCGACCGCCGCATCTGGTCCCTGCCCGACGACGAGGCCCTCGCGTCGCGCGGCAAGCAGAACCTCGGGCTGGCGCGGCCGGAGCTCTGCGTCCTCCTCTCCTACGCCAAGATGGCGCTCTACGACGAGCTTCTCCCCTCCGACCTGCCGGATGACCCCTACATGCAGGAGGACCTGAAGCTCTACTTCCCGACCCCGCTGCGGAAGAAGTACGCCAAGGCCATCGCGGGCCACCGTCTGAGCCGCGAGATCATCGCCACCGCCGTGACGAACAGCATCGTGAACCGGGCCGGGATCACCTTCATGCACGAGGTCAAGGAGAAGACCGGGCTCCCGGCGGCGGACATTGCCCGCGCCTACGTGGTCACCCGGGAGGTCTTCGGCCTGCGCGACCTCTGGAGTCGGATCGAGGCGCTGGACAACCAGGTCTCCGCCGCGGACCAGGCCGCCATGCTGCTGCAGTGCGGCCGGATGGTCGAGCGCGGCACGGTCTGGTTCCTGACCGAGTGCCGCCAGCCGCTGGACGTCGGGAGTCAGATCAAGGCGTACAGCGCCAGGGTGCAGGGGCTTTCCGGCCACCTCCGGGAGATGGTCTCCGAGGCGGACCGGGTCCTGATGAGCGAGCAGGCAGCAGCGTTCGCGGTCCGCCGGATTCCGGAGGACCTGGCGCAGCGGATCTCCTGCCTGGGTTGGATGGTGCCGCTGATCGACATCGTCCGGATCTCCCGGAACGCGTCGGTGACGCCGCTGGAGGTGGGGAAGACCTACTTCGACATCGGCTCCCGCTTCGGCTTCGACTGGCTGCGCCGCGCCGCGTCGGGCCTCCCAACGGACAAGGTCTGGGACAAGCTGGCGGTGACCGCGATCGTGGACGACCTCTTCGCGCAGCAGAGCGAGCTGACCTCGCGGGTGGTGGCCACGATCAAGAAGGGCGGGGACGCCGGCCGGGCCATCAACGCCTGGGTGGAGGAGCGGCGGCCGCTGGTGACCCGGACCGAGCAGCTCCTCGCGGAGCTGAAGTCGGTGGGCACGCCGAGCCTCGCGATGCTGGCGGTGGCGAACCGGCAGCTCAAGTCGATGGGGAGCGTAGGCCCGAGCGGGCACTGAGCGAATGAGCACGGTGACTGGCGGCTTCGACTTCCCCTTCCGTCCCTGGGTGCGGAGCACCAGCCGGCGGGCGATGGTCTGGGGGGTGGGGGTGGTCGCGGCGGTTGGCGCCGTCTCCTGGTGGCTGGAGCGGGGGGAGACCCAGGCCTGGGGCCGCGCCTTCGGAGTCCTCCTCGCCTACAGCCTCCTCTTCTGGGCCACCCTGTTCAAGATCTGGTGGACCGCCGGCCGTCCCGCCGTGGCCGTGGACGCCGAAGCCCTCTACTATCAGCCCCTCCACACTTTCCGCCCCAGCCGCATCCCCTTCGACCGGGTCCTCGCCTGCAACCCCCGCGTAGGGACCGAGGCGCTGCGCGTCGTGGTCGAGAAAAAGGGCGTGGCCCGCGAGCTCTTCCTGAACCTCGCCGTGGTCAAGGGCCAGCACCGGTTCCTGGAAGTCCTGGCCGAGCGCCTGGAGGCAGCCGGGCTGGAAAGGGTGGGGGAGCGGGAGTGGAGCCGGCCGGATTGGGAGGAGGCCCTCACCCCCGTCCCCTCTCCCGCCTCCCCGCCCCCCTCGCCGGGAGAGGGGCGCCACCACGCGCCCCCTGGATCGGTTCCCCCCTCTCCCAGGGAGGGGGATGGGGAGGTGGGAGAGGGGGGCTAGGGGGGTGAGGGCTACCGCCGGCCGCTCGGGGCTTCCTTACCCGTGGCGAAGCCGGTGACGATGTAGGTGCCCGAGCGCTGGTCCTTCTTCAGGCGGATGATGTTCTTCCGCGAGGCGTCCTCCAGCAGCTCGGAGAAGCTGGGATAGCCGTAGTAGCCCTCGTTGAAGCTGGGCTTCTTGCGCTGCATCGTCTGCTTGATCATCGAGCCCCAGAGCACGTCCTTGTTCTCGCGGATCAGCGCCTGGATCGCGTCGATCATCAGGCTGAAGGCCTCGGCCGTCTTCTTGTTCAGGCCGTCCAGGTTCGGACCCTTCTGCGAGTCGCGCCAGACGTCTTCGTAGTAGAGGAACTCGTCGCAGTTGTCGATGAGCAGGGCGGAGGACGAGTTCTTCACCCCCACGCCGATCACGGTCTTGTTGTTCTCCTTGAGCTTCGAGACCAGCGGTGAGAAGTCGCTGTCACCCGAGAGGATCACGAACGTGTCCAGGTGCTCCTTGGAGTACGAGAGATCCATGGCGTCGACGACCATCTTGATGTCGGCGCTGTTCTTCCCGGAGTAGTACTTCTGGGGGATGTCGATCAGCTCGATGGCGGCCTCGTGGAAGCCGCGCTTGTACTCGCTGTAGCGCTCCCAGTCGGCGTACGCCTTCTTGACGATGATCTTGCCCTTCTCGAGGAGGCGCTCGAGGATCAGCTCGATGTCGAACTTTCCGATGTCCGAGTCGCGGACGCCGAGCGCGATGTTCTCCAGGTCGCAGAACATGGCGATCTTGCGCTCCTCGGTCACCCGCTGGCGCTCGGGCACGGAGATGATGATCTCGCGCGCCACCGACTCCAGGTCGTTCGCCTGGATGGTGTAGCTCTCGGAACGGGCGGAGCGGACCGGGGTCATCGGCGATATGGGAGACATGGGAGCCATCGGCGCCATGGACGGCGCGACGGCGACCCGGCGGGGAGTCGCGGGCTCCTCGAACGCGGGCTCCTGGCTCTCCTCGTCCTCCTCCTCGGGCTCGGTCGCGGGGGCGGCGGTCCGTCCCTCCTTGCGTCCGCGGCCCCGGCTGCGGCGGGGGCGGCGGCGCCGGTTATCGCCGGCATCGCCCTTGCTCTCCTCTGTCGACCCGGCCGTCTCACCGCTTTCGGCAGACTGGGCGGAGATCTCCTCTTCGTCGTCGTCCTCATCCGCCTCCTCGACGGACTCGAGCTCCTCGGGAATCAGCTCGTGCTGGCCGAGACGCAGCCCTTCGGGCTCCTCCGGCTCTTCGACGAAGGACGAGCCCTCGGGCTCGGGAACGGGCTCGTGACGCCATGCGGGCTCCGCCTCCAGCGAGGGGGAGGTCTCCTTCAGGGCCTCAGGAGTGAGCGGGACACTCTCAGGAGCGACAGACGTCGGGGGCTCTGGGGAGGGGGTTCTTTCGGGGGCCTTATCTTCCGGCCGGTCCTTCTCTTCTTTGGCGCCTTCTGCTGTGGGGCGCAGCCACCATGGAGTCAAGGTTTCAAGTCCTTTCCCGGGCCGTGGCGAGGCCCGCTGGATTGCGGTATCTCATCGTCACTACGGAGCGGCTAGCGGCGGGGGGCGGACCGGACAGCCGAACGGATTCTATCACGGACCCCGAAACGCAGTCCAAATCCTTGAATCCGCAGCATCAATCCAGATCGAACGGTCGGCGGGGGGGACCCTCGTCCGGGTCTTCTTCTGCCCGGCGCAGGGCCTCCCGGAACTTCTCTTCGAGGAGACGGTCGCGGTCCTTCAGGGCCGCGACTTCGCGCTGGAAGAGGTCCTCGGCACGGGCCTTGTCCTCGTCCAGCCCCTTGAGGAGGGAGTCGAGGTCCTTGCCTCCGGCGAGCGGCTGCTTGGCGCGGCGGTGGGAGAGGACCTCCCCGGTCTCGACGTCGATCACCAGGTCGGAGCTGCACTCGGGGCAACGGACGGTCAGCTTGCGGGCCTCGCTCACTCCTCGATTCTAACTGCATTCTGGTAGCGTACGCGGCATGAGCGACGAGAAACTTCCCGGACGAGATGCTGCCTGGCAGCTCCTCTGCCAGTACACAGAGAAGGAAGGTCTGCGCAAGCACGCGCTGGCCGTGGAAGCGTCCATGCGCCACTACGCCCGCCTCTGGGGTGAGGACGAAGAGCTCTGGGGCCTTACGGGGCTGCTCCACGACTTCGACTACGAGCGCTGGCCCGACGAGGCGAACCACCCGTTCCGGGGCGTCGAGATCCTGGCTGCCCAGGGATATCCCGAGGTGATGCGGACGGCGATCCTGGGTCACGCTCCCTATAGCGGGGTACCGCGGGAGACGCGGCTCGCCAAGGCCCTCTACGCCTGTGACGAGCTCTCCGGCTTCGTGACGGCGGTGGCCCTGGTCAAGCCGAGCAAGTCGGTCAAGGACGTGGACGTCTCCTCGGTGAAGAAGCGCTTCAAGGAGAAGGCCTTCGCCCGCGGCGTCCACCGCGAGGACATCTACCAGGGCACCGAGGAGCTGGGCGTCCCCCTCGACGAGCACATCGAGAACGTCATCCAGGCCCTGCGCAACGAATCGGAGCGCCTGGGGCTCTAGAAAAGCGCCGGGAGCTCTAGAAAGAGGCAGGGGGACGGACTCCGGCCCTGAGCCCGTCTCCGACTCTGAGCCCGCCGCGTTTCCTTCTGAAAGGGGGCTTTCCCCCTCTGGACGGGAGCCTTCCTGACCTGGAGTTGCGACGCTCCCGTCTCGAGATGCGACGCTGGCATGCCGATCGGGGACGCTCCCGCCGGGATGGGAGTGTTTCCCATCTGGACGGGGGCAATCCCGGCTGGCTGGGAGCCGTCCCCACCTCGACAGGAGTGGTCGCCACCTGGCTGGGAGCCGTCCCCAATCCAGACGGGAGCGGCCCCCGTCTGGAAGGGATCGTCGCCATCTGGACGGGAAGATCCCCGCCGGCATGGAGAGATCCCCATCTGGAGTGGAAAAGTCCCCGCCGAGATGAAAATCGTCGCTGAATGGACGGGGACTGCTCCCCTCCCCGGTTGCGACGCTGCCGACTCGGGTTGCGACGCTACCGGAACGAGGGGCGTTCCTTGGAGCTCATAACGGAGAGTCCCCGAGCTGATCCGGAACTCCCCCGAGCCGGTGCGGGTTACCCGCGGATGGACGGGAAGGCTCCGGACCGGGAGAGGGAAGGCTTGTATCCGGGCGGGAACAGAGCAAGCTGGTTCCTCCATGTATGCCCCGAAGAACAGAACCGTCTCCGAGGAGCTCAGGAGAGATATCTGCCATCCGCTTGGTGGAAGATGGGTGCACCAAGCTAACCACGACTAAGGCATTAACGGAGATCTTTCGCCCCAATAGACGCCAAGTTGCGCAACATCACAAATGACGTCGAACCGATCGTTCCAGCGGACCGCCCAATGCGGCCTCCGGACGAGGAGCGCGCTTGGAGGTACCTTCAGCACGCAGATACGCTCCAATCCAGCGGCCAGTCGTGGCGCAGTTGAGGCTCGCTATCGGCGTATTGGGCTTGGTCTACGCCGTCAGGACAGTTCTCGTGGATACTGCCTGCGTAATCTCGACTTTCTGGTTGTTGCTGGTGTTGGTGTCCTTGGGTGGGTGAGCATTCGACTCTGTCCGAGGAAGGATCTTGTGAGGGTCGCCGCCTATCAGGCTCCGCTGCTTGCCGCCGGCTCCATGGACGCGCTCAGCCTCATCCGGACGCGAGTCGAGTGATGTGAGGCGGAGGGTGTCACAATTCTTTGTTGCCCAGAGGCTATCCTGGGAGGCTTGGCGGACTATGCTGGAGATCCCACACAGTTCGCGATCTCCGCGGACGCCGGTCGACTCGACTCCGTGCTTGCGCCCCTCGCAAGCGACACCGTCACGACAATCGTTGGATTCACAGAACTGGCGGATGGGGACCGGCTTTACAACTCCGCGGCGGTCTTTCAGCGAGGGTCGGTCGTCGGCTTGTATCGCAAGCTGCATCCGGCCATCAATCGGTCGGTCTATGACGCTGGCGGCACGATTCCAGTCTTCCGGGTTGCAGAGCTGACGTTCGGTATCGTTATTTGCAACGACTCCAACTATTCCGAGCCTGCGAGACTCATGGCCGCTCAGGGTGCGACGGCCCTCTTCGTGCCCACAAACAACGGGCTCCCCCCGGCAAGGGCCAGCGCGGAGATCGTCGCGGAGGCGAGGAACGTTGACATAGCTCGGGCGGTCGAGAACAGCATGTGGGTCATCCGCGCCGACGTCGCTGGTTGCACCGACGAGTTGGTGTCCTACGGGTCATCCGCGATCGTTGATCCGGACGGGATGGTGGTGCAGTCGGCCCGGCAGTTGAGCGAGGATCTGATCATCGCGGAGATTGACACCGTGTCGCGGGCGGACCGCACATATACTCCGAGTCATGCGCCGGCTCTTCTTTCTCCTTCTGATCCTGCTGCTCCCGCTGCCGGCGACGGCCGACGCGGGCCGGTGTCTGGTGGACGCAGCCCGGAAGCAGATCGGCGTCACCGTCCTCTATGACTCCGGCTACCGCCGGATTCCCTATCCCAACGGCGATGTCCCTCAGGAACGTGGAGTCTGTACGGACGTCCTGGTCCGAGCGTACCGGCAGCTCGGGGTGGACCTCCAGGTCCGGGTGCACGAGGACATGTCCGCAGCGTGGCGGGCCTATCCCAAGAACTGGGGGCTCACCCGGCCGGACTCGAACATCGACCACCGGCGCGTGCCCAACCTGGGGACCTTCTTTTCGCGGAAGGGCAAGTCGCTCCCGGTCTCCAGGGACCCACGCGCCTACGCTCCAGGCGACATCGTGACCTGGAGGCTGCCGTCCGGGGTTCCCCACGTCGGGATCGTTTCGGATCGCAAGACTGCGGCGGGTGTCCCGCTCGTCGTCCATAACATCGGTCGCGGAACCCAGGAGGAGGACGCGTTGTTCCTCTTCACCCTCACGGGCCACTACCGCTACGCGCCGCAGGATTTGAGGCCCTGCGGCCGACTTCGCTGACGCCGGTAATCTGCATGAGTCAAAAACCTGATGACGACATGCTCCCGGAGTACGACTTCTCGGGAGCCATTCGCGGCAAGTACTACATGCGTTATCAGAAAGGCACCTTCGACTTCCGGAGAGTCGGCCAACTCGTCCTTGAAGTCGTCACCACTCTGTTCCGGATGTGGCCGGTCCTCCTGCTGATCGCCTTTATCTTTGCGATCGCCTTTTTCTGGGTAGAGATCGATCCCGCCCACGAGTACGCCTTCGGAGGAGGAGTCCTTCACGGCTTCTTCGGGATCCAGAACTTGATCCTGTCCTGGTTCACTGGACGCGAGGTCTGGGCCCCCTTGAACACGGGCCGCAGCTACACCGCGGGCTTCTGGGTCGGCCTGTTCGTGCTCCCTTTCCTGACCCGGAACATCATCCGGGCGATCCTCTTCGTCCTGAAGGGGAGATAGCGCCCGACCGTTTACCCGTCGCCTACCCTGATGCGGGCATCCACCGCCCGGGCTCGGGTGCGGTCAGGACCGGCCAGGAACGGGTTGACGTCCAGCTCCCGGATGCACGGGTGGCGCTGGGCGAGTTGGGCCAGACGCAGGAGGACCTCGGTCAGGAGGTCCAGGTCGGCGCCGGGCTCCCCCCTCACCCCTTCCAGCAGTTTGAAGCCGCGGATGCCGCGCACCATGTCCCGGGCGTCGCTCGCGTCCAGGGGGAGGACCCCGAAGCGGACGTCCTGGAAGACCTCGACGTACTTGCCGCCCAGGCCGAACATCAGGAGCGGACCGAAACGGGGATCGGTCGTGATGCCGAAGATGACCTCGTGCCCACCCTTCGCCATCTCCTGGATCAGCCAGCCCTCGATCCGGTGGCCGGCGCCCTCGACCGACTCCGCGGCCCGCCTCAGGGCTTCGGTCAAGTCCCGTTCATCCCGCAGGTCCACTTGCACCGCGCCCACGTCGCTCTTGTGGACCAGGTCGGGCGCGATCGCCTTGAGCACCACCGGGTAGCCGATCTCCCGCGCGGACTCCAGCGCCTCCTCCGGTGTCGATGCCACCTGCTGGCGGACGCGGGGGATGCCGTACAGGTCGAGAATCCGGAAGACGTCCCCCGGATCGAGGTAGCCGTCCTTCGTCCGGGCGAGGATCGACTCGACCTGGGCGTCGTCCGTGGGGAACTCGGGCGCGGGGGGCTCGGCCGGACGGCGCACCCAGGCTCCGTAACGCTCCAGGAGCTGGAGCACCCTCGCCGCCGGCTCGGGGAAGCGGTAGACCGGGGGCAGATCGGGGATGTGCTTGACCGACTCGTAGAACTCGTCCGTGGCCATGATGACCGCCAGGACCGTCTTGGAACGCGTCCGCGCCACCTCGCCGACCACCTCCAGGATGTCGGTGGGGCTGCCCAGAACCGGAGTCACGTTGATGACCAACGCCATGTCCACCCCGGGATCGTCCAGGACCGCGGTCAGGGTGCGGGCGTAGGACTTGGCATCGGCGGAGGCGATCATGTCCACCGGGTTGTTGAAGCTGGCCTCGGCCGGGAGGAAGGAGCGCAGGGCCTCGCGCGTGGCGTCGGAGAGCTCGGCCATCCGCAGCCCGACGTTGATGAGGGCGTCGGTCGCCATGATGCCCGGTCCGCCCGCGTTGGTCACGATCCCCACCCGGTTGCCCTCGGGGAGCGGGCAGCGCACCAGGGCGCGGCAGACGTCGAAAAGCTCTTCAATGGTGTTGGCCCGGAGCACGCCGCACTGCTCCAGCAGGGCGGAGACGGTGACATCCGCTCCCGCCATGGCGCCGGTGTGGCTGGAGGCCGCGCGCGCCCCCTCGGCCGTGCGCCCCGACTTGACGACCAGGATCGGCTTCTTGCGGGTGACCCGCTTGGCGATCTCGGTGAAGCGCCGCGGGTTACCGAAGGACTCCAGGTACATGCAGATGACCTTGGTCGCGGGGTCGTCCTCCCAGTGCTCCAGGAGGTCGTTGCCCGAGACGTCGGCCTTGTTGCCCATGGAGACGAACTGGGTCAATCCGATCCCCAGGTCCTGGGCCACGTTGAGGATGGCCACCCCGAGGGCGCCGGACTGGCTGACGAAGCCGATGGCTCCGGCCTGGGCCGGGGTGGGGGCGAAGGTGGCGTCCAGGCTCACCTCGGGGTCGGTGTTGATGACTCCCATGCAGTTGGGGCCGATTGTACGGACCCCCGCGGCGCGCACGGTCTCGCGCAGCAACCGCTCGCGCTCCACCCCCTCCTCGCCGACTTCGGAGAAGCCCGCGGTGATGACGATCAATCCCTTGACCCCCTTGGCGATGCACTCCTCGACGATCCCCTGGACCTTCTGCCGGGGGACGAGGATGACCGCGAGGTCCACGGGGTCGGGGATGTCCCCGACGGTGGGGTAGCACTTGAGCGAGTGGATCGCCCGGGCCTGGGGGTTGACCGGGTAAATGGCGCCGGTGAACTCGTTGACGATGAGGTTGTGCAGCAGCCGGAAGCCAAGCGCTTCCCGGCGGCGGGAGGCGCCGATCACGGCGATGGAGCCCGGGGAGAAGATGGGATCGAGCGGTCTGGAGGTCATCAGGGGAAGCATCATAAGCTGGACAAGACATGAAGGCGCCCGAACGGCTGGAAACGCAGAGATTGATCCTACGGAGGCCCCGCCGTGAGGACGCCGAAGCCATCTTCGCCCGCTACGCCAGCGATGCCGAAGCCACTCGTCTGCTGAGCTGGCCGACGCATGAGTCGCTGGACGCGACACACGCGTTTCTCGCGTTCAGCGATGCCGAGTGGGAGCGATGGCCGGCCGGTCCGTACCTGGTGGAATCCCGCGCGGACGGCAGCCTGCTCGGCAGCACCGGTCTGGCGTTCGAAACCCCCCAACGCGCCTCGACCGGATATGTGTTCGCGAAGGACGCATGGGGAAAGGGCTACGCCACCGAGGCCCTGCGGGCGATGGTCGACATCGCCGCTTCCCTCGGTCTCGTCCGGCTTTACGCGATGTGCCACGTCGAGAACGCCGCGTCCTGCCGTGTGCTGGAAAAAGGCGGCTTCGATCGCGAAGGGCTCTTGCGGCGGCACGGGGATTTTCCGAATCTCGAGCCGGGGCAGCCTTGCGACGTCGTCAGCTACGCGCTCGTGTTTGAATAGGCTACCATCCGGCCATGCAACGCGAAGAAGACCTGATATCCGGTGAGCAGTCAGTGGTTGATCCGGAGCCCTCTTCGTGGGCCGACCCCGATGACGCCCTGATCCACTGGATGCTGAGCCTCACGCCCACACAGAGGCTCGAGGCGCTCCAGGGCTGGGTGGACAGCATTCAGGCGCTCCGCAATGGCGCCCGCTCTTAAGCTCCTCGATATCCTGGGTGTCCTGGGCCGCCGCGAAGTGGATTTCATCGTCGTGGGCGGCGTCGCCGCCACGCTGGAGGGCGCTCCGGTCACGACGTTGGACCTCGACATCCTCCCAAACCCCGAGCCCGCCAATCGCGAGCGTCTTCTTCTGGCGTTGCGCGAGCTGAATGCCCGCTACCTGGACCCTGCAGGGCGGCACATCGTGCCGGATGAAACCAAGCTCGCCACGCTGCGCATCCACCAACTCGTGACGGATGCCGGACCGCTCGACGTGTTCGCAACAATTGGGGCAGGGCTGACCTACGCGGACCTGATCGCAAGGACCCGCGATTTTGAGGTCGGTGGACTTGTCATCCGCTGCCTCAACCTAGATGCAGTCATCGAGTCGAAAGAGCAGGCCGGCCGCGACAAAGACTTGGCCGCTCTGCCGATCCTCCGGCGCACCCTGGCACAGAAGAGCGGGCGCTCCGAGCCAGTGGATTGATCAAGCCGGGGGGATCTCAGGGCACAGCACCCGGAGCGGCGCGGGCGCGATGCGGACGGTCAGGGGCAATCGCTCCTCGCATAGGTCGCCGTCGATCTGGGCCACGGCCCCTTCGGGGGACCGGAGCTCGACCTCGATCACGTGCCGCACGGCCACGTCGCTCCTCTTCGTGTGCGAGCCGCGCAGGAGGTCGAGGACGAAGCCGAGGGTCGCGCGGCGGCCGTGGCCCCGGAAGAGCACCAGGTCGAGCCGTCCGTCGTGCGGCCGGGCTCCCGGAGCCAGGGCGAAGGTGCCCCCGTAGTAAGGAATGTTCGAGACCGCCACAAAGGAGGCATCGAACGGCTCGCCGTCCGCCACGATCTCGAAGCGGTGATACGGGTAGCTCCACCACTCCTGAAGCCCCTGCCAGAGATAGGCCCCCCTGCCGAAGCGCCACTTGAGCCGGGTATCGAGAGCCGCGAGGACGCTGGAGTCGAGACCGGCGGAGACCATCATCAGGAACGGAGCCTCGTTGACCAGTCCCACATCCAGCTTCTGGACCTCCAGGCGTCCCGCGAGGCGGGCGGCGGCCAGCGGATCGCGGGGGAGACCGAGCGCCATGGCCATGACGTTGACCGTTCCGCCGGGCACGATGCCCAGGGCCGTCTCGGTCCCGAGAACCCCGGCCGCCACCTCGCGCACGGTGCCGTCGCCGCCGTAGGCGAAGACCACCTCGCACTCCGCTTGGCTGGCGATCCGGGTGGCGTCCCCCGGACCGCGGGTGGGGACCGGCTCCACCTCGAAGCCTCCGCTCCGGAGGTTTCTCAGGATGGAATCGAGCAACTGTTCGTGGCGCTGGCGTCCCGCAGTCGGGTTGTAGATCAGGACGGCGCGGCGCACGGCGGGGGTCAGAACAGGGTGCCGCTGGTCCCCGGCCGGGGCGGGTAGCCCAGGTGGCGGTAGGCGCGGTGGGTGGCGACCCGTCCCCGGGGCGTGCGCTGGAGGAAGCCCTCCTGGATCAGGTAGGGCTCGTAAAGGTCCTCGATCGTGCCCGTGTCCTCGCCCACGGCCGCGGCCAGCGCCTTGAGCCCGGCAGGTCCGCCGGCGTAGTGCTCGATCAGGGTGCCCAGGATCTTGCGGTCCAGGTCCTCGAAGCCGAACTCGTCCACTTCCAGCAGGGCGAGGGCCTTCTGGGCGATCCGCCGGTCGATCTTGCGGGCGCGGTCCACCTGGGCGAAGTCGCGCACCCGGCGGAGCAGGCGGTTGGCCACGCGCGGGGTGCCGCGGCTCCGCCGGGCGATCTCCGACGCGCCATCAGGCTCGATGGGGATGGAGAGCAGCCGGGCCGAGCGCTCCACGATCGTGGTCAGCTCCTCGGGCTTGTAGAAGTCGAGGCGGTGGACGATGCCGAAGCGAGCGCGCAGAGGAGCGGAGAGCAGGCCGGCGCGGGTGGTGGCTCCCACGAGAGTGAAGCGGGGCAGGTCGATCTTGACGGTCCGGGCCGCCGGCCCCTGGCCGATGACGAGGTCGAGCCGGAAGTCCTCCAGCGCCGGGTAGAGGATCTCCTCCACGGTCGGGCCGAGGCGGTGGATCTCGTCGATGAATAGGACCTCGCCCGCGTCGAGGTTGGTGACGATGGCCGCGAGGTCGCCCGCCCGCTCCAGCACGGGGCCGGAGGTGATGCGCAGAGGCGCGCCCATCTCGTTGGCGATGATGTGGGCGAGGGTGGTCTTGCCGAGGCCGGGGGGGCCGAAGAGAAGGACGTGATCCAGGCTCTCCCGCCGCTCCCGCGCCGCCCGGATGAAGACCTTCAGGTTGTCGATGATGCGGCTCTGGCCGACGTACTCCTCCAGCTTGGAGGGCCGCAGCGAGGGCTCGACGCCCAGATCCTCGGGATCGGGCACGCCGGAGAGGATGCGGTCTTCGGTCACCGGCCCATTGTAGCGTCCTGCCCCTCTGCTTGACCCGCGGGCAGGAAAGAGCTAGATTGCTATCAGTAGTTCAAAAGAGGTATTCGCCCCATGCGACGAGCCGTTGCGGTCTGTTGCGGGGCTCTGCTCGTGGGCTCGGCCGCGCTCGTAGAGGCGCAGGCCACGTCCAGCCAGCAGAACCCTGTCCACTCGTTCAACACTCCTGGACAGCACCAGGTGACGCTGACGGTCTGTAGCCCGAACGGATGCGACTCGGAGATGCAGAACGTGACCGTGCTCGATCCGATGCCGTCGATCCTCTCGTCGCTGGTGGGCGTGGCCACGGCGGAGGCCGGCCAGCTCGTCTCGCTCTCCGGCAGCGGCAAGGGCAAGCCGCCGCTAACCTACTCCTGGCGGGTGCTCCTGGGCCCGACTCTGGTCAAGCAGGTAGCGGGAGCGACCGGCTGGCTGGATACGACCGGTCTCTCACCCGGCATCTACGCGGTGCTGCTGCGGATCACCAACGCCTCGGGGCAGGCCGATTCGCTCCCCGCGGTCCTGACCCTCGCGCCGGCGCAGACCTCGGACTTCCATACCGTGCCCCCCTGCCGGCTGGTCGACACCCGGACCGGCTCGCCGCTCCAGTCCGGGACGACCCGGCTGCTGGGTGCCGGCGGAGCCTGCGGGATCCCGGCCGGAGCGCGGGCGCTCGCGGCCAACATCACGGTGGTATCCCCGACCGCCTCCGGCACGGTGGCGCTCTTCCCGGGCAACTACCCGGCGCCCGGGACCAGCACGATCAACTATCTGCCTGGCGCGACCCGGAGCAACAACGCCATCCTGCCGCTGTCCACGGACGGCGATGCGACTCTGGCGGCCCTCGCCACGCTGCAGGGCGGCGGGGCCGTCCACCTGCTGGTCGACGTGACCGGGTACTTCGCGCCCTAGAAGAGACGGATCATGGGGGCGCTACAATCCCCCGCCATGACCGACGAAATGACTGAGGCGACGACCGAGGGAATAGCCGACCTCCTCATCCACAACCTGTCCGAGGTGGCCACGCCCGAGGGGAGCAGCCCCCTGAGCGGGGCCGGCCAGCGCCAGGTGCGCCGCATCCGGGGGGCCGAGGTGCTCTGCCGGGACGGCCGGATCGCTTTCGTCGGCTCACCCGAGGAACGCCAGAGATCCTTCGGAGAGATGCCCGATGCCGAGCGGCTCGACGGCCGAGGCGGCACGCTGATCCCCGGGTTCGTCGACCCCCACACCCATCTCCCCTGGGCAGGCAGCCGGGAGGAGGAGTTCGCAGCCCGGCTGGCGGGCCGGACCTACCAGGAGATCGCAGCCGAGGGGGGCGGCATCCTCTCGACCGTGGCAGCGACCCGGCGAGCTTCGGAGGAGGAGCTGGCCGGCAACGTCCGGCGCCGGATGGACCAGATGCTCGCCTGGGGGACGACCACGGCCGAGGCGAAGAGCGGCTACGGGCTCTCGCGGGAGGACGAGCTGAAGCAGCTCCGCGCGATCCGTACCGCGTCCGCATCCCACCCGGTGGACCTGGTCCCGACCCTGATGGCCGCCCACGAGATCCCGCCAGAGTATCGCGGGCATGGGAAAGAGCGCGGGCGCTACCTGGACCTGGTCTGCGAGGAGATCATCCCGGCCGCGGCGGAGCAGGGGCTGGCCCGGTTCTGCGACGTGTTCTGCGAAGAGGGGGTCTTCACCGCGGAGGAGTCGCGCCGGGTTCTGGAAGCGGGGGTGCGCCACGGCCTGGCTCCGCGCCTCCACGCCGACGAGTTCGTGGACTCGGGCGGCGCCGAGCTGGCCGCCGAGCTGGGAGCGCTCTCGGCCGACCACCTGATCGCGGTCTCGCCGGCCGGGGTCGAGGCCCTGGCCCGCTCCGGGGTGACAGCGGTCCTCCTCCCCGGGACGAGCTTCTTCCTGATGAAGCACAAGTACGCCCCGGCCCGCCGGATGGTCGAGGCCGGCGTGCCCATCGCCCTGGCCACGGACTGCAACCCCGGCTCCTGCCACACCGAGTCGATGCCCGCGGTCTTCGTGCTCGCCGTGTTCGAGCTGGGGCTGACCATCGAGGAGAGCCTGACTGCGGCCACCCTGAACTCGGCCTGCTGCCTGGGCCTGGGGTCGGAGATCGGCTCCGTCGAGCCGGGGAAGAGGGCGGACTTCGTCCTGCTCGACGCCCCCAACCTGCTCCACCTGGCCTACCACTTCGGGATCAACCCGGTGGCGGCGGTGGTCAAGGGGGGCAGGATGGTACGCCGGGCCAACTAGCGTACAATCGGCACCTCACCACTGACAGAGAACCTCTGGAAGGAGAGGAGAGCCGTCCCATGAACCGAAATTTCGCCCCCTGCGCGCTGCTCGTGGCCCTGGTAGCCGCGAGTCCGCTCCTTGGGGCTCGTCAAGGCCAGGGCCAGGGGCAGCAGCCCCAGAAACCCGACGGTACCGACGCGAAAGACTCCAGGAAGGAGGTCGTCACCGCCTCCGGCCTGCGCTATACCGACCTCAAGGTCGGCGAGGGGGTGGAGGCCGGCCTGGGGAAGACCGTCGAGGTCCACTACACCGGCTGGCTGGAGGACGGCACGAAGTTCGACGCCAGCCAGGACCCCGGCCACCCCTTCACCTTCCGCATCGGCATCGATGACGTCATCCGGGGCTGGCACGAGGGGATCGCGGGCATGAAGGTCGGAGGACGGCGCCGGCTCGTGATCCCGCCGGAGCTCGGCTATGGCAAGCAGGGGGCCGGCAGGGTCATCCCGCCCAACGCCACGCTCGTCTTCGAGGTCGATCTGGTCAACGTGCGATAGAGGAGGGCTCCCCATGGATCAGCAAGAGACCGTCACTGCCTCCGGGCTCAAGTACGTCGATCTCCAGGAGGGCACGGGCGACGAGGCCCGGACGGGCAAGACCGTCGAGGTCCACTACACGGGCTGGCTGGAGAACGGCACCAAGTTCGACTCCAGCAAGGACCGCAACCAGCCGTTCCGCTTCCCGCTCGGCGCCGGGCACGTGATCCGGGGCTGGGACGAGGGGGTCGCCGGCATGAAGGTGGGGGGAAAGCGCAAGCTGACCATCCCCGCGGACCTGGGCTACGGAGCGCGCGGCGCCGGCGGGGTGATCCCGGCGAACGCCACGCTGGTGTTCGAGGTGGAGCTGCTCGGGGTGAAGTAGGACCCCCTCCCCTGCCCTCCCCCGCTTCGCGGGAGAGGGAGCCCCCCGCCCTACTGCTTCGCAGCCTCGTAGGCATACACCGGCCGGATGTCCACCGGCACGTCACCCAGGCGGCCGATGGCGTCGAGCAGGTTCTGCTGCGGCTTGCCGTACCTGTCCAGGAAGCTCTTCGTCCCTTCGTAGTCCCCTGCGGCTTGGAGCATCAGCATGTCGCGCAGCAGGTCGCGGATCGCGCCCGGGAACTTCTCCGGGACGGTGCGGAAGCGGCCGGCCTGATCCACCTGCAGGGCGCCCTTCTCCATCAGGTAGTTGAACTGCGCCACCACGCCTTGGCCGTGGGCCTCGTGGACTCCGAAGCGGGCGGAGCGGAACAGGCCGGCCAGATAGGTCGGCTCCAGGGTGCGCCGCAGCTCCTCGGGCATCTCCTTCCGGTCCAGAAGGGCCAGGATGTTGTAGACCCCCATCACGTCGGCCTTGGCCTCCTCCAGGGTGGCGAAGAGGTCCTTGAGCTCCAGCCGCACCTCGGTCTTCTTGCCGTCCTTCGTGATCACCCCCGGGCCGAGGCCGTGGGACAGCTCGTGGTGGAGCACCTCGTTGAAGTAGGCATCGAAGGAGACGTTCGCGATCTGGTCCTGCGCGATCACCCGCTCGGCGATGGGCATCAGGATCTGGTCGTACTTGGCGCGCATGGTGTTGCGCAGCAGGACCTTCTTGGAGCCCTTGGCCTCCCGCACCCGCTCGTCGTTGGGCAGGTTGAACGCCAGGGTCTGGACGCCGGCCTTGGTGTCGCCCGCGGTGAAGACGGTGTCCACGACCCGGATCGGGCTCTCGGTGCCGCGGTTCGGGTTCTTGTGCTCCTCGGGGATGGGGAGGTTGGACTCCAGCCAGGGGAGCCGCTCCTTGTATCGGTCCAGGGCGGACGACTCCTTCGGCAGGTTGACCGTGACGAACGCCTCGAACGCGGTCTTGTAGCCAAAGATGCCGTCCTCGTAGGTCTCGTAGGGGCCGATGGTGACTTCGACCGGAGCGTCGAGGTCCATCCAGGCCATGTCGCTCTCGTAGTAGTCGTCGGTCTCGAAGGCGGCGGCCCGGAACTCGAGGAAGCGCTTGAGGGAGGCGTTGCCGGTGGCCGCGGCGGCCTCGCGCAGGAGCTTCGCCGCGGGCTGGAGCCACTGCCTGTACTCCTGGGAGTAGGGCACGGCCTGGAGGCCGTTGCCGTTGCGCCGGATCACGGTCGTGCCCGAGACGAAGCGCTCCCGGTCGGCCGGGTGATCCTTGATCCAGGACTCGAGCTCCTGCTTGGTCATGTCCTCGGGGTAGTAACCCGCGCCTTCCGGATGGGGCTTGTCACCGAGGAAGGGCTTGTGCTCGTCGAGGCGGTCCCAGGGACCGAAGTTGATGTCGTAGTACTCCCGGGCCGCAGTTTTCGCCGGGGTGGCCGGGGTGGCCTGGCCGTCCTTCCAGGCTTCGACCTTTTCGCGCATCTCCGGGTTGCCCACCCAGGCCTGGCGCAGGAAGATCTCGTCCATCTGGCGGGCGGCCTGGACGAGGAGGTCGAGGACGTGGCGGTCCTCGGCGGTGAGGGCGGAAAGGTCCGCCTCCAGGTTGGTGGGCGAGAACTTCGCGAGCCGCTGCTCGATGTCAGTCACGATCTTGATCTCCGAAGCCTGGCCTTGGGACTGGTCCGGCGCCGGGGCGGCCGGCTCTTCGGCCGGTCCGCCGCAGGCGGCGAGCGCGAGCCCCGCCAGGCAGAGAAGGGTGAATCGCATGGGATCTCCTTTCACTCATCACGGCCCCGTATCGTTGCACACCGGCCCCAGGGAATTAAGCCCCCCCGGGGAATTGTGGAAGACGGAGCCCCGTTTTCCCTGCTGAGCCGATAGCTTGCTTGAGATTCACCCCATTCCCGGCTCGGAGGATGCATGAACCATCTCGAGAAGCCCTTCCGCCTGCTCCTTGCCGGCTTCTTCGTGCTCTCAGGGATCGCATCGGCTGCCGACAAGATCCCCGGGGTCGGCCTCGACTACTTCCCGGGCAAGCCGGACCCGTATGCCTCCGGGGCGTTCGACCGCGATGCCTTCATCGCGCGCTACGGCGAGGGTCCCGAGATGCAGCAGTTCTGGCCGGGGATGGTCGCCGAGCTCTTCTTCATCAACGACCTGGTCCTGCACAACGCCTGCTTGGCCGGCGCCCTGGGCAATCCCGATGTCTACGACTGCGCGCCGAAGACGGTGGAGGAGCTCGACCTCGCCAAGTCGATCCGCCGCCCGTACTTCATCAACGGCACCCCCGATGAGGACATCCTGTACCAGCCCGACAATTTCTACTGCAAGTGGTGGATCAACCAGGGGATCGAGCCCGGGAACACGCCGGAGAACCCGATCCAGGTCAGCGACCCGGAGCGTCCTGCCGGCCTCTTCCACACCCCGCCCGAGACCGGATGGGCCTGCCCCGTCTACCAGCTCAACGTCCTGCCGGACCAGCCGCCCTGCATCCAGGACGCGGACACGCTCTGCCTGGCCGGCTGCTTCGAGGTGGAGATCGACTGGCTGACCGCCTCGGACCAGGGACAGGGCAAGGCCACGCGCCTGACCCCGGACACCGGAACCTTTTCGTTCCGCGATCCGGACAACCTGGAGCTGTTCGTCAAGGTGCTCGACGCCTGCCAGATCAACGGCAGCTACTGGATCTTCGCCAGCGGCCTGACCAACGTGCAGATCGACCTGAAGGTCAAGGATACGCAGACCGGCATGGAGCGGACGTATGTGAATCCGCTGAACCGGCCCTATCCGCCGCTCCAGCAGACGTCCGACTTCCCCTGCAACTAGCGCGGAGCCGGACCACCTCTCCAACCACGATGAGGACGGGCGACGGCAGCCCCGCCGCCCGCTCCGCGATCTCTCCCAGCGAAGCGACCACGACCCGCTCCCCGGGAAGCGTGCCCCGGGAAATCGCAGCAGCCGGCATGGACGGCGGCCGTCCGTAGCGCTGGAGCCGGTCCGCGATCTCGGCCAGGCGCGAATGCCCCATCAGGATGACCAGGGTGTCGACCCGGGCGAGGGCCTCCCAGTCCACCCGGTCGCGGCCGTCGCAGTGCCCGGTCACCATCGCGAAGCTCGCGGCCACTCCCCGGTGGGTCACCGGGATGCCCGCGAGGGCCGGCACGCTCGTCGCGCTGGTGACGCCCGGAACCACCTCGCAGGCTATCCCCGCCTCGGCGCAGGCGAAGACCTCCTCGGCCCCGCGCCCGAAGAGGAACGGGTCCCCACCCTTGAGGCGGACCACGACCTTGCCTTCCAGGGCACGGCGGATCAGGAGATCCTGGATCTCCTCCTGTTGGCAGGAGTGCCGACCCCGCGCCTTGCCCGCATAGACCAGCTCCGCATCCTCCGGTGCCTCGGCCAGCAGCTCGGGGCTGACCAGCCGGTCATAGACCACGACCTCGGCGCGCCGCAGGCACTTCATCCCGCGGACGGTCATCAGGTCCGGATCTCCGGGACCCGCCCCCACGAGGTAGACGATCCCGCTCACGGATTGACTCCAGGAGCGACCCCAAGAATCTCTTTGAAACGGAGCCGCGCTGCCTCCTCATTTCCCTGCCGGAGCAGATCAAGCACGTCGGAATCGACCAGCCGGTACCAGAGCTCGCGCCGCTCATGGAAGTCGGGCCGGCGGGCCGCCAGGGGAGCCCGGACCGTCCCAGCCAAGGAGAGAAAGCGGCCGTACTCTTCCCCCAGCTCGCCTTCGAGCCGCTGCCGCAGCCGGACCGCGAGGGCCGGGGCCTTGCCGTTGGTCGAGATGGCGACGGCCAGGTCCCCCCGCCGCACCACAGCCGGAGCCAGGAACCCGCAGCGGGGCAGATCGTCCACGGTGTTGATCAGGACGTTTCGCCGCTGCGCCTCCAGCCAGACCGCATCGGCGACCTCCGGCGGCTGTCCGCAGACGATCGCGAGGACCATGCCGTCCAGGTCCCCCTCTTCGTAGCCACTCTGCCGGTGGGTCACCACGGCCCCGGCCGCGGTCAGACCCTGGACCTTCTCCTCGGCCAGGGGACCGCTTCCGATCACCAGGCAGGATCGTCCGCGCAGGTCCAAAAACACGGGATACGGGACGGGGTAGGGGTGCACCTCAGACCTCCAGGCTTTCGACGGTGACCCCGTGCCGGTCGATCTCCAGGGCCAGCCGGACCCGGTCGGTGCTCAGGCCCAGCCGGTAGACGCCCGGAGCTCGGACCGTGAAAAGCATCTCTTCGAGGACCTGCCCCGCGAGCCCCTTCAGGGCCTGGTTGACCGATTCGGTCGCCTGCCGCGCCGCGGCTCCGCGAGGGGTCCGGTGGAAGAGCCGGAGCAGCGCCTGCTCGCTCTCGGCGCCGTGCAGCTTCCGGACACGGCCGGTCTGGAGGGACATTTCAGTGAGGGTTTCCAGGGAGCCGACGAGCCGCTCCTCCACGATCCCTGTGGCAATGGCTCCGGCGAGCTCCTCGTAGCGGGCCCTCGCCCCCGGCTCGCGCACGGTGGCGAGCACCCCGTCGATCTCGGCAAGGAGGACCTCGCGCTGGGCCGGATCGATCTCCAGGGGACTCACGGCCTCTCCGGAACGCTGTGGAGCGCACCCCGGTGCAGGATCGCCTCGATCTCGTGCTCGAAGCCGCCGGTCTCCAGCGGGCAGTGGATGCCGCACTCCTTGGGCGCGTTCGTCTCCCACCACCAGCGTCCGGCGCGCGCATCTTCCCCTTCGGCCGTCGGCCTCGTGCAAGGGGCGCAGCCGATGCTGGTGTACCCCTTCTCATAGAGGGGGTGCACGGGCACGTCGTGCTCCCGGTTGTAGTCCCAGACCTCTTCCAGGGTCCAGTCGGCCAGCGGGCTGATCTTGGCGAGGCCGCCGTGCTCGTGGTCGACCTCGATCTTGCGGATGTTGGCCCGGCTCGCCCACTGCTCGCGGCGCAGTCCCGTAATCCAGGCGTCGAGCCCTTCGAGAGCGCGGCGGACGGGCTCCACCTTGCGCACCTTGCAGCAGAGGAGCCGCGCCGGCACCGAGCGCCGGAACAGGTCCGGCCCATGGTTGCCGACCATCGCCTCCACCTGGCGCGCCTCGGGGAAGAAAACCTCGACCTGCATCCCGTAGCGGGCGCGCACGGCCTCCATCACCTCGTACGTCTCCTGAGGCAGCCGGCCGGTGTCGACGGTGAAGACCCGGATCTTCGGATCGATCCTCCAGGCCATGTCCAGGAGGGCCATGCCCTCCGCCTGGAAGCTGGTGCAGAGCGCCACGTTGGCGCCCCAACGCTCGAGGGTCCACTCGAGCACCCCCTGGGGAGTCCCGAATTCGAGCTCCTCCGCGAGCTGGCCGGCTTCGAACTCGTCCAGCAGGTCGCGCGTGTCCAGTGGAGTGGAAATTACGTCAAGCATGCTGTGTCTCCCTGACGGATTGCCCCAGACCGATCGCGGTCAGCTCCTCGTCCGTCTGGCGGGCAAAAAATTGATTGATCGGCTCGTCCTGATTGCGTCCGCGCACCCACGCTCCGACGAGCCTTTCCATGACGATGTGCACCTCGGTGGCCGGAACGCGCTTGAGCACCGGCCGGCCGATGGCCGCGTGGCGGGCCAGGCCGCCGCGCAGGAAAAGGTCATAACCCTGCTGCCGCTCGCCGTCGGAGCCGCGCTCCCTCAGGGTCGTGCCCTGGAGGCCGATGTCTCCGATCCAGTGATGGGCGCAGGCATGGGGGCAGCCGTCCAGGTTGATACGGAGGTCGGCCGCCGCCTCTCCGAACACCCGCTCCAGGTGCTCAACGATCTCCTGCACCCGGCCCTTGGTCTCGGCCACGGTGTAGTTGCAGAAGGGGTCGCCCGTGCAGGCGATGCTGGTGCTCCGCAGCTTGCCGGCGTCGATGGGGAAACCGAGGCCGGCCACCTGCCGGACCACGTCGTCGACCCGCTCGCCGGGGATGCCGCTCAGCAGGAAGTTCTGCCGCCGCGTCAGGCGGATCTCGCCGCCGAACGACTCGGCGAGGTCCGCGACCGCGCGCATCCTGTCGCCGCTCATGAGACCGAGATAGACCGGGAAGCCGGCGTAGAAGAGCCCCTCCTGGGACTGGGGGTGGACGCCGGTATGGTCCTGCTCCTCGGCGGGAGGAGCGGGCATGCTCCCGTCTGGAAGCCGGTAGCCGAGCCGCGTCTCCACCTTCTCCCGGAACGCTTCGGCGCCAGTGTCGTGGACCATGAACTTGAGCCGCGCCCGGGTGCGGGAGAGCCGGTACCGGAGGTCCTCGCGCCAGACGTCCACGATGGCCCGCAGCACGTTCAAGGAGTGTTCGAGAGGGACCCACACGCCAAGGTCGTCCGCGAGCCGCGGCCAGGTGGAGAGCCCGCCCCCGACCTTCACGGCGAAGCCCGGCTCGCCGTTCCTGAGCGCCCCGATGAGCGCGATGCAGTGGATCTCCGGCGCGTTGCACTGTCCGGGGCAGGCCGCGATCGTGATCTTGTGCTTGCGGGGGAGGTCGGAGTACTCGCGGTTGCGGACGAAGAAGTCCGCGGCCTCCTCCAGGAGCGGTCGCACGTCGAACAGCTCGCCGGCAGAGATCCCGGCCACGGGGCAGCCCGTGATGTTGCGCACGTTGTCGCCGCAGGCCCCGGCCGTGGTCATCCCGCCCCGGTCCAGGATCTCCAGCACCTCGGGCAGCTTCGCAAGCTCCAGCCAGTGGAGCTGGACGTTCTGACGGGTGGTCAGCTCACCATGGCCGCGGCCGTAGAGGTCGGAGATCTCGCCGATCACCCGGAGCTTCTGAGGAGTCAGGATGCCGCCCGGGATCTTGACCCGCATCATGAAGTGCCCGAGCTTGGGCTTGTCGTGGTACAGGCCGTACCACTGCATGCGCACGAAGTCTTCTTCAGGGACGACCTCGTACCCCGTCGCGATCATGGCGGGAAGGTCATGGATGACGTCGAGCCCGGCCTTCTCTTTCTTCAGCCGTTCCACCGAGTTGCGCTTGCGGACGAGGTCCCAGGTGATCTCGGACTCCGGGACTCCTCGGATGTTGGCCATGTCGACTCCTGCCGCCTACAAAGATGGAGCGGTCCTACACCATGCCCATGGGAGGACCGCGTTGCTGATCGCTCTGAAGCCGCGCTGGCGACTCCAGCGGAAACTTTGAATCGGGGGTTGCGGATGCAGGCAGGTCGCCCGCACCCGCTAGCTACATATGCAACAGGCGAGGGAGTGGGCGATTGCGCCGAGGCGGGGGAGTCGGGACCGCTGCATAGGTGACAATCTTAATCTTCTTTGTTACCTGTGTCCAGCGATCCGAACAAACTGTCACTGCGGGGGCGGAGGCGGGGGCGGCAGGAAGCCCGGGGGCAGCGGGCGCGGGGGCTCCGGTTTCTCGGAGCCGTCGCGCACGGCGGCCCGGACCGCGAGCTCCAGGATCTCCTTCCCGTCCAGCAGCTCGGTATGGCGGGGCTCCACCAGGAAGACCAGGACCACTTCCGCCAGATCCGGGTGCTCCTCCGCGACTCTCTGCCGCAGCTCGGGTGAGAAATCCTCCAGCGCATACACCCAGGTTTCCAGGACGACGTCGTGGGTCTGGATGGCGGGCCGGGCTCCCGGCCGGCCGGGCTCCCAGGCGGGTGCCCGCTTCTGGCTGTAGCGCAGGACCGGCGGCGGCCCGAGGAGGATCAGGGCGCGACCGCGGTCGGTGAGGCTGCCGCGGACCCCGCTGTCCGAGTAGAGCCGGTCGGCTGCCTCGACCCGCTGGTAGAAGGTCTTCGCGGCCTCGTTTCCGGGCGCGGCCGGGTCGGGGTCGCGGCGGCGCCAGAAAGTCTCCAGCCAGTCCACCGCCTCCCGGTTCGTGCGCATGCGCTGCACCTGGCGCAGCTCGTCGGGAAGCATCAGCCAGCGCGTGGGACCGTCGGCCAGCCCCGCGGCCGTGGAGGTCCGGCCCGGCGACTGGCAGGCCAGGGCGAGCCAGGACAGCAGGGGGAGGATGGCTACCCCCAGCCGCCGAACCGCGCGATCGCGCGCCTTCACGGTCGTTCCAGCCCTCCCGCCGGACTGCCGCCGGCTAGTTGATGTCGATCTCGCCCGCGGGCTCCGCCGCCTCCTGGATGGTCCCGAAGGCCTTCTCGTACTGCTCCAGGTTCGCGAGCAGGGCGCGGATGATCCGCTTTAAATGGCCCGGGCTGGTCACGACCCGGGCGGTGACGACCCCCTGCGGAGGCAGAAGGTTGATGAAGTCCAGCACGAACTCCTCGCGGGTATGGCTGATCCGCAGGAGGTTCGAGTACCGTCCCTTCAACTCGTCGTCGCTGATCTTGACCTCGAGTCCTTTCGGGGTCTCCTGCACGGTGGATCTCCTTGTCGGTGTTCTCTGATGCTACTTCATTCAGAAGCCCGGCGCAGGTAGAGCGCCAGGTCTCCCACATTGGTGCCGGTGACACCGGTCCGCAGAAGCGCCCCGGGGACCTTCTCCAGCGCCGTCAACGAATCGTGGCGGGCGAGGGCCGCCTCGGGATCGATCCCCGCCCGGCGGACCGCCTCCCAGGTGCCGCCGTCCACGGCCGCCCCGGCCGTGCCCGTGGCCCCGTCCTCGCCGTCGGTGGCCAGGGCCAGGACCACCTCCTCCTGGCCTGGAAGCCCGCCAGCCAGCTCCCGGGCCGCGGCCAGGGCCAGCTCGCCGTTGCGTCCCCCCCGACCGTCTTCCTTCCGGATGGTGACCGTGGTCTCTCCCCCCAGGACGAGGGCCGCGGCCGGACCCTCCAGGGAGCGGCCCCGGGCCACGAGGTCGCGGGCGGACCGGGCGGCCTCGCCGGTCAGCTCCCCTTCGGTCACGGAGAAACCCTGCCGCCGCGCTCCGGCAGCGACCGCCGCCGTGGCCAGACGGACGCTCCCGATCACGACGTTCTCGACCCGGGCGAGCGCCGGGTCGGCGAACAGGCCGGAAGCGATGGTACCCGGGTCGTCTCCCGGGACGTCGGACAGGAGGAGGGCCAGCACCCTTCCGCGGGTGAAGCGGAGCGCGCCGCCCCCCTTGAGAGCGGAGAGGCGCTTGCGGGCCGTGTTGACCGCGTCGATGGGAAGCCCGGAGGCGAGAAGGATTCGATGAGCTTCCACGACGCCTTGCAGGTCGAGCCCCGGGGAGGGCAGCTCCAGGCAGGCCGAGGCGCCGCCGGAGATCAGGGCGAGCAGGGTCTGCTCCGGGGAGATCCCCTCCAGCCAGTCGCGGAGCCGCTCCCCCGCGACCAGGCTCTGGCGGTCGGGGAGGGGATGGCCGCCGGTCTTCTGTTCCCAGCCGGGATCGAGGAGCGCCGGGCTGGAGTGGGGCCGGATCAGAAGCCGCCGCGGGGAGTAGCACCGGGCGCTCATCCCGGCCAGAAGGTCGCGGGCCCCCCGGGCCATGGCCGCCGAAGCCTTGCCGATCGAAAGGACGGCGTCAAATTTTGTCAGATTTCTCCGCGCCAGCTCCTCCCGGACCAGCCGCTCGGGGTCCACCGCCGCGATCGCCGCGGTCACCATCCGTCGCGCCGTGTCCAGGAGGGAGGCCGGCATCTCAGCCTTCCGGCGCCTCCTCCCGCCAGCGGACCCCGCCGGCGAAGTCCCACCGGTGCTCGGGGAAGTAGACACCCACCCCGCGCTCCCGCGAGCTGACGGTGAAGGTGATGACCTTGCGCTGGTAGTCGTAGGGGGCGCCTTCGCGCGAATGGACGGCGGCGTCGACCACGTAGTCGCCCGGCGCGAGGCGGAGGGCCGGGCAGGTCAGGCGGACCGTGACCTCTCCTTCGAAGGATTCGGGGACCAGCCCGCCGAGGTCGGTGTTCGTGCCCCAGCACTCGATGCCCCGGGGGGTGGAGACGGCCACGCCGAAGACGAAGTCGGAGAGCGGCTGGTCAGCCCGGGCGCGGATCTCGAACGTCGCGGGCTCGCCCGACTCCAGATGGTATCGCTCGCCGTCCGTCGCCAGGAGCCGGACCGAGGTGATCTCCGCCTCCCGGGAGCCCCAGCGCAGGGGCTCGCCGTCCGCTCCGGTCTCTCCGGACTGGCGCTGGTCCCTGGCAGCCTGGTGGGCCTCCCCCTCCATCTCGGCCACGGACTGGCGGTAGGCGTCGATGACCCGGCGCGGCGTGCCGATCAGGCGCTGCTGTCCGTTGTCGAGCCAGAGCACCCGGTCGCAGACCCCCTCCACCAGGTCGAGGGAGTGGCTGACCAGGAGGAGAGTCCTGCCCTGGGCCAGAAACTCCTCGATGCGCCGGAGGCAGCGGTGGGCGAAGGCTTCATCTCCCACCGCGAGCACCTCGTCCACGAGCAGCACGTCCGGGTCGGTGTGGACCGCCACCGCGAACCCGAGACGGACGTACATGCCCGAGGAGTAGTTCTTGACCGGCTCCTCCATGAAGTCGGCAAGGCCCGAGAACTCCACGATCTCGTCGTAGCGCCGGTGGATCTCCTTGCGGGACAGTCCGAGCACAGCGCCGTTGATGAAGACGTTCTCGCGCCCCGAGATCTCCGGGTGGAACCCGGCCCCGAGCTCGATCAGGGCGGCGACGCGGCCGTCCACCACGATGCGTCCGGACGTGGGCTTGAGCATCCCCGCGACCAGCTTGAGCAGGGTGGACTTGCCCGAGCCGTTGCCGCCGATGACGCCGAAGGCCTCCCCCCGGTTCACAGTGAAGTCCACCTCCTGCAGGGCGGCGATGGCCTCGTCGCTCCTCAGGTTGCGGGTCAGGCTGCCTCCGACCAGGGCGCTCTTCAGGGTGCGGAAGCGGTCGCCCGGCATGGTCCGGCGATAGAGCTTGCCCATCCGCTCGACGCGGATCGCAATCTGCTCGGGAACAATCTGCCCGGGAACAGTCTGCGCGGGAACATTCGTCGGCTCGGTCATACCGCCTCCACCAGGGTCTCCCGCAGGCGCTCGAAGAACCAGGCGCCGAGGATCCAGCAGGCGAGGCTGACCAGGCCCATCTGGCTCCAGAGCTGGGGCGTGGGCCAGCGGCCGTAGAAGAGCACCTCCTGGTACGCCAGGGTGAACGGGGTGAACGGGTTCAGACGCACGAGCCACCAGACCGGCCGCAGGTGCTGAATCGATTCCAGCGGGTAGAGGATCGGGGTGAGGAAGAAGAGGAAGGTCAGGAGGTTGGCCAAGAGGTCGCGGACATCCTTGAAGTGGACGGTCACGGCCGAGAACCCGAGGGCGAGCCCCGAGATCATGGGCAGGTTGAGGAGGATCACGGCCGGCAGGAGCACGGCCGAGAGACCGCCGGCGCCATGGTCGGTCAGGAGCCAGCTCGCCAGCATGGCCACCAGCACCACGGGCATGGCCAGGAGCAGGTGGACCAGGTTGGAGAGGACGGTGACCATGGGGAGCAGCTCGGCCGGGAACACCGCCTTGCGGATCAGCCCGCCGTTGGCGATCAGGGACATGGACCCTTCCAGGACCGAGGTCGAGAGCCAGATCCAGGGGAAAAGGCCGCTCACCACGAAGAGAGCATAGGGATCTGCCCCTGCGACCCGCGGCTGGAAGACAATGCTGAAGACGAACGTATACACCGCCAGCAGCAGGAGCGGGTTGGCCAGCGACCAGAGGAAGCCGAGGGCCGAGCCGCGGTAGCGCGCCTTGAGCTCCCGGGAGGTGAGGGTGGCCAGGAGGCCGCGAAAGCGGAAAAGCTGGCCGGGGACCCTGAGCATGAGAGGGCAACTCTCTTATCCGGGGGTGGGGGGTGTCAAGTTGAGGGGAAAGGACGGACAAGGACAGCAAGGACGAAAGAGACAGCAGAAGGATGGGCGGGGGGCCCCCTCTCCCGCGAAGCGGGGGAGGGATGGGGAGGGGGTCTTCTCCGCTAAACTCCCACCCCAATGACCCCCTGGACCCCGGTGGACCTGCTGCCTGGCCTCTATGCCGGGGCGCTCGCGATCCTCCTCTGGTCCGCGCTCCGCCGCTGGTTCGACCCGGTCCCGGGGCGGGTCCTGGCGCTTTTCTCCCTGGTCCTGCTCATTCTTTTCGCCCCGGTGCTCTTCGGCGGCAAGCTCCTGCTGCCGCTGGACAACCTGCGGGGGCACGCGCCGTTCCGCAATCTCCCGCCGGTGGAGCCCCACGGCAACATCCTCCAAGGGGACCTCATCCAGCTCGTGTCCCCGTCGCTGGCCGCGGTGCGCACCCATCTGGGGGAGGGCCGGTGGCCGCTCTGGAACCCCTGGGCCGGCGCCGGGATGCCACTCCTGGCCGATCCCCAGTCCCAGGCGCTCCAGCCGATCGCCCTCGCCGCCCTGCCCATGCCCTGGCAGCGGGCGGCCGGGATCATGGCCGCGTTGCGGGTCCTGCTGGCCCTGACCTTCTCCTATCTCTGGATGCGCAGGCAGGGATTGGGAGAGAGCTCGGCCCTCGCCGGAGCCCTCGCATTCGGGCTCGGAGGGTTCCTGCTCCTCTGGATGGGATGGCCGATTGCCAACTCGGCGGCACTGCTGCCGGCGGTGCTCTACGCCCTCGTCCTCTACCGAAGCGAGAGGAGAAGGAGGGACTTCGTCCTCCTGATCCTGGCCGCTTTCTCGCTCCTGCTGGGGGGGCACCCCGAGACCATCCTCTATGCTCTCGCCCTCTGTCTCCCCTTCCTTGGGAAGAGGTCGATCCTCGCTCTGGGGATCGCCCTGGCCCTGGCCGCTCCGGCCCTTCTCCCGTTTTTTGACTACCTGCCGCAGACCCTACGAGCCTCGCGACTGGCAGAATCAGACTGGGATAGAGGGGATCTCGCAAGGCACTGGCTGCCGATCGCGGCTCCGAACGCCTACGGCAACAGCCGCTATGCGGATTACTGGGGGCTGACCAACACGAACGAGGATGCCAGCGGCTTTGTCGGGACCGTGACGCTCCTCGCGGCTCTCCTGGCGCTGGTGCCTGGAAGGCGGTTCCCCCGGGAGCGGTTCTTCCTGGCCGTCGCGATCCTCTGCCTCCTGCTCCTCTCCCCCTGGGGACTGGGAACCCGCCGGCTCCTGCTCCCCCTGGCCTTCAGCCTGTCCTACCTGGGAGCCTGCACGCTGGAGCGGGTCCGTCTCGGCGAGGTCCGCCGATGGACGATCGTGGCGGCGGCGGTGGGATTGGGAGTGGTGATCGCCTGGGGGTATCTCACCCAGGGAGACGCCGACCGCCTGGCCCCGCTCCGGATCGGCTGGCTCCACTGGCAGGGGAGGTTCCTGGTCCTGGGAGCCCTGCTCCTGCTCTTCGGGAAGCGCTGGGCTGCCCCGGCCGCGACGGTCCTGATCGCGGCCGAGCTGCTCCTGGCCCACCTGCCGGCGAATCCGCCCATGCCTCAGCGGCTGTCGAACGTGGTCAACGGGCCGATCCTGTTCCTCCAGGACAATCTGAAGCAGGACCGGATGGCCGCCCTCGGCCGGGACTTCCCGCCCAACCTCCCGACTCTCTATGGACTGGCGGACGCCCGGGTCTACAACCCCATGGCCCCGGCCGGGTACATGAGGCACCTGGAGCCGATCCTGTCCGGCTGGTGGGGTGAGCTGCCCGAGCTCGGCAATCCCACCCATCCCCTGTACCGGGATCTCGGCGTGAGGTATCTCCTGACCTCCCCTGGCACCCAGCTCCCGCTCCCCCTCGCCTTCCAGGACCAGGACGCCTGGATCTACGAGATCCCCGACCCGCATCCTCGGCTTTATCTGCCCGACGGCACCCCGGGGAACTTGACCCTCCGCGAGCCGAAGGACCACAACCTGACAGCCAATGTTCGTCTATCTCAGGAGGGAGTCATCGCCTCCAGCCTCTACCAAGATGGAGGATGGCGTGTGCTGGCGGACGGCAAGCGAGCCGAGATCATCCAAGCCGACATCTTCCTGTCAGCGCGGCTCCCCGCGGGCGAGCATCGCCTCGACGTGCTCTACCGTCCCGGGGCCTTCCTGCTCGGGTGTCTCCTCGCAGCGTTGGGACTGGCGGTGGGAACGGCTTGGCTCGTGCCGGTCCCCGGAAGAATGCGAGAGTGAATTGACCAGAGCCACTCGTCGTCACTGCAAGCCGAGGTCAGCGATTACAACGACTGACCCCGGGTGACTGGTTCCTCCTTGCTTAACGCCAATCGCGATCCGGTTGTCGATCGGGTGAGCCGCCAGCGCGCGCGGAGACCCGGACACGGGGATTTGCCACGATCCCTGCCGCACTCTTCCTGCCCAAATACCAAGCTCGCCGCTTGCATCCACGCTCACCCACCGATTGGAATCGGATAGATAACAGATTCCGACGATGCTGTTCGGAGTATAGGTCGCCCACGCAAGACCGGGAGAGTCAATCGTCTTCTCCTCCGTCGGTCCCTGCAGGCGTTCCTGGTTCCAGCCCGCCGCCCAAGACCACAGATCGAGCTCACCGTCCAAACCACCGGTGATGAAGCCATCGCCCGTGGGCGTGGCCACGATCGCAGTGATTCGACGGCAACCGTCGACCGGAGCCGCAGATGCTCGTCCATCCGTCCCCAGAGGCGCGAAGACAAGGCCGTCGGCCGCTTTTCCTTCCTCGTATTTACCGATATCCGACCGCCACCCCCCAAGCTTGAGGGAGCCACCCCCGCCGGTGACCACGGTTTCTCTGACGACCGCCACTTGACTGTGAGTGAGGTGTTGCGCAGCCTTGTCCCATCCGATGCTTTGACTCTCTGGCAATCTCCACACTGCGATGACGTCTGCCAACTCCGTCACATTGTTCCGAGTGATTAGATATTCGCCGTAGAGAAGCACTCCGGTAGGACATGGACCGCCAAAGTTGTCCTCGTAGCTCTGTACGAACGTATCGCGGTACACGACACGCAGCCCGGAGACCTCAAATAGGAATGTAGGACTGTAGCGCATGCGAGAACTTCGCGTGGAAACAGCCAAAAGCTGATCGTCTTCAGAAAAGCAGGTGCCCGACACAGCCGGAACGCCTTGTTCATGAGCTTGCGGGAGATCTGAACAAGTGAACAGCTCCGTTTCGCCCGTCGACAGATTCGCGAGCATGATCCCGCCGTCCCCATACCACGTGCCGCCGCCAATAACGATGCGACTCCCATCGTGTGAGAACATGACAGAGTACGGTGCCCAAGGAGTTGAAATGATCGTATAGAATCGCATGCTGCCCACTGCCAGCCCTCAGTCGCCTACTCGTTCTACAGGCCGGTCCGCCGCAGGCGATGGGCGCCTATCGAGACCAAGAGGGCGAGAATCGTCTCCTTGCCTCGGGCGAGATCCGCGAGCCCCTCCTGGACGAGATCGCCGCCGGGGAATGCGGTCAAGTCCATGACTTGGAGTATACGGCTGCAATGGGCGGACGGTTCGCCCCATGAGGCGAGGACCTCGCACCAACGGACGACCGGTTCGCCCATCCGTGCGCACGGCTCGTCCCAGCGGGCGGACTGCTCGTCCAACGGGGCGGACCGTTCGCCCTCAGGGCGGATCATCCGCCCCAACGAGCAGATTGTCACTGGCTCGGGGCGGGCCCTTCGCCCCAGCGGGCGAACCGTCCGCCCCACTGAGAGGATCGTCGCTGGATCGGGGCGAATCGTTCGCCCGCGGGGGCAAGCGGTCCGCCCGCGGCACGGTGTCAATCTCCGCGATGATCAGATCCTCGCTCAGTTGCCGGGCCGACTGCACCACCCTCCCGTCCGGATCGACGATCGCGGATGACCCGTAGGACACCAACTCGTCGGTGCGGCCGGCGACGTCGGCACGGATGACCCAAGTCCCGCCCGCTTCAGCGCATCGGGGACAAAACTTCGGATCTCCGCGTTGGTCATAAGTGTTATACGCGAGCGCAACGGGTTTGGGCATAAGCGGCAGCGTAACTGTCCGCTTGATGCCCCGGATTGGCCGTCATCTATTTCGTCCGAGCCTGAACTTCCCTCCATAGGCTCTCTTGATCTGTAAACGAGAAGCGTATCTTCAGCGGGGCGATCCGACCGTCACTCCCCCTTGGGTTCTTTAGTTTTTCGTTCAAACAATAGGCTGGTATATCGACACGCTGGAATTCGTGAGGTCCACAAGTGACCACCGTGGCTTCGGCGACAGCCAAGTTCTGAACCGGCAAGTGTCTTACCGCATTCTCGAATACTTGCCCCTTTGGAATTTCCAACTTCAGTTTTGTGCCGGTATTGTTCACTATCTCAAGCCGAGCTGCATAGGCTGGTTGAGGCCCTCCTATTCTTTTTAGCCAATCACGTGTGAGCGTTAGAGCCTGAATAGCCACGTCGCCTCGCAAAACTGCATTTACCAGAGCCTCTCGGTGTGTAATCGTCTCGAAAATCACAGCAACCTTCGATGGGGTTATAGCCGAAAGAGATGGCGCTTCCACTGTCGTTGTGACAACGTCTACCCACCCAACACGGAGGTCTAACGCAGGCTGCGGAATGTCCAAGTTGCCGATTCTCACGAAAGGTTCGCGAGGACCTTGAAGAAGCAGATCGATCTTCGCAGATAGAGCATCGAGTCGGACTTCGATTCGCGAGAGACGCGCATCGGCGGCCTTCTGACGATGCGCTAGCCACGCAGCTACGACCGTAGCGACGCCACCTATGATGGCGGCAAGAATGGTAGCGAGTGTCGGGTCCATGTTCTAACCAGTCAACCTCTAGCCTCTAGCGATTGCCCTGATCAAACGGCCAACCTACTACTGGCCTACTCCTTGAATTATCCGGCCACTGATAAAACTCCGGCCCCCACACTGGATCTTTCCTATAAGATGCTCGTCTACAGCGACTTAGAAAGAATACGCCCGCCATGGGGCAGGAGTCAAATCAGTCGTAAAGTGGCTGTAAGGAGGAACCGGCTTGCTCCTTTCCCGTCCGGATGCAAGCCTTCCCTCTCCCGGTCCGGAGCCTTCCCGTCCATCCGCGGGCAACCCGCACCGGCTCGAGGACGAGCCCCGTCAGCTCGGGGACTCTCCGTCACGAGTTCCGAGGAACGCCCCTCGTGCCGGTACTGTCTCAACCCGAATCAGTAGCGTCGCAACCCGGGAGGGGAGCGGTCCCCGTCCATTCAGCGACGATTTTCATCTCGGCGGGGACTTTTCCACTCCAGATGGGGATCTCTCCATGCCGGCGGGGATCTTCCCGTCCAGATGGCGACGATCCCTTTCCAGACGGGGGCCGCTCCCGTCTGGATGGGGATGGCTCCCATTCAGGCGGCGACCACTCCCGTCGAGGTGGGGACGGCTCCCAGCCAGACGGGACTGCCCCTGTCCAGATGGGAAACACTCCCATCCCGGCGGGAGCGTCCCCCATCGGGATGCCAGCGTCGCATCTCGAGACGCGAGCGTCGCAACTCCAGGTCAGAACGACCCCCGCCCAGAGGGGGGACGTCCCCTTCAGAGGGATCGAGCCCGAGGAAGAACCTTCGGGGTTCAAAGCATTGGGGGTGAAGACCCCCTCCTCGATCCTCCCGCGCTTCGCGGGAGGGGACGCCATCGACTAGCTTGCCTGGCGCATGAAGTGCCAGCGGAGGTCGCCTTCCATGGGGCGGAAGACCTCGGGACGGATCTTGGACTCGAAGCGCCGCAGGAGGGAGGACAGGTGCTCGCCGCGGGCCGCCAGCTCGAGGGCCTCGGCGGCGTCGCTCCCCGCCTTGCTGATGTAGGTCTGCCAGACCGCCTCGCGGATCGAGACCGAGCCCACCGAGACGTTCGGCAGCCGCGACACGCCCTTGTTGAGAAGGCTGATCTTCTCCTTCAAGCTGCGCTCGTCGTCCATGGGCTCGCGCTGCCAGGGGGTGTACGGCTTGGGCACCAGCACGCTCACACCCAGATGGACGTGCCCCACGATCCCCTTCGGGACGAGCTCTTCCAGCATCACCGCCCGGGCGCGGGCGCCCAGGTCCACGATGCCCTGGACGTCTTCCATCGTCTCCCCGGGCATCCCCAGGATGAAGTAGAGCTTCAGATTCGTGAAGCCGTGGCGGAAGATCAGGCGGATCTTCTGGAGCAGGAAGTCGTTCGTGATCGGCTTGCCCATCTTGACCCGCAGCTCGTCCGTTCCGGTCTCGGGGGCCAGGGTGATGGAGCGGTCGCCCGAGGCGTGGAGGGCGTCGAGCACTCCTTCGGTCACCGCGGGGATGCGGATCGAGGAGACCGCGGTGCGGAAGCCGAGGCCGTTGGCCTCGCGCAGAATCTTCTCGATGTCCGGATGGTCGCCCACGGCCGTGGCCACGAAGCCGAGCTGATCGGTCACCGGGCGCGCCCGCTCCAGCGAAGCCAGGATGTACTCGGTGGGGTGCCAGCGGAACTTTCCCATGCCGAAGGTCGCCCAGCAGTACCGGCACTTCTCCGGGCAGCCGCGGGACATCTCGACCAGGAACTTCTCCGAGAACTCCGTCCGCGGGGTGACGATGGCGGTGGTGGGCAGGAAGCCGGGCTCCTTCATCTGGGCCTCGGTCAGTTCCAGCTTGTTGAGCTTGGAAAGCTCTTCCCCCTCCTGCTCCGGCTGATGGAAGGCGGGGACGTAGAAGCCGTCCTGCGCCGCCAGCCTCTCGATCACCGCGTCCCGTCCGTCCTCTTCTTCGAGAGCGGAGAGCAGCGGCGGCAGACAGTTTTCGGCCGCGCCGATGGCGAAGACGTCCACGAACTCCGCCATGGGGAGCGGGTTGATCGAGGCGCAGGAGCCGCCCATGACGATCACGGGGTCCCAGGGCCGGCGGTCGCTCCGGCGCAGGGGGATCCGCGCGCGGTCGAGCATCTGGAGGAGGTTGACGTAGTCCTGCTCGAAGGAGACGGAGAAGGCGATGCAGCCGAAGTCGTCGATCGGGCGCCGGGTCTCCACGGAGAGAGGCATGCCCTGGCCGTCGGTGAAGAAGCGCTCGCAGCTCCACTCGGGCCGGCGGTGGACCAGCTCGTAGAGGCGCTGGAACCCCAAGCTCGACATGGCCACGTGGTAGGTGTTCGCGTAGGCAATGGCCAGGCGGTACGTCCCATGCGGGGAGAACTTCTCCACCGGCCGCTCGTCGGCGGCAAAGGGGGACCAGTCGTGGGCTTGGTGCTTCGGCTTCTTCATTTCAAGGGGATTGTACGGGACTCACCAAGGGACTCACCGCGGAGCTCACCTGGAAAGGCGTCCGGAGGCCTTGATTTCGACCCTGACCTCCTTGGCGACCCGCAATAAGAAGAAACTCGGATCGGGCAGCCCCCATTCCATGTAACGGAGGGTGGTGAAGCCCGAGGCCGTGACCTGGTCGCCGTCCACGATGGCGGTGGCGGGCAGGGCAAGGGGCCGGCGGGTGCCGTGCCAGTCGAGCGTGCCGTGGAGCTGGAGGTCGCTGCGGCCGCCCTGGTTGACGGTGCCGCTGATCCGCTCGAGGTTGAAGGTGATGTCGGGGAAGCGGCGGCTCTCCAGGACCTTCGCGTGCATCTTGCGGTCGCGCCGGCCGTTGCCGGTCTCCGCGCTGGTGGCGTCGAGCAGCACCCACCCCTCGGCGGCGCCGGTGTCCGGATCGAACCGGATCGTCCCCTCCTTGGCCTGGAGCGTTCCCCGGACCGTGTGGAGGGTGGCCCCGAAAGTGAACTGGATCGTGGTGTTCGCCGGATCGAGCTGGAAAGTCAGCATCTCCGCAGAAAGAGGGAGGGCGAGCGAGAGGGCGAGGGCAAAGCAGACAGATTTGAGCCGGACCATGCGAGGACCTCCTTCAATTCAAACAATTCAAACGAAAGACAGAGACTACACAGAGAGTATGTGCAAAAACAGGGCCGAATGGTTCAAGCCGCGACCAGACGCCAGGCGAGCTTGAGGGCACCGTCGATGCCCAGGCGGCGGGGAGGAAGGGTGCGGCCGTGGATGCCGAGGAGGCGGGAGAAGAGCGCGGGCTCGGCGGCCAGGGCCCGGAGCGCGCGGCGGCGCAGGTTGGGGCGCCGCTCCAAGCCGAGCACCAGGGAAGTCATGAAATCGGGCAGCCGGGCGATCCGGCGATGGGCGGCGGCATAGAGGGAGAGGTCCCCCGCGAGCAGCGCGTCCACCAGGGCCGCGGACTGGTGCAGGGCCACGGCCATGCCCTCGCCGGTGATGGCATCCAGATAGCCGGAGGCATCCCCCACCAGGGCCATATTGCCCCGATATACCGCCAGCACTTTCTGATGAAGCGGACCGGCCCCGCGGTCCCGCGAGCCGATGGGGGCTCCCGTGAGACGGTCCCTCAGAGCTGGGAGGCGATCGAGAAGGTCATCGAAATCTGTCTTCTTGCCGGGGCCATCGCTCCAGAGCATCGCGATCCCGATCTCGTCCGGGGCCACCGGAGTGACATACGCCTCGCAGCCCGGTCCCCAATGGACCTCCACCAGGTCGGTCCAGGGCGCCATCGAGTAGTGGCGGCGGACGCCGAAGCGCCGGAGCGGTCCCGGTCCCCCCTCCAGACCGGCCCACTTCCGGACGCGGGAGAGGAGACCGTCGGCGCCGACGATCCACTTTGCACGGAACGTCCCCTGGTCCGTGATGACGCCGTCGCCGATCCCCTGGACGGAGACACCCCAGAGCAGCTCGACCCCGGTCTCCTGGGCACGGCGGACCAGGGTCTCGTGGAGCTGGACGCGCCGCACGCCGAGCCCTCCGGCCTGGGGAAAGATGCCGTCCGCGACGAGGTCGCCGTCCACATAGCGGATGCCCCGGAAGGGGAGACCTTCCGGCCCCGTGGTGAGATCAATTCCGATCTCCCGGAGGCGGGCCACGGCGTCGGGCATCAGGCCTTCCCCACAAGCTTTGTCGATCGGAGGATGGAAGCGGTCCAGGACGGTGGCTTCGAGGCCGGCGAGCCGGGCGCGGATGGCAGTGGCGAGACCGGCGGGACCGCCGCCGATGACGAGGAGGTCGCTGGCCCTCACCCCCGGCCCCTCTCCCGGCCGCCCACCGGACCCCCGGGAGAGGGGAGGGTGCGACGTCCAGCTTTGTTCCCATCCTTCTCCGCCCCGTCCTTGCTGTCCTTGTCGTCCTTTGTGTCCTTTAAGCCGGAGCCACTGTCGGAGAGAAAGCTGCCGGAGTCGCCTCCCCCTCTCCCGGGGGTCCGGGTGGGCGATAGGCCGGCCGAAGGCCGGTGAGGGCCGGGGGGTGAGGGCTCAGTCATCGCGGCTCCACCGGAATCGCGCGTAAGCCAGTCCCGAGCGGGCCATGGCTCCGGCCAGGCGCAGAGAGGTGACGGGATCGGGAGGCGACAGCTCGCCGGAGAGCCAGAGGCGGAGCGCCTCCTGCCGCCGGAGCTTGCCCGAGGAGGTGCGGGGCAGTGTCCCGGGCTCCAGCACGACGACCTCGTCCACGGCGAGACCGGCCGTCCCGAGCACGGCCTCGCGGCAGGCTTCGGGAAGCGCCTCGATCTCCGAAGAGGATGCCTGACGCGAAGCCTCGATGAGAAGGACAAGCCTCTCTCCTTCAGCTTCTTCCGGCAGCCAGCTCGCCGCCACCGCGCAGCCGGTTCTCACCCCGGGCACTCCATCCACGGCGCGCTCGATCTCCTCGGGCGGGTGGTTCCTCCCGCGGAGGATGACGACGTCCTTGGCCCGTCCGGTCAGGTAGAGCTCTCCGCCCCGGAGGAAGCCCAGGTCGCCGGTGTCGAGCCAGCCGTTGCGCAGAGCCCGGGCGGTGGCCTCGGGCGCTCCCAGGTAACCCTCCATCAGCGAGGGACCCTGGATCCAGACCCGGCCGACCCGGCCCGGAGGAAGCCCGAGGCCGTCCTCGTCCCGGATCTCCAGGTAGAACCCGGGCAGCGGCCGGCCCACCGAGACGATCTCGCGGCCGTCCTCCACCTCCATTGCGAGGCCTTCCCGGGACAGCCCCTCGCGGTCCACCCGCACGGAGTGGAAGGGGCGTTCCAGGCTGGAGAAGGTCACGGCGAGAGCGGCTTCCGAGAGCCCGTAGACCGGAGTGAGGGCCTCGGGCCGGAAACCCCAGCGGGCGAAACGCTCGCAGAAGGCGCGGAGCACCGAGGGAGCGACGGCCTCGGCGCCGTTGAGCGCGGTCCTCCAGCCGGAGAGGTCCACCCCTTCCATCTCGGCGTCCGAGATCCGGGTGAGGCAGAGCCCGTAGCCGAAGTTCGGGGCCGGCGAGATCGTCCCCCGCCAGCGGGAGAGGGCGCGCAGCCAGAGGGCCGGACGGGCCACGAACAGCTCCGGGCCGAGCAGCGTCAGCGAAGCGTCCCGGGCCAGGGCGGGGAAGACGCAGCCGATCAGGCCCATGTCGTGGTAGAGGGGGAGCCAGGAGACACAGCTATGGCGGAGCTCGTCCGTATCCTGCCAGAGGCCGTTCAGGACCTCGGTCTGGGCGACCAGGGCGCGATGGCTGAGCGCCACCGGCTTGGGGTCTACCGTGGTGCCGGAGGAGAACTGGACCAGGGCGAGGTCGGAGGGAGAGACCCGGACCGCCTCGCCTCCCGGCCGGCGGACCTCCTCCACGGTGCGGCAGCCCAGCGGGGGGCGGGCGGCGGCCACGGCCTCTCCGAGGATGCGGCGCACCCGGGTGTCGGCCAGGACCACCCGGGCGCGGGTGACCTCCAGCATGCGGGCCGTGCGGCGGAAGTATTCGTCGAGCCGGCCGAGCCGGACCGGAGGGTAGAGGGGCACCGGCACCGCCCCGGCCAGAAGGGTGCCGAAGAAGGCCTCGAAGAACTCCGGTCCGGTGGGGAAGACCAGGGCCACCCGCTCGCCGTGCTCGATCCCGAGCTCGCGCAGCCCTCCGCAGACGGCGAGCGCCCGCTCGCGGACCTCGGCCCATCCGACCCAGCGGTCCCGCTCGGCGCGATCCACGAAGCGGAGCCCGCCCTCGGGATGGCGGCCGGCGCGCTCCAAGTAGTCGAGTAGAGTTTCAGCCACCGAGCTTTCTCCGGACGATGGCAACGAGGTCGCCCACGGTCTGGATGCCGGCCTCGTCCGCTTCGTCGAGGAGGACCCGGAAGCGATTCTCCACCTCGGCCGCCAGGGTCAACAGCCGGACCGAATCGAGCCGCAGATCCTCGACGAGGCGCATCTCGGGAGTGAGAGGACCCTCCCATCCGAGGTGCTCCTGCGCCACCTGCGCGATGCCGTCCAGAATTTTCGCGTCGAAGATCGCGTCGATCATCGTCCACCTGGAATGAGGCGCGGCCTGTCGGAGAACACCGCGTCGTAGTCAGTCAAACGGGACAATCCCTCCTCCTCGGCTCGGATCCGGACCCGCAACAGGATGCCATCCAGCAAGCTGAATACCAGCGCGGTCAGCCAAGCGGTGTGCACCAGGGGCAGGGAGACGATCTCCAGGACGACCGCCAGGTAGTTCGGATGCCGCAGCCAACGGTAGGGGCCGCCGGTGATCGGGGGTACCCCTGGCAAGCAGACGATGCGGGTGGTCCAGCGCTCCCCCAGCGTGGAGATGACCCAGTACCGCAGAGCGAACGCCCCCAGGAACAGAGCCAGGGAGACGGCAGCGAGCCAGGGAATGAACGGCCGGCCGAGCAGCCAGACCTCCAGAGGGCAGGAGATCAGCCAGGCCGTGTGAAGGGCGACCATCCAGGGATAGTGGCCGGGAGCGACCTCGATCCCCCCGCGGGCCAGGAGCAGCCGCCGGTTGCGGTTCGCGATCCGCAGCTCCAGCAGCCGGCCCACCGCGGCCAGAACCACCAGCGCGGTGTAGAGGACGCGGGTGTCGATCATGAGACCCTTTACCAGCTTACCAGCGGAGCAGTACCAGCTCCGAGCAGAAGCCCGGCCCCATGGCCGTGATCATGCCCCAGCTCCCGGGCTCCGGTCGATGGTTCTCCAGGGTGTCGGCCAGGACCAGCAGGACCGAGGTGGAGGAGAGGTTCCCCACCTCCTGGAGACAGCGCCAAGTCACGTCGAGCGCGCCTTCGGGGAGCTCCAGCGACTCCTGCATGGCTTCCAGCACCTTGGGGCCGCCCGGGTGGCAGACCCAGGAGGAGATGTCGGCGCGGGTGAGGCCGTGCTCGGACAGGAAGGCGTCCACGTCCCGCCGCAGGAAGTCGTAGACCACTTTGGGGACGTCGGCCGAGAGCACGATCTTGAAGCCGTCCTGTGTGATGTCCCAGCCCATGACCCGCTCCGAGTCGGGATAGAAGATCGAGCGGGTCGCGACGATTTCGGGACCGTCCGCGGGGCGGCCGTCCCCCACCACCATCGCGGCGGCGGCGCCATCGCCGAACAGGCCGGTGGCGATCAGGTTGGGGATGGAGAGGTCCTCCGACTGGAGGGTCAAGGAGCAAAGCTCCACGGAGAGGAGGACCGCCACCTGGTCCGGCCAGGCACGGACGTAGTCGGCCGCCCGGGCAATGCCAGCCGCGCCGGCCACGCAGCCCAAGCCGAAGATCGGCATCCGCTTGACGCCCGGCGGCAGGCCCAGACGGTTCATGAGGCGGGCGTCGATCGAAGGGGTGGCCACACCGGTGACCGTGACGAAGATCAGGGCGGCGACGTCCGCCGTGGAGAGGCCGGCCCGGGAGAGTCCGTCGAGCACGGCCTCGCCGCCGATCTCCTGGGCGACCCGGATCCAGGCGTCGTTCGCCTGGCCCCAGGTGGTGAGCCGGTCGTACTCCTCGATGGGCAAGGCCAGGTGGCGGCCGCCGACCAGGACATTGCGGTGCAGCCGCTCCAGCCGGTCGAGGTTGAAGTAGCGATCCGCCCAGCGTCGTTGCAAAGCGGCGAGCAGGGTCTCCTGGTCATAGTAGTGAGGCGGAAGCGCCCGCCCGACAGCAGCGATCTTCAACGTCTAACCTTCTTCCAGGCGGTCACCGGCCGGCGGCGGAAGGGGCTCCTCCACCGTCTCCACCCGCGGGGGCTCGACCTCCTGGGGCTGCCGGAACGGAACCGGCTCGGGCGGTGGCAGGGTTTCCTGGCCCGTTTCGTGGCCCGTTTCGCTTCCAATACCCAGGGCCGCGGCCACCCCTCCCAGCAGCAACCCACAGAGAGAGTAGAGAATCCACCAGGAGAACGCGAGCGACCACCACGGGCTCGGCGGCAGGCCCGAGGTTCCCACCACCGTCACCACGAGGAGGGGACCCCGGAACACCCAGGCGATCCAGCCGGTGAGCAGCCCAGACATCCACCCCCAGCTTCGGCCGTGAATGAGCAGGAAGAGCGCGGCCAGGCCGAGGGCCTCCAGCCCCCAGGTGGCCAGCCGCACGTATCCCGGCAGATCGACCGCGCCGGAAGGCGCGAGCAGGGACGGGTCCACCTCCAGGCCCAGCATGTCCACGGCGAAGTGGAACAGGCCCATGGTGAGGATCAGGAGAGGGAGGGCGAAGAGGAGAAAGCGTCTCAAGGGAGACCGATCATAGCGCAAGGGCCGAAAGACATCCGATCCGGCCTGAAGGGCGTATACACTCTTGAAGCATGAAGCCCGGCACCCCCACCCTCCTCATCTTCACCCTCGGACCGGAGATGGAGAGCGCCCGCCGCGGCCTCCTCCCCGGAGAGCTGCGGGACGTGGAGACGGAGGTCTGGCAGAGCTGCCTGTCCGCTGCCCTGGAAGCGGGCCGCGCCGCCGGATGTGAGCTGGAGGTCTGCTCGCCCGCTCCTCTCGAACTGCCCGGGGATGCCCGGCACGTTCCCCAGGTGGGCGACGGGTTCGGCTCCCGCCTGGAAAAAGCGATGACGCGGTCCTTTTCCGGAGCCCTCCTCGTGGTCGGGACCGACGTTCCCGGCCTGACCGAGCGGCACCTCTTCGAGGCGCTGGGTCTGCTGACCGAGGACCCCGACCGGGTCGTGCTCGGCCCGAGCCCCGACGGCGGCCTCTATCTCCTGGCGGCGAGCCGGCCGATCGAGGGCCTCGCCAGCGCCACCCGCTGGTGCCGGCGCCACACCCTCCGGGGTCTGCTCCACGCGCTCCGGGCGTCAGGACGCCCCGTGGTCCTCCTGGAGCCCCTGGCGGACCTCGACCGGCGCGCCGATCTGGAGACCTGGGTCGGCGAAGGGGACCCGCGCTGGCGGAGGCTGATCCGGCTCCTGCGGGGGCTTCTTTCCGACCTGAGACGCCCCTTCACCCCCCAGGCCATAGGCCGGGCTCTCCCCGCGCTCGTCCCGGTCCGGGCCGGCCGCGCCCCTCCTCGCTCTCCTCATTCCTGAACCGCCTGCCCGGCTCGCAGCGGAGCCGCGGGCGCCTCTTTCTTGAACCAGGACCGCTGGAGGAGATCCTTTATGTCGATCGCAGTGGAAGCCGTCGTGCGAGACCGATATCGGCAAGGCGCGCAGGAGCGCGTCCAGGACCTGTGCTGCCCGGTGGACTACGACCCGCGATATCTCGCGGCGATCCCCGAGGAGGTCCTCGAGCGGGATTACGGCTGCGGCGACCCCAGCCGCCACTTGCGCGAAGGGGAGACCGTGCTCGATCTCGGCAGCGGCACCGGCAAGATCTGCTTCATCGCGGCCCAGGTGGTCGGCCGCGAGGGACGGGTGATCGGGGTCGACATGACGGACGAGATGCTCGAGGTGGCCCGCCGCAATGCCCCGCAGGTCGCCGAGCGGCTTGGCTACTCCAACGTGGAGTTCCGCCGCGGTCGCATCCAGGACCTTGCTCTCGACGTCGACCTCCTGGACGAGGCCCTGGCGCGGGAGCCGGTGACCAGCTCGGAGGCCCTCCTCCGCGCCGCGACCCTCGCGGACGACCTGCGGCGCACCCGCCCCCTGATTGCCGACCGCTCGGTCGATGTGGTGGTCTCCAACTGCGTGCTCAACCTGGTGGACGGCCAGGACAAGCCGCGCCTCTTCCAGGACATCTACCGTGTGCTGAGGGATGGCGGCCGGGCGGTGATCTCGGACATTGTCAGCGACGAGCCCGTTCCCCTGGAGCTGCAGCAGAACCCCAAGCTCTGGAGCGGCTGCATCTCGGGAGCCATGACCGAGACCGGCTTCCTGGAGGCCTTCGAGACTGCCGGCTTCCACGGCATCCGCATCCTCGAACGGCAGAGGGAGCCCTGGCAGACAGTCGACGGAATCGAGCTCCGCTCGGTCACTGTCGAGGCCTTCAAGGGCAAGGCGGGGATCTGCCTGGAGAGGCGCCAGGCGGTCATCTACAAGGGACCCTTCCGCGAGGTGCTGGACGACGACGGCCATCGCATGAAGCGCGGCGAGCGCTACGCCGTCTGCGACAAGACGTTCCGCCTCTACCAGAGGGAGCCTTACCGCTCGCAGTTCGAATTCATCGAGCCTCTCGAAGAGGTACCAGTTGAGACTGCGCAGCCGTTCGACTGCTCGCGCACATCCTTGCGCCACCCGCGCGAGAGCAAAGGTCAGGACTACCAGGTCACCACAGAGGCCCAGGCCTGCTGCGCGCCCGGCTCCGGCTGCTGCTGAGATGAAATGAACGCCCCGCAGGTTTCGCTCCTGTCGCTCGATACCCTCTGGTTCCAAGTGGGGGGCACGGTGTGCAACCTGGCCTGCACCCACTGCTTCATCTCCTGCTCCCCGACGAACCACACGCACGAATTCATGCCGCTCGACCAAGTGAAGACCTATCTCGCAGAGGCATCCCGGCTGGGAGTCCGCGAGTACTACTTCACTGGGGGCGAACCCTTCCTCAATCCCGACATGGAGGCGATCCTGCAGGCGACGCTCGAGGTCGGCCCCGCCACGGTGCTGACCAACGGTCTCCTCCTCGATCCCGCCCGGTGCGCCCGGCTCAAGAGGCTGGAGCAGGGGTCGGACTACTCCCTCGACCTCCGCGTTTCGCTGGACGGCTACGACGCCGCCACCAACGACCCGATCCGCGGCGAGGGGACCTTCGAGCGCATCCTGCGCGGGGTGCGCAACCTGGCCGAAGCCGGGCTCAACCCGGTGATCACCGTCACGGAGGTTTGCCGGGAGGCGGGGACCGACGCGGGCAAGGAGCGGTTCTTCCAACTCCTTCGATCTTTGGGGATCGACCGGCCGCGGCTCAAGATCCTCCCCGTGTTCCAGATCGGCGCCGAGGCCGAGCGTGGCGGCGCATACGAAAGCCGGCAGAGATTGCGCGAGGGGGACGTGCCCGACGGGGCCTGGGACCATCTCCAGTGCAGCGGGTGCCGGATGGTCACGGACCAGGGGGTCTGGGTCTGCCCCATCCTGGTCAACGAGCCCTCGGCCCGCATGGGCGAAACCCTGGCCGACACCCTCGGGAGCTTCCCCCTGGACCACCCGGCCTGCTGGACGTGCCATGCCTATGGAGTGAGCTGCAAGACATGACGAAGTTGACGGCTCATCGCGGGATGGCCACCTGGGGGGAGGCGCTGGTCCCCCTGGAGCGCTTCCGCAAGGCCGCGACCGAGGCGGGCCGAACCCTCGCGCCCGGGGAGAGGGAGGCAGCGCTGGGCTCCTACCGGGCTCCCGCGCCGGACCCGACGCCTGTCGAAGGTCCCTACTCCAGGATCGCGGTCTTCGGCGGCGTCTACAGCAACCATTACGCCCTGGCCGCTCTCCTGGAGGACGCCATCCGGCGCGGAGCCGAGGCAATCTACTGCCTGGGCGACCTGGGAGCTTTCGGACCGAACCCGGAGAAGGTCCGGCCGCTGCTCGATCAGGGGAGCGTGCTCTCCATCCAGGGCAACTACGAGGAGTCCCTCGCCTCCGGCCGCGAGGACTGCAACTGCGGCTATACCGATCCGCGGGACAACCACTTCGCCGAGATCTCCTACCGCTATACCGAGCGCAACTGTTCGCCGGGATTCAAGGCCTGGATGGGGACGCTGCCGAGGAGGAGGCGTGTGAGGGTGGGCGACCGCGAGCTGCTGCTCATCCATGGCTCGCCCCGGCGGATCAACGAGTTCCTGTTCCACAGCACCTCTCCGGTCCCGTTCCTGGAGGTGCTGCTGGATCAGAACGGCTGCGACGGCCTCCTCTGCACCCACACCGGGCTTCAATGGCACCGGCACCTCCCCTCAGGGAGGGACGTGGTCAACGTGGGAGTGATCGGCAGGCCGGCCAACGACGGCAGCACTCATGTTTGGTACTCGATGCTGGAGGCGCGGGAGGATGGCTTGAAAGTCGAGCTTCTCCCGCTCGCCTACGATCACCAGTTCCTGGCCGCGGAGATGCGCCGCGAAGCGCTACCCGAAGAGTTCGTGGAGACGGTCCTCACCGGCTGGTGGACCACCTGCCTGGAGATCCTGCCCGCTCGCGAGAGAGCGGCATCTAAATATTGAGGAGATTTGCCATGAGCAAGCCCCGCATCGCCATCCTGGGAGCCGGACCCGTCGGGCTGGAGGCCGCCCTGGCCGCCTCCGAAGGGGGGTATCCATTCACCGTCTACGAGGCCGCTCCCACACCCGGAGGCAACGTGCGCTCCTGGGGACACGTCAGGATGTTCACCCCCTGGGATCTGAACGTCTCCCCCCGCATGCGCCGCCGCCTCGACGCGCCCTCCGGGTCCGAGTGCCCCACCGGCCACGAGCTGGCCGAGCGGCTGCTCGATCCCATCGCCACTCTCCCCGACGTCGCGCCGAACCTCCGGCTCGGAACCCGGGTCCTGAGCCTCGGCCGCGAAGGGCTGCTCAAGCATGAAGAGATCGCCAACGCCGAGCGGGGCCGGCGGCCCTTCCGGATCCTCCTCTCGGACGGCGACCGGGAGTGGACGGACCGGGCGGACGTGGTGATCGACGCCACCGGCACCTACAGCAATCCGAACCGCCTGGGCGACGCGGGCATCCCGGCCCCGGGCGAGCGGGAGCTGAACGGCGAGATCCGGCGCCAGATCCCCGACTTCGACCGCGAGGCCTCGGACTGGGCCGGCAAGACCGTCCTCCTCGCCGGCTCCGGCCACTCGGCCCAGACCTCGGTCCGGGAACTGGCGCGGCTGGCCCAGGATACCCCCGGCACCCGGGTGGTCTGGGCTCTGCGTCACACCGATTGGGGAACCCACGAGGGGGACCCGCTGCCGGAACGGGCGCGCCTGGCCGCCGATGCCCAGTCGCTGGCGAGCGGTTCCTCGGCGGCGGTCGAGGCACGGCGGGGCGTGGTCGTCGAGGAGCTCTCCCGTCCGAATGGCAAGATCGAGGTCACCTTGCGCAACGGGTCCGGGTCAGCGCGGGTCGCGGTGGACCGGGTCCTCTCCCTCACCGGATTTGTCGGAGACCACGAGCTCTACCGTCAGCTCCAGGTCCACGAGTGCTACGCCACCTGCGGCCCGATCAAGCTCTCCGCGGCGCTCCTCGGCGCGGCGGCCGGAGACTGCCTGACCCAGACCAGCCATGGCGCCGAAACCCTGATGAACCCCGAGCCCGGCTTCTTCATCCTGGGCATCAAGTCCTATGGACGGAACAACACCTTCCTGATGCGGGTTGGCTGGGACCAGGTCTCCGAGGTGTTCGGGACGCTGGGCTGAACAGGAGCTCGTTGCCGGGGAAGTAAAGAGTGCGCCGAGGCGCTATGCAGCGGAGGCCGCCATCCGGGCGACCCACCGCCGTTGCTCATCCGTGTCCGGCACCTCTCTCCCCCGGGCCTTTGCAATGCGGCCAAAGGCGGAATCCGGATCTTCTCCGGTGGAAACGAGCAAGGCCGCCACCACCAGGGACGATCTGCCGATTCCCTGGCGGCAGTGGACGCCGACGTTCTTCCCCGATTCGAGCGCCCTGTGCAGCTCCTCGAGGAATCGGGCGAAGTCGGCCCTTGAAGAAGGAACTCCGTAGTCCGGGACCGGAAAAGTGCGGAGCTCGACCCCCTCCTTCTGGGCAAGCGCCTTCTCCTGCTCGAGACCCAGCTCGGCCGCTTCTTCCGAAGTCAGCAGCGAGGCGACCACATCGAGGCCTGCGTCCCGCCAGGACCGCACCTCATCCTGAAGCCAATCACCGCCGCGGGGCCGTGGAACGATTCCAAGGCGGCCGCGCCACGGACCTGGGACCCAGTAGACCTCGGTCTTCATGGCCAGATGTCCGTCATTCGAAAGGCTCCCTCGGTAGCGCATCGACGTCTGCACCACGCTCCCGCAGCAGGAAGACGCGATGATGCCCATCCATGATAGTCCCATCCGGCTTCACCTTGAGCGCGGGTTCACCCGGGCGCAGCGACGCGATCAGCTCCTCTGTCGACAGCCTGCTGAAGGCGGCCAGCTTCGGCTGACTCAGCGAGCCCGCGGCGTGCAGTGACTTGAGTGGAACATTTAGCACCCTGAAAACATAACACGCGGTCGTCGAATCTCGGCTGCGAGCAGCCAGCGACCTGAGCTAGACTCGCCGGGCCATGCAGTACTTCGGTCAACCCGACTTCAAACACACTGAAATCCCGGCGGTGGGCGTCCTCCTGGCCAACCTGGGGACGCCCGACGCGCCGGATACGCTTGCCCTGCGCCGCTACCTGCGCGAGTTCCTCCTCGACCCGCGGGTCATCGAGATGTCGCGGCCGCTCTGGTGGCTGATCCTGCACCTGTTCGTACTGCCATTTCGCCCCAAGAAGTCCGCCGCGCTCTACAAGAAAGTCTGGACGCCGGAGGGCTCGCCGCTCCTGGTCATCAGCAAGAGGCAGGCGGCGGCAATCGAGAAGGCTCTGCGCACCGAGGCCGGCACGCCTGTCCATGTCACCCTGGGGATGCGCTACGGCAATCCATCCCTCCGGTCGGCGCTGCGCGAGCTGGCGGAGAAGGGCTGCCGGCGCATCCTGGTGCTGCCGCTCTATCCCCAGTATGCGGCGGTCACCAGCGGCTCGACTTTCGATGGCGTCGCCGCCGAACTCACCCGTTGGCGATGGGTACCGGAGCTGCGCGTGATCCAGCACTACCACGACGAGCCGGGGTACGTCCGAGCCCTCGCCACGACGATCCGTGAGGCCTGGGCGGACGGCTCGCAGGCCGACAAGCTCCTCTTCTCCTTCCATGGCATCCCGCAGCGCTACTTCGAGGCGGGGGACCCCTACTTCTGCCACTGCCACAAGACGGCCCGCCTCGTAGCCGAGGACCTCGGGCTGCCCCGCGACCGTTACGAGGTCTCCTTCCAGTCGCTCTTCGGCCGGGAGGAGTGGCTCAAACCGTACACCGACAAGACGATGCAGGCCATGGCCCGGTCCGGAGTGCGCAGCCTGGACGTGATCTGCCCCGGCTTCTCCGCCGACTGCCTGGAGACCCTGGAGGAGATCGACGAGCAGAACCGCGAGATCTTCCTCCACGCCGGCGGCGAGCGCTACCGCTATATCCCAGCCCTCAACGACCGGCCTGACCATGTCCGCTTCCTCACCGAGCTGGTGATCCGCAACCTCCAGGGTTGGGTGGGGAGGGATGCAGAGGCGGCGCAGCGCAATCCGGAGGCGTCCGCCCAGCGCGCCGAGGCCCGGGAAGCGGCTGCCGTCGGCGCTGACGGCGGCTACGGAAGCTGATAGATTTCGTTCTCCACAGATGTCGATAGGAGGAGCAAGATGAAGAAGCTTTGGCTTCGCACCACCCTTCCAGCCGTCGGATTGCTGACCCTCGCAGCCGGGGCCTTCGCCCAACAGCCGCAGCTCCCGCTTCCCCGGCCGAGCCCCAACGCCACGGTGACCCAGACCATCGGGATCACCGAGATCTCGATCCACTACAGCCGTCCGGGGGTCAAGGGGCGGACGATCTGGGGCGAGCTCGTGCCGTACGGCGAGGTCTGGCGCACCGGCGCCAACGAGAACACCACGATCCGCTTCAGCACCCCGGTAAAAGTCGAGGGGAAAGAGCTCCCCGCCGGCCTCTACGGTCTGCAGACGATCCCCACCGCGGACCAATGGACCCTCATCTTCAGCAAGGACGCCGATCAGTGGGGCGCCTTCAACTACAAGCCCGAGAACGACGCGCTCCGCGTCCAGGTCAAGCCGCAGCCGGCCGAGATGCGGGAGCGCATGGCCTTCGACATCGAGGACATGACCGACACGTCCGCGAAGGTCGTGATGCACTGGGAGAAGCTGCGGGTCCCCTTCACCGTCGAGGTGGACACCACGAAGCTGACCGCGGACTCGGTGAAGAACACCATGCGCTGGCAGAACTTCGTCCAGGCCGCCAACTACTGCATCCAGGCCAACGCCTGCCTCGACGACGCCGGCCGCTGGCTCGACGCCTCGATCGCCCTGGAGCCGACCTTCTCGAACCAGCGCGCCAAGGCCATGCTCCTGGCCAAGCAGAACAAGTTCAAGGACGCGGCAGCCTGGGGCGAGAAGGCCCTGACCGCCGCGAAAGCGGCGACACAGGCTCCCCCGGCCCAGCAGGTGACGGATCTGGAGACCAGCGTCGCGGATTGGAAGAAGAGGGGGTAGTGCTCTGTCACTCTTGGATTGACGGGTAGCCTTCTGCAGGGGAGGGGCTTGCCCCCTCCCGGGAGGGCGGAAGCTCCAAATCCGATTCTGCCGGGAGTTTTCCCCCTCTCGGCGGGGGCGCGCTGCCGATCGCACCCCCGCCTTTCCTCAACAGTCATTCCCTTCGAATCCAGCATGCCCCTGGGCGCCAGCTTGCGAAGCAGGCAGGCGCTATGCTGTCTTGGTCGCCGTCACCTGGCGCGGAGACAAGGAGGCAAAGGTGGGATCTCAGGCGTTTTCGGTTCGGCTCTCGACCAAGGGCCTGCTCGTCGTCCCCAAGGAGATCCGGCAGCGGCATGGCTGGACGGAAGGAATGGAGCTCGTGCTCGAAGACCGGGGCGACAGCATCCTGGTGCGCCCGGCCCGGCAGTTGCCCGAGACAGCGCACGAAGACCTCGTCGGGTGCACGGGGTACCGGGGACCCGCCAAGACTCTAGCGGAGATGGAAGCCGCTATCGCGATGGGAGCACGGAGGCGCCGTTGATCTCGCTCAACACAACGTGATACCTGCGTTGGGTTTTTGCCACTGGCATCTTGCAGATGCCAGCGATGGCGCTCTGTATCTCATGCCTCCGGGGGCGCGGTAGGGGTGGCGGCGACCCAAAGGGGTCCCTCACCGAGCGGGTAAAGAAGGAGCGCACATCAAAGGTCGAATGATCCGGCGGGCGTTGCAGGCGTATCTGGGAATAGAGGACTGATGGACTGATTGCTGACTTCGACCACTGCTTTTTCCATAGGGTCAAAAGTCCAAGCGGAACGCTCACTCACGAGAGCTACTCACATGGCAATGCAGAGTTTTCTTTACCCAAAACCGGATAATGAAGTATTCTTTGAGAGCTTTTGTCTAAAGGTATTCAGTGCCCATCTGAAGCTCCCACACCTACAAAAGTATGGACGCCGTGGTCAATCGCAGTTTGGTATAGATCTTCTTTCGGCTCAGCCAGACGGAGTCTTAGGAATACAATGCAGACTAAAGACTACAAGCAAAGGTCTTACAGTTGAAGAAGTTGACGCCATCATCGAGGATGCAAGGACCTTTACCCCTCCTCTTAACGAACTTGTTATTGCTACTACTGCTAGTCGTGATCCCGTACTTCAATCTCACGTAACCCGCGTTACACAAGCTCATAAAGCGGTCGGTCTATTCGGGGTAACTATCTCTGCGTGGGAAGATATTGAAGAAATCTTCAAGCAAAATCCTGATCTTGCCAAAGAAGTGTACGCAATTCCAGCTATACCGACTACTACGACATTCAATGTCACATCCTTCACAACAATCAACTACCAAATGCCGGCTGGCGTGTCTCATGCCGAGATAGATGAGGCTGCTCGGAATCTCACGGAAGGTAAGCCTGATGTCGCTTTGGCTCTTCTTGAGAAAATGCGGCGGGACCGATGGGAAGGGCTGACTTCTCGCGAACGGTTCAGGGTCATTGCTAACATTGGCAACGGACTCCTACAAAAGGGAGACGCGCGAGGCGCCGCGTTGGCATTTCTTGAGGCTGCGACCCATCAGCCTCAAGATGACGATGCAGCACTAAGTATCGCAGCCCACGGCCACCTTCTAAGTGGCGATGCCGAGCAGGCTTACCGCATGGCATCCGAGGCTTGTGCGCGGAATCCTTTGAATGAACGAGGACAGATAATCAGAATCCAGAGCGCGCCTAAGGAAATACCGTACGGAGAATTGCGCGGCGCGGTTCCTGAAGTTCTTAGAGCGAACCACAACATAGCCTTAGTGCTTTCTAAACGGGCGATGGAGGAGAACGATCCAGCTGAAGCTGAAAGGGTGCTCCGCTTAGTTGAGGAAGAGTCACCGGCTCTGCATAATGCACTCGGAGCTGCCTTGCTCCAGCAGGGACTCCCAGCGAGTGCGCAAGAAGGAATGCTCCTTTTGCCAAGTGATCCCGACAAGGTGAGGGAGGCGCATAAACATCTTACGGATGCAATAGATTCACCAGATGCGCCAGACGACCTTAGAGCCAATACCTATTTTAATAGAGGTCTTGCATCTCTTCTTCTCAAGGATGAGAACCAAGCGTATGCCGACCTGCGCTCCGCATACGAAAGAGAACCTAACAACGAAACCTTTGGCGCTGCCTTAGTTGCAGAGGCATTCCGGCGGGGCGAGAATTTTGGTGCGCTGAAGACGGCAGAAGCACTCTTCAAGGCTAACGCAGCACCAAGAAGCAGGCTGCTTCTGAGTATGGCGCTTTACGAATCGGGAACCGACGAAGCAAAGCAGCGAGCTCTCGCACTGCTACAAGGCGGCCTAGCTGATCTTGAAGGCATAGAGTCTGAGCTGCGTCTTGAATATATACGAAGAACACTCCACCTTCTCTCCCTTTCAGGAAGATTGACTGATGAAGCCGCCGAAGCATTAGAGGAGCGCTTGGGGGATCCTCTTGAGAAGGGAATCATCAGATCTTTGGCGTTACTCAGAATGGGCAGACACGATGAGGCTGTAGTGGAGGCACAGCGAACAGCCGCACTTATTACCGAAGCAACGAGTTTTGTTGGAAAGCGGGAAGTGGCGCTTTTACTTAGCCGGCTTGAGTTGGCGGAGCAAGCCCTTCCACTTTGGCTTGAGATTGTCCCGCCCCGGACTTTTAGCGAGGATACAGTACTTCTTCTACGGTCAGCCGAAACTCTTGGGAAGGATGGCTTGGTTCTCGATTACTGCGAACAGCTGAGATCCAATGGTGTCTATGCGCCCGAAGCGGCTGAAAATGAGATCGAGCTTTTGGTGCGCTATAACGAGCTGCGGATGGCCCAGGCTGTAATGCAGGAGTACCTTGATACCAATCCCCAAAACATATCGCTTCGGTTGGCACTCCTGAATGTTGCCGTTGTGGAAGGCTGGCCTGAGATCGTAGATGCCTACACGACGTTATTACCTTCTCCTCAAGAGATCAAGACTGTTGCAGACGGCGCACGGCTGGTCCAGGTACTACAGTTCAAGGGATCTGCGAGAGCAGCAACGGAGCTGGCATACGAGTTGGTCCGACGCTTCCCAGACGAACCAATTAGCCATCGTTCTCTCATAATAGCAATCTTGGGCATAGGCAGATCAAAGAGAGATCTCAATCTGGATGCTCCTCCAGAAGTTGTCATAGGGAGCGCGGTCCGCATTCGCAGAGAGGGTGAGGAGTCGTCACAGTGGGTAGTAATTGAGGATTCCGAAAAGCCTGAGATCAGCCGAGATGAATACTCGCCTGATCATCCGCTCGCGAAGGCTCTCATTGGTAAAACAGTGGGTGACACCGTAACACTGCCAAAGTTGTTAGTCAGAACTCAGACGGCAGTCATAGAGGAGATTAAGAATAAGATTCTATTTCGCATGCATCAGTCCATGGAGCAAATGAACCGGCGTTTCCCGGAGAGTTCGTTTTTTGAGGCGGTCTCTATTAGAGTTACCGACGAGTCGTCGCCCCCGACAGGGCATGAGCTTGATGAGCTAATTGATCTGAACCGTCAGCTAGCACAAGGTCCGATGGAGGCGGAGAACCTCTACAGGGAGCGAAGAATGCCGGTTGCTATGCTATCTGCATTAGTTCATAGGGAAGTACCTGAGGTAGTGGCATCCCTTGCTTTAAATGAGAGAGACGCAGTTCATTGTGTTGAGGGGGCAGCCGAAGAGTTTCAACGTGTGAACACCGTGCTAGGCCCTGCGCGTGCGGTGGTCCTAGACGTTACAGCGCTCAGCACAATAGGCCTATTAGGTAGCGATTTCGATTTATGCAGAATGGCAGCCGCATGCATCGTTTCTGAGGGTACGTTGGAGTCCCTAAAGAAGTTAGGTAAGTCTGTAGCGGAGGACGAAGGAGTTCAAGGCTACTTGCGGTATGACAAGGTACGGGAGCGGCTGGCGATGCAGGAGATCGACCCAGAGGTGGAGCGCGAGAGGGCTGCAAGGGCTATGGAGTTTGCATCTAAAATAGAATCTCTCTGTGAGGTCGTTGGCGGTCGGCCTCTAGCACGAATGGACCCTGATAAACGCAAGATGCTAGTGAAGATCTTTGGTCCGGCGATTGCGGAAAGCATTGCAATAGCTAAGGAACGTGGCTGCCCATTGTGGACCGACGATTATGTAACTAGTGTTCTCATTGAAAGCGAGCTTTCACTGCAGCGAATCTGGACACAGCCAGTTTGCTTCTGGCTGAGAGACGCAGCGAGCATGAGCGCCGATGAGTGCGATATCGTCACTGCTCGCCTATGTGGGTTCAACTATCGGTTTACCTCGATCTCATGGAGAGTGATTATCGTCGCATGTGGATTATGTGATTGGAATCCTGATAAGCAGCCATTGCGCGGAGTTGTCGATCGGTTTGAAGAGCACGCGAGAGAACAAGATATGCGTGTGTTTACAGCAGGTCTGATTCCAGCCCTCTGGCGAGAAGCCACTCTAATTGATTATGCCTCCCGCGTTACAATACGGGTGCTTGAGAAGTTGTCCCATACCAGAAAGGGACGCGCAACTATTCGGGCAATCCATCAACAACTGGATGTTCTCTTTGGCGTAAACGTTATCGGTGCCCAAAATGCACGCGTCGTTATAGAGGCGTGGCTTGAAGCTGATAAGAGGGGAGGTAGTATTATTGAAAGTTAGTCATCCGGACCGATATAGATCATCTGCACAGATTTGGTGAGTGATTGACTGAGCGAGTTACCGGGGGCGTGCTGCCCATCGCGCCCCCGCCTTTCAGCCCTTGAGCCGTTCGATCTCGGCGCGGAGCCGCTCCAACTCCTCTTCCGCCCGCGCCGCTCTCTCCTCGGCTGCCTTCATAGCCTCTTGCTGCTCGACAGCGTTGAGCAGGCGTTCGCCCGTCTCCAAGTTGAAGACGTAGATCCGGCCGCCGTCTGGCGAGACTCCGAAAGCAAGGCCGATCGTCTCCGAGACAGCGCGTCCCTGCGAATCGGGCTGCATCGGCAGATAGCGCCGATCCGGACCCAGCCGGTAGCCCTTGAGCTGGAACCGGTGACCGTTGGCGCGGGACAGGTAGACGAGCAGGTACTCCTGGATCCCCACCTTCTCGTAGACCTTCACCTTGTCCACCTCGTCGGTCCGGCGGATGCGTGCGTCGGATGGGGAGACGACCTCGGTCACGAAGAAGGGAGGAATCTCGGACCTGAGGTCGTAGCTCTCGAAGTCGCGATCCGGGGCCAGCCCGCGGACGACGGAGATGTCCGGAGCGGGGCCGAGGCCAGGGCCGATCAGGTGCTTGAGATCCGAGAAGACGTAGGTGTCCGGCTCGGAGCTCAGGTGACGGCTGATGAGCTCGTAGAGGGAGAAGACGGCTTGGAAGTGCCGGGAGCCTTGGAGGATCTTGTCCCCAAGCTGCGGATCGAGGAACAGCTCCGGAGTCAGTGGGAGCTCCAACAACTCCATGCGGCCGGCACGTTCGACCCACCGCTGGAGGACGTTGATACCGGAGAGCTCGCCCATCGTATTGATACAAATAGCGTGGTCCCGTGCCTTTGGGAAGAGGGAGGCGCCGCAAGGCGGAACTGAGATGGGCTCCGGGGCATTTCGGAGCCATTCTGAAAAACTCAGAGCCATTCTGAGCGCCTCAGAATCATTCCGAGACAGCTCGGAACTATTCTCAGCGGCTCAGAATCATTCTGAAAATCTCAGAACGGCTCCGAGAAACTGAGAAGCCGCTCTGAGATTCTGAGAACGGCTCTGAAATTCTCAAAGTCATTCTGAGCGCCTCAGATTCATTCCGAGGAAGCTCGGAGCCATTCTGAGCAGCTCAGAATCGTTCTGAGATTCTCAAAGTCATTCTCAGCGGCTCAGAATCATTCTGAGGTTTCTCGGAGCCATTCTGAGGATCTCAGAATGATTCTGAAGTTCCTCGAAGCCGTTCTGAGCGGCTGAGAATGGCTCCGAAAACTTCAGAACGGCTCGGAATCCCTGGTCAGCGGACCGCGGGCTCCCGGGTGGCGGCCAGCCAAGCCGGGAGATCCACCACCGTCTCCAGGCAGGCGAGCGGCTCCAGCCGCTGAAGCTCCTCCCGGCAGTGGGAGCCGGAGCAGACGCCGATCCCTCCCGTGCCGGCGCTCCTCGCCATCTCCAGGTCAAAGGTCGTGTCGCCGATCATCACCGCCTCGGCCGGCCGCACCCCCAGGTCGTCCAGGATGTCCAGGAGCATCTGCGGATGGGGCTTGGAGAGGGCCTCGTCCACGGTCCTCGTGGAGTGGAAAAGGTCCAGCAGCCCGGTCTGCTCCAGGGAGTGATCGAGCCCCCGGCGGCTCTTGCCCGTGGCGACCGCCAGCAGATAGCCCTCCTCCGCGAACCCGCGGAGCATCTCCCCGACCCCGGGGAAGAGCACCGGCCGGTCGCGGAAGGTCCCCCACCAGTGGCGCCGGTAGCTCTCGATGATGCTCTCGAAGAGAGCGTCGTCGCAGCCGGGAATCAGGAGCTCGATGGTCTCGCGCAGACCCAGGCCGATGGTGCCGCGGACCTTTTCCTCGGGCAGCTCCCCCAGCTCCAGCTCCCGGATGACCGCCTGGGTGCAGGCCACGATGGTCCCCACGGAATCCATGAGGGTGCCGTCCCAGTCGAAGACGAGCAGGCGGGGAGGCTTCATGAGGGGCCCGGTCCGAACGGAGTGAAGACGGCCCCGCCCACGACGGAGTCGTCCAGCCCGGGGGAGTAGCCGGCGCGCTGGGGCATGATGATCCGGCGCTCGACCCAAGTGCCCGGCGGGACCGCGGCGCCGAAGCCGAGGATCGACTCGCGCACGACGCTCCCCTTGCCCACCCGCGAGCCGGGCAGCAGGACCGACCTGTCGACCTGCGCCCCCTCCCCCACCTTCGACCCCGCCTCCACCACGGAGCGCCGGACCTTCGCCCCCGGTTCCACCACGGCCTCGGAGGAGACCCATGCCTGGCGCCAGAGCCGCTCCGGCCAGCCGTAACGCGACCAGTCGAGCACCCCCTCGAGGAAGCGCTGGGGCGTACCGAGATCGTGCCAGGGCCGGTTGGTCACGAGCGAGACCAGCTTCCCGTCAGGCTCGGACAGCATCGGCATGTACAGGTCCCGGACGATGTCCGATTTCCCCGGTCCGACCCGGTCGAGGAGCCGGGGCGAGAGCACGTGGGCGCCGGCGAAGACATAGCGCCGGACCACCTCCCCTGCCTCCGGATCGCCGGGGCGGAACGAGAGGATGCGGCCGGACCGGTCGATCCCCACACCGCCGCCGAACTCCGCGGGCGAAGGCTGGGCCGTGAACAGGAGGGCAGCCTGAGCGGTATCGGCGGCAGCGGCGGCAGCGGCGGCAGCCGACTGGAAGCGGCGGATCAGCTTGCGGAGAGGCCACCGGCACAGGCTGTCCCCGTTGATGAGAAGCACGAGGTCGGCCCCGCTGAGGAAGCTCTTGAGCGGATGGAGAGCGCCGAGCGTACCCAGCAGCTCCGGCTCCTCCGAGTAGACGAGCGGCATGCCGGCGAAGCTGTCGCCGAAGCGCTGCCGGATCTGGTCTCCGCGGTGGTGGAGGTTGACGGCAGCAGCCTCGCAGCCGGCGGCGGCGAGCTGCTGCAGGGTGTGTCCGAGGATGGGCAGCCCGGCGACCGGCAGCAGGGGCTTGGGGGCGATGTCCGTCAGGGGCCGCAGCCGCGTGCCGAGCCCCGCCGCCAGCACCAGGGCTCTCAGACGAGCGCCCTGCATGGGCTCAGCGGTCCCCGAAGACCATTTCGGGAGGAGCGTCCGGATGCTGCTTCAGGTAGTCCTCGTAGAGGCGGAGGTAGGAGCGCCGCTCGGCCTTTTCGGGGTCGAATCCGCAACGCTTCGCCACCACCTCGGCGCGTTCCCCCTCGAACTCGGCGAAGTCGCCGATGGGGGTGTGGTCGAGGGCGATCGTCACGCCTCCGAGCTGCCACTCCTCCCGCATCTTCTGATAGCGGCGGACGACGGCGAAGCCCAGGTTCTCGAGCAGGGCACGCGCCTGCTCGGCGCTCTCGACCTCGATCTCGTGCTCCTGGCGGATCTTGAGGTTCCCCTCCAGCCGCATGGGACCCTTGAAGGTGAGGCGGGCCCGTCCGCCGTCGGTGCGCAGCCGGAGGATCTTGCCGTCCTTCATCAGCTCGGTGCCGCGGTCGAGGATCCAGTTGTCCTCGAACGCGCTCGGCCCTTTCCGCTCCGCCTCCAGCTCCAGCAGGCGGTCACGCAGCTTGTCCAGCTCGACGCCGGGAAACTTGATCTCGCGCTCCAGATTGTCCTTGCTCCTCATAGCTCGCCCAGGCGATCCAGCAACCGCGCAACGGAGCGGATCCCGTTGTAGAAGTGGCTGATGTTGAACTTTTCGTTGGGAGAGTGGAGGCCGTCGTCGGACAGGCCGAAACCCAGCAGGAGCACCGGCGCGTTCAGCACCGAAGCGAAGGTGGACACGATGGGGATCGAGCCCCCCTCGCGGATGCGCACCGGCCGCGCGCCCCAGATGTCTTCCATCGCTTCCAGAGCGGCGTCCACGATCGGACCCTCGGCTTCGACGATCACCGGGTCGGCTCCGTGCAGGGACTCCACCTCGACCTTGACTCCCTTGGGGGCGATCGAGTGGACGTAGTCGGTGAACAGCTTCGCGATCTTCTTCGGCTCCTGGTCCGGCACCAGCCGCATGGAGACCTTGGCGCCGCCCCACGACGGGAGCACGGTCTTCGCACCCTTGCCCATGTAGCCGCCGAAGATGCCATTCACGTCGCAGGTCGGCCGTGCCCAGGTGCGCTCGCGGGTGGAGTAGCTCTCCTCGCCGAACAGCTCGGGCACGCCGAGCTCGGCCTGGTACTCGCTCTCGTTGAACGGCAGGGCGCCGAACTCCTTGCGCTCCCAATCTTCCAGGGGCCGCACGTCGTCGTAGAAACCCGGGATCAGGATCCTGCCGGTCTTCTCGTCCTGCAGCTTCGCGATGATCTGGCACAGGGCGTTGAGCGGGTTCCTCACCGCGCCGCCGAAGGTGCCGGAGTGCAGGTCCCGGTTCGGGCCGGTGACCTTGATCTCCATGTAGGCCAGCCCCTTGAGGCCGTAGATCAGCGACGGCTGACCGGGAGCGTAGAGGGAGGTATCGGAGACCACCACTGCGTCGGCCTTGAGCTTGTTGCCGCCGTCCTTGCGGACATACTCGTCGATGGCGTGCCCTCCCGCCTCCTCCTCGCCCTCGACCAGGAACTTGACGTTCACCGGCAGCGTGCCGCGCTCGGCGAGCATCGCCGCCACCGCCTTGACATGGGTATACGACTGACCCTTGTCGTCCGTCGAGCCGCGGGCGACCAGCTTGTCCCCCTCGACTGTCGGCTCGAACGGCGGGTTGCGCCACAGGTCGACCGGATCGACCGGCTGCACGTCGTAATGGCCGTAGAAAAGGACCGTCGGCTTGCCCGGCGCGCCGAGCCACTCGCCGTAGACCAGCGGATGGCCGTCGGTCTCGATGCGCTCGGCCGTGAGGCCCGCGTCGCGCATCTTGCCGAGCAGGAACTCGCTCGCCCGCCACACGTCGTCGCGGTAGGCCGGGTCGGTCGAGATCGAGGGAATCCGGATGTAGTCCTTCAGCTCTTCGAGGTAGGTCTCTTTCTCGGCCTCGATACGATCGAGCACGTCCTGGGAACTGGTTGCCACGGTTCAGCCCTCCTCTTCACTCTGGTCGCTTGCCCGCGGGAGTCTAGCAGAGTCCCCCGCCAGGCTGGCGAGGCGGCGGAGGTTCACCCCGTTCACGAGAAAGTGCCCCACGACAGGCGCCAGAAGATTGCCGCGCCAGTCCATCAGCCCGCCGAACAGACCGCCGGCCAGGACCGCGAACAGAGTCCAGACGTGGAAGGCCCTCCCCGGGCCGGTGTGGAGGACGGCGAACAGCACGGTCGCCGGGAGCCACCCCCACTGCCCCTGGACCGCGCCGCGGAAGAACAGCTCCTCGGCGAAGCCCGAGAGCACGGCCAGGGAGAAGGCCTCCGAGGCGCTCAGGGGACCCAGGACGCCGGCGAGCTGGGTCTCGAGCTGGCGGGCCAGGGGAAAGACCTTCTCGGCTCCCCACCAGAGGCCGAGGAGCAGCAGGCCGGAGCCGATGCCGAGCAGCAGGTCGATCCACCATCCGTCCCGGTCAATGAAGAGGCTCAGGGGGATCGGCCCGTCCAGGCGGATCCCGATCCACAGGATGCCCGCCACGGCCATCATCAGGTAGATCACCCAGCCGAGACGGTAGAGGCGCCCCGGCTCGGGCGAGCTTGGGAACTGCGGCTCCAACGGCAGCCTACTCGTCGAACTTCTTGCCCGTCTTGTTCCAGTCGGATAGGAAGCGTTCCAGTCCGCTGTCGGTCAGAGGGTGCTTGTAGAGCTGCTCCAGGACCTTGAACGGCAGCGTGGCCACGTCGGCCCCGAGCTGCGCGGACTGGACGATGTGCACCGGATGACGCACCGACGCCACCAGCACCTTGGTGTCGAAATCGTAGGCGCGGTAGATGGTCACGACCTGGTCGATGAGGAGCATGCCGTCTTCACTGATGTCGTCGAGCCGCCCGATGAACGGGGAGATGTACGCCGCTCCGGCCTTCGCCGCGAGCAGGGCCTGGGCCGCGGAGAAGCAGAGGGTGACGTTGCAGCGGATCCCCTCCTTGAGCAGCTCGCGGACGGCCCGCAGCCCCGCCGGGGTGAGCGGTACCTTGACCACCACGTTCTCGGCCAGCCCGGCCAGGCGGCGGCCCTGCTCCATCATCTCTCCGAACTCCGTGGCCAGCACCTCGCCGGACACGGGTCCCGGCACCAGGCGCGCGATCTCCTGCACGGTCCGGAGGTAAGGCAGGCCCATCTTCGCGATCAGGCTCGGGTTGGTGGTGATGCCGTCGACCATGCCCCATTCGAGGCCGGTCTCGATCTCTTTGATGTCGGCGGTATCGAGAAAGAACTCCATGCGGGGGGTCCTCCGTGCGCGAGAGTGATCGGGGAAGCGGTTGCCTCCCCGTCGGAGTCTATACGGAGGAGAGGGCTAGTGGACGGTCTCCGGCCCTTCGTCGTCTCCGAGGTCTTCGTCTTCCAGGGGCTCCTCGAAGTCCTCCTCGGGCGCGGCTTCCAACTCCAGCTCGGGCGCGAAGACCTCGGTCACGGGCTCGCCGTCTCCGCCATTGCCGCCATTGCCATCACTGCCATCCCCTTCCACCAGCACCTCCTCCTCGCGCTCCACCTTGGCGATGGCGACGAGCTTGTCCTCGCCGTACGGGTTCATGAGCCGGACGCCCTGGGTCGAGCGGCCCACGAGGCGGACCCCCGAGACGTTGATGCGGATGATCATCCCTTCCTGGGTGATGAGCATCAGGCCGTCGCTTTCCGTCACGAAGCGGGCGCCGACGACCTCGCCGGTCTTCGGGGTCACCCGTAGGTTGATGATGCCCATGCCACCGCGGTTCTGCTTGCGGTAATCCTCGATCGGAGTCCGCTTGCCGTAGCCGCGCTCCGTGACCGAGAGGATCTCGCCGTGCGGATCGAGCGCCTCCATGCCCACGAGCCGGTCCCCCCCGCGCAGGGTGATGCCGCGCACGCCGTAGGTCGCCCGCCCCATGGGCCGGACGTCGCTCTCCGGGAAGCGGATCGCGAAGCCTTTGGACGTGGCCAGGAGAATGTCCTTGGTGCCGTCGGTCTCGCGCACGGCGAGGAGCTTGTCCCCCTCGTCGATATTGATGCCGATGATGCCGCCCACCCGCGGGTTGGCGTAGGCCGACAGCTCGGTCTTCTTGACCGTGCCGCTGGCCGTGGCGAAGACGAGGAAGCGGTCCTCGGGGAACTCGCGCACCGACACGGTCGTCGCGACCCGCTCCTTGGCCTCCAGGTTCAGCAGGTTCACGATCGCCTTGCCGCGCGCGGCCGGGCCGGCCTCGGGGATCTCGTGCACCTTGAGCCAGTGCACGCGCCCGCTCTCCGTGAAAGCGAGGATGTAGCTGTGCGCCGAGGCCACGTAGAGGTGCTCGACGTAGTCGTCCTCGCGCGTGGCCATGCCGGTGCGGCCACGGCCGCCGCGGTTCTGGGCGCGGTAGAGGGTCAGCGGCGAGCGCTTCACATAGCCCGCCTTGGTGACCGTGATCACCATGGGCTCGTCCGCGATCATGTCCTCGATCGAGATGTCCAGCATCTCGGGGACGATCTCGGTCCGCCGCTTGTCCCCGTAGAGCTCCTTGAGCTCGCCGAGCTCGCGCTTGATCTCCTCCAGCACCAACTGGTCTGAGCCGAGGATCGCGCGCAGCCGCTCGATCGTGATCATCAGCTCGCGGTACTCCTCCACCACCTTCTCGCGCTCCAATCCGGTCAGGCGCTGCAGGCGCATGTCGAGGATCGCCTGCGCCTGGACTTCGGACAGCGCGAAGCCGGTCATCAGGTTCTCCCGGGCCTGGGCTGGAGTGGAGCTGGCGCGGATCGTCGCGATCACTTCGTCCAGGTGGTCGAGGGCCTTGAGGATGCCCTCCAGAATGTGAGCGCGCTCCTCGGCCTTGCGCAGGTCGAAGCGCGAGCGCCGGATGATGACCGTCTTGCGATGGTTCAAGAAATGGTAGAGCAGCTCCTTGAGCGTCATCACCCGCGGCTGGTTGTCCACGATGGCCAGCAGGATGATGCCGAACGTGGTCTGCATCTGGGTCATCTTGTACAGCGAGTTCAGGATGACCTCGGGCACCTCGTTGCGCTTGACGTCGAGCACGATCCGGATGCCCTCGCGGTCGGACTCGTCGCGCAGGTCGGAGATCCCTTCGATCTTCTTTTCACGGATCAGCTCGGCCATGCGCTCGATCAGCTTGGCCTTGTTGACCTGATAGGGGATCTCGGTCACGACGATCGACTGGCGCTCGCCTTTGATATGGGTTTCGATCCCGGCCCGGGCGCGCACCTGCATGATGCCGCGGCCGGTGGTGTAGGCCGCGCGGATGCCAGCCAGGCCGTGAATGTAGCCCGCGGTCGGGAAGTCCGGGCCCGGGATGGCCCCCATGAGCTCGTCGATCGTGACATCCGGGTTGTCGATCATCAGGAGCAGCGCGTCGACCACCTCGCCGAGGTTGTGCGGCGGGATGTTCGTGGCCATGCCGACCGCGATGCCGGAGCCGCCGTTGACCAGGAGGTTGGGCACGCGCGCGGGCAGGACCATCGGCTCGGTCTCGGAGCCGTCGTAGTTCGGTACCCAGTCGACCGTGTCCTTGTCGATGTCGTCGCGGAGCATCTCCTCGGCGAGCTTCATCAGG